>Ga0209768_10002563_pt1 | contig 11258 bp, 11 predicted proteins | sample LauGreSBDMM110SD_3_FD_187564 | JGI IMG/M metagenome (GOLD analysis project Ga0209768, IMG submission 187564) | Freshwater lake microbial communities from Lake Michigan, USA - Sp13.BD.MM110.SD (SPAdes) (version 2) | ecosystem: Environmental > Aquatic > Freshwater > Lake | place: Lake Michigan... | reverse complement strand
ATGAAATACTGCCGAATTTCGGGACGAATAAATTCCAGCATAAACCGCAAATGGCCTATCACAGGGTAGTTGCGCAAGATGGAGCGCTTGGTCTGCATCAAATCCAACAAACCAATGCCGACTAAAGCCCCCGGAACCAAGGCCCACACCCAAGCGCCTCCCGAAGCCCAAACGGACAAACCCAAAAGCGTTGCCACAATACAAGCCGCAAAGGCCAAAAAACGGATAGGGAAAATCGAATTAAGGAGGTTCAGCACGGTAAATCTTTCATTGGCAAAACGAGTTTGCTAGCGTGAAGAGAGTGAGCTTGCTTTGGGTGGGCAGCTCGCGCATTGTGACGGATTTGTATGACCAACCCTACATTCAATTTACAGCGAAGGCGATCCTAGCCTAGATCTCCATCAAGAGTTTGGCGTTTAACGATGTCGTGCGTGAGACGCACATGGGCCTCGAGTGCAAGCGAGGCACGAGCTTCTTGCCGATCCATTGCAGCTCGAAAAATTTCTTCATGTTCGCGGCGTACATTTCTTCCGCTGGCATGGGCTGCGGTTAGTCGCCAATTGATATTGCGGTAGCGCTCGGCATGACGGTACAAAATTGAAAGCATGTATTTGGTCCAGGCAGATTCATAAGCGGAAATCAAAGTTTCATGGAATGCTTTGTTGTGCCGCTCCCATAGTTCGCTGCCTGCGCCAGCAAGGTCACTTTCAGCATCCGTCAACATATCGTAGGTTGATGCAACGGCGGCTTCCCACCGTGAATCGCCGTTGCGAATGGACTGGCGCAGCGCCTCGGTCTCCAGCATGACGCGGGTATTGGTAACGTCCTCAAGGTCCGCCAAAGAAATAGGGGCAACCCGAAATCCTCTTTGGCCTTCTGATGTCACTAACGCATCGGCAACTAGCAAGGACAAGGCTTCTCGCAGGGTGCCTGCCCCTACTTCGTACTGGTCTTTCAAGTGCTCTACGCGCAGACGTTCACCGGGCGAAAGCTTTCCGCAAACAATGTCGTTGCGGAGGTTGAGGTAGGCGCGTTCTACAAGCGTACGTGGCGGTTTTGTTCTATCAGGAGCCGAGGCAACTAATGTTTTTAAAATGGAATGCATTATTTTGATTCGAACAGAGGATTTTTTTGCGGCAAGCTTGATGGCTGAGCAGTTTGCTTAACCTTTTGTCGATAGGCCAATTGAGGCCGACTTAAACCTAAAAGTCGTGCGGCTTCTGAGAGATTACCGCCGGCGCGTTGCACCGCAAGGTCAAGAACTCGAGCCTCGATGGTTTCAATTGAACTACCGCTGTCAAGAATTCGAGCACTCAGGTCGTCGTCGTCCGCATTAGGTATCTGGGCTAAATTGCCGTGCGCATCCACTCCCGTGTGGATGGAATCGGGCTGGTTTTGAAACAAGTGCTCAGCCTCGACCCAGCCGCCTTGACTGGCCAAAATGACGCCCCGTTCTACCAAATTCTCTAGTTCACGCACGTTGCCGGGCCAGTCGTGTTGCTGCAGCATTTGGATCGCACGCTCCCCAAAACCTAATAAGCGCTTGTTGTGGAGTGCGCAAAAGCGCGCAAGCATCGTTTCAGCCAGTGGAGCAATGTCGCTTGGGCGGTCGCGCAGCGAAGGGATATGAATGGGGTAGACGTTTAGTCGGTAAAGGAGGTCACGGCGAAAACGACCTTCGCGTGCGGCTTGCTCTAAGTCAACATTGGTAGCTGCCACCAAACGCACATTCACTTTGCGCGTTGTCTCGCCGCCCACACGTTCAATTTCGCCCTCTTGTAACACCCGCAATAGTTTGGCTTGTGCCGCCAAAGGTAATTCCCCCACCTCGTCGAGTAACAGCGTGCCCCCGTCGGCACGTTCAAAGCGGCCCATTCGCGACGCGTGTGCGCCGGTGTAGGCGCCTTTTTCAACGCCAAAAAGTTCTGCTTCAATAAGTTCAGCCGGTAGTGCTGCGCAGTTAACGGCTACAAATGGAGCCTCTGCGCGGTTAGACAGTTCGTGCAATGCGCGCGCAAATCGCTCTTTGCCTACACCGGTCTCGCCAGTCAGTAGGACAGCGACTTGGGTAGTGGCTACTTTTTGCAGCAGAACATAGGCCTTGCGAAATTCAACGGAGTTGCCGACTAATTGGCCCCCTTGATTGACGGGCTCAAGCGTAGACTTTAGGGCTTCGACCTGCATTTGCAATGCGTCTAGTTTCTCTAACAATGAATCGTCGGTGAAATACACCCGGTATGCCTCACCGTCAGGCCACTCCTCAATAGGCCTCCCCGTAATCGTGCAGTGGTCGTGACCGCAGGCAGCGCACAGGGTTTCTTTGAAGAGAATCAGGCGCCCCATAAAAGCGCTGGTATAGCCGCTGGCATAGCCCAATAAAGTCCAACAGGCCGGATCGTCCACAACGCCATATTTTTGTAGGTGCGCGTAGGCTTCCCAAGAATGGTCCCAACGAAATTCTCCGTAAAACTGACCCGCGGGAACGTCTAAGCTCAGTTGGATTGGTGTAACTCGCGCGGCACCTTCAAGCATGTGCAATTGCGGGCCGACCATAAAGCTGTCTTGGAAGGATTGGCCAGGGCGTACTTTCTTCGCGTACTCGGCATCACATATGCCAGATGCGTATCCCATGCGGGTCAAGATACGGCGTGCGTGCTCGGGTCCAATCGAACTCAATAAATCCTCGCGAAGGGCCCCCAAGCCTGCTGTGTGCATAAGCACCATGCGCCGCTCCCCCAGCCAAATAGCTCCGCTGTCAGTCTCAAAGCGCAATAGCTTGCGTAAGTCAGTGTCTGATGGGTATTTGAAGTTCAAGTTCGCTCCCAGTTCAAAATGGTCCATTCAATTGAATCTCGATATTTCTTCTACTCGAACACAATCCCTAAAACAATTTCGTACTGAAATAAAAATTTCACCATTTGATTAAATTCACAGATTGGCGTTCGCTGTAATGGATGAATTTAACTGATTTGCATGAGGATGGGTGAATTTGAATGGCTATTTTTGGTGTTTTTTACTACGGGAAAACCATAGGTATTCCAAATATCACTAATGGTTTTCCCTAGAAATCTCGAGAATTTAGGAATTTTTTAAGAAAGTGGCAAGTAACTTGCAAAGTCTGGTCAATCACCCGAACCAACTCTATGCCTGATAGCCACCAACCTTTTACCTCTGCTTTAAAGCGCTTGGCCACCCCATGAAAACACCTGCGGTAAGCGTGTCTGAGCCGATGGTCTGCGACATCTCGCTCAAATTTGTGCGAATAACTCAAGTTAGAGGCGATGGCTTGGTGATGTTTGAATTTTCTATTGGCTGGCCTGAGCAGGTGGTCGAACTGGTTTTGCCCCAAGCAGCGTTCGATGAATTTTGTATCGCCAATCAAGTAAAGCTCTTGTCCGAATGACCACTTCAAACTTCCATTTAGAGGAAACCATACATGTCAGTTGATCTTCACACCCGCGAAATTCAGCCGCTAAGGCAGACCTTTGCCCATGTCGCTCAGTACGCTGGAGACGACAAGCCGGCATCGCGTTACTTAGAGGCGACCCTGGGTGCCCAGTCGACTGCTAATTTTCATTACCGTCCCACCTGGGACCCTGCGCACGAGTTGTTTGACAAAACGCGTTCTGCCGTCGTCATGGCAGATTGGCAGTCGCTTCGCGATCCACGTCAATACTATTACGGCACTTGGACCATGGCTCGCGCACGTCAGCAAGATGCCATTGAAGCAAACTACCAATTCATCGAAGACCGCGGTCTGGTTGCCAAGATGCCTGAGGCCGTAAGAAGCAAGGCTTCCAAGGTTCTGATCCCTTTGCGCCACGCGGCTTGGGGAGGCAACATGAACAATTGCTCAATTGGTGCATATGGCTACGGTGCCATGCTGACAGCGCCGGCCATGTTCCACGCCATGGATCAGCTAGGTGTAGCGCAGTACATCACCCGCTTGGGTTTGACTCTGGATGAGCCTGGAGCTCTAGATGCCGGAAAGAACGATTGGCTCAAAGAAACTTGCTGGCAGCCCTTGCGCCACTATGTCGAAGATACGCTGGTGTTGCAAGACCCAATGGAGCTTTTTGTAGCCCAGAACCTAGCACTGGACGGTCAGCTTTACCCACTGATCTTTGGTAGCTTTGTTGATGATCACCTGGTGCCATTGGGTGGTACTTCGGTGGCCATGATGTCAGCCTTCATGCCCGAGTGGCACGCTGAGAGCTCGCGCTGGGTTGACGCAGTGCTCAAAATCGCTGCAGCTGAATCGGAGGCTAACCGAGCGCTGATTGCAGGATGGGTCCAAGCATGGTCAGACCGCGCGCAGGCAGCGCTAATGCCGGTGGCCGCGATGGCGCTAGACGCAGGCGCGCAGGGCGCAATAGACGACGCCAGAACTAGCCTTAATGCGCGCTGCAAAAAAGCGGGCATTACCTCTTGAACGCATAACAAACTCACCGAAACCGCATCAAATGTCCAATGTATTCATCGCCTTTCAGTCCAACGAGGATTCCCGCCCCATCATCGAGGCGATCTTGGCAGATAACCCACATGCCGTTTCGGTGCACTCACCCGGTTTGATCAAGATTGATGCACCCGACGAACTTTGTATCAAGCGCGCAACCATTGAAGAAATCATTGGGAGGCGCTACGACCTGCAAGAAATACATGTCAGCCTGGTCACATTGTCGGGATATATCGATGAAGACGATGACCAGTTCACCTTGAGCTGGAAACACTGAGAGGCGGGATGGAGCGCACTATGGACACCCGTGTTAGTAAAAAGAAGCTAGGCCTCAAAGATCGCTATACCGCGATGACGCGAGGCTTGCATTGGGACACCACTTACCAGCCTATGGACAAAGTGTTTCCCTATGACACCTACGAAGGCATCAAGATTCACGATTGGGATAAATGGGAAGACCCGTTTCGTCTGACGATGGAAGCCTATTGGAAGTACCAGGGAGAAAAAGAAAAAAAACTCTACGCTGTGATTGATGCCTTTGCGCAAAACAATGGCCAGCTCGGTATCAGCGATGCGCGCTATGTCAATGCGCTCAAGCTGTTTATCCAAGGTGTCACGCCGCTGGAGTACTACGCGCACCGGGGCTTTGCCCACGTAGGCCGTCAGTTCACTGGCGCCGGCGCTCGCGTTGCAGCGCAAATGCAATCAGTTGACGAACTGCGTCACTACCAGACCGAGACGCATGCGATCTCGCATTACAACAAGTACTTCAATGGAATGCACCACACCAGTCACTGGTTTGACCGCGTGTGGTATTTATCGGTACCCAAGTCGTTCTTTGAAGATGCCTATAGCAGTGGACCCTTCGAATTCTTGACAGCGGTGAGCTTTTCGTTTGAGTATGTATTGACCAACTTGCTGTTTGTGCCCTTTATGTCAGGAGCGGCACACAACGGCGATATGTCTACGGTGACATTTGGCTTCTCAGCCCAAAGTGACGAGTCACGCCACATGACCTTGGGTATTGAGTGCATCAAGTTCATGCTCGAACAAGATCCAGACAATTTACCCATCATCCAGCGTTGGATGGACAAGTGGTTCTGGCGCGGCTACCGCCTTCTGACGCTGGTGGCGATGATGCAGGACTACATGCTGCCAAAACGCGTGATGAGTTGGAAAGAGGCTTGGGAGATGTACGCAGAAGGTAGCGGCGGCGCATTGTTCAAAGACCTGGCGCGCTACGGCATCCGTGAACCTAAAGGTTGGAAAGACGCTTGCGAAGGCAAGGACCACATCAGCCACCAGGCTTGGAATACTTTCTATAACTACAACGCAGCAGCCCCCTTTCACACGTGGGTTCCAGACGACGAAGAGTTGGCATGGCTGACCGAAAAATACCCTGAGACCTTTGACAGCCTCTATCGCCCGCGGCTGCAATACCTTCGAGAGCAGCAAGCCATAGGCAAACGCTTTTATAACAACACCTTGCCGATGTTGTGCACGACCTGCCAAATTCCAATGTGTTTTACCGAACCGGGGGATGCGACCAAGATCGCCTACCGTGAAACCGAGCACCTGGGCGACAAATACCATTTTTGCAGTGATCACTGCAAAGACATCTTTGCCCACGAGCCCGAGAAATACGTGCAATCTTGGCTGCCCGTGCACCAAATTTACCAGGGTAACTGTTTCAAACCGGGTACCGATCCAAGTCAGGCCGGCTTTGACCCGCTGGCTGCTGTGATGGATTACTACGAAGTCAAAGTCGGTGAGGACAACTTCGACTTTGAAGGCTCGCAAGACCAGAAAAACTTCAACGAATGGCGTGGTGACGATGGACTGGGAGAGGACGAATGAGTACCGTAGCCCTGGGCAACTACGAGTTCGCGCCCAAAGACGTGCGTCAAAATTTTCCTGCCCCCTTGTTGTACATCGGCTGGGAAGACCACTTGCTGTTTTGCGCACCCGTGTGCCTGCCCTTGCCCGGCGAGACGCCGTTTGCCGCATTGGCCAGCACGGTATTACCTGGCGTGTATGGGGCGCACCCAGATTTCGCCCGCATTGACTGGAGCCAAGTGCTTTGGTTCAAGTCGGGTCAGCCTTGGCAGCCCGATTCAACTAAGTCACTTCAGGAAAACGGTATTGGTCACAAAGATGTGATTCGGTTTCGCACCCCTGGCTTGACAGGTATTGGTGGATCTTTAAGTTAGTCGTTTAACACATTTGAAATTGCTGCAGTTCACACCCCGCTGCGGCCGATATGGCAAGCCAGGGGTGAAAAAATCTAGGAGACACGATCAATGAAAACCAGAAACATCGCCACCGCAGCGCTTATGCTTGCAGTCGTGGCAAGTGGCAGCGCTTATGCAGCTGATAGTTGTGGCTTGAGCAATGGCAAAGCCGCCACTGGCGAACCCATTCAGTTGGGAGCCATCGTTGGTAAAACCGGCCCTGAAGATTTTTCTTCATCCGCTCGATCGGCTACCGCCTACTTCAAGTGTGTGAACGCCAACGGCGGTATCAACGGGCGTCCCATCAACTACACGGTGCAAGACGACACGTGGAATCCCGAAGTTGCTGCACAGTCGGCCAGTAAATTGGTCAAAGACACCAAAGTGGTTGGCATGGTGGGATCTTCGAGCTTTGTCGAGTGCGGAGCCAACAATACAACCTATGAGCAAGAAGGCGTGGCCGTTATAGCTGGTGTGGGCGTTCCCCGTGCCTGCTTTTACGGTAAAAACTACGTCAGCTTTAACCAAGGCCCACGCCAGTCCACCTTGGGTGCGGCGCAATACATCACCGAGACCTTCAAGCTTAAGAAGCTCGTGTGCGTGGCCCCTGGTATTCCTGGCTTTGGCGACTGGGTCTGTGCCGGCGTAGAGGCCTACGGTAAGGCCAACGGCGTAGAAGTTAGCACCGTGATCTTTGATCCGGGCAAACTCGACGGTAACGCCATCGCCTTGCAGATTTCCGCCGCCAAAGCCGGTGGTGTGGTGCTTGGTATGCCACGCGGCATGATGCTGCCGATCTTGACTGGTGCGGAGCAGCAGGACTTGGGCAAATCCATCAAGTGGGGATTGCCAACGTCTGCGTACCACACCCAAATGCCAAAAGCAGCAGGCAAATATTGGGATGGAAAGCTCTATGTCCATATGGAAATGGAGCCACTTGATACCGATGGCGCAGACACCAAAAACTGGAAAGCCATTATGCAAAAATATGGCGACAAGAAAGATCCGATTGACTCTTTCTCGCAAGCTGGTTACATGGCGGCTCGCGTTTCCACAGAAGCACTCTTGGCGATCAAAGGACCGATCGACCGCAAGTCAACATTCGCTGCATTCAAAGGCTTGACCAAAGTGAAGTCTGACATGCTGTGCGCGCCATGGTATTTTGGACCCGGCGATCGCCATCAGCCCAACCACGCGGGCCGTATGTCATTGATTAGCGGCAGCGGATTCAAAACGCTTACCAAGTGCTTCCAGTCTAAGGACTCTGATTTGGCCGACATCACGGCGATCGAGGCTAAGGGCGGCTTGGTGAACTAATCGACGGACGCACGATGGACCAGTTTTTGCCTTTTTTGGTAGTCGGCGTCAGCGTCGGCGCGGTGTATGCACTCTCTGGCGTAGGCCTGGTGGTGCTGTACCGCGCTAGCGGTGTCGTCAACTTTTCTTACGGAGCCTTGGGCGGGCTGGCCGCCATGCTCTGTTGGCAAATCATCGACTTGGAATATGCCGATTGGCTGGGTTGGGTGGTGGGCATTGGTGCTGCCACTCTGCTGTCCTGGGCTTATGGTCGGTTCATCGCGCCTTCATTGACGCACCAAGACAAGGTGGTACGTGCCATGGCCACCTTGGGCTTTGCGCTCTTGATCATGGGAATTTCCCAGTGGTACTGGGGCGACGAGCCGCGTCGCCTGGTGCTGCCCACCGATAGCGGTGGGCTCGAATTTGATGGCAGGCGCCTGATCAGCTATACGCGCCTGCTGGCCTTGGGCCTGGCCGCCAGTCTGACGCTGGCCATGCTGTGGTTGCTGGCCAAAACGCCGCTGGGCTTGCGTATGCGCGCCTTACAAAGTAACCGAGTCCTGAGCGCGCTTCTGGGTGTCCGCGTCAAGCGCGTAGATACCTGGGCTTGGGTGATCGCTGGCGTATTTGCCGGTATTACTGGCCTCTTCATGGGCAATATGGTTCGCCTAAATCCCATTGTGTTGACCTTTTTGGTGATACCTGCCATGGCCGCTGCTGTGGTGGGACGCCTGATGTCGCTACCAGCTACGGTTTTGGGCGGCTTGTTGATTGGTGTGACTGAGACGCTAACGGCTTTGGTACCCGAGATTTCTCGATACGGCTCGGCTGCTGCATTTTTGGTCGCCATTCTTGCCATTCTCTGGCAGCAACGCCAAGGCATTGGGCTGTCACGCGACAACAGCCACCTCGATTAGCGATCACCTTTCATCACACAACGATATGGCACGCGATAAAGAAAAAATGGACATCCCACCCGGTAAGCCCCTGCGACGGGTGATGCCGATAGTGGTGACTTTGGGATTGGCAGCGGTGCTGGGTCCTTGGTTGTTTTCCGCATACTGGCTCAATACCTTTACCACGGTGGCTTGCTTGGCGCTGGTGGCTGGGACTGTGGCGCTGTTGTTTGGGCAGTTGGGCATGGTGTCGCTAGCGCAGTTTGCGCTGGCTGGTGTGGGTGGGTGGGTTTGCTTGCGTCTTATTCACGGCTTCGCACTTCCGTTTGAAATAGCCTTGCTGGCCGGCGCGCTGGTGGCTGCAGTTTTTGGTCTGCTTGTGGGTTTGCCGGCGCTGCGAATGCGTGGTCTGTATCTGGCTTTGCTGACCCTAATGGTTGCTGCGGCAGTGCAAGTGGTGGTTGACGTGGTGGGCTTTCCGGATGGTGGCGCCGGATTTACTGGCAAGATCGTAGCCGGACAGCGCGTGCTGATTCAACGACCTTGGATTGCTAGCAGCGACACCGCCTATTACCGTTACGTAGTGCTGTGGTTGGCATTTGGCTTGGGCCTCATCGAGTGGCAACGTGCCACCATGCCTGGCCGTGCCTGGGCACTGATTCGAAAGAGCGAAGCTGCTGCTACCGCCGCTGGCGTGAGCGTGTTGCGTTACAAAGCGTGGGCCTTTACCTTCGGTGGTTTTTTGGCCGGCTTGAGTGGCGGCTTGATCGCCGGTCTCAATGGCCAATTAGACAATACGGGCTTCCCGGTTAGTCAATCCATTCTGTTATACGCGCTCACGGTGGTTGGCGGCGTTTACAACTGGGTCGGAGTGATTTTTGCCGGTCTTTTGGTTCGCGCATTGCCTGCACTCCTTAATGACCATGGCGTAGATGGCAATCTGGCTAATGCGTTTTACGGGTTCGCATTGTTGGTCTCGCTGATTCAGGGGCGCAAGGGACTTGCGGGCCAATTGGCGGACTTCTATAAGTTTGTTCGCATGAGTCGCATCCTTGAAGGTCTAGCCACCTGGGGCGTGATTTCCATTGGTCTAGGCCTGCTGTTTACGGTTTTGGGACAGGCGGGTTTTGCCGGCGCATTCTTCATCTCCCTGATCGCTTTGTTGTTCAGGTTGGTGATCCCGGGCGTATGTTGGCTCTTGCTAGGTTTTTTTGGAAAACGCCTGCAAGACCGAACCGAAGATATGGAGGCTGCTTTGTCGCTGCGCTTGGCGCAGGTCTTTGAGCGCCAAGGCTGGGTGCCAGACCATCGTTTTATCAAGCGCGTGCTGAACTGGCTCTTTATTGGCCTGTTCGTAGCCTGGGTTGCATCCGGAGTGTTTGACGTGCCTTTCGTGACTGCGTTGGCCCTGATTTGGTTGTCGTTGGCCGCCAAAGTGGGGTTGGAGGTAGCGGCTTATCCGCACCTTCTGTCCTTGCGCCAACGCATCGACAAGCGTTTCCCTAAGCCTTTTGCCTCTTACCGATAAGCACCATGATTCGTATTGAAAATCTCACAGTGCAGTTTGGTGGTGTCAAACCAATTGATGGTCTGAGCGTCACCCTAGATAAAGCCATCGTCGGCCTGATTGGTCCGAACGGCGCGGGCAAAACAACCTTACTTAACGTGTTGTCGGGGTTTGTGACCCCGGTCAGCGGAAGTGTGGCGGTTAATGGTGTCGTCATCAGCGACATTGCCCCACACAAGCGTGCGCACATGGGTTTGCGGCGCACCTTCCAGACTGATCAAATTGCAGACGATTTGACGCTATGGGAAAACGTGCAGGCTATTGCTGATCATGCCGCTTACAGCACCCAAGCTGAGGCTTTGAAGGATGTGCAGCGTGCTATTGACTACGTTGGCTTGGGTAAGCGCATTCACAGAAAAGGCAGTAACTTAACCACTGGCGAGCGCCATCTGACAGAAATTGCTAAGGCCTTAATTGGCAAGCCGCAATTGGTGATGCTTGACGAACCGGGTGCTGGCATGTCGGAGTCGGAGACGCAGCACCTAGAGTCGGTGATTCGAGGAATTCCTGCCTATTGCGGAGCGCAAGTATTTTTGATCGATCACGATGTGGCATTGATCGTGGCCTGTTGCGAAGAAACCATGGTGCTCGATTTCGGAAAACTGCTCGCACTGGGCCCAACCAAAGATGTGCTGGAACAGCCCGAGGTGCGACGCGCTTACTTGGGCGATTTTGAAGCCACGGAGATTGCAGCATGAGCCAAGTGCTAACAATTGACAACTTGGTCATGGTGCGGGGCACCAAGATTGCAGTCAACTCCATCAAGTTGAAGGTTGCGCCAGGACGTATTACGGTTTTACTCGGACCCA
>Ga0209768_10002550_pt1 | contig 11292 bp, 6 predicted proteins | sample LauGreSBDMM110SD_3_FD_187564 | JGI IMG/M metagenome (GOLD analysis project Ga0209768, IMG submission 187564) | Freshwater lake microbial communities from Lake Michigan, USA - Sp13.BD.MM110.SD (SPAdes) (version 2) | ecosystem: Environmental > Aquatic > Freshwater > Lake | place: Lake Michigan... | reverse complement strand
GGTCGTCCGTGATCTTGCACGACTCGTCAGTGGCGCCACGATTACGGGCGCCAACGTTTTTCGCGAGCGCAATCTTGCGACCCCCGATGCCCCTTCGTTCACCGATGCGGTTCGTGGCCGACGCATTCTCGGCACACGTCGCCGCGCGAAGTGGATCATCGTGGAGCTCTCTGGTGGAATCCTGCTCCTCGTGCACCTGCGCATGACGGGGCAACTGTTGGTACTACCCGCGGCCACGGAGCGAGATCCCTATATTCGCCTCTCGCTCGCGTTGGACGATGGTCGTGAGATTCGCTTCCGAGATGTGCGCGCTTTCGGGCGTGTTGCGCTGGTCGCGCAGCGGGCTGACGGTGAGGCGGCCTCGGACCTCGACCCGCACTCGCCACCGCTCCTCGCCGACCATGGTGTTGAGCCGCTCGCCGTGGCATTCACCCCCGACGCCCTGCGCTCACTCATTGCGCATCGTGGGACGCGTATCAAGAGCCTCCTCCTCGACCAGCGCTGCATCGTGGGCATCGGCAACATCTACGCCGACGAGGCGCTCTGGCGCGCAAAGATCCATCCGCTCACCCCTGCAAATGCGTTGCGTCCCGTTCAGATTGACGCGCTGCACCTCGCGATCGTTGGCGTGCTGAGCGAGGCCGTTGCCGCCCGCGGCTCCTCGATCAACGACTACACGGCGCCAGATGGCGATGGCGAGATGCAGGAGCGCCTTGACGTTTACCAGCGCACCGGTGAGCCATGTCGCCGTTGTGGTGCAGCAATTCAGCGCTCGGTCGTTGGGGGTCGCGGCACCCATGTCTGCCGAACCTGCCAGCGCGCACCACGCGGCGCAGGCCGCACCGTGGCGTCGCGTGCCGTGCGCGGACCCCGCTGGAGTGAGCGGGTTACCCCAGAGACGGTTGGCGCAACGCGCAGTGAGCGTGCTGCGGCGCGTCGGCGCTCGGCGCGTCAAGGGGAGGCGGCATGAGCATCATCACGTTGAGCGATGTCCGTCGTGAGATCGGCGCCGCGGTCATCCTCGATGAGGTGACGCTCAGCGTTGCCGCTGGGGAGCGCATCGGCCTGGTCGGCCCGAACGGGGCAGGGAAGACGACCCTCCTGAAGATGGTCGCGGGGCTTGAATCACCTGACCAGGGCCGCGTGCAGCATGCCAAGGGGCTGCGCATCAACCTCCTCGCGCAAGAGTCGGCGCAGGACCCCGATCTGCTGAACGCCCCGACGCTCATTGAGGCCGTGATCGGCGGTGCCGCCGAGATCGTCTCCCTGGCCGCCGCACTTCGCGAGATGGAGCTTGATGGCCGCGCGGGCTCCACGGAGTACGCCGAGGCGCGGACGAAGTTTGATGCGGCTGACGGGTACGCCCTGGAAGACCGGGTGGGCGCGGCGCTCCGAGGGCTCGGCTTCCCAACGGCACGGCACAGCGAGGCCCCTGCGCGCCTCTCCGGAGGGGAGCAGACCCGCGTCGCCCTGGCGCGACTGGTGATCGCCGATCCAGACCTTCTCCTGCTCGACGAGCCAACCAACCATCTCGACATTCAGGCGATCGAGTGGCTGGAGGGGGCACTGCGTGCGCGAAACGGTGCACTAATTGTTGCGAGCCACGATCGCGCCTTCTTGGATGCGGTCATCGATCGAGTCTGGGAGGTTCGTGCCCATCACGTCACTCGCTTCCGTGGCGACTACAGCGCCTATGCGAAGCAGCGCGGTGCCGCCGATGAGGGTGACGAGCGCGACGCAGATCGTCGTGAGAAAGAGATTGAACGTGAGCGAGAGCTCATTCAGACGTATCGAAGCCATCGCAAGTACGCCAAGATGCACGAGCATGAGCGCCGTCTCGCTGCGATTGAGCCGGTCGTTCGTGAGCGCAAGGCGATCTCGCTTTCAATCGCTGCTGAAGGAGCTGGGCGTGGCCCGGCCGAACCGTTGCGTCTCAGCGAGGCCTCCATTGGGTATCGAGAGCCGGCGCAGGTTGAGATCACCCGTGCGCGCAGCCTCGCCCTTCGCCGTGGCGAGCGTGTCGGAATCGTGGGCCCCAACGGTGCGGGTAAATCAACGCTGCTGAAGACCATCGCGGGCCTTCTTCCAGCCCTCGATGGAAACGTGGAGATTGCCGGTGGCGTGGTGCCTGGCTACCTCGCCCAGGTCCGCGCCGCAGGGTTGCACGGAGCTACGGTTCTGGAAGCGTTGCGTGCCGCTGTCCCTGTTGAAGTCTCTGAGGCACGAGCGCACCTTGCAAAGTTCCTCTTCCGCGGTGACGCGGTGGGGAAGGAGGTCGCGGTGCTCTCTGGCGGTGAACGCAGTCGGTTGGAACTCGCCATTCTCGGCCTGATGCCTGCAAACCTGCTCCTGCTCGACGAGCCGACGAACCACCTCGACATTGATGCGTGCGAATCACTCGAACAATTCCTTCTTGATGGCGAGCGCACGCTCCTTGTCGTCAGTCATGATCGTCGACTCCTTGAGCGCATCTGCACGTCGCTCTGGGTCGTTGAAGACGGCGTCGTGGCCGCCTTCGATGGCGGCTATACCGCATGGCGAGAGGCGGTCGCTTCTGGTTGGACGACGAGGAGTGCCGACTCTCTCGTTGCGGGGCGGCTCGGTGCGCCAGGCGCACTCGTGACTCATGCAGCAGTTACTACCAAAGCGCAGCCGAAGGTTGCTGCGACTCCACTCAAGAAGAGCGCGGCACCAAAGCCGGAGCGTCTCAGTAAGGAGCAGGCGCGCCGACGTCGCTCCGCAATCGAGGCAGACCTTGAGCGACACGGACTACGCAAGGGTCACTTGGAGCTTGCAATGCTTGATCCAAACGTGATCGCTTCGTATACCGAGCTGGCAAAGGTGGCGAGCGAGTTGGCCGATGTGACGGCTGCGCTCCAGCAGGCGGAAGAGGCCTGGCTCGCCCTCGAGGGGGAGGTGGCGAAGTGAGTGGTCGACTCGTCCGCGTCGGGCTTGGTGGCCTTATTGCGTCGGGGAAGAGCAGTCTTGCTACAGCCCTTGTTGCGAATGTCGAGTTGCAGGAGGCCATTGGCGGCGCTGTCGAGCACGTTGATGCGGATGCACTCCTGCGCGCAGCCCGCTCAAATGATGTGTCGCTTCGCGACGCGATCCTTGCCGTTGTGCCTGATGCGCGCCGCGCTGATGGGAGCCTCGACACCAAGGCCCTTGCGGCACGGTCATTTGCCGATCCTGCAGTCATGCACCGCCTTGAGGAGTTGCAGTGGCCGGTCGTACGCCAAGCGATTAGTGAGGTGAGTCGAGATGCGCAGGCACGGGGGGTCCGCCTCTTGCTCGTTGAGGCGATCGCACTCGGGCGTTCTGGGCTTGCCGAGGAGCTCGACGGCGCGCTCTTCCTGCAAGTTGACGAGGGGGCCCGCCGCCAGCGCTTCGTGACCCGTGGGGGCAGCGCGGATGACTTCCAGCTGCGCAACGCCGTACAGGCAGGGATTTCCGCGGAGATGGCAACGATCGGGGCAGTTCCAATTGACGGGAGTGGCCCGCTGCCTGAGACCGTGCACGCGGCGAGCCTCGTGCTTCGCCGCCTATGCTTGCAGGGTGAATCCATCGACTGAACCCACGGCTGAACTGGCCCCCGCCGCGGGGCGCCCCTTCGCCCTGCGCTCCGACTTCGTCCCCACCGGCGACCAGCCAACCGCCATCACCGAACTCGTGCAAGGGCTCACCGATGGCCTCCATCACCAGGTCCTCCTCGGGGCAACGGGGACAGGGAAGACCTTCACCATTGCCAACGTCATTCAGCAGGTGCAGCGACCAACACTCGTCCTTGCGCATAACAAGACGCTCGCCGCTCAGCTCTATGCCGAGCTAAAGGAGTTCTTCCCTGAGAACGCCGTCGAATACTTTGTCTCGTACTTCGACTACTACCAACCGGAGGCCTACCTCCCACGCTCCGATACCTACATCGAGAAAGACTCCAGTCGCAATGATGAGATTGACCAGCTGCGGCACGCCGCTACCAAGGCGCTCTTCGAGCGTCGCGACACGATCATCGTGGCGTCGGTCTCCTGCATTTACGGTCTCGGTGCGCCGGTCGACTACGGCGCCACCGTGCTCAAGGTGCGCAAGTCGGGGAAGTATCGCCGCGATGCCATCCTGCGCCACCTCGTTGACCTGCAGTACCAGCGCAATGACGCCACCCTCGGTCGCGCCAAGTTCCGTGTGCGTGGCGACACGCTCGAGGTGCAGCCCGCCGGCGAGGAGACGATCCTGCGCGTGGAGTTCTTCGGTGACGAGGTGGAGCGGATCGCCGAGGTGGATCCACTGACGGGGGAGATCCTTGCAGAGCGCAACGAGATGACGATCTATCCCGCCACCCACTATGTAACGCCGGCGGCGAAGCTCTCTGAGGCGATTCGCGACATTGAGATTGAGATGGAGGGGCGCTGTCGCGAGCTGGAGGCGACGGGGAAGGTGCTTGAAGCGGCTCGTCTGCGCCAACGCACCACCTTTGACTTGGAGATGATGCGCGAGGTTGGCTTCTGTTCAGGGATCGAGAACTACTCGCGTCACCTCTCGCGCCGTGAGCCTGGCTCCCGGCCATGGACGCTGCTCGACTACTTCCCGGCGGATTGGCTCCTCGTTGTTGATGAGAGCCACATGAGCATTCCGCAGGTCGTGGGCATGTACAAGAACGACCGCTCACGCAAAGAGATCCTCGTTGACTTCGGTTTCCGTCTTCCAAGTGCGCTCGACAATCGGCCACTCACCTTTGAGGAGTTTGAGACGAGCGTGCGACAGGCGATCTATGTCTCCGCAACTCCGGGGAGCTACGAGCGCGAGCGTGCAGAGCAGGTCGTGCAGCAACTCATTCGACCAACAGGGGTAGTCGATCCGCACATCACCGTGCTCCCGACAAAGGGACAGATCGACGATCTTCTGGAGCGCATCCAGGGTCGCGTAAAGAAGAAGGAGCGCGTGATCGTTACGACGCTCACGAAACGCATGGCTGAAGAGCTCTCGTCGTACCTTGAAGAGGCGGGGATTCGCGTGCGCTACCTCCATAGCGAGATCGATACGCTTGAACGCATCGAGATCCTGCGCGATCTGCGCCTCGGTGTCTTTGACGTAATCGTGGGAATCAACCTGCTCCGCGAGGGGATTGACCTCCCCGAGGTGACGCTGGTGGCGATTCTGGATGCCGACAAGGAAGGCTTCCTGCGTTCAGCGTGGGCGCTCATCCAAACGGTCGGACGCGCGGCGCGCAACACGGGCGGCGAGGTGGTCTTCTACGCCGACAAGATGACCGAATCGATGAAGGTGGCGATCTCTGAGACGGATCGGCGACGCGCGATCCAGGAGCAGTGGAATATCGATCACGGCATCACCGCCACCACGATCTCGAAGCCGATCCGTGACCTGAACGATCGGCTCAAGAGCGTGGCCGAAAAGGCCGACACGTACGCCGGCGGAAAGCGCGGCGGTGCCCTGAGCGAGGTTGGGCGCAGCGAGATCGAGAAACTGGTGAAGCAGCTCGAGGCGCAGATGAAGATCGCCTCCAAGGCGCTGGAATTTGAGCGCGCGGCCGCCATCCGCGACGAGATCCGCATGCTGCGAACGGCGGTGTTGGAAGAGGACGCGGCGACGGCGATTGAGCGGGCGGCAGAGCGTGCAGCCCGCGAGGCGCAGGGGGGAAGTCGACGCGGCGCTCCCGCAAAGACAGCCCCTCAGGGGATTGGCGCCGCCGCCCACACGCTCGTTGCCCCAGCGCTTGATACCGCCGCCGACTGGCTCCCAGGGCTCCGTGACGAGCATGAAGAGGAGACGGGTACGATCCCCGATGCAGGTCAGCCGCCAGCGGCTGAGGCGCCCGTACGTCGCCGCACCTGGGATCCGAGCGTGACGCCGAATGTGATCAAGCGCCGTGGCGAGCGGCCGAAGCGAAGGGGGTAGTCGTGGGACAGAACAAGATCTCCGTTCGCGGCGCCCGCGAGCACAACCTTAAGGGGATTGACCTCGACATTCCACGTGATCAGCTCGTCGTCGTCACCGGCATCTCCGGCTCAGGCAAGTCGAGCCTCGCCTTCGACACGATCTACGCCGAGGGTCAGCGACGCTACGTTGAGAGCCTCTCAGCGTACGCACGCCAGTTCCTTGGACAGATGGAGAAGCCCGACGTTGACTCCATCGACGGGCTCTCACCAGCCATCTCTATCGACCAGAAGGGCTCGTCGCGTAACCCGCGTTCGACCGTTGGCACGATCACCGAGATCTGGGATCACTTCCGACTTCTCTACGCGCGAGCCGGAACCCCGCACTGCCCAAAGTGCGACCGCCCGATCAGTCGCGTCTCACTCGACCAGATCGTCGAAGAGATCCTCAAGCTCCCTGACGGCACGCGCATCCTCGTGCTCGGCCCACTCCTGCGCGATCGCAAGAGCGAGGGGGAGCGCATGTATGAGGCGGCGCGGAAGTCCGGATTCAGCCGCGTGCGCGTGGATGGCGTCCAGTACGACCTCAGTGCCGATGATCTGCCGAAGCTCGACAAGAAGAAGCGCCACTCCATTGAGGTCATCGTCGATCGCTTTGTTGTCCAGCACCCCGTCGACGAGAAGGGGAAGCCTTTGCCGATCCCTGATCGCAGCCGACTCGCCGACTCTGTAGAGACGGCGATCAAACTGGGCGAGGGGCTCGCCATTGTTGCCCCAGCACCCGCCGAGAAGGAGAAGCCGACCTTTGAGGAGCGACTCTTCAGCGAGAAGCTCGGCTGCGCCTACGACGGCACGGTGATCGATGACCTACAGCCGCGCTCGTTCAGCTTCAACTCCCCGCATGGCGCCTGCGAAACCTGCACCGGTCTCGGCTTCCGCCTAGAGGTCGACGAGGAGCGTGTGATTGATCCTGAGAAGTCGGTGCTCACTGGCGGCCTCATCCCGTGGTCCCGCTCGCCGGAGGGGAGCTGGTACTTGAAGGTGGTTACTGCCGCGATGAAGGCGAACAAGTGGAATCCGAAGACGCCGCTGGGTGATCTCCCGAAGGGTGCACTCGACTACCTGCTGCACGCTGAGCGCGAGGATCGCTACACGGTCACCTACGAGAACTCGAGCTACACCAACACCTATAAGGCCGCGTTCGAGGGGATCATCGCGAACCTTGAGCGCCGACACAAAGAGACGGACTCAGAGTTGGTGCGCGTAGAGATTGAGCGCTACATGGTGAGCAGGCCCTGCCCCGACTGCAAGGGTCGCCGTTTGAAGCCCGAGATCCTCGCCGTGCGCGTGGATGGGCGCAACATCGCCGAGGTGGCCTCTATGCCGATTGGTGAACTGGTGCCGTGGATCAACAGCCTCGCTAAGGCGCTCGGTGAACGCGAGCGCACGATCGCCAAGGCGGTGATCAAGGAGATCAGCGAGCGTGCCGGCTTCCTCGTTGACGTTGGTCTCGACTATCTCACCGTCGATCGCTCTGCAACGACGCTCTCTGGTGGCGAGGCGCAGCGCATTCGCCTCGCGACGCAGATCGGCTCACGGTTGGTCGGCGTCCTCTACATCCTTGACGAGCCATCCATCGGCTTGCACCAGCGTGATAACGCTCGCCTGATCGCCACGCTGATTCGACTCCGCGACCTCGGCAATACGGTGCTGGTGGTTGAGCATGACGAAGAGACGATTCGCACCGCCGACTGGGTCGTTGATATTGGGCCTGGCGCAGGTGAAATGGGTGGCCGCCTGATTTCGAACGGCACGTTCAAAGATCTCCTCGCAGCGAAAGACTCCATTACGGGTGCCTACCTTCGTGGCGACCGCTCGGTGGCGGTGCCGAAGACGCGCCGCAAGGGGAGTGGTAAGGCGATCACGGTCAAGGGGGCGCGGGAGCACAACCTGCGCGAGCTCGACGTCGCCTTCCCACTCAGCGAATTTGTTGCGGTGACGGGCGTCTCAGGGAGCGGCAAGAGCACCCTCGTTACCGATATTCTGCAGAAGGCGCTGGCGCGTCGCCTGCACGGTGCGAAAGAGCGGCCAGGGGCACACGATCGCATCACCGGCCTCGATGAGATCGACAAGGTGATCGAGATTGACCAGAGCCCAATTGGTCGCACGCCCCGTTCAAACCCTGCCACGTATGTTGGCCTCTTTACGCCGATTCGCGAGCTCTTCGCCGCCACACAAGAGGCGCGACTCCGCGGCTACTCAGCCGGCCGCTTCTCCTTCAACGTCAAGGGTGGCCGCTGCGAGACCTGCTCCGGTGACGGCATTCTGCAGATTGAGATGCAGTTCCTCCCCGATGTCTATGTGCCGTGCGAAACGTGCCAGGGGAAGCGCTACAACCGTGAGGCGCTCGAGGTGACCTGGAAGGGGATGACGATCGCCGATGTGCTCGAGCTGCAGGTGGAGGATGCGCTCGAGCGCTTCTCTGCGGTGCCAGCGATTCGCAATCGACTGAAAACGCTGAGCGAGGTGGGCCTCGGCTATCTCCGCCTCGGGCAGGCGGCAACGACCCTCTCAGGTGGCGAGGCGCAGCGCATCAAACTCGCCACTGAGTTGGCCCGTCGCTCGACTGGACGCACGATGTACATCCTCGACGAGCCGACTACGGGGCTGCACTTTGCCGACGTTGATCGACTGCTGCATGTGCTGCATCGCCTCGTGGATGGCGGCAACAGCGTCATCGTGATCGAGCACAACCTTGATGTCATTAAGACTGCGGACTGGGTGATCGACCTTGGGCCGGATGGCGGCAGCCGTGGCGGCGAACTCATTGCAGAGGGAACGCCTGAGCAGGTCGCCAAGGTGAAGCGCAGCCACACCGGTCGCTATCTCACCCTTGCGCTGAAGGGCGAGCCGATCCACTCGCTGGAGTAGCGATGGCTGAGCCCCTCCTCCCTCGACACGCCGACCCAGCACTTGATCAGGCAGGGCTCCGCGCCGCCCAACTCCTTGAGCGCATCCTTGATGAGTTGAGTGACGAGCGCGCCCGCGCCAGATTCCTGCCGTACCGCGCCTGGACAACGCAGCTTCGCGACGCACACGGTGCCGCACTACGTAAGGGTGTTGTCGCCGTGCGCGCCGCACTCGGGCCTGGGGATGGCCTTGCCGATATCGCCTCTGGTGAGGCGGTGGTCGAACTCCGCGAGGCGCTCGACGAGATCCTGCGCATCTTGAATCGCCGAGAGGCACTCCGTGGTCGTGTCGGGTCGCGTGATGGCGCCTGAGCGACTCCCGGCGCCGAGCGTCCCCGACGCAATCGCAGCAGCGCTGAAGGTGCTCCCCGACGCACCCGGTGTCTATCTCTTCTCGGATAGCGCAGGGAAGATCATCTACGTCGGTAAGGCGACGCACCTTACGCAGCGCGTTCGTAGTTACTGGCAGGCGGGCGGGGAGCCAGGCGCGCACCGCATTCGCGATGCGATTGCAGAGGTGGCAACGCTCGACTGGACGGTCACAGACTCCACGAAAGAGGCGCTTCTTCTCGAAGCCACCCTGGTCCGTCGGCATCTCCCTAAGTACAACATCCGACTTCGTGACGATCGCAGCTACCCCTACATTCGCGTGACCGCAGATCCGTATCCGCGTGTGGAGCGCACTCGCCGCCTCGTGCGCGACGGCTCGCGCTACTTTGGCCCGTACACCACGCCCGGCTCGGTGAACGCTGCAATGGAGGCGATCAAGCGTCTCTTTCAATTTCGCACCTGCGAGGTTGCGATCAAGCCAATGGAGCGCGCGCTGGAACGCCCCTGCCTGCTCTACGACTTGAAGCGCTGCCAGGGACCCTGCCTCGGCAACATCCCGGTGGCCGACTACCAACGCGAGATTGACGGAGTGCAGCTCTTCCTCGGCGGTCGTTCTCGTGCCGCAATCACCATGCTGACCACGCGGATGGAGTCTGCCGCCGAGCGCGAAGCCTTTGAAGACGCCGCGCGTATTCGTGATGCGGTGCTCTCCCTTGAGACAACGTTCGACGAACAGAAGGTGCCGACCTCAGGGCGAGCCGATGAGGATGTGCTGGGAATTGCTCGCCACGGACGCCACGTCGCCATCGCCTGTTTCCAGATTCGTGACTCAGCACTGGTGGGGCGCGATGTGCATCGAGTGGAGGCGGGAGATTCAGGTGACGCAGAGCTCCTCGCAGGCTTTGCTGCGAGCTACTACGCCCGTGCAGGAGAGATCCCACCCTCAATCGCGACTGCTGTGGAGGTGAGCGAGCCAGAGATTCTTGAGTTCCTTTCGGCGCGCCGAGAGGGTCGCGTTGAGATGCGCGTGCCGCAACGTGGTGATCGGGCGCGCATCATGCGGCTGGCTGAACGCAACGCAGAGGAGTGGCTCATTCGTCGCGAGGCCGAAGAGGACGCCGATCGTGAGCGTGCCGACGCGGCGCTCTCGGCGCTCACCGTCGCACTCAACCTCGATGCATCGCCGTCGCGTATTGAGTGCGTCGATGTGAGCACTATTCAGGGGGCATTCACCGTCTCGTCGCTGACCGTGGCGCAAGAGGGTCAGTTGGCTCCGAAGGAGTACCGCCGCTTCCGAATTAAGGGGGTGACCGGGCAGGATGACTTCGCGGCACACGCCGAAGCGCTCACGCGCCGCTTCGCCCGATCGGTGGCGGATGGGACGCAGCGGAGCGGTGAGGCCGAGTCGCGCGCCTGGAGCCTTCCTGATCTGCTTGTCATCGACGGTGGCCGTGGGCAAGTCTCTGCTGCGGCCGCAGTTCTGGATGCCGCGGGCTTGACGATTCCACTGGTCGGTCTTGCCAAGGAGCGCGAAGAGCTCTGGCCCCGCGACGCCTCTGCCCCGATTCTTCTCCCCGCCACCGACCCTGGGCTGCGCCTTCTGCAGCGACTTCGCGATGAGGCGCATCGCTTTGCCATCGGGTACCACCGCACGCTGCGCAGTCGTGCGGCGACGGCGAGCCGCCTCGATGGGATCCGTGGGCTCGGCCCAACAAAGCGAAAGGCACTCCTGCGGAGGTTCGGTTCAGCGGCGGGGATCGCCGCCGCGCCCGTTGAGGCGCTGACCGAGGTCCCAGGGGTAGATGACGCCCTTGCCGCACGGATCCTGACAGCCCTCGGCGCAGATCGCGGCTGAACGGGGCTCACGCGCGCCCCTGCTAGGATTCTCGGCAATGCGTAAGTTCACCCCGTACCTGATCTTGGCCACAGCGCTTCTGGCGCTGGCTATTGACCTACTTCCAAATCTCAGCCTCCCTGCGAGCGGGACAGCGGGTGGCACGCGCCCGATTGAGACCAAGCTCGGTCTCGACCTTCGTGGCGGGCTTCGCGTTGAGTATCAGGTGCAGCCTGTCGATGGTGTCAGCGCCACTGCGGCCGATCTCGCC
>Ga0209768_10002547_pt1 | contig 11299 bp, 10 predicted proteins | sample LauGreSBDMM110SD_3_FD_187564 | JGI IMG/M metagenome (GOLD analysis project Ga0209768, IMG submission 187564) | Freshwater lake microbial communities from Lake Michigan, USA - Sp13.BD.MM110.SD (SPAdes) (version 2) | ecosystem: Environmental > Aquatic > Freshwater > Lake | place: Lake Michigan... | reverse complement strand
ATCATAGAGCTGTTTTAAACACCCTCAGGAGAACCTTATGCGTCGCGATACCTTTCTGAAGTCTTTGGCCGCTTTGTCGGTTGCGGGCGCTTTGCCCATGCGTGCATGGGCCGCAACTAACATCAAAATGATGATTCCAGCCAACCCTGGCGGTGGATGGGATGGAACGGGCCGCGAACTCGGCAAAGCCTTGCTCGATGCAAAAGTAGCTGACACCGTGCAGTACGAAAACAAGGGCGGCGCAGCAGGCGTGATTGGTTTGGCACAGTTTGTGAACGCCGCCAAAGGCGACCCTAACGCTTTGATCATGTCAGGTGCTGTCATGGTCGGAGGCATCATTACTGGCAAGCCCCAAGTCGGAATGGACCGCATTACCCCCATTGCGCGTCTGACCAGTGAGTACAACGTTTTTGTGGTGCCAGCGGATTCACCGTTGAAGACGATGAAGGATGTTGTCGAGCAAATGAAAAAGGACCCTGGCAGCGTCAAGTGGGGCGGCGGCTCGCGGGGGTCGACGGAGCATATTTGCGCTTCGATGTTGGCAACCCGTGTCGGGGTAGACCCTAAAAAAGTGAACTACGTTGCCTTTCGTGGCGGCGGCGAAGCCACTGCGGCGATTTTGGGTGGCAACGTCACCGTCGGCGGAAGCGGTTACAGCGAGTTTGCGGAATACATCAAGGCTGGAAAAATGCGCGCAATCGGTCTAACGTCTGAAAAACGCTTGCCTGGTGTTGCGATTCCCACCATGCGTGAATCGGGTTATGACGTGGTATTGGGTAATTGGCGTGCGGTCTACGGCGCCCCTGGCATCACCAATGAACAACGCGCCGCATTGACGGAGATGGTTGTGAAAGCGACTAAGTCCAAAGCTTGGAAAGAAGCCTTAGATAAAAATGTCTGGACACCTGCACTCCTGACCGGCAAAGCCTTTGACGATTTTGTAGACAATGAGTTTGCAAGTTTGCGAGGCATCATGCACTTGTCTGGCATGTTGTGAGTTTTTTTAGCATAAAAAAAAACCTAGAAATCATCGTCAGTCTTGGAGTCATTGCGCTGGCCTTGGGGCTGGCGTTAGGTGCTTCTGGGATCTCCTCTGAGGCGGGGTACGCTGGCATAGGCCCCAATTTTTTGCCTTTGCTGGTGTCTGCTGGACTATTTTTATGCGGCGGTTTTTTGTTCTGGGAAGCCTGGAGTGGTGGGTTTCGCAATGGGCCTGATTCAGATCCTAGCGAAGCAACGCAAGAAAAACCCTGCTGGAGCGGAATGGCTTGGATGTCGGCAGGTTTGTTGCTGAGCGCAGCCTTAATAACCACCATTGGTTTTATTTTGAGCTGCGCCCTGTGTTTTGCTTGTGCAGCCCATGGCTTGCGCCAAGCGAATACACGCCCTTCCCAAACAACGCAGCCGCAAAGCATTCGCAGTTGGGTGGTTGATACCGCCCTGGGCTTGGCTATTTCAGCGCCCGTGTTTTGGATGTTTACCAAATTCTTGTCGATCAGTTTGCCAGGATTGACGCAAAGCGGGTGGTTGTAATGGATATCTTGAATCACCTGCTTGCGGGTTTTGCAACCGCAGGCACGCCGGTGAATTTACTTTGGGCTTTTGTGGGTTGTGCTTTAGGAACTGCGGTTGGCGTCTTGCCCGGGATTGGGCCTGCGACCGCCGTTGCGATGCTGCTTCCCATTACCTCGCAAGTGGACTCCACCGCATCGATGATTTTCTTTGCTGGTATTTACTACGGTGCGATGTACGGTGGATCAACCACCTCGATTTTGCTCAACACTCCTGGCGAGACCGCCACCATGGTCACTGCTATGGAAGGCAACAAGATGGCCAAGAGCGGTCGCGCTGGCGCTGCCTTGGCGAGCGCTGCGATTGGCTCCTTTATTGCAGGAACGATCGCCACCATCATCGTGACTTTGTTTGCGCCGGTGTTGGCCGATTACGCCGTTCGTCTCGGACCGCCCGAATACTTTTGTTTGATGCTGTTGGCGCTGACTACGGTGAGCGCCGTGTTGGGCCAAAGCACGGTGCGCGGGCTGACTGCCTTGTTTGTAGGGCTTGCGATTGGCCTCATCGGAATGGATCAAATTACCGGCCAAGCGCGTTACACCGGCGGTGTTCCAGAGCTTTTGGATGGCGTTGAAATCGTATTGGTTGCAGTGGGCCTGTTTGCTGTCGCAGAAGCGTTGCATGCGGTGCTCTTTGAAGGTACGGTGAAAGAGTCAGAAAACAAACTCAGCCGTGTGACGATGAGCGCCAGCGATTGGCGCAGGTCCCTGCCGGCGTGGCTGCGTGGCACCGCTATCGGCGCGCCTTTTGGCTGTATTCCCGCCGGTGGCACCGAGATCCCCACCTTTTTAAGTTATGCCGTTGAGAAGAAGTTAGCCAAAGGAGAAAACCTGGCTGAATTTGGAAACCAGGGCGCGATTGAAGGCGTTGCCGGGCCCGAAGCCGCCAATAACGCCACCGTTACGACGGCCTTGATTCCTTTGCTGACTTTGGGTATTCCTGTGAGCAACACCACGGCTATTTTGTTGGGCGCTTTTCAAAACTACGGCATCCAACCCGGACCCCAGCTTTTCACTACTTCGGCGAATTTGGTCTGGGCTTTGATTGCTTCTCTTTACATCGGGAATGTGATGCTTTTGGTACTTAATTTGCCTTTGGTTGGCTTGTGGGTCAAGTTACTCAAAGTGCCTAAGCCTCAGCTCTACGCGGGAATTTTGATATTTGCCACCGTGGGCGCGTACGGTATGCGCCAAAGTGCGTTTGACTTGGTTTTGCTCTACGCGATTGGCTTGTTGGGTCTCGTGATGCGGCGCTTTGATTTCCCTACGGCACCCGTCGTAGTCGGCATGATTCTGGGCCCTTTGGCGGAAGCGCAATTGCGCAACGCGCTGTCTATTGGCGAAGGCAAGTGGACTATTTTCTTGGAGCGTCCCATGTCGCTCACGCTCTTGTGTGTGGTGGTCTCGGTCTTGGTTTTGCCACGGGTACTGAAAAAACGCAAAATGGTCGTTTTAATCTAAGGGTTCGACATGAAGTTACTACGCTATGGCCCCGTGGGTCTGGAAAAAGCGGGAGCCTTGGGATCGGATGGCAAAGTGCGCGACTTATCGATGCTTTTTTCTGACTTAGACGCTGCGCACCTATCGCCTCGCGCCTTGGCTGCTTTGCATGCCTTGAATATCGATGCTTTGCCTGTGGTTGAAGGGGCTGTGCGTTTGGGATGCCCGGTGTCTGACATTGGAAAAATTGTCTGTGTGGGGCTGAATTACGCTGACCACGCTCGCGAGAGCGGGATGGAGCCCCCTAAAGAGCCGATTCTTTTTCTCAAAGCCACGAGTTCCATCACGGGCCCGAACGATCCTGTCATCATCCCGCGGGGATCGGTCAAAACGGATTGGGAAGTTGAGCTCGGCGTGGTGATTGGAAGCAAGGCCAGCTACGTGAGTGAGAGCGTTGCCATGGCTTGTATTGCGGGTTATGTGCTGATCAATGACGTATCAGAACGTGCGTTTCAGTTGGAGCGCGGCGGCCAGTGGGACAAGGGCAAATGCAGCGACAGCTTCTCGCCCATTGGCCCATGGTTAGTCACCTCCGATGAAATCGCCGACCCGCACAGCCTGCCTTTGTGGTTAGAGGTCAACGGCAAGCGAGTCCAAAACGGAACCACGGCCAATCTTATTTTTGGCATTCCCAAACTCATTAGCTACATCAGTGAATTCATGACCCTGTACCCGGGTGATGTCATCAGCACGGGCACGCCCGCTGGGGTTGGCATGGGGCAAAAGCCCACGCCTTGGTATCTCAAAGCGGGAGACCAGCTTCGATTGGGCGTTCAGGGTTTGGGTGAGCAAACGCAGACATGCGTGGACTCACGTCCTTGACCCACGCGTCAATAACCTGGACATCGTTAACCGCTTTCAGCGCGTCATAGGCCGCTTGGGCTTGGGGGTAGTGGTGGCGTAAAAAGTTGAGCCACTGCTTCAATCGCCCGGCCTGTTGACGGCGTTCCAAGGTGTTGCGAACCACCGACCAAAACGTCTGAAGGTGCGGTTGTAAAGATTCCCAACTTAAGAATTCACCCGCAGCGATTTCAGACGGATGTGTCGATCTAATGGCCAAGGCCAAGCCCGGGTAGGTCACGATACCGCGCCCGAGCATGATGGCGTGACAGCCTGACGCTGCGCGGCAGGCCTGCGCATCTTGAACTGTCCAAATTTCTCCGTTGGCAACCAAAGGCGTTTTGACTACCGCCGCGATATCTGCCACCCGATTCCAGTACGCAGGCGGGCGGTAAGCGTCTGCGCGGGTGCGTGCGTGTACAACAATTTCACCGGCCCCGCCTGCCTCCAATGCGCGTGCGCAATCTTCGGCGCGGCGGTCGTCGTGAAACCCCAGACGCATCTTGGCCGATACCACTTGGTGCGCCGGAACCGCACGGCGCACGGCTTGCATGATTTTGAATAAAAGTTCCGGGTCTTCTAACAAAGCCGCCCCGCCACCGTGTCGGTTCACCACCTTAGCCGGGCAGCCAAAATTCAAATCCACCCCATCGGCTCCTAAGCTTGCCACTCGAGCGGCGTTATCCGCTAAACATTCGGGGTCAGAACCCAATAATTGCGGTCGCACCGGAACGCCTGCGGCGGTTTTTCCGCCTGTCAACAATTCAGGGACGACTCGCAAAAAGGCACGTTCGGGCAATAGCGTATTGGTGACCCGAATGAACTCCGACACGCAACGGTCAATCCCGCCCACGCGGGTCAAAACATCGCGCAACACAAAGTCAAGCAGCCCTTCCATCGGGGCCAGAACAATGGACACTTAGTTCTTTGCGCCTAAAGCCAAGGCCTCTGCCCTTGAATGTGCCAGGGTTGCCACATCAGGCGCAGTCTGGGTGTCCCATCCGCCTAGGTGTTGGGTGGCAACGGCGGCGAGTGCGTTAATTGCAAGCGGTGAATCGTTGAGGCAGGAGATGTAATGAAATGCTTTTCCGCCAGCGTGTAAAAACGCCTCGCGGGCTTCCATATTGATCTCTTCCAAGGTCTCTAAGCAGTCACTGGTAAAGCCGGGGCAAATCACATCGACCCGCCCAACGCCAGCTTTTCCCATTGCGATCAAGGTCGGCTCGGTATAGGGTTCAAGCCATTTGGCACGGCCTAGTCGGCTTTGAAAAGTCACTTGGTATTGGTCTTTAGACAGCCCAAGCGATTGGGCCAACAAACGCGCTGTTTTGAAACATTCGCAGTGGTAGATATCACCTAAATGCAAGGTGCGTTCTGGTACACCATGAAAGCTCATGACTAACTTGTCAGGCTGTCCATGCGCCTGCCAATAGCTTGACACGCTGCTGGAAAGCGCGGCGATGTACTTCGCATCGTCATGGTAATGGTTGACAAAACGCAGCTCCGGAATCGAGCGGGTTTTTTGGGCCCACATGTATACCGCGTCAAACACGCTGGCCGTGGTGGTGGCGGAGTATTGCGGGTAGGCGGGTAAAACTAAAATCCGTGTGACGCCGTCGGCCTTCAAAGCATCAAGCTGCGATGCAATCGAGGTGCTACCGTAGCGCATCGCCCAGCGAACCACGACATGGTGGCCGAGTTGGGTCAGTTGGGATTGAAGCAAGGCGGCTTGTTTTTCTGTCCAAATTTTCAAAGGCGAGCCTTCAGCCGTCCAGACGCTGGCGTATTTCGCGGCAGATTTGGCAGGGCGAAAGCGTAAGATGATGCCGTGCAAGATCAGCATCCACAGCAGGCGCGGGATTTCAACCACCCGGTGGTCGCTTAAAAACTCCGCCAAATAGCGGCGAACCGCTTTGGGCGTGGGTGCGTCGGGCGTTCCGAGGTTACAAAAGAGCACCGCCGTCTTTGCGGCTTGCCCATGGGCGTAAGGAGGTTCTTTAGAGAATGGCATGCGGTATTCTCCCGCACCTATGACCGATTTTTCACACCTTCGCGCGATAACCCTTGATTTGGATGACACCTTGTGGCCCGTGTGGCCAACCATTCACCGTGCCGAGAAGGCCATGGGCGATTGGCTTGTGGCCCGTGCCCCCGTGACGGCTGCCTTATTTTCTGACCCCGTAGCCCGGCAAAAGCTGCGTGATGAGGTACTGGCAGCCCACCCCCACTGGTCCCATGACCTCAGCGCTTTGCGTCTTCAAGCTTTGCGCCAAGCGCTACAACGCGCGGAAGAAGACGTCGCTTTGGCGCAAGATGCGTTCGAGGTTTTTTATGCCGAGCGCCAGCGGGTTGACTTATTTGCCGATGCCGAACCGGCTCTGGAAGCGCTGAGCGCCCGCTATCCCGTCTTGGCCTTATCCAACGGCAACGCCGATATTCACCGCGTCGGGCTGGGCGCTTACTTTGTGGGTAGTGTGAGCGCAAAGTCTTGTGGTGTAGCCAAGCCGCATGTGGATATTTTTCATGCGGCTGCAAGGTCATTGAACCTCCAACCGAATGAAATCTTGCATGTCGGGGACGACGCGGAGTTAGACGTTCTTGGCGCCTTGGATGCGGGCATGCACACTGCCTGGGTGAATCGCAAAGAGCACACGTGGAGCCATCCGAAAACGCCGCACCTCACCGTCACCACGATGTTGGAGCTGTGCAGCGTTTTAGGGGTTATTCCCCGCAATTAAAGTCGTAAACACATGGAATTTGAGTCCGCTTTACTAGCATCCCGTGCAATTTGACTAGATCTCACCAGAAGTTCATTTCAAACATTGGCCGCCTGTCGATTCAAATCAAGTTTTGAATTTTTACAGTTAAGTTTGGAACTGAGTTTTTTCGTATCTACACGATTTTTATGTGTCTTTTATTTGAAGCACATGACGATTTGTGCCTTAATACTTGTCAAGAGGGGAGCGCTCAGCATCAAGAAATTGGCGCAAGCTTTCCAAGTCGGGCAGCATTTTGGCCGCCTGATCCGGTGGAATGGATGTGGCGATACGGCCAAGATCAGGGGCAAGCGCTTCAATTGTCGACTGCCGGAAGGCGCGACCGGTGTCAGTGATGTGAACAAGCTTTGAACGCCCATCTTCGGGATTTGCCTCAAGAGCGATCAGACCAGCCCGCTCCAGCACCGCGAGCGAGTGGGTCATCGAGGTCTTGGGTACCTGAAACGCCCGGGCAAGTGCGAGAGGAGTCTGTCCATCACTGACCCGAACCAGATGGTTGAGCACCGAAAACTGCGCCAAAACAAAGCCCGATGGGAGCCGGGCTTCGAGCAGGGTGCGCGACAACTGGGCGATGATCCCTATCTCGTTGAGCAGCCGAAAATAGATTGCTAGTGCTGGATCAGGCAATTCTTGTCTCGAGCGGCCAACGCGGGCTGGCTGAGGTTGTGGGGCCAAAGCCGATACGCGACAACATCTGAACGGTTCCTCCTGTCGGCGCTAGCCGTTTATGAACTTTTGCATAGTGATCGGCCATTTCTGGGAATTCCTGCAAGGCTTGGCTTAAAGGTTGAAATCCAAGGCCCTCTGATGTTACTGCAAGGTTCACGCGCAGCCAGTCCGCCCCAGTCGCGATCTGGTCGGCGCGGCTGTTACCGGCGGTGACTAGCCAGACGTGCCCCATTGCTGTGTCGGTGTTGGCAAAAACCGCATCCAGCCCTGCCTTATAGCCGCTCGAGGTGGGATCTGCCGCTGCGGCGCGGGTGAATTGGCCCGCAACATGGAGGGCTTCGAAAAGTGGCCCGGTGAAATCAATGCCGTCCGGGTTCGCATCAACCTCGCGGTGACCGATCCGGAACAAGTCGATGCTCTCCTGAAAAGTGCGTGGGGTCTCAATTTCTATTTGCAACGCGTTGTGGGTCAGTTCTCGCCAAGTCGCAACCTCCGTCGCATCCACCGTACCGCCAAAGCGCGCACCATTCGCGACCACTGCGCCGATTCGAGCAATGGCAGCCGGATCGACGATGCGCGACGTATCGAAAGCTTCTTTGTTTGAGCGCCGGAGCAGCACGTGCGCAAACAGCGGATCGCGCGCTACGGTGGCATCTGGTGTGAAGACTACCCGTGCAATGGGCCGCAGGTCCAAACCTGCCGAACTGCTGCCTTGAGGAAAGATGGTCGTTTCCAGTCTATGTCCATTTTCAGCCGCCGCCATCCGCAACAGTTCCAGAAAGCAGCCCAGGCCGATGGTGATCTGCCGGTTAAACGGATCAGTTTTTGGCAACAAGCGGTCAGGGTCGGCATAAAGTGTCACGACACCCGGCTCCGCAAGATTGGCCATCCAGGGTTGCCGGTTATGCGGGTTAGGCGCAAGAAGGGCCCATGAAAGCGCATTCATCCGCGGGTCTTGGTATTTGCCTGCCATTTGCCACGGAAGGCTCGCTGTCTTCGGCAAGCGCGTTACGGCGTACCCCAGACCACCGCCAGCGGCTACGATAACCCCGCCACCCACCAGCGCAAGAATTTTTCGGCGCGAAATTGACATAGACACTCCATTTGGTTCGATAAAGGACTACATTGTACGATATCGCATCAATTTACCAAAGGCGAGTTCACCGCCTTTCTCGCGTTCGGTATCCTGGCATAGGGCTAGGAAAAGAGGTGCGGGGTAGGCGTGAAAGATTGACGGAATGGAAGTTTTTTACGACTTTAATTGCGGGTAATAGGGGTTGCGGCTTAAGGCGCAGGATTGAAGGTCAGGGTACTTGACGAATGGGCTTTCACGTCGGCGGGGCTTAAATACTGCGCAACGTATTCGCCTTTGGCAAAACGCGTTGCTTGGTCCGCGTAGTGTTTGTCAAACAAAACGCCGCTTTGTCCGACAGGGTTAATACCAACCGCTTTGCTGGCGTCCGCAAAATCAATGACCCGGCGCGTGGACGGCCCGTGCGCCACCAACCATGGCGCTGGTCCGATGGAGCTTGAGAAATTATTCGGTACTTCACGGGCGCCGGGAACATTAAAGGGGCCCACGTTGAACAATTTGTCCAAAGGCTTTTGCTGACCCAAAGGATGGTTGTGGGTCAGGGTATGGGCCTTGCCCCAAAGCCACTGGGCGCTGTCTTTGCCATAGGTTTTTTCCAAATGGGCGAGCGCAGCTTTCCAAGCGGCTAGAACCGTGTCGTTGCGGCTCTCAAGGGTTGGTGTAGTTTTGTTGTCCCACCACGGTGATTGCGCGTCGGCGAACAAGCGGGGCAGGGCGCTATCAAGCGTGCGGGTTCGCAGGAGCGCTTTGAACGGGCCGTCGCCTAATTCGTCGGCCATCGCGCCATGGGCTACTTCATAAAGCAACTGGCTAAATACGGTGGAGGCCACGCTGTCTTGGGAAAAGTCTCCCGTCCAATTGCGCAGCCCTTCAACCAAACCTCGCCCATCTGCGTCAGTCACGACGGCGTCCAAAACGGGCAAGAGGCTTTTTAAAACGCGGTTTGCGTAAGGGGTTTGAACATCAAGCTGCAAAACTTGGGTTGCGGCGGTATCCCATTTTTTACTGGGGGTTTGGAGTAACTGGTTTAAGCGTTGGCCACGATCTGGCAAATTAAAGTAGCCCGCAACGGGCAGCTTTGAGGCTGGTTGAAAATTGGCAGAAACAATAAAGCCACGGCTTGGATTTTCTTCTTGGGGGTTCTCACTAAACGCGGAAAAGCCGAGCTTCTCGGCTTCGCCTTTGGCGCTATCCAAAATAAACGTGGGTCGAACCCCGGCTGGGCGAATCGGCAATTTGGCCGCGGCCCACCAACCGATATCGCCTTGGGCGTTAGCCCATACCACGTTCAAACCGGGGGCATGGATTTTGCTCGCCGCGTTTCGGGCTTTGTCGCGGGTATTGGCGCGGTTGAGTTCGTAAAACGCGTCTAGGATTGGATTTTCAGTTTCTAAAAATGCCCACCACATCGCAATCGGCGTGGTCCCTAAACTGTCTTTAAACGCGTCGTTAATCAAAGGGCCGTGGGGCGAGCGGCGCAGGTTCAAAGTGACAGGCTCTTGGCCTTTCACGTTGATGGTCTCGGTGCGTTCTTTCAAGTCAACCCATTGGCCCTTAAACCACACTTGTTTGGGGTTGGCGGGGTTCACCTTTTCAGCAATCAAATCGATATCGTCGTTTTGAAACATCGTCAGGCTCCAGCCGAACTCTGTGTTATGCCCCAACAAAGCCACGGGGTTCAAGGCCTGGTAGTGGCCGTACAAAGAAAATCCGGGGCTGCTTAAGTGGGCCTCGTACCAAACCGCAGGCGCGGAGTAGCCAATATGCGGGTCACCCGCGAGCATCGGTTTTCCGCTCGCGGTGTGGCTTCCTGCAATCACCCAGGCGTTGCTGCCTTCCAACGTTGGGACACCCGCGTTATCTAAAGCCGCTTGGCTCAAAGCAGAGAGTTCGCCTAAGGCTTTCCAATCCTTGGTATTAAGGGCGGTTTTTTCACCAGCCAGCGCCGCAGCACCTTGGGGCTTCCAGTCCAGGTCAAACGCCTTGAGGTAGTTGGGTCCCAACTGGTCCCGAATCATCGTCATCACCGGCTCTGTTTTAAAAGCTGCCGCAAAACTATAAGCCAAATAGCCCGACACCGCGAGCGTATCTTCCGGAGTGAAGTCACGTTTGGGGATACCCAAAATATCAAACTCCATCGGCGAGCGGTGGCTGGCTTGGTATTGGTTGACGCCGTCTAGGTAGGCCAGCAAGGCTTTGCTGGCAGGCGTTGATGTGTCCATCGTTTTGGCAACCGTCTGCGCGTGTTCGCGAATCCCAAGGGTGCGAAACAGGCGGTCTGTTTCTAACAATTTGGGCCCCAAAATTTCGGCCAACTCCCCCTTGGCAAGGCGACGCACCATCTCAAATTGAAACAAGCGGTCTTGCGCGTGCACGTAACCTAAGGCCCGGTACACGTCGGCCTCGTTGTCCCCTTGAATGTGCGGCACCCCGCGCTCGTCGTACTGAACGCTCACACGCGCAGACAAGCCTTGAAGCCCAAATACCCCATCGCGCACCGGTTGTTTGCTGTTCACATACCAAGCCCCAGCAGCTGCCAATAGCGCAATAAGCAAAGCGAGTAATTTAAGAGCGAGTTTCATAGTCGGCTTTCCGGAGTTCGGATGAAATAGGAAGGGATTTAGCCTAGCGGTTATTACGCTTGGGTCTAGTGGGGATTTCCCGCTACCAACGGTCTTTGGCCTAAGGTTTCCAATGAAACCCATCCACATCTTCAAGCGCCAAAGCCGCCATCATGCCGCTGCGAACCGCGCCTTCGAGTGTGGCTGGGAAGGGGGCGTAGATGTAATCGCCGCAGGCTAAGAAGCCGGGGGCAATGCGTTGGGGCGGGCGAACCAAGCGCGGGGTGC
>Ga0209768_10002545_pt1 | contig 11303 bp, 19 predicted proteins | sample LauGreSBDMM110SD_3_FD_187564 | JGI IMG/M metagenome (GOLD analysis project Ga0209768, IMG submission 187564) | Freshwater lake microbial communities from Lake Michigan, USA - Sp13.BD.MM110.SD (SPAdes) (version 2) | ecosystem: Environmental > Aquatic > Freshwater > Lake | place: Lake Michigan... | reverse complement strand
GCCGGCGCGGAAGTGAATCCACAGCATCCAGACCCCCTCACAAAGCCCGAACTGGCAACGGTTCGGTCTTTGTGCTTTACGTGGCTCTACCAAACCATCGCCGAGCTGCTGGTATGAACGTCATCACCCTTGGCAAGCATCGCCATGAAGCCATGCCAGCAGGGCGACGATGGGCTTCGTTTGACGAAAATAATGAGTGCGCACATAATAAGTGTAAATATTGAAGACTGGAGCTCACAATGAACATCACTCTCTCGGTGGACGAACAAGTCGCTCAACGCGCCCGAGAGGCAGCGCAAAAAATGGGGAAAAGCCTGAACCAGGCGGTGCGTGACCATTTGGAGCAATTGGCGGGCAGTTCGCGTCGGGGCCAAGAATGGGCCCAGTTTGAGGCGCGTTGCCGCCAGTCAACTGCGCAACTCGGCGGTTGGAAATTCAACCGTGACGAAGCCAACGAGCGTTGACACTGTGGCAGATCGCAGTTTTATCGATACCAACGTGCTCGTCTATGCCGAGGCCAGCGACGCGCCCGACAAACAGCAAGCCGCCTTGGACCTGCTCAAACAGCTTTATGAGACCGCTACGGGCGTTCTGTCAACGCAAGTTCTGCAAGAGTATTGCAATGTGGCTATCAAAAAACTCAGACTGCCAGTAGCGCATATTCGGGCTCAGCTTGATATGTACGAGCAGTTTGAAATTGTGCAAGTCACGCCGGCCATCATTCGTGCAGGGCTTGACTTGAGCCAAACCCGAAGCGTCGCGTTTTACGATGCGCTCATCATTGCATCTGCCCAAACCGCTGGCTGTAATGTGCTCTTCAGCGAAGACCTGAATACGGGTGAAGTCATTGCCGGTGTGCGTCTACTCGATCCATTCGTCATGAAGCTTTGAAAGGCTTTCAGGCATGCGTAGCCCTTGGCTGAGGGGGCGTATTTGCGGACTTTCACGCAGGCGGTAAAGACATGCGCAATCGGCGCGCTGCGTCTTCGGCGCGGGCATCGTCAATCTCGCGCAGCACGGCGATCATGTCTACATCGGCCTTGGCGCGTTCGAAATGCCCTGTCAGAACGGTGTCGTTGCCCAATAACCCGGCTTGGTACAAGCTCCACATTTCTGGGCCATAGTCTGTCTTCAAAAGCGCAGGCGCGAACTGGCCGAAGAAGTCCCGCAGATTGCCCACATCGCGCAGCAGCATGCGTTGCGCATGGTTGTTGCCTGCGGCGTCTACCGCTTGCGGCAGGTCAATGATGACGGGTTCGTCCACGCCAGGTGTGTCGCCGGGGCCAGGCGTGTGCGCCAGCAAAATATTGAACTCAGACAAATCACCGTGCACCACGCCCGCGCACAACATGCGCACCACTTCGGCAATCAGCGCAGCATGGTGCTGCAGGGCTTGCGCGGGCGTGAAGGACACGTCATTCAATCGTGGCGCTGCGTCACCCTGCGCGTCGGTCACCAACTCCATCAACAGCACACCGTCAAAAAAGTTGTACGGCTGAGGCACGCGCACGCCAGCAGCGGCCAACCGGTAAAGCGCATCGACCTCGGCGCTTTGCCAGGCCGCTTCTTGTTCTTGTCGACCAAATTTGCTGCCTTTGGCCATGGCCCGGGCCGAGCGCGAATTTTTGACCTTGCGGTTTTCGGTGTAATCCACCGCCTGCCTAAAGCTGCGCTGAGTGGCCTCTTTGTAAATTTTGGCGCAGCGGGTTTCGTCCCCGCAGCGCACCACGTACACCATGGCTTCTTTGCCGCTCATGAGCTGGCGAACCACAGTGTCGATCAGCCCCTCATCCACAAGGGTTTGCAGTCTTGACGGTGCTTTCATGCTGGCCGCTTCAACGCCGCACCACCGACCAACCCGCATGCAAGTTGCTTTTGTAGTTCTCGTACTCCCAAGCGGTACCGCAGCGATCGCATAATTTAGATTTTGAATCCGGCACTTCGTTCTGTGAGACGGGCATGCTTGTATTTTTTGAAAATGGCGTTGATGGTCATGGCTGAGGGACCCGATCCTCAAGCCCGATAGAAAGCCTACTCTGTGCAGCTATCCGTTTTTTGTGGAGTTGTTGGTTTAAGTGAAGGGAGTGGGGGACTACCGCACGGCTTGGGCTGTTCAAGCCAGCTTAGGCCAGTTGATTTGTACTTTGCGGTTGTTGGCCAAGCAGTCACGCAAATACAAGTTGATCAGGCTTTGGTAGGGAACTCCTGCGTCCTCTGCCATACCCTTAAAGTAGATGACAACGTCTTCTGACAGACGCATCGTCACAGGCTTTTTAAGCTTGGTTGCGTAGGGATTTTTGCGAGCCTTGAGCTTGGAGAGGTCGTATTCGGCTTTCATGTCAGATACCTCGATAAAACGCGCTTTCACGCTTGGTTGCTTTGCGAGCAGAGATGATTCGAATGATGTCCCCGCCTTCTCGTTCACAGTGGCAGACGAGGAGCAGTTTGGACTGAACACTCATGCCCAGCATGAGAAAACGTACTTCATCTGCAGAGTGAGCTTCATCGAAAAATTGAACAGCAAATTCGTCATAGAAAACGGTCTGCGCTTCTTCGAATGAGACCTGATGCTTCTTCAGGTTGGCTGTCGCTTTGCTTGGGTGCCATTCAAACTGAATCATATGTACATTGTATGTAAACCATGTACATGGTCAAGCTCAAGTCATCCAATCTTCCAGTTTCAAGCCCGGCACCCGCTTGAGCCGTAGATGGCGAGAGACAATATAGGCATGAACGACCCGACTGCTCGCACCGAACAACCGCGTAACCCCCTCCATGGTGTGACGCTCGAGGCGATCGTGCGTGCCCTCGAAGCGCACTGCGGTTGGGAAGAGTTGGCCCGCATGATCCCTGTCCGCTGCTTTTCGCACGACCCGAGCGTCGGTTCAAGCTTGAAATTCCTGCGCAAAACGCCTTGGGCGCGTGAAAAGGTGGAGAGCCTTTACCTGTTCGTGCTGAGGGAGCAAGCGCGCAGGGAGCGCGCTTCTGGCCGTGGGTAGCTGTCAGTTTCAAGCCCCAAGTCGAGGCCTTAGACCTAAATAGGTGCGTGCATACGCACGGTGCCTTTCGCCATGCTGGGTCTGGTTCGCCCGTGCTCTTCCGATCTATAAGCTCTCTGTGATACATTGAATACACGCATTCACATGAGGTTTTGACATGGCTACTTCCATTCGTTTGGCTCCAGAAACCGAGCAAAGGCTTGACTTCCTCGCCTCCCAGACGGGGCGCACCAAGGCTTTCTACCTGCGCGAAATGATTGAACAGGGCATTGAAGAAATGGAGGACTACTACCTCGCTGCCGATGTGCTTGCACGTGTCCGCGATGGAAAAGAACAGGTGCATTCCGCTGCTGACGTGAGACGAGACCTTGGCCTGGACAATTGAATACGCCGACACGGCCAAAGGTCAATTGCGTAAGCTAGACAAACAGACAGCGCGGCGCATTCTTGACTTCATGGACGAGAGAGTCGCCGGATTGGAAAACCCACGCCATACGGGAAAAGCGTTGACCGGACCGCTCGGTGGATTCTGGCGCTACCGGGTAGGCGACTGTCGGGTAATTTGTGACATACAGGACGGCGCTTTGCGCGTACTGGTGGTGCAGGTTGGTAACCGGCGTGAGATTTACCGATAGACCCATCATGGGCGCATAGCTTGGCTGCATACCCGACTTGAAAAGCCTGAAAGCCGTTAAAGCCCAAATTGTGTACACTTTGATCCACAAAATGGCTTTGACTGCAAAGGAAAAAGATGGAAGCGACCAAAGTAGGTATTCGGGAATTTCGCGCGGGAATTGCCGAATTCATTGCGTCCAGCACGCCTATAGCTGTGACACGCCATGGTCAAACCATTGGCTATTTCATACCGACTCACGGCCAAGCCGATGCAGATGTTGCCGCGCTACAAAAAGCGAGCAAAACATTGGATCGCCTGCTTGCGGCCAAGAGTGTTGATGTGGAAGCCGTGGTTGCAGATTTCAAATCGGTGCGTCAAGGTGCAAAGGCACTCAAGAAAACCACATCCAAATAAAAATGAGCGACAGAGCGATCGTTCTGGATGCCAACATCCTGATACGCGCTGTGCTCGGCAAGCGTGTGCGTGAGCTGATTGTTGACAACGCAGAGAGGGTGCAATTTTTTTCACCCGATGTCGCCTACGCTGACGCCCGAAAGTACCTGCCCGCACTGTTGGAAAAAAGAGGTGTCAAAAGTGAGTCTGCAATGGCCGTTTTGGGTGCGCTGCAAACCATCGTCTGGCCTTTGGAGCTTGACGTCTATGCAGGCTTTAAAGCGCAGGCACTCCAAAGAATCGCCATGCGAGATGCTGATGACTGGCCCGTTTTTGCTTGCGCCATGGCCATAGGCTGCCCTGTATGGACGGAGGACGCGGACTTCTTTGGTGCAGGGGTTGCCACCTGGACTTCCGATCGGGTGGAGCTGTATTTGGCTGGTTGATGTGGCGTGCCCCTGATCAACCGCCACATGGTGCTGCCGCACGCAGGCGGGCATGACGCAAGGCGAAGTGGCTGCACGCATGGGCACGACACAAAGCGTGGTGGTACGCATCGAAAGTGGCAGGGGCACGCCATCCATGCGAACAGTCCAACATTTTGCCCATGCCGTGGTGCGCATGGAGCCTTTGACGGGTGCATCAAGTTTTAGCAACAGCTAGCCCCTTCCAAAGTGGCTGCTTGCAAGACGAACCGTGGGTATGACCCTCGCACGGCGCAAGTTGCTATTGGTGGGCGACTCGTTTACGCTGTTCATCCATCCGTTTTTGGGGAGTTGCTGGGGTATGTGAAGGGAGTGGGGGACTATCGGACAGCCTTTGTGATGTGTAAAAAGACCTGAAACGGTGATGGATATCGCGTCTAAGAAGTCAAAAGCGATTCGGACTTATTTTCAGCATGCCGCCTAAATGTCAGTGTTTACTTTTTAGGTTGTCTCTGGCGCGCAAAGGGTTACCTCGTATACGGAGGTGAGTTCAGACATACAACGCGCCAAAAGCTGCAGAAACTGAATGTACTCGCGAAGAGAAGTAATAGATGGCCATTCGAGTTCTCCGGAGGGGTGGGCGATTCGATTTCGTAAATCCATGAGATCGTCAAGCTTTCGTCGCGCCTTCCTCTCGACCTGATTGGAGTCTGCTTCGTGGAAAAAAGCTTTCATAGTTGCTTGCTCAGAAATTTGTGACCAGATACTACTTGCCCCAATCCGTCCAAACAAATCTGCAAGAACGTCAGCTCGCATATTTGCTTCAGTCAAGGATAGGCACTCATGATTAACTCGCTCAACTGTTGCGCCCAAAGCTAAATTTGAAGCGAGTGTCGTCACAAATGCTCTAACTCCATTTTCTGCATGTCCGTACTTTCGCGGATCCGAAATCACCTTAGCCGTAAAAATCGGTAGGTTCGTGCGCATCTTCTTCGGAAGCCGAGCGAAGTTACCGGCATTAGTTGCTAGTCGCTGACAGAGGTCCTCGAAAAGCATTCGAGCCATCGCTTCGAAGCGACCGCATGTGTATAGGATCAAAGTCCCACTGGCCAGCGGTAAGTTGCTGTGAATGCACTTCGCTCCGTTATGAATTGCTAGAGCCTGAATCCCGAATGGTGTGATTAATGATGGATCATCATGCGCTGGAATATATGAGGTGAATTTCCGAATGTTTTCGATAAAGTCAAGTTGAGCAGTCACCTTATTGAGATCACTATTGAAGTCCGTAACAATTGGATCCATAGTATTCACCCAACCAAGATCGTAGTTGCCAGCGCGACGCGTTCCTTGATCGATTCCAAAGTGTTACCTCGGCCTACAAGAATGTCGTATTTTGCTGGCTCAGCTAGTGTTGCCTTCAGTTTAGCCTTTATTGCTAAAGAGTTTTCTTGTAGATTTGCCGTGCGCTTTGCGTATGCAGCTACTAAGATCGCATCATAGAGTGGACGACTTGGCTGGCCATCAGGGAGTAAGTGGAAACCGTAGCCAAGGGCACTCGTGACTCGCTCAAGTGTCTCAAGAAATTCCGACTTTAGTAAGTCAACTTGGTTCTCAGTTAGCGAGCTATATCTCTGCATGGTTTGATCAAAAATTTGACGAAGAGAGCCTTTGATCTTTCCTGCAACGGCATCTCGGATTCCGAAGAAACGAAGGATCAACTCACAGTCCATCATTGATCGATAAAGGATATTTCGCTGCAGTTCCGTTGCAGGTTCCTCATCTTCAGTCTTGGTCCGCTGTGGGATCTTCCATACTTTAACAAAGAGTTCGGTACGAGAAATATCATGCAAAGCCCTATTAAAAACTCCGGGATACAAGGCGTTACGCAACTCCTGAGGATTAAGTTTTACACCGCCAGTATTTAGTCGTCGAAACAGCACAAGGCGTATGTCAAATGAGTCATCGCTTCTAGATGTTTCTGCAAGTAAAACCACAGCGTTTAGCGTACGGCGGAGTAATCCGCGCTGAATGGTTCCGGGAAGATCATTAAACCGCTTACCTTGTAGTTCAGGCCAAAATTCAAGGCCAGTCAAGGCGTATTTATTTTCTAAAAATTCAGATATTGCATCCAGTCTTTGGCGCCCATCCATTACTTCGTACTGGTTGTAATCCTTTTCGAATAAGAAGAGCGGTGGCACCGGAACGTTCATCAAGAAGGACTCGATAAGAAGAGATTTCTTCTTTTTATCCCACCTTGCTCGGCGCTGGTAACCGGGCGATAGGTTGATGTAAGTCTTGTCCTGAATAGAAGCGGAAAGTGTGTGAAGTGTGAAATCGAGACTTGACCTAACAATACGAATTTGCGTATCCGCATACTTTTTTGATAGATCATCGTCGGTTAAGGTGCGTTCAGATCCATCGGCCTCTTCAGATTCAAACCAGTCATCTATCTCTGCTTCTGATAACGTATTGAGTTTAACTTCGTTCATTTTTCATCTCCAAATGTGTGGGTGATTGATACTGGTAAAGCAAGAGAAGATCTAGTCAGTCCTTCAACTTTCTAGTGCTTCGGATTTGCGTTTTTTCTTGGCTACTGGAACGGGCAACAAATTGGTAATCCGCTGATACAACTCAAACAAAGCGCCACCCGCTCTGCATCCGAGGCGTAGGTTTTTTGCCACCGCTGGGTGGTAGGCGGCGTCTACGGCGTTGTCTAGTTTGTGGTGGGTTTTGTGCCGGGCGGGGGGCATGCTGAGGGGGTCGTACAGGTCGGCCAAGGACGCGCCTGCATATTGGGCGCGGGCGACGAGCACACATTGCGCGGCGTGTTTTATGGCTTGGCGGTGTTTGTCGCTCAGTGAATCGCCCGCAAAGCCGGGCCAAAACCGGTCCACAAAGCCCTGCGCACCGCTGAGCTTTTTGACGTTCAGCTCGAAGGTGGCCACGCGTTTGTTGGTGATGCCGAAGATTTCAAAGAAGTCGATCCAGAACGGCGTGGCCTGGCTTTTTTCACTGCAGGCGTCGGCCCAGGTTTTGCTGAAAAGCAATGCCCTGGATTTGATTTCGTTCCAGTTAAGACCCATTTGGTACTCACAATGTGAGCACCAATAGTAACTTAAAGTATTATTTTAATTTGATATGGTAAATCTGAAGATGTAACTTTAGATGCCGCGAAGGCGTCGGCGGCGATCAGGGGAAGGCCATGCTGGCCAGGGCCACTGCAAGATTCTGGGTGGCGGCATGGTTGGCAAAACCATTTTTTTATCGAATCAATTCGTTGCTTTACCGGCAATCGCAACGCTATTTTTTTTGGCCGCTCGGCGCAAATCCTTGTCAAGCGTTGCAAGTGGGCAGCCCAGTTTTTGGGCCAGCAGCAAATAGGTGGCGTCGTAGGCTGAAAGGCCCTCTTCAAATGCTTTGATGGCCAGCGGCATGGCTGATTGTGTTGAATCAATGGGCTCAACGCTGGCTTGCATGGCGTGGAGCAGGTCAAAACTGGATTCACATTCTTGTGGGGTGATGACGCCGACTTTCAATGCACGCGAAATGACATTCGCGGCCTCGGTGATAAACAGGGCCGGAACATGAACGTCGCAGGTTTCAACCAAGGCAGCCACTTCGCTGGCGTACTGTCGATCTGCATCTGAGCCGTCTGCAAACAACCACCGCATTGCGACGGAGTTATCGACAACCAACTTCACTTGCGGCCCTCTTGCAACGCCGACATGACGTCTAACTTTGGCGCACTGGGGGATGCCATGAGGCCCGACACCCTTGCTTGAAAGCCGGCCTTGCTGGCAGGTTTGGCGATGGGCACCAACATGGCCACGGGCACGCCGCGCACCGTGATTTCAAAGGTGCTTCCATTTTGAACAGCCCGAACATATTCGGACATTTTGTTTTTGATTTCGGCCAATTGAACTTGCAAGGTGGTGACTCCCAGGTCAATGTATGTCAGCAATTGTATGATCAAATCAATTGATCTAGCTATCTGTCTAGATAAAATTCAAAGAACCCTGTCTATTGGGCATTCAATCGGACACGGCGTGCTGTCGCATGGGTCATGTCAAAGTTTGCCACCGGCAAGAAGGCAAGTTTTCGTAGACTCCAAGGACAGATGTCAAACCCATTGCTTTACACCTACCGCCGTTGCCCCTACGCCATGCGGGCTCGCATGGCTTTGCTGCAAGCGGGGGTGGCCTACCAAGCTCATGAATTGACCTCATTGCGTGACAAGCCCGCCGAGATGTTGGCCTTGTCGCCCAAAGGCACGGTGCCGGTGTTGGTGCTGCCCACAGGTGAGGTGTTGGAGCAAAGCTTGGACATCATGCTTTGGGCTTTTGCGCAAACCGGCGACGCACAGGGCTGGTGGGCGAGGGCGCAAACGCCTGATATCCAACAGTTATGGGCTGTGTGCGATGGTGACTTCAAGCACCACTTGGATCGCTACAAATACCCGCAGCACTACAGCGACGCCATGGGTGCAGAGCACCACGCCGCCCAAGCCATCGCGGTGTTCTTGCAACCCTTAGAGACGCTTCTGCAAAGCAATCTTCAACTTGGCGGCGCCACACCTTGCGCGGCAGACATTGGCATTTTTCCGTTTGTGCGCCAGTTTGCGGCGGTCAACCCAGAATGGTTTGAAGCCTTGCCTTTGCCCGCGCTGAAGGCATGGTTGGCGGGGTGGCTGGCGCATTCCTTGTTTGAGCAGGCCATGGCCAAAGCAGCAAAAAATCCAAAAATAGACTGATCAAACTTGCGCCGCATCGCGCAACACCTTGGCCGCCCATTGGTTCAAACTGACGCCGTTGGCCTCGGCGGCGATCAGTGCAGCGCTGTGAACCTCTGGGTCCACGCGCAGCATCAATTTTCCGCTCGCGGGTTTCAGGGCTTGTTTGCCACTTTGGGCGCAGTCATCGATATAAAAATCAATGGCTTGGTGAAAGTCCTTGGTCAACTGTTCCACTGTACGGCCTTCAAAACTGATGCTGGTGTGGCTTGGCAAACCCAACACCTTCCCCCAAAAAATACCGTCACTTTCGTCAAACTCGATGCGGGCTGTGTAGCCCTTGAAGTGCATGCTGCTCATACCTTGACTCCTATGGCTGTGAGCCACTCTTTGATTTCTCGGACTTGATATTGCTTGGCTTCCTTGCCTGGGTGGGGGCGGTGTGCGTGCTTGACGCCGCCATTCAAATGCAAAGCCACCCTGGAGCCTTGGCCTGTGTGAACCTCGCCGCCCAAGGCAGTCACCAGCGCCTCAATGTCTGAAAACTTGATATTGCTTGCAGTGGGGACTGCAAGCAATGCTTTCAGGGTTTTGAGGTGCTTGCTGTTCATGGTGAGACGATAGCCGAAAACATCTTCATTTGCAATCATTTTATGATTGCAAATGAAGGGTCAAGCCTTTTCCTTTGCGCTCGAAAAGAACCACATTCAGTTGCTCCCCTAAGTCGGCGATGTGCCGCCCTAAGGTTGGTTGGCTGAACTTTTTCGTTCAAGCCTAAAATAAGCATTCTCCCCTCTATCGATTGGCGCTTGACGGCACCGTGCGGCACTCATCGTGCCTGGGCTCGGCGGTAGCGTGGGTGAGGCATCTGCGGCCAATACCTGAACGGCCCAGCGCTCAGAGCCTCGCACAAATGCCGTGGCCTTCACAAAACATGAAACGCACACTCGATTTATTGGCCAGCTTGATGGCCCTTGGGCTGCTGTGTGTGCCCTTGTTGCTGCTGGCTTTGCTCGTGGCAGTCACTTCCAAGGGGCCGGTTTTGTATTGGTCGGACCGGGTGGGCCAACACAACCGCATCTTTCGCATGCCCAAGTTGCGCACCATGAAGACCGGCACGCCGGCGGTCGCCACCCACTTGCTGGACAACCCCCAAGCCCATCTCACACCGGTAGGCGGGTTTTTGCGCCGCACCAGTTTGGATGAGTTGCCGCAACTTTGGAGCATCCTCATGGGGGATATGAGTTGGGTGGGTCCGCGTCCGGCCCTGTTCAACCAAACCGATTTGATCGACATGCGCACCCAAGCGGGCGTGCACCAGTTGGTTCCCGGCTTGACCGGTTGGGCCCAGGTCAACGGGCGCGATGAAATCGCCTTGACCGACAAAGTACAACTCGACACCGAGTACCTGCAGCGCCAATCCTTCGTTTTCGACCTTCACATCCTGTGGCTTACCGTGCGCAAAGTCGTGCGCCGCGAGGGCATTACCCATTGAACCCATGAAACGATACAACCCCTTTTATGCCGCCGCCATGCCCACCCTGGCATTGCCCAGGGCGCTCAAGCGATTGATCGTCTTGATGGTGGATGCCAGCTTGTGCGTGATCGCCGTCTCCTTGGCGTTTTATCTGCGGGTGGGGGAGTGGGTGTCGCTGTCCTACCACCCTGAGTACCAAGCCATGACACCGGTGTGGGTCTCTTTGGCGCTGGCCGTTCCGGTGTTTGTGACTTTTGGTTTGTACCGGGCCATCTTTCGCTATTCGGGTTGGCCCGCACTCGTCACGGTGGGCAAAGCGGTGGGCTTGTATGGTTTGATGTTCATGGCCATCTTCACCTTGGTGGGTGTGCCCGGTGTGCCCCGCACGGTGGGCTTGATCCAACCCTTGCTCGTGCTGTTTTTGGTGGGCGCTTCTCGCGCATTGGCACGCTACTGGTTGGGTGGCTTGTACCTGTCCCAACTGAGGCTGGGGACATTGCCCAAGGTGCTGATTTATGGCGCCGGATCGGCGGGTCGTCAGTTGGCCAACGCCTTGGCCAACAGCTACGAGATGCGCGTCGTTGGCTATTTGGACGATGATGACCGTTTGCACGGCCATGTGTTGAACGGATTGGCCATTTACAGCCCGCAAGACCTGTCGGGC
>Ga0209768_10002543_pt1 | contig 11303 bp, 9 predicted proteins | sample LauGreSBDMM110SD_3_FD_187564 | JGI IMG/M metagenome (GOLD analysis project Ga0209768, IMG submission 187564) | Freshwater lake microbial communities from Lake Michigan, USA - Sp13.BD.MM110.SD (SPAdes) (version 2) | ecosystem: Environmental > Aquatic > Freshwater > Lake | place: Lake Michigan... | reverse complement strand
TCAAAACTAGTTCTTCCTATAGAGCCGTCGTAGACTACGACGTTGATAGGACGGGTGTGGAAGCGTGGTAACACGTTAAGCTTACCGTTACTAATAGCTCAATTGGCTTGATTTATGCACTGAAAAAACTTTTCGATACAAATTACAATGTTACCGATAAAAATTTATAACATTTTTATTTTAATCAATAATTATAGTGAAATTTATATTTAGCTTTACAACTGCTATTTTTTTAAATTTGTTTTCTATTCGCAATAATTCAAATATTTTCCATAAAAAATTTTATAGAGAGTGGAGAAAAATAAGAACTCTTAAATTTTAAAAATATTTAATTTCTATTAAAAATTTTTTGTAAATCTTTAAATCTTTTTTAGATTAGATTTAACAAGAGCCTACGTCCGTAATTGTTTTTTGTTTTGCATATTTCTCCCAATCTTTTTTATTAAATCCCATGTTATATTCTGGTAAATTTAGACCCATGCACTTATTGCATAACTTTACCTGCTTCTTATTTAAATTAATTTCATTTAAATTAGTTTTTAAAAAATTTTGAGCTACAATATTTTTATCTCTTTCCCAGACCACACAACATACCGGTACAGTTAGGTCAGAATTAATATTGATTTGATTTTCTCTAAAGGGGCACGAATTTTTTGGTAATGAAAATTTTGAAGATGCTTTAATTCCTTCATCAATAGTTACTAATAAGTTGTTTTCTAATTCTTTTGTTTGAAAATCTGGATTACCTTCTAAGTGAGAAATCACTCTTTCCAAAGGCATTACAAGGGCATAGGTTTTTGAAATTACAAATCCAAGATCATCTGCAAATTTCTCCATTTGTTTTAAATTTTCACCACTATTGTCTTTGTATGAATGATAATTGATATCTATTAAAGTTTTAGCATTGTATTTATCTAATAAACTTCTTATTAAAATTAAATTTTTTTTAACCAAATTAATGTCACCACCTGTATGTGTATTATTATAAGCTTTAGGATAAAAACCTGATAATGAAACTTTTAAATAATCCGGATTAGCTTTAATTATTCTTTCTATACGATCACCAAACTTTATTGATAAATTGCTTGATAATGCGACAGCCACATTTTTTTCATGAACATAATCAATTATTTTGTCTAGATAAGGATGCAAAAATGGCTCGCCCCAACTATATAAACTTATATGTGATATAGAAGGAGTGTCCCTTATTATTTTATCAAAAACTGATTGAAAAGTTTCAATAGTCATCGATCCTTTAGGAACCTCAGTTTCGATAATGCTATGAGGACATGAGGGGCATTTTAAATTACAAGAACCCAAGATATCAATAGTATAATATGGCGCTGTTTCATCAAAAAAACTAACGACTGAAAGATTATTAATTTTTAACCCTTGTAACTGTTTCAATATTTCATTTTCTTTTAGCGACACCGCTATTAAAATAGTAGCATCATTAAATTTCTCTGATAACTCAATCAAGTGATTTGGATGATATACTTTCAATCCATGAACAAATTTTCCATGCAAAGCATCGTCAGAGTCTATAAAATTTAGAACCTTAATCTGTCTTTTATTTAATTGACGTAATGCACCAATCCCAGTCATTCTTGCGCCCCAAATAAATACTTTTTTACCAACAAGAGAATTTAAAATTTTTTCACGATTTAAAGACATAATTAATTTTTATTATTTTAAGAGCGTTATAAACAACTTCAATATATACAATTTAGTATATTATGTAGATATTAAATTACTATTGTTAAAAAATGTGCAAAAACTAAGCAAATATATTAGTTTTTAAATATTTATTAAGAATAGTTTTTTATTTACAAATTATTGTATTATTCAATATTAAATCTTATGAAAGTAATCATCTTAGCTGGCGGACAAGGCACTAGAATTTCCGAAGAAAGTTTTGTTAAGCCAAAGCCATTAATTGAAATAGGTTCTAAACCAATAATTTGGCATATAATGAAATTTTATTCTTCATTTGGCATTAAAGATTTTATTATTTGTTGTGGATACAAAGGTTATTTACTTAAAGAATATTTTGTTAATTATTATCTGCATAATGCTGACATTGATATTGACTTAAAAAATAACAATACGAAGATTCAAAAAAATAAAAATGAACATTGGAGAGTTAAGCTTATCGACACAGGAGAGAATACGATGACAGGTGGGCGTATTTTAAGAATAAAAAAATTCATAAAGAAAAATGAGGATTTCTGTTTAACATACGGTGATGGTTTATCAGACATTAATATTAAAAAATTAATTTCATTTCATAAAAAAAATAAAAATTTTGCTACTATTACTGCAGCTAAGCCTACTGGCAGATATGGTTCTATTGAAATTGATAAAAAAAATATTGTGACTAATTTCATTGAAAAGCCAGAAGGAGATAAGAATTGGATTAATGGTGGTTTCTTTGTCTTAAACGAACGCATTTTTAAATATTTGAATAATGATGATGAGATCTGGGAGCAAGGTCCTTTACAAAAATTAAGTGAAGAAAAAAAATTAATGGCTTACAAGCACCACGGTTTTTGGAAAGCAATGGATACTTTAAGTGATAAACATTATTTAGAAAATATCTGGAACACAAAGAAGGTTCCTTGGAAACTTTGGAATGATTAAAGATATAAATTTTTGGAAAGAAAAAAAAGTTTTTATTACGGGTCACACGGGTTTTAAGGGTGCGTGGCTTTCTTACCTCTTAAAATTATTAGGTTCAAAAGTTTATGGTTATTCTTTAAAACCAAATAGTAGATATAGTTTTTTTGAGCTATTAAAAATGAATAAAGGTTTTTTCCAAAAAAATATTTATGCAAATATTCTTGAGTTAAAAAAAATTAAAAAAGAAATTAAAAAAGCAAAACCAGAAATTGTTTTTCACTTAGCAGCTCAAGCTTTAGTCGGAAAATCATATAAAAATCCCTTAGAAACTCATAATATTAATTATATTGGTTCTTTAAATTTACTTGATTCTTGCCTTAATCAAAAATCAATAAAATCAATAATTTTGATCACTAGCGATAAAGTTTATAATATAAATAAAAAAAAAAAATTTAAAGAAACGGATAGGCTAGGCGGATTAGATCCCTATAGTGCTAGCAAAGCTTCTGCAGAAATTGCAATTTCTTCTTTTGCAAAATCTTTTTTTGATTTTAAAAAAGTACGAATAGCAACTGTAAGATCTGGTAATGTTATAGGCGGAGGAGATTGGGCTGATGATAGATTAATTCCAGACATTATTAAGAGTTGTAAAAATAATAAACTTATGTTGGTTAGATATCCAAACGCCATTAGACCGTGGCAACATGTTTTGGAAGCTATTTTTTGTTATCTTGATATAGCTAAAAATATGTATTTAAATAAGAACAACCAATTTACTTCGTGGAATGTCGGGGTTAATGAGCATAATTGGACTGTAATTAAAATAATTAAATTATTTCAATCTCAATTTCCAAATCTATCATATAAATTAGTTAAAAATAAAAAATTTTTAGAAACTAGAATACTTCAACTAAGTAATAAAAAGTTTTCTAAGAATTTTAAATGGAGGCCAATTCTGAATATATCTAAGGCAATAAATTTTACTATGGATTGGTATAAGTTTTTTCTTGATAAAAAAACTTATAATTTAAAAAAGATTACTGACAGTCAAATTAACTTTTTCTTAGATGTTAGATTCAAAAGATATTAACGAAATTTTAAAATTTGTTGATTTAAAATTTAATAATAAAAATTTTATTGATGATTTTTTACCTGGCAAATCTAATGTTCCAGTATCAGGTAAAGTTATTGATAAGGAAGATATAAAAAAGATGATCGAAGCCTGTCTGGATGGTTGGTTAACTACTGGAAGGTTTAATAAAATGTTTGAAGAAAAAGTTATAGAATTTACAGGTTCAAAATTAGCTATAACTGTTAATTCTGGATCTTCTGCTAATTTACTAGCTTTTATGACTCTGACCTCAGAAAAATTAAAAGAGCGCGCTATTAAAACTGGAGATGAGATTATTACTGTAGCTGCCGGCTTTCCAACAACTGTAAATCCAATTTTACAATTTGGAGCAATACCAGTTTTTATAGATATAGAGATCCCAACTTACAATATTGATATTTCTAAAATTGAAAAAGCAATCACAAAAAAAACTAAAGCTATAATGATAGCTCATACCATGGGAAATCCTTTTGATGTAAAAAGTGTTAGAGAAATTTGTGATAAATATAATTTGTGGTTAATACAAGATACATGTGATGCACTTGGTGCAAAATTTGATAATAAAAAACTTGGATATTATGGAGACATAGGAACTGTAAGTTTTTACCCTGCTCATCATATAACTATGGGCGAAGGTGGTCTTGTATATACAAATTCTGTCCAATTAAAAAGGATTGCAGAGTCTTTTAGAGATTGGGGCAGAGATTGTTATTGTGAACCAGGAAAAGATAATACCTGTAAAAAAAGATTTGAATGGAAGTTAGGTGATTTACCATTTGGTTATGATCATAAATATACCTATTCACATTTAGGCTATAATATGAAAATAACTGATATGCAAGCAGCTTGCGGCTTGTCTCAGTTAAATAAGCTAGATCAATTTATAAATCAAAGAATAATAAATCACGAGTATTTATATAAAAAATTTAAAAAATTTGAAGATTACTTTGTTCTTCCTGAAAAAAATACAAAATCTGAGCCTTCGTGGTTTGGTTTTTTATTGACTATAAAGAACAAAAAAATTGTTAGAAATGACTTAATTAAATATTTAGATTCAAATAAAATTGCCACTAGACTTTTGTTTGCCGGCAATCTTGTTAAGCAGCCTTATATGAAAAATTTAAAATATAGAATTGAAGGTTCTTTACAAAATACAGAAACAGTTATGACCGAGTCTTTTTGGTTGGGTGTTTATCCTGGCTTAAGTTGTGCACATTTAGATTATGTTTCCTCTGTAGTCGAGAATTATATTGATAAAATAAGATGAATTATCGTTGAAATTATTATTTAATATCCCATCTACCGGATAACATTTTAATTCTTTTATCGTCTTCAGTAAAAATTGCACCATAGTAGTTTTTTTTATTTTTTAACCACAGCAACTCAAAATTAACAGCCGCTAACATTCCTTCTTTTAAAGTGGGTATTTCTAAAGCATTGCCTGAAAATATTATTTTTCTCGTTTCAAATCTGTCCAAGTAAATATTTTGAATAGATTTAAGAATGTTAATAGCTTCTAAAGATATTCCTCCTCCTACAACTAGTTGCATTTTGTTTTGTCTTGCTAATTTGGCAACTTCTAGAATCTTTTTGGTTACGCGGTTATTCTTTTCAAAATTCAGGTGTTGTCTGCTATATCCAATTGACATTCCATAGTCTACTCTTCCAAATACCCACCCATCAATTTTTTGATTTTTTTTGAATAAATTATTCTCTTGAATGATTGATCTTATGTTTTTTGCCGCCTCTTTTGTTTCTATATTTATTAAAAATTCTGTATCAATCCTTTCCTCTTCAGTAAAAATTTTATTCTTGGCATCGATATATTTTCTTAATGCATATCCAGACTCCACCATTGGGGCAATGATATAGTCTGTTCCGATTTGTTTACACTCCATTAAATCTTTCATTGCTTCACAGCCACCAATTTTAATACCAAGTTTCAAATCTAATCTTCTTACAATTTCTATTAATCTCAATAATTCATCCATTCTTGTCCCTTCAGCTTCAAATTCAGCCTTGACTCCAATAACACCATATTGATTCTTTAATTTTTTTAAAATATCCATCATTGTTTTTTCGATTTTATTCATATTAAAAAATTCTATAAGCGATTAATTATATTTTTATGTTCCTTCTTAAGAGCTGGAGTCATTTCATCTAATGGATTTGAAATAATATATCCTGATTTTTGAATTTTGCTAGTGATTTTTGGGTAATATGTTTGTTCAGGATCTATTGGAACAATAAAACCACAAATTTTTCTATTATAAAATAATTTTAAAAATTTTTTATCTTTATCAAAATTTTTTCTAAGTCGTGCTACCGGCACATTGTAAGATGAAAAAAATTTAATCCAATTAGGAAATTTAAGACCAGTTTTTTCATCACAACCAACATATTTTCCATTAAAATAATTTTTTTGAGTCATTCTAATAGAAGCGTATCCCTCATCATAAAAAATGAAAATTTTTATATTTAAATTATTTGCTATTGCCGTACCAATCTCTTGAATATTTTGGGTAAATCCCCCGTCCCCTTCAAATAAACAGGTTCTATTTTTTTTATCAGCTAAAGACATACCTATTGCGCCAGCTAATCCATAGCCCATTGATGCTAAAGATTTATTATTTATACAATTTTGTTTTTTTTTAAATTTAAAAGCTTGAAAAAAAGTTGTTTCTGCTCCACCACTAGAGCATGGGCATATATTATCATTATCTGAAATTATTTTTGAAATTTTAAAATAAAAATCATGCGGAGAAATGTATGAGTCTCGAGTTTTGTTATTTACTTTTTCATTAGTTGGTAATAAATTTTTAATTATTTTACAGGAGCTAATCCACATTAAATTTTTTTTTCTTATAGTTTTATCTGTTAATTCTATAATATTTTTAAGAAAATCAGAGGCATCCATCTTTATTTTAAGGTAAGTTTTCGGATTTTTTTTGTTTAATTGTTTTTCGTCAATATCAACATTTATTATTTTTCCATTTTTTATAAATGATTTGTAGTTAAAACCTGTTTGTTGAATTCCTAAACTGCTTCCTATTGATATTAAAAGATCAGATTTTTGTATTAATATATTTGAATATCTTTGTCCCCATGTATTAGGCCTCCCAAAATTATTTTTATCATCTTCTGATAAATAATCAGCAGTATTCCAAGTTGTAAATAATGCAAAATTTGTTTTTTGTAATTTTTTTTTCAGTTTTATAAATTTATTTTTATCAATCCCAGCGCCTAATAAAATACTTATTTTATTGGATTTTTTTAGCAGTTTATAGATTTTGTTTTTTATTTTAATGTTTAAAAATTTTTTTTTACCAATAATATTGTTTTTTATGGGAAAATTTTTAAACTTGTTTTCATTTATTTTTCTCCCTTGAATATCAATAGGAATTTCTAAGAATACAGGCCCATTTCTATTCTCTGAGGATATGCTTGTGTATCTCTTTATTTTTTGGAAATTTTCAGCTTTTAAAAAAGTTTTAGAAAATTTTGTTACTGGGGAAATTATATTTATATTGTCAACTTGTTGAATTCCTGTTTGTCTAATATTGTTTATTTTGTGTAATTTTAAATCATACGTTTTTGATTGACCACAAACAATTAGTAATTCCCTTGATTCGTAGAAAGCGCCACAAACTGCCGTGATAGAATTTGTTAATCCAGGGCCCCCAGTTACCAAAACCCAGGATTTATTTTTTTTGCTATAATTACGTTTGTTAAAATATTCTGCTGCAATAGTTGCTGAGTGTTCATGCAAGAAAGGAATTACTTTAAAATATTTATTTGCACTATTTACTAAATGCATTATTGATCCACCTTGCAAAATAAAACAATGAGTATAACCCAAGGCTTTTAGACTTTTGCAAAAAAAATCACTATATTTTATCATTTTTTTAATTTCTGATATAAATGTTTATATTAGCAACTAGTTGAAATTAATATTTTTAAAATTAATTTTACTTTCATTTTTATACCAATCGAACAAATTTTTAATCGCTAATTCGTGCCTTGTAAAAAAATAATTACCAAATTCTTTTATGAAACGTGTATTGTCGCCAGTGTAATTAACCTTTATTTCTTTATTTTTAATTAATATCTCTCCATCATAATTTGATATTTTTTTTATATATTGAGAGAGAGTTATCATATCAACCGGAATATTTGTGCATAAGTTATAGGTTTTATTTGCAGGTTTTCGACTTATAAATTTTTCAACTAGAATACAAAAATCATCAATATATAAATAATCAAAAATTGAGTTTTGGTTTATTACTATTCCTTTTCCAGCCAAGACTCTGCATATATTATTCGATATAAATCTTCTATTATAGTTTTCATACTTTCCATATATTCCGAATACTCTTAAGTTGTAGATATTTTTATTTTTTTTCTCAATATCTTCAGCAATTTTAAATCGTGAATAACTATAAATATCTTTTATTTCCGGAATATGTTTTCCAAAGTAGTCTTCTTTCATCATGGGATGATAGTGCTTAGGATCATATTCTGCGCCCGACCCAATACATATCATTTTTCCATAATCTTTAGAACATTCTTCAAAATTGCGATACATTTTTAGATTTTGATCGATTGAGTTAAGTGTAATCGCGCAATGAATAATAATATCAAAATTATTTTTTAGAATATATTTTTTAACTAAATTAGTATCTGTTAAATCCAGTTCTTGTCTTTTAGGTTCATGAACGTTGTCATATTTTTTTTTAAAAAATTCACTTAAATGTCTCCCTACAAATCCGTTAGATCCGTTTATTAAAATTTTCACTTACAATTTACTTTAAAGTAATTATTTATATTTATGAAAGTTTTTTTAGAATTTCTTCAGCGAATGGATCAAGGTTTTCCTCACAGCACACCATAGGCGCAGAGCATTTATTGCAAAAATTAATCTTATCTCTGTTACCTTTGAGCATTTCAACTTGCAAATCTTTAAGTTTTTTTCCATTCCAAATTTCTAGAGGTGTTTCTTTTTTTATGTCACCAATTGCTACTTGTCTTGGCCAATCCAAAGTACATGGACTTGTAATTCCATCATGATTTATATGTAAATACATAAATACAAATGGACAAATTTTTTTGTATTTGACTGTTTTTTGATCATACATACCTGTATACTCTAAATCATTTTGCTTATCTTCTTGCGTTTCGGCCCATTGAGGAACAATTTTTTCAACGTAAACTTCATCAGCAATATTTCCGTAAGTTTTATAAAATAGTTCTTTTTCATTATGTGTCATTGAAAATGTGATATTGTCTTTTTTTAAAGCACTAGCTTTATCAACTATTTTTACATATATAGTGAGATCACCGGTGGTTCTGCTGTATTCATATAAATTTTTAATATTCTTATTAAATTCAATCATATCAATTTTTGCTGCTGCCACTTCGAGGTATCTTTCTGATGTTAGACCTTCTAACGAAATGTTAATCCTTTGCAGGCCAGCATCTACCATAGCCTTGTTAAGAACTGGATTTAATTTTGAGCCATTTGTAAAAATTTCTATTATATCAGCTACATCAGCTTCCCTGGCGTATTTAATCATTTCAGGTAACAATGGATGTAAAGTTGGTTCTCCGTGATTTCCTATTTTAATTTTTTTGATTCTATCAGGAAATTTTTTAAGATGATCTACGGTTTCCTTAAATAGCTCCATCTTCATCATACCATGAGGAAAACCTTTATCTTTTTTTCCATAAATATCTGCTTGAAAACAAAAGCTACATTTAAAATTACATAAACTGCAAACGTCTATATGTACTGAGAATGGAGTTTTTAGAGGCGCCACATCTTCTAACTTAATTTTAGGTGCAGAATGAATTCGCGGTTGTATCTTAGCTTGTACAGTTTTTTGAGTGTCACTAGACATTGAAAATTAGTATACCAATTTACAATAATAGACAATTATTTATTTGTATTTTATAATTTTATTATTTTTGAGTTTCATAATATCCATACTTAATTTCATATTAATAACGTTTTTTTCAACTTCATCAGGGTATATTCCGGGTACCATAATAATTAATAAATCAACTTTATTTTTCTTTAAAAAGTTGGGATGGACAATTTTTTTATGAAGTATAGGAGTATATCTTCCTTGTTTAAATTTTGCTGAATCAACCACATATTCAATTTCATGTAAATTTGAAAGAGAAAGTAAAGCCAAGGTACGATGACCAGCTCCCCACACAGCTATTTTTTTTTTATCTTTCTTATATTGTTTTACTATTGATTTAAGTTTTTTAATTAATTTGTTAATTTTTTTATATTTTTTAAATAAATCTAGTTTCTTAAATTTATTTTTATTAGTTTGAAAATTTTTATTACTAATTATTTTTTTTACAATAATTTGTATATCATTATTATTATTTATTAATTTACATTCAAGTATTTTAAATAAGTTCTTTTTAAATAAAAATTTTAAGTGTTCTTTTTTAAAATATAATAAATGATCCGGAACAAATTCGTAAAAACAATTAGTTCTGATTAAGTAATTTAAATTTGGAACTGTCACAATTCCTATCGCATTATCTTTAATATTTTTATAAATATTTTTTATAGCCTTATTAGGATTTGGTAGATGTTCTAGAAAATTATAACAAATAAAAATATCAAATGGGCGCTGGGGAATCTTTTTCATATCTTCAATGAAGCCCTTAATTACGTTTCTATGATTTCTTTTTGCACACTTTATTGAATTAGAATTCCACTCTAGACCAAAAGAAATCAACCCTGCTTTTTTAAAAATATCAAGCATAGGTCCAGTTCCGCATCCTATTTCGATAATTTTTTTTTTATGTAAGTTAAATTTATCCACAATTTTTTTTATTTCATTTAATCTTATTTTTTCTGTTTTCTTTGAATAGGATGTGGCCGTAATAACTGATTTATAGTAATGAACTGGTTTTGAGTTAAGTTGCGTCATTCCACAATTAGAACATTGATATATATTTAAATTTATACCTCTATCAGTCCTAAATTGTTTCTTAGTTGGAAAAAACTGGGCGGCTTTTGGCATTTTTTTAAGTTTAAGAATTGGCTTTGTAAATAAAGCCTCAGAACAGATTTTGCACCGCATGAATAAATTCATTTAAAAAAATCATTTTTTAAAAAAAAAGCACAAATTATTTTAATTTAATAATTTTTAATAATATTATTTATCTTACTCATTAAATTTGAGTAATTATACAACTTTTTAATATTTGTGTTATGAAACTGATTTCTATTTTGAGTGTGTATTCTTAAAAGAAAGTTTGTATTAGTTTTTTTTGCTGCAAAAATATCATCCTGACTATCGCCTATAAAAATAATTTTTGCTGTTGTTTTTTTAATTTTTTTAATATGTTCGACTTTATTAGAAGGTGATCCATATATACCACGAAAATAATGATGTAATTTTTTTTTTTTGAGTATTTCATTTATCTCTCTTTGTGGAGAGCCTGTGCTTATATAAAATTCCATTTTTTTATGATATATTTGTAAAAAATGCAAAAGTCGCTTATCAATTTTCATTTTCAATATTCTTTTTAGGCTGTATTTTCTAAA
>Ga0209768_10002534_pt1 | contig 11336 bp, 10 predicted proteins | sample LauGreSBDMM110SD_3_FD_187564 | JGI IMG/M metagenome (GOLD analysis project Ga0209768, IMG submission 187564) | Freshwater lake microbial communities from Lake Michigan, USA - Sp13.BD.MM110.SD (SPAdes) (version 2) | ecosystem: Environmental > Aquatic > Freshwater > Lake | place: Lake Michigan... | reverse complement strand
GATGGATGAGTTTAGTCATAGTAAGTATAGGGCTCCCTGCGTGCCTCCGGACGGTCGTGGCGCCCGTGACAAACAAAAAGGGCCGGAGCCGACTGCTTGCGCAGAAGGCTCCGGCCCTTGTTTCGACGGCCGACTGACCGCGAGGAGGTCCGGTTTAGGTTTCAGATCGCGGAGAGATCCGGAATTGGCTTCAACTGTCAAAAAGCGGGAGAGGGGTTGTGCCCCTCGCGGACGTTCTAACAACACCAACCCCGTAAAGTTACAGCCACCCACGTTATAAATTCTTAGACGGTTTATAACGGAGAGAGAAGCTGCTCCGCATTGACAGCCTACGGCGGCGTGCAGACTCCCGCGCCCTATGAAAAACCCTGATGACCAAGACGTCGACCCCGAGGATATCTTCGAGGAGATCGAACCGACCGAGCCGGCCTCGCTCGAGGCCCGGATCCGCGCCGGCGAGGAAGTCGACCCCGACGAACTCGAAGACGAGGACTGGGACTCCCAGCAGAACCACCTCGAGCACCTCGAGGACCTCAACCAAGCCAAGCCGCCCGCCAAAGCTGAAGAAGCCAAAGGCGACTAGGCCTTGATCCCGAAACTCCAGGGGGCTACGAAGTGGCCCCCTGTTTTGTTTACGCTTAAAGAATTGGCTTCTACTGAAAACATTAAGCCATACCTTTCTCTCAAGCATGCCCCGAATCGCGATCATCGGCTATGGCGTCGTGGGACGGGCGCTAGGCGCAGTCTTGGCCGCGAAGGTCCGGGGTGCTGAGGTCGTCGCCCATGACCCGAAAGTCAGGGGCCGATTCATCGGTAAGGTTCGCGTTGCGAAGGCCATGCCGAACGCCCTCAAGGGGGCAGCCTTCATTTTCCTGTGCTTACCCAGTCACCTTAAAGGCGCAGGCGTGGCGGGTGCAGGGTGGAAGGCCTTAGCCAAGCAAATCGCCCAATACGCAGAGCCTTCCGCGGTCATCGTCATAAAGTCGACGCTGGTCCCCGGGGATGCCACGAGGCTCGAACAATTAGCCAACCGCCAAGTCGTGGCCTGTCCCGAGTTCATGTCGGAAGGCACTGCTGAGAGGGATATCCTTAAGCCCCACCGCGTTCTAGTTGGGGGCAAGCACAAGGTCGCCGTCGATTCGGTGGTGAAGCTGTACCGCTCTTGGGTGCCGGCCTCACGCATCATCCGAATGGACGTCTGGTCTGCACAGCTCGCGAAGCTTTTGGCGAATGCCATGCTCGCTCAGCGCGTCAGCTCCATTAATTCGGTGACGGCCTTGTGCGAAAAGAGCGGGGGTGATGTCCGCGCTACAGCTAGGGCTGTCGGCATGGATCCCCGCATCGGATCGCACTTTCTTAACGCCTCGCCCGGCTTCGGTGGTTCATGCCTCGAAAAAGACATTCGGCTGCTCTGCGTGCTGGCTAAGTGCCAAGGTCGCCCCGAGGTGGCCCGCTATTGGCAGTCCGCCATCGATCTGAACGACGCACATATCCGCCGAGTCACTCGAGAGATAAGTCGGGCTGCCGGCCGTGGCGGCAGAGTCGCTATATTTGGATTAGCCTTCAAAGGTGGGGTAGAAGACGTGCGCTCTTCGCCAGCATTGCGCATTGTAAAAGGCCTCGTCGCCGCTGGGCATCCCGTGGTCGCCTACGACCCCCGCGTGAAGTACGCCAAAGGCCTGGTTATTAAGTCTACACCCGAAGCTGCTGCCGCGAATGCCACGGTCATCGCCGTCCTCACGAACGATGCCGCATTTCAGAGGATGGACTGGCAGCGGCTGGGTGTAGAAGGCGTAAAGCTGTATGACGCCCACGGGATGATTCCGGTGCAACGGAGCATTAAGCGGCGGATCATAGGCTTAGGGAGGGAGGCACGATGAGAATCCTCGTCACTGGCGGAGCCGGCTTCATCGGAGCGCACCTCGTCAAAAGGCTCTTAGCCGTAGGCCATCAGGTTGTCGTCCTTGATAACTTCAGTTCTGGCCTGCCCGAAAACCTCAAGGGACTGCCTGTCCAGCTCGTGGAAGCGGACGTCGCCGCGCCATTCGATGTGCCATGCGACCAGATTTACCACCTCGCCTGCCCGGCATCGCCGGTCTTTTACCAGAGGGACGGCGTTAGCACCTTACTCACCGCGTTCAACGGCACCTACCAAGCACTACTGAATGCGGAGAGGCATAAGGCTCGTATCCTGATCGCCTCGACCTCCGAGGTCTACGGCGACCCCGAGGTCTCCCCTCAGCCGGAGAGCTATCACGGCAACGTAAACACTTGGGGGCCCCGGGCATGCTATGATGAAGGTAAGCGTGCGGCTGAGTCGCTTTGCTACGAATTCCAGTCCCAAGGCCGTGCCGACGTCCGTGTCGCCCGCATCTTCAATACTTACGGCCCAGGAATGCGCCTCGATGACGGCCGTGTTATGACGGAGTTCATAACGGCCGCCTTAGCCGGTCGTCCGCTACGTCTTGACGCTGGGGGTGAGCAGACTAGGTCCTTCTGCTACATCGATGATTTGGTAGATGGCTTGGCCCTGATGATGGGAAGTGTCGCCATTTTTGGGCCGGCTAATCTTGGCGCAATAGAGGAAGTTACGGTCAAGAAACTAAGCCAAATGGTTATCAGCTTAGTAGAATCGGGATCAGATGTGCTCACGTATCCGCGACGCTCGGATGACCCGATGCAGCGCCGGCCATCTTTGGATAAGGTCAAGGCAGGTATAGGCTGGGAAGCCAAGGTAAGCCTCGAGGAGGGACTGCGGAGGACATTGGCCTCGTTCCGCGCCAACGTTAATCGAGAGTGACTCTAGCCTCAGTTTTTCCTCTTGGGTTAGATCAGATGATTTGCCCAATGGAGGTCGAGCACATGCAGGAAGCAGGCGGCTTCTGGAACGGATTTCATGTCGTTCTCGTTCCAAACGTTGATGAAACGATTACCCCACCAGAAGCGTGAATCGGAAACGACCTCTTATGGCAGGATGGCAGCCCAGCAAAGTTCGTCGTTTGGTTCCGTTAAGTTCGCTTCCAGCCCCGCAGACATCTGGTCAAGCCCTTCGTGGGGCGCATAGTAGACTCCGCAGCTCATAGTCGCCCAGTAATGCTTCATGCGGATGAACTTAGGTGTCTGATGTGCGCGGTAGTAGTCGTAGAAGTCATCCTGTGGTTCCTTTATCATCAAGGTGTCCCAGTCGACCCAAACGAATTCGTCAAATTCACGCAGCGCCTAGAAGCACATCCAATGCTTCATGAAGTGGGCGGCATTTGACTTTACGAACGCTGGTGCGTCTTCGAACGTTTTGGTAACCTTCAGCCCAAATTTGGAGAGTGCCGCAGTGCAGTGGTGATATCCCGAGAGCACAGTAAGCATGTCTCTATAGCCGGGTTTGCCTTCAAGCTGAGCGTGATTTCGTCAAGGGTCTTAATAGGCGGCCTGCATTTACCAGCGCGGCAATATTGATAGAGACCGGCGATGAAAGGAAGCTTACGTGGATTAGGTATACTTGGTTCTATCGATTACGTACGGAATCTGGGGATTGCCTGACATCCCTGTCTCCATGGGCACTCGAAGAGTGAGTGCCTGTTGGCGTAGGCTGCTCACAGATGCGGCATCCATTCCTAACTCGACGGCGATTTCAATGGCCAGATGGAGCGCCTCGGCACGGGAAGATGCCAGCACTGGCCTGGTCAAGATTGCCAAGGCATCCCGGAGCTGCCCGCATTCCTTAAGGATCTGACCATGGAAGATGTCGGCTTGCGAGCGATGCCATTGGTAGCCCCCGGACGTTTTTTCATATCGGTGAAAAGCCTGAAGCGCCTCCAGCCATCTTTTCTCCAGAACGAGCTCCTTCAGGCACATGTAGCTCATGTAAGGATCTCCGGCGTAGCAGCCTATGCGGGACAAGATCATGTCGGCATAGTTCCGCTTCCTGCTCGAGGGGCGATGTTCTATCCAAGATGTTTGCGCATCGACTACGTGCAGGCGTTTTCCTGACTTAGACCGTAAAAGCTCATGCACAGGGTAGTGCCATTTCCATGTACTGCGTGAATAAACGCGCAGCAGCATGTCCGTTTCACCGCTTGGCTGGGTGCGCTTCACGCAGATTCCGGCAGGGTGTGATTGGGCGAGGGTCATGATCTCGGCTAGGCCATCGGCTCCTCGTAGAAACTCGTCATCATCAAGGCGCATAACCAGGTCATGAGTGGCGTATTCTTGAGCCAGCGTCCGAGCTTCCGAAAAATTATGAGTCCAGGGGATTTGATAGACCTTAGCGCCGAAAGACATGGCAACCTGTAGGGTTTCGTCCGAACTTCCAGTGTCAGCCACGATGATCTCAGGGGCCTTAGTCAGCAGCTCAAGGCAGCGGCCGAGTCGCTCGGCGGAGTCCTTTGTGATGATGACGACAGAAACCATTAGGCCCAGATATCAAGGATGTACCTCCCGGGGGCTTGTCCGGCGAGCGGTCGCTTTACCCATCGCTGGGTGTCGCCATGAAAACTGCAAGCGGATGTCGACGTTCCTACGATGACACGAAACTTGGCATGTCGGAGTGATGCTGTCTCGCCGGTTAAATGGAGGGCAAGTGCGCGGTGATTTCCATCGAGTATGGTCAGGCCATCATGTCCTCCGTGGGTAAATAGGACGAACGTTAAATCCTCGATGACACCTTGCTTGATGAAGGAAGCGGCCAGGCGGCGCATCCTTCTCAAATGCACCTGGGGCGCCGATTTGGCGGCAATACTGACCGGCATGCCAGACGAACGGCCCCAGCTAGCTTCGGTGATGATTCTCCATCTTTTCATCAGGCCCCGAAGTCGCCTTAGGCCGACGCATTTGGAATGCCAGTCACAGTGAGGGAGATGCCGCAGGAAGAGAAAACCACGTTTCTTGATATCGCCAAGCCTGATGGGTCGAGGTTTCCGGGAGAGCCGCGCAGAATCTAATCCGAAGCACCCTTGACGCCCAAAAACTTCGAGCACTTCGCTGACATGCATGCGTTTGGCTCTCATGCTCAACGTAGTAACTTTTTGCGCAGCTGAGTCTTGCATATGGAATCAAAGCCAACGGACTCCAGAAGGCTTTCTACCCCGCCTGCCCGCTCAATGTCGTCGAGCAACGATTCTATCTTGTTCCTAGGAACGCCTTGTTCCGACAGTAGATAGTCGTCGATGATTTGCTGTCTGGGACGGTCTAGCAGCGAGGCTATTAGCGCGCAGGCGATCCCTGTACGGTCTTTGCCTACATGACAATGAACTACGGCATTGCCTTCCGCTCGGGCAATCAGCTCCAGTACGTGTGCGAATTGTGCCAGATTGGACATCAGGCATCTCATGTACTCGCCGCCAGAACCAAAACGATCACCGCCGCCTATTGGGATATTGACATAGTTAACGCCCTCCAGGGTGGCGGCGTCATAATTGAGGCGCCCTCCATCTTTGGCCAATTCGCTGGGCTTGCGGAGGTCGATGATGTGGTCGATCTGGTTGTCCCGCAGGAAATCTCTCAGTTCCGGCCTTTTTTTCCAGCGTGGTAGTGCAGATGCGCGGAAGAGGCGCCCCCGCCTGATTTGTCCTTCATAGGCCCTGGAAAAGTCCCGGACGTTGAAAAAGAAATCACGGCGCATTATGTCTTCCAGCAAGCGGATATCCTTAACTCGCGGGGATAGCTTAGGCCCGAAGCGTTCGCGTGCCCGCGTTATCAATTTGCCATACATTTTGACTAGGCGCTTTTTGGAATCGTTTGCGTCAGGCAGGTACAAGGTGCCAGCGAGGGCCGTCCATTCTTTACCTTCTTCTATGCGAGCTCCGCCGAAATTACTGAACACATGTTTCGGACAGAACAGATAACGAGGCACGGTCTTGCATTCTAGGATATGGAAGATTCGCGTCAGCGTGCCTAATGCCAGGTTATAGTTAAAATAGTGTTGGTAGGAGTCGCTTCGGCGTTGTGAACGGGAGCAGGCCTCGAAGTAGCTGAAGAACTTTAATGCCTCCGACTCTATCAAAGCCAACAAATCGCGTTTTAGCGAAAGGTTGGCGGCACGAAGTTGTCTCGAGAGCCCGGGGGCTTTTGAGTAAAGCGGCGTAAGTCGAGGTGCACCAACGTCTGGGTTATGAGCCAACCAAGCAAGGTCTTGGGGCGAATTCGCTAAGATAATGTCGATTTTAAGCAAGTTCTCTCCCAAATATGCGACAGATTTTCCTGTGGTGTCGCTACGCCATCTAGGCTTTCCAGGCAGGCGTGCGTATAGCGAATCTAAACGTGCCTTTGTCTTCCCAGACTTCAGAAGAAGGCATAGATCGAGATCTGAAGATGGGGAATGGTCGCCTCGAGCATATGAACCATAGCTGAAGAGCGCTCGCACATAGTTCTTGTCCTTGGCCCATTCAACGGCGGCCTTGGCCACGTCATCAATGAAGACCCAGCCGGATTTTTTCGATGATGGTTTGTGCATTGGTATCGGGAGGAATTTCGCCTGAAAGCTGGAGGTGGATTTGTTTCGGCCACTCGTCCGCCAAGTCTTGGTCGATTGTTTGGAGAAGCGCCTCGTCGGGAAGTTTGGCAAAAGGGTAGGGAATATCCCAACTCCGTTGAGCTATCCTGCGGATGCAGTCCGTGACGGGTAGCTTAAGGGCGACTTTTAGGACTTGGCAGCCTGAACGGCGCAACGACTCGTTTACGAGATGCCTATTCGGTCCGCAACCTGTGTATTCGAGTATAGTATCGCCTGGAGTTTGGGCGTGTTCGAGGAACTTTGCCCAAGCTAGGGCCTCCCCTTGCGGCGATCCGTCGCTTGCGATTCGTCGGGCGTCATCGATGCCAAATGTCATCCAGCCTGTCGCATTGGACAGAGCTCGAGAAAGGGTGGATTTTCCTGCGCCAATGTTGCCCGTTATGAGAATTTTCCTGCCTGTGGCAGCCGCGTGGGGCGTCAGTGTCGATATCGTACGGCCGACTTCGTCTATGCGGATAAAGTTCCCGGCGTAGGTCTCCACCAGCGCAAGCCCGTTATAAAAGTCTTCGACGCTCTTGTACCTCTGATTGTAGGCTGGCTCGCCAGACATCCGAACATGTGTCCAGCCATCTCCGTCATTGGCTTTGGCTAGCCCCTTATGGAAAACACCCAAGTAGCGGTATTCCAGTTCGTGCAATCTACGTCCATCTTTAAGGATATGTCGGCACTTTTTAGTGTCGGCGACCCAGGCGACGGCAATCCCGTCTCGGTAGTCGCCGACATACGCATACCTCTCTAGGTAGAGCGGCCTTCCTTCGCTGTCTATGTGCACGTAGCCATCACCTGATTGAACCGCACAAGCACCCTCTTGGTAGTTGCCCACCCATGTGTAATTCGTCGAATATGCCATCGTCCCGTCAGGCTTGATGTGTGTCCAACGATTTTGGGTCTTGGCCGCCGCGCGCAGGCAATAAAAACCCCAGACTTTCTCGAAGCGTGCAGGGTAGGCGGGATTGCCGTCAGGCTTGACATGATACCAGCCGCTTTCATCACAAGCGGGGGCTAGTCCCGGTAGATGGAATTTCCCAACAAAGTTGAATCTCTTAGTGTAGGCGGGCTTCCCTCCGGCATCGACATGGTGTGATGCGTCGGGCACGGGCATAGGGTAGTTAGAGGTGTCTGTCATGAAAGTCTGCGCATATTGCAGGTGCGGCACACCTGCCTATTATGATAGCTAGTTAGAAGTTTGGCGTAAGCATCGCCGCCCCAGACCAGTTGAAGTCCGTTCAACACCTTGCCGAAATCTCCGAGAGAACGGCGTAGCAGATCCGGGCAGCAACAGGGGTCAAACCGTCCTTGCGCGTTGATCCAAGCTTCGCGGCCCAGAAATGGGCAAGGCCCTGCGCTATGTTGTTCCTCAGACGAGGCCGCGCGGTCTTCCAGGTCCTCGAAATTTTCGAGCACTAATGGGGTGCCTCTGCTCCTCGAAGCCGCTTCGGCCGTCGCCCTGCAATGGCGCGCGACGGAGTTCCAGCGCGTGATGGATTCGGCGGAACGCTTGAGGCCGAGTTGTTCGATCTCTTTGAAGTGCGCCCACAGATGATGCCCTTTGACTCGTTCGACCCCAAGGGAGGACGCGAGCTCGATGATCGCAGGCAACTCCTCGAGGTTCTCCTCCATGAAGGTAAGCTGCAGGGTGACCCTGCAAGCCGGTCGGCCGGCGGACCTATGATTGTCCCTGACAGATAGGAATGAGCGAAGATTAGATAAATTCCGATCCCAGTCGGCCCCCCGCATGATTTTTTCCTGCGTCGTTTTGCAGCCGCCATTCCAAGAAATCTTAACGTCACTGCAGATTGGGACTAGCTGTTGCGCCCATTGCTCTGCCCCTCGTTTCGGGAAGGTGCCATTGGTCGTAAGGTTCATCTTGATGCCATGCTTCGAGCAAAGCCAGATGATCTCATCGAAGTCCTCGTAGAGAAGCGGTTCCCCCATGGTGGATGGGATGATCTCCTTTAGCCCTAGCGGGGCCTGTTCTTCGATGATTTTGCGAATCAGCGTTACATCCATCCGCCTTTTGGGAAGTCCTGCCGCCAGGCGATTTCCTTGGGTCTTGCTGAAGGGACTGTGATCTTCGCACATGATGCAGCGAAGGTTGCAGTCATCAGGGTTGGTATCGAAGGTGATTCGCCAAGGGCTAGGAAGTGGTTTAATGGCCAATGTACGACGTCGATTGATGGCACGCTCATAGATGGCTACGACGTCTTTCGCATGCGCGCTAATCTCGGGAATATCTCCGGAGTCAGAATAAAGGTATCCACGACATCCTAGTTCAGCCATTTTTTTAGGATCGTCCAAGGCACGCTGCATGGCTTCGGCTAGCGATGATGGGTCACGATGAGAGAAGGTAAGGCCATTGACCCCGTCTTGCACAAATTCCCCCATGCCGCCCGCATTGGCGGTGATCACCGGCACGCGGGCTTGCTGTGCTTCATGGATGACCAAGGGAGAGTTCTCCACCCAGATGGAGGGAACTACGATGCAGTCCACCTGATTGAAGACTTCGGCCACGATGGCGTCGTTACGATAGCCGCCTAGCCATTCTACTCTTCCCAGCGTTTCAGGTCCATAGCTGGAAAGCTGGCGCTTCAGCGCGACGGTCTCCTGCCCATTGGGGTGCCCCCAGATACGGAGCTTGGGCTTCCCGGCAAGGCTTGCAAATGCCTTGATCAGCAGTCCGATGCCTTTGGCGGGGATATGCGTGCCGATATAGCCGAAAGTAAAAGGTTCACCGGCAGTCCTCGCTCGACCAGTCAATCGTCGGAGATCGAAGCCGTAGTCCAGAAAGCTCACCTTGCTCCTGGCGGCTGGCCAGTCCCTCAGGAATCGCTCCATAATCTGACGCGAGGGGGCAATCATAGTGTCGAAGCAATGAGTCGCCTGTGCGGATTGTCTCATCCGCTCGTCTACCCACTCCATCCAGAAGGCACGCTCTTTGTTCCCGGTTTCGCTATTCCCGGAGCAATAGCGCTGGCAGCAACGATCTGCGCACTTATCCGATGCTTGGCCGGTGCATAGCGGCCATGTCTCGCCGTTCGCCCCGTTCTCCATCTGGATGAACTGGCCCCGCGGGCACATCATCCAGAAGTCATGGATGGTGAAGATGCAGGGAAGGCCCTTGCCGGAGGCTATCGCCGGGAGCCGCATCGATAGATGGTTGAGGTGGCCGAAGTGAACTACGTCAGGCCTGAAATCCTCCAGCATCCTGATGAAGGATGCCTCCAATGGCTGGTGTATGTAGCGATCCTTATGGTTCGCCATGTTCACTCGCCTGATAGTGATGGCGGGGGCAATCTCATCTGGCTCATCACGCTCGGCGACATCCGGCTGCCCGGAGAGTTCCTCGCGGGTAAAGACCCGGACTTCGTGCCCTTGCCTGACGAGCTCGTGGCACAAAGTCTGGGAGTAGACTTCGGAGCCGGCGCTATATGCGGGCGGATAGCCATGAATTACCTTCAGTACCTTCATTAGAAAACAATCCTGTTATGGCTTATGCAGGGCAAGCGTCGTCTTCGCTAGCCATTTTAGTTTCATTAGGACATTAATGCGACGCATTTGAGTGTCGCCTTAGGTGAGCGCAATTAATGGGCATTCCCATTCGTGTGACAGCGGAAAGGCGGCTACTTGTGCAATGCCGTCCGGCGGCGGCCGCGGCAACGGCCCTCGCAAGTAAGCGAGGACTTGATCCCGAAACTCCAGGGGGCCACGCAGTGGCTCCCTGGAGTTTAGATATAATAAGTAGGGTGCCGAAACCGCTTCACAGGGATTGGGTTCGAGCTAGGCTGTCGAGACCCCTCCATGGATACATGGGAATACACCTGTAATCAGTCGCCGTCTGAAGCATTTCAGACGGTGCGTTACTTTGCGCGCACCAAGGTGCTGGAGTTGAACGGCGGCGTGGCCCTCAACGGAGAAGGCATCGACTTGGATTTCATCGGTATCAGCGGCGTCGCACGAATCCGCTTCGCCAAGTCCAAGGACGGCTCGCACGTGACGGTCACCGTGCCTGACGCGTTGCGCGATAAGACGTTCGTGGTCTTATCGGGCTTGGTCTCAAAGCGTAAACTCAAGCCTTTCGAAAAGCCCGCAGTAGAGATCAACGAGCGCAAGGCCTTCATTAAGGCCGCCGAAGTCCTCAAGTCGCACATCTGTAAGCCAGATTTCGCCAAGCATATCGAGGTACTGCCCGCTGCCTTGGCGCATGCCGAGGAGTGTTTGTATGAGCATGACGGCAAGCTCGATAAAGCGCTGACCCACTTAGCCGCCTTCGCGGCGAAGCGGGCGGGCAAAAATATCCCGCTTCATCGACTGGGGGCGCTCGCGAAGGACTCCGCACTCGGCAAGCTCTACCGCCCAGAGGTCTCGGATACGGTCGTTCGCTACCATGGCGATAGCTACCGATTCATATATGATGATAAGCCAACTCTCTTCGCCGAACATATCACCATGGGCGGCGGCTACCCCAATGTATGCATGTCTATCCACTTCATCTGGGACGAGTCTCGGGCAAAACTCGTTATTGGCTACTTCGGCGAACACCTCCCAACATCGCTCGATAAATGAACATCCCTCCCCATCTCCGATCCCTGAAACCCGGCATGGCCGAGAAGCTGGGGTATTACGTATACCTGTATGTCGATCCGCGGGATGGGAAGGTGTTCTACATCGGTAAGGGTAAGGATGACCGGTGCCTACACCACCTGTTCGAAGATGACGACCACCCGAAGGTGCAGCGCATCCGAGACATCTTCGCCGCCGGCTTGGAGCCGCTCATCGAGATCCTCGCCCATGGTATGGCTACTTCCGATGAGGCTTATCTCGTCGAAGC
>Ga0209768_10002530_pt1 | contig 11347 bp, 4 predicted proteins | sample LauGreSBDMM110SD_3_FD_187564 | JGI IMG/M metagenome (GOLD analysis project Ga0209768, IMG submission 187564) | Freshwater lake microbial communities from Lake Michigan, USA - Sp13.BD.MM110.SD (SPAdes) (version 2) | ecosystem: Environmental > Aquatic > Freshwater > Lake | place: Lake Michigan... | reverse complement strand
TTAAATTTTCCAGATTGATGGTAGGAATAGACACCTGTAGTCCTTCTTTTACTTCTTTTAAATTTGGCTTAAAAAGTGTAACACCTTTGTATGCTAAAAAATTATTCTTTTTAGGATCTACCGACATCACAATGTTTCGCTCTGCACAAATTGAAATGGCAGCCTTAATACATGTTGGTGTTAATACCCCCTTATCATAATCTTCAAAAATTACAACATCCGGTTTTTTGGCATCAAGGCAGGCAACAAATTTTTGAATTAATAACGTTTCAATATCAGCACTTATAGGTGTTGTGATTTCTGCATCAAGGCGCATCATTTGCTGATTACGACTCATTACACGCGTTTTATTAGTGGTGATGCGCGAAGCATGTGAAAATAAATAACTTGTATCAATTTGTTGTGCGTCAAAAAGTGATTGCAACAAAACACCATCCGTATCAGTTCCTATTACGGATACAATAGTTGTTTGTGCACCAAGTGCTACCGTATTTAAAGCAACATTGGCAGCACCGCCCACACGGTGTTCTTTGCGCTGAAGTGAAACTACAGGCACTGGCGCTTCGGGAGATATACGGTCTACCTGACCCCACCAATAGGTATCAAGCATTACATCTCCTATGATTACAACTTTTAGATCGTTGAAGTCTTTAAAAAGTTGGTCAAAATTTGTCATGTTTATTTTTTATTACTTCGCACTGCAAGGTAATACAAAGGAATACCTAATAGTGCAATGATAAGCCCAGGCCATGTAAAATTAGGCTTATAAATGATCAATAATACACAAAACAGGGTTCCCATGATAACATAAATTGCGGGTAAAACAGGGTAACCCACCGCTTTGTAAGGGCGTTCGATATCAGGGCGCTTTTTGCGTAAAATAAAGATGCCAATAATGGTTAAGACATAAAAGATGACTACAATAAAAGAAACCATATCTAGCAGGTCGCCATATTTACCACTCAAGCAAAGTAAGGCAGCTACCACACACTGAGCCCACAAAGCCCACTCTGGTACCGCATTTTTATTAAGGGTAGAAGCTTTTTTGAAAAATAAACCATCTTGAGCCATGGTATAATACACACGTGCTCCAGCTAAAATAAGTCCGTTGTTGCAACCAAAGGTTGATATCATAATCATAACTGCAATTACATAGGTTCCAATGTTACCAAAAATTGCATTAGATGCAGAAACTGCTACCCTGTCTGCGGGTGCATGTGCAATGTCATTTAATGGAAGTACACTGATGTACATTAAATTAGCAGACACATAAATAATAGTAACAATAAGCGTACCTAAAAATAAACTTAAGCCAATATTGCGTTTAGGATTTTTAATCTCTCCGGCAATAAATGTTACGTTGTTCCATGCGTCACTACTAAAAATAGAACCCACCATAGATGCGGCAATAGCGCCAAAAATTGCGAGGCCAATAACTGGTGTGGTACTATTATCTGCAGCAACAGTTTTCATACTCCATGCATCTTGCCAATTCGCATTCCAGATCTCTGATTTAGCAGCAAGTAAAAATCCGAATCCAATAAGGCCAAATAATGAAACGAGTTTTGTTACCGTAAAAGTGGTTTGAATGAGTTTGCCACCCTGGACCCCTTTGGTATTGATATACGTTAATAAAATAATGATGGCAATGGAAACGAACTGTGCGGGATAAATTTTTAGAAACCCGGCTTGAAAAATAATATTGGCATCCGTCATTTCTAATGCTGGAAAAAAGTAGCCGGCAAATTTACTAAAGGCTACACCAACTGCTGCAATAGTACCTGTTTGAATTACCGAAAAAAAGCTCCATCCATATAAAAAACCCAAGAGTGGATTGTACGACTCTTTAAGGTACACGTACTGGCCACCTGCCTTTGGAAACATGGCACTTAGCTCGCCATAACTTAAGGCCGCTGTAAGGGTCATAAAGCCCGTAATTAACCAAACGGCTACTAACCAGCCAGCCGATCCCACATTGCGGGTAATATCGGCACTTACAATAAAAATACCAGAACCAATCATGCTACCTGCTACAATCATGGTGGCGTCAAGCAATCCAAGGGATGGTTTAAATTCGGGTGTAGTTGTACTCATAAAAAAAAGTTCTGTTGGTTAAAACAGAACTTCAAGATAATTAAAAAAATAAGAAATTAGAGCCCTATTTTTTCGCTTTATACAACTCATTTAAACCTTTTACAAGGTCTGCGGTGATATCGTAGGCTGTGTCTTTGTAATACATAGAAAGCATGTCTGAATTATTGCCCAAAATAAAAGCATACCCTTTAGCCTTATTGTATTCCGCTAAATAATCGGTAATTTTTTTCTTTACATCTTGTAATTTTTTCATGCTCTCATCCTGCATTTCATTATTCATCATTTGCTCTTTGCTCTTAAATGTCTTATCCATTTGTTGAAGTTCCTGCTGTCTAGCATTTACTTCAGCTTCTGACATACGCTGTCCATTTTTTTGCAACTCTTGGTATTTGGCTGCAAACACTTCTTTTAACTGATTAAGTTCGTTATTGTTTTTCTGAGCCTTAGCTTGAATAGAATTACTCACTTCTTTGTAGTAATCAAATTGAGACTCTACCGAATCAATTTCAAAATAGGCGATTCTAAAATCGCCCCCTGCAACCGATTTAGATCCAGAAGCTACCACAGGTTTAGATCCACTAAATTGAAAATAGAACAAAACTGCTACGGCAATTCCGAGAACAACATTTAAAATAGTATTGATATTTTTCATGTAACGAATTTATATATTTTATACATTAAAAGTAAAAGTAGGAAGTGTTAGCTTCCTACTTTTACAAAATTATTAAGATGATGAACTATTATTCCTCCTCATCAAAGCTCATTGCTTCTCTTGTGGTAGCTAATACTTCATATTCTTCTTTGCTTCCTACAATCATATTCTCGAACTCTTTTTGTCCGGTACCTGCAGGAATCAAATGACCTGTAATTACATTCTCTTTAAGACCTAACATCAAGTCTTTTTTACCTTGTATTGCCGCTTGGCTTAATACTTTAGTTGTTTCTTGGAACGAAGCAGCTGAAATCCAACTTCTTACGCCAAGAGACGCTTTGGTAATACCTAGTAATACTGGAGTAGCGGTTGCAGGCTTTGCATCACGCACTTCTACTAGCTTTCTGTCTGAACGGCGTAGAATTGAATTTTCTTCGCGTAGTTCTCTTAATGTTATAATTTGACCAGCTTTGTAGCTTGTACTTTCGCCAGCTTCTGTAACTACTTTTTTATCATAGATACGGTCATTTTCTTCAATAAAGTCAAATCTATCTTCAAGATCCTCCTCTAAGAATTTAGTATCACCAGCATCTACAATTTCTACCTTCTTCATCATCTGACGAACAATCACTTCTACGTGCTTGTCATTGATTCTTACACCTTGTAAACGGTATACCTCTTGGATTTCATTTACAACATACTCTTGTACTGCAAATGGTCCTTTAATAGCAAGTATCGCAGCAGGTGCAGTTTGTCCATCAGACATTGGCGTACCCGCTTTTACGAAGTCACCATCTTGAACTAGAATTTGACGTGTAAGCGGTACTAAGTACTTCTTAACCATGCCATCTTTAGATTCAACAATGATTTCTCTGTTACCACGCTTAACGCTACCAAATGCAACTACACCATCGATCTCACAAACAATCGCAGGGTTACCCGGATTTCTTGCTTCAAATAGTTCAGTTACACGTGGAAGACCTCCTGTGATATCGCGGAGCTTACCTAAAATACGTGGAATTTTAACCATCACAAAACCAGCTTTTACTTCATCGCCTTCTTCTACAGCGATGTGAGATCCAACCGGTAAGTTGTAATGCTTGTTATCCTTTCCTTCAACAATGATGGTAGGTATTTTAGTTTTATCTTTTGTTTCAATAACCACTTTTTCGCGGTGACCTGTTTGCTCATCGGCCTCATCACGGTAAGTAATACCTTCGAGAACGTTTTCAAATTTGATCTTACCGTTTTGCTCAGAAACAACTACGTTGTTAAATGGATCCCAAGTACAAATCACATCACCTTTTTTCACTTCTTGGCCATCTTTTACATTTAAGGTAGCACCATAAGGAACGTTGTTGGTGATCATTAAACGATCATTTTTAACATCCGTAATTCTTACCTCACCTGTACGCCCAATAACAATTTTAGCTTTTTTGCCTTCGTTGTTAACTGCTTCTACAGTTCGTAATCCGTCAAACTGAATAGTACCATCAAACTTTGCTGCTAGAGCAGATTCGATAGATGCAGAACCTGCCACACCACCTACGTGGAACGTACGAAGTGTAAGCTGTGTACCTGGTTCACCAATCGATTGCGCTGCAATAATACCCACTGCATCACCACGTTGTGCGAGGTAACCAGTTGCTAAGTTTTTACCATAACATTTTACACAAACACCACGCTTACTTTCGCAAGTAAGTACAGAACGAATCTCTACAGACTCGATACCAACTTCATCAATTTCTTTAGCAACATCAGATGAAATTTCTTCACCTGCATTGATAATTAATTGTTCCGTTACTGGATGGTAAACATTATGTAATGAAGTACGACCTTCTATTCTGTCCGATAATGCTTCAATAATATCTTCATTGTCTTTTAATGCAGAAGTTGCTATACCACGTAAAGTACCACAGTCATCATCCGCAATTACAACGTCTTGAGAAACATCTACTAGTCGGCGTGTTAGGTAACCTGCATCGGCCGTTTTTAACGCCGTATCCGCAAGACCTTTACGCGCACCGTGCGTAGAAATAAAGTAATCTAATACGTTAAGACCACTCTTAAAGTTAGATAAGATTGGGTTTTCAATTACCTCAGATCCTGCGCTACCACTCTTACGCGGCTTAGCCATTAGACCTCTAATACCTACGAGCTGCTTAACCTGTGTTTTACTACCACGAGCACCTGAATCAAGCATCATGTAAACAGAGTTAAAGCCTTGCTTATCTGTTTGCATTTCATGCATCAATGTTTCAGTAATTCTCGTATCTACACGACCCCAGATATCAATAACTTGGTTGTAACGCTCGTTATTGGTAATAAGACCCATGTTGTAGTTTTCCCAAACTTCTTCTACTTCTGCTTTAGCATTATCAAGTAACTCACCACGCTTATCAGGAACGATAAGATCGTTTACGTTAAATGATAAACCACCACGGAATGCCATCTTAAATCCTAGTGTTTTAATATCATCTAAGAATTTAGCGGTTGTAGGAACGTTTGTGATTTTAATGATATCACCAATAATATCTCTTAAAGATTTCTTGGTTAATAGTGCATTGATATAACCTACTGGTGCAGGTACGTGTTGATTGAATAAAACACGACCAACCGTTGTTTCAATTAATTTTTTAACAATCACACCACCTTCACGAACATTGGTTTTTACTTTGATGTTTGCGTGTAAATCAACACGGTTCTCATTGTAAGCAATGATCACTTCATCCATATTGTAGAAAGCCATGCCCTGTCCTTTTACGGTTTCAGTATCGGTGGTTTTCTTACCCTTTGTAATGTAGTATAAACCAAGTACCATGTCCTGAGAAGGAAGGGTGATTGGCGTACCATTTTGCGGGTTCAGGATGTTGTGAGAAGAAAGCATTAATAACTGTGCTTCTAGTACCGCTGCACTGCTAAGTGGAACGTGTACCGCCATTTGGTCACCATCGAAATCCGCGTTAAACGAAGACGTTACGAGTGGGTGTAATTGAATGGCTTTACCTTCTACCAACTTAGGTTGGAATGCTTGAATAGACAAGCGGTGAAGTGTTGGGGCACGGTTTAATAATACCGGGTGACCTTTTAAAATATTTTCTAAGATATCCCAAATAACAGCTTCTTTTTTATCCACTAATTTTTTAGCAGACTTTACTGTTTTTACAATACCTCTTTCAATTAATTTACGAATAACAAATGGCTTAAATAATTCGGCAGCCATATCTTTTGGTAATCCGCACTCGTGCATTTTTAACTCAGGTCCTACCACAATTACAGAACGACCAGAATAGTCTACACGCTTACCTAATAAGTTTTGACGGAAACGACCTTGCTTACCTTTTAATACATCCGATAAAGATTTTAAAGCACGTCCACCTTCTGCTTTAACCGCATTAGATTTACGAGAGTTATCGAATAAAGAATCGATCGCTTCTTGTAACATACGTTTTTCATTACGTAAGATTACTTCTGGTGCTTTAATTTCTAACAAACGCTTTAAACGGTTGTTACGAATAATTACACGACGGTATAAATCGTTTAGATCTGATGATGCAAAACGACCACCATCTAGAGGTACTAATGGACGAAGTTCTGGTGGAATAACTGGAATGTATTGCATAACCATCCACTCCGGCTTATTTACAATACGTGTGCTTGCATCACGGAAAGATTCTACAACGCTCAAACGCTTTAAGGCATCTGCTTTACGTTGTTGAGAAGTTTCGTTAGCAGCTGCATTACGTAAAGAGAAACTTAAACCATCTAAATCAATTCTTTGCAATAAACCGTGAACGGCTTCTGCACCCATTTTAGCGATGAACTTGTTTGGATCTTCGTCAGGTAAGAATTGGTTTTCTTTTGGTAAAGTATCTAATAAATCAAGGTATTCTTCTTCGGTTAAAAGATCACCCATGTTAAGGTTTTCTTTGATACCACCTTGTAATACAACGTAACGCTCATAATAGATAATGGTTTCTAATTTCTTAGAACTCATTCCTAATAAATAACCGATTTTGTTAGGTAAAGATTTGAAGTACCAAATGTGCACCACAGGTACCACAAGTTTAATGTGACCCATACGCTCACGACGTACTTTTTTCTCTGTTACTTCTACCCCACATCTGTCACACACAATACCCTTGTAACGGATACGCTTGTATTTACCACAAGCACACTCATAATCCTTAACTGGACCAAAAATTCTTTCGCAGAATAAACCATCTCTTTCAGGCTTATACGTTCGGTAATTAATGGTTTCAGGCTTTAATACTTCACCGAAACTTCTTTCTAATATATTATCTGGAGAAGCCAGACCGATAGTGATCTCGGAGAAAGTTAATCTTGGTCGATTGTCTCTTTTATTGGCCATATCTAGGTTGTAAATTTGTAATGATAATTGTTGTTAATAGATGTGTTGGTTTTATATAAAATCTTATTCAAATTTTAAGTCTAAACCTAAACCTCTCAATTCATGTACTAATACATTAAATGATTCTGGTACACCCGGACGTGGAATGTTTTCACCTTTAACGATTGCTTCATAGGTTTTTGCTCTACCTATGATATCATCAGACTTAAGGGTTAATAATTCCTGTAAGATGTTAGCAGCACCATATGCTTCAAGTGCCCAAACCTCCATCTCACCAAAACGTTGTCCACCAAACTGAGCCTTACCACCAAGCGGTTGCTGGGTAATTAAGCTGTATGGTCCGATAGAACGGGCGTGCATTTTATCATCAACCATGTGGTGAAGTTTAATCATATAGATTACACCAACCGATGTTTTTTGGTGGAAGCGCTCTCCTGTTTCACCATCATATAAATACGTGTGTCCATTTCTTGGTATACCCGCATCTACACAATATTGTTCGATTTGATCGGTACTTGCACCATCAAAAATTGGTGTTGCAAATTTCACGCCTAAACGCTTACCAGTCCAACCTAAAATGGTTTCATAGATCTGACCAAGGTTCATACGAGAAGGTACACCTAGTGGATTAAGAACGATGTCGACTGGAGTACCGTCTTCCATAAATGGCATGTCTTCTGCACGCACAATTTTGGCAACGATACCTTTGTTTCCGTGACGACCCGCCATCTTATCTCCCACTTTAAGCTTACGCTTAACGGCTAAGTATACTTTAGCTAATTTTAATACACCCGCTGGTAATTCATCACCGATAGAGATGTTGAATTTCTCACGCTTATAACGACCTAGTTCTTCGTTGAAACGAATGCTATAGTTGTGTAATAAAGTATTGATTTGTTGATCTGTTTTTTCGTCACCAGTCCAACCAAGTGGATTTACGTTTTGGTAATCGAGTGTTACTAAGTTTTTCTGATTGAACTTAGAACCTTTAGGAATCAACATTTCGCCAAAGTTGTTGCTCACACCAGAAGAAGACTTATCTTTTAATAGTGTTTGTAATTTATCAAGCAACAATTCTTTGATATGCTCGGTATTTTGCTCGTGTACTTTTTCTACTTTTTCAAGTAATGCTTTTTCACGAATTTTTCCGTTCTTATCTTTTTTAGCGCGTTGGAATAATTTCTTATCGATAACTACACCTTCTGTTCCGTTTGGAGCTTTTAATGAAGCATCTTTTGCATCACCTGCTTTGTCACCAAAGATGGCACGCAATAACTTTTCTTCTGGTGTAGGATCTGATTCACCTTTAGGTGTAATCTTTCCAATTAAAATATCACCTTCTTTAATCGTTGCACCAATTCTGATGATACCATGCTCATCTAAATCTTTGGTTGCTTCTTCAGAAACGTTCGGGATATCTGGTGTTAATTCTTCTTCACCTAATTTAGTATCACGCACTTCTAATTCATATTCATCGATGTGAATTGAAGTAAATAAATCTTCACGTACTACTTTTTCACTGATTACAATGGCATCCTCAAAGTTGTAACCTTTCCATGGCATGAACGCCACTTGTAGATTACGACCTAATGCTAACTCACCATCTTTTGTTGCATAACCTTCGGTTAAGAAATCTCCTTTTTTAACTTTTTGTCCTTTTTTAACAGCAGGACGTAGGTTGATACAAGTAGCTTGGTTTGTTTTGATAAACTTAGTGAGTTTATACAATTGTAAATCATCACTGAAAGAAACCAAACGGTCTAAATCATTTCTATCATAACGAACATGAATTTCATTTGCATCCACAAACTCAACCACACCATTACCATCTGCATGGATTTGGATACGTGCATCACGCGCAGCTTTTCCTTCTAGTCCTGTACCAACAATTGGTGCTTCAGGAATAATCAACGGAACCGCTTGACGTTGCATGTTTGAACCCATTAGGGCACGGTTGGCATCATCATGCTCTAAGAATGGAATTAAAGACGCACTCAAACCAACAATTTGGTTAGGTGCAACGTCCATATATTCTACATCTTCTTTATCTAATATTGGGAAGTCTCCGGTTTGACGAGAAACAACTTTATCTTCTGCGAATTCTAATTTATCTGTTAATGGTGAGTTAGACTGTGCAATTTTTGCAGTATCCTCTTCTTCAGCGCTGAGGTACGTCAATTGCTTCATGTTTACTTTACCATTTTCTACTTTGCGGTATGGTGTTTCAATGAATCCCATATCGTTGATAGAAGCATGCACACACAACGTAGAAATTAGACCAATGTTTGGTCCTTCCGGTGTTTCGATGGTACATAAACGACCGTAGTGAGAATAGTGTACGTCACGTACTTCAAATCCTGCACGCTCTCTACTTAAACCGCCGGGTCCAAGTGCAGAAATACGACGCTTGTGCGTGATCTCTGATAATGGATTTGTTTGGTCTAAGAATTGAGATAACTGAGAAGTTCCAAAGAATGAATTGATTACACTAGAAAGTGTTCTTGCATTGATTAGATCAACGGGTGTGAAAACCTCATTGTCACGCACGTTCATACGCTCACGAATCGTACGCGCCATACGCGCTAAACCAACACCAAATTGTGCATACAACTGCTCACCCACGGTACGTACACGACGATTGCTTAGGTGATCAATATCGTCAATCTCTGCTTTCGCATTGGTTAAACGAACTAAGTATTTAACAATTTCAATAATGTCTTGCTTTGTTAAAACTTTTTTCTCTAATGGATAATCTAAGTCAAGTTTACGGTTGATTTTATAACGACCCACTTCACCTAAATCATAACGCTTATCAGAGAAAAATAATTTGTCAATAATTCCACGCGCCGTTTCATTATCTGGCGCATCTGCACCACGTAATTGACGGTAGATATGTTGAACCGCTTCTAATTCTGAGTTAGAAGTATCTTTATTTAACGTGTTGTAGATGATTGCATAATCACCGCCAAACTCTTCTTTTTGAATGAATACGCTCTTCACATCCATTTCAACGATAGTTGCAATTGCAGCTTCGTCTAAAACAGTGTCACGCTCCATTACAATTTCGTTACGCTCAATGCTCACTACTTCACCCGTATCTTCATCAACGAAATCTTCTACCCATGTTCTTAAAACACGCGCAGCTAATTTGCGTCCAACTTGATTGGCTAAAGATTTTTTATCGGCTTTGATTTCGTCAGCCATTCCAAATAATTCTAGAATGTCTTTGTCTGTTTCAAATCCAATAGAACGTAATAAAGTTGTTACAGGGAACTTCTTTTTGCGATCGATATATGCATACATTACATTGTTGATGTCTGTAGCAAATTCCATCCATGCACCTTTAAAAGGAATTACACGCGCAGAATAAATTTTTGTTCCGTTCGGGTGAACTGATTGACCAAAGAATACACCAGGTGAACGGTGTAACTGAGATACAATAACACGCTCCGCACCATTAATTACAAACGTACCACGCGGAGTCATGTAAGGAATGTTTCCAAGGAATACATCCTGTACGATGGTTTGGAAATCAACGTGCTCTTCATCATTACAGCTTAAACGTAGTTTAGCTTTTAATGGAACTGCATACGTTAATCCGCGCTCCATACACTCGTCGAGTGTGTAACGTGGGGGATCAATAAAGTAATCTAGGAACTCTAGTACGAAAATGTTACGCGTGTCTGTAATCGGAAAATTTTCCTTAAACACACGGAACAAGCCTTCCACATTTCTGCGGTCTGGTGTTGTTTCTAACTGAAAAAATTCTCTAAATGACTCTAACTGAATGTCGAGTAAGTCTGGCGTTTCTGCCAAGTGCTTTGTTTTACCAAAGTTGACCCTGTTGTTCAAAATTGTTGTAGACATGTATATAAAACCGGTTTAAATACAAAAAATATTGAGACAAGTATCCCAATTTAAGATTTGCAAAGGTACGAAATGAGGGGCAGGAAACAAACAAATACTGGACCAAAATGTCCAAAAAATCAATAATTTTTACCGCAAAAGTCAGCCTGTCATGAAAAATGGCTTATTTTTTGTTGGATTTTTTGTAAAATATTGATTACCAGCATATTTTTAGAAAAACAATTTTGTTAAAATTCAGCTGGGTTCGAGAAAAATATAGCAAGATGGCATAAAAAAAGCGGTTTCAACAAGGTTGAAACCGCTTTTTTTTGAATGTATTGGACTAGAATTAGCCGTAAATTACTTTACTTCTACTTCAGCAC
>Ga0209768_10002527_pt1 | contig 11357 bp, 7 predicted proteins | sample LauGreSBDMM110SD_3_FD_187564 | JGI IMG/M metagenome (GOLD analysis project Ga0209768, IMG submission 187564) | Freshwater lake microbial communities from Lake Michigan, USA - Sp13.BD.MM110.SD (SPAdes) (version 2) | ecosystem: Environmental > Aquatic > Freshwater > Lake | place: Lake Michigan... | reverse complement strand
ACTATAACTATATTGGTTATCTTGCAGAAAACGGTGGTAAGATTCGTGCTACCAACGGCAATAACTCCTACGGAACATTTGGTGCTGTAGCAGAATACATAGATATTTCAGAAACACCTGTGACAGGTACAATCAACAACAGAGGCACAGAAGCCGATGTTCGCAGTGTGCTCACAGACGGTACTCAGATTCTACTGCATGAATTTGGCAATGCTGGTTCAGAAAATTCATCTGCAGCATTTACCATAAGCGGTACTGGAATTTCAGTGGCCACAGTGGCAGATGAATTTAGAGATGGAGCGGTGTTTCAAGTAAGACTGACAGATCCAGGAGATTCATCTGGCCCTGGCGGAGTTGGTTATATCACAGCTCAAAGTCTAGCACAGGCAGGAAACACAACTCAAATTACACTGGCAGCTTCTGATATCAACAGTTCAGCAGCCTATGTTGGCATGAGCATTTACATGATTGGTGGCTTGGGTGCAGGGCAATATGGATACATAAACACCTACTCTGCAGCCAGCAAGATTGCCACAGTGTACAAAGAAAGCACAGGCACAGCAGGTTGGGATCATGTGATACCAGGTACACCTATTGTGGCTGCCATGGATCTTACTTCTAATTATCAGATCACACCTAGACTGCAATTTTCAGCACCTCCTTTTACCAAAACCACTGCCAACTTGCCAAGCAGTCAAACATGGTCAGATGTGGTGTTCGGTGATGGATATGCTGTTTACAGTGGTGTGGCTTCATCAGGCGGCAGCGGCAGCTTGGCCACATTCAATGTCACTAGACGCTATGGCATCTACTCAGTGACTGTACAGGCAGGCGGAGTCTTATATGTGGTAGGAAATACCTTAACTATCTTAGGATCAAGTCTAGGTGGCACATCTCCTGCCAATGACATCACAGTCACAGTGGTCACAGTCAGTTCGCCCGGTGGCGCAATAACCATATTCACCAGCAGCGGCACAGCGGTAACGGCCAAATTTGTGGCCATAGCGGGTGGTGTAAATTCATCTACCAACGCAGCCGCTACCAGTCTAGACGGTATAACATGGACAGCAATGACCATGCCATCGTCACAGCAATGGTCAGCCATTGCCTACGGTGTGGTCACCAACGTCAGCTATTACGTGGCAGTGGCCAGAGAAAGCTCAGTGGCTGCATATTCTAGAGATGGAGTGAATTGGACAGCATCCAGTCTCAGTGAAGTTGCTGATTGGTGTGACATTGACTACGGCAACGGTGTATTCGTTGCTGTATCAGAAAGTGATTCAAGTTTGGCCTTCAGAGCATGGAGCTCAGACAACGGCGTCAATTGGAATACCACTACATTTGCATCAGGCGCCAAGGCCATTGCCTATGGTTTCAGCAGATTTGTTGTGGTAGAAGGCAACTTCTCCAATTCAGTGGCATATTCAACCAACGGTGCTACATGGACAGTGACCACACTGCCAAGCAATGATGACTCCACAGAATCAAACTGGGTGGACATTGCCTACGGTAATGGACGTTATGTTGCTATTGCAGACAGTTCGGCCATGGCAGCATACAGTTTCAACGGTGCTACATGGTACAAGAGCAACTTGCCAGCAATATTCGAGTGGAGCTCAATTGGCTACGGACAAGGTGTGTTCTACGTGACTAGTCTTGGTGCAGCAGCAGCAACATCGCCAGACGGTGTCACCTGGACTCTAAGAGACGGTTCATATGCATCTTTTGATATTACAGCTACATCACAGAATGTAAACACTGCCTACGCAGAAACTGCCACACTGACCAGTGGTACATGGACAGATGTTATTTGGTCCGGTACACAGTTTGTTGCTGTTGGTTACAGTGGTGCAGCTGGACTGGTTGCAACCAGCGCAACTGGTGCGTCTTGGACCAATGCTACATTACCAACAGTTAGCAGCACATATGAATATACCACAGTGGCTTATAACGGAACTAATCAGTATGTTGCACTAATCGGCGGAAGTGGAGGTACTAGAAATATTGCTACATCACCAGATGCAGTCACCTGGACAGGGGCACTGAACGCTCTAACCACAGTTTCCTACTGGAAAGACCTAGCCTACGGCAACGCAACATACGTGGCCATAATGGGAGATCTCAACAGGATCAACTATTCAGCAAACGGAACAACATGGACATCAGTAACACTGGCCAGCGGCTCAAGTGAAATGAGTGCTATTGCCTACGGAGCAATTGGTGCAACTAACTATTTTGTTACAGTTTCTGGTTATACATCAGGTAGTCAGATAGCATCATATTCTACAAACAACGGTGTTGGTTGGACTTCGGGTGCCACCTTACCAAGCTCAGACTTTTGGGCAGATGTGGCCTACGGTAACAGCAGATTTGTGACAGTTGCTGGTGGAACAGGTTCTACTTCAACCAAGGCAGCATATTCAACCAACGGCACAACTTGGACAGCAGCAACGCTACCAGGTGCAGCCACACGTTGGAACAAGATTGTCTACGGTGGCGGTGCATTTACTGCGTTTGCTTACAACTCAAATAGAACTGCCTATTCAACAGACGGCGTTACCTGGGTTGAAGGCAATACACAAGCAGCCACAAGAAACTGGGGACCTGCAGCATACGGAAACAACAGAAATGTTTCTATAGCAACAGGCACAGCAATAGGTTCTTACAACGATTTTGTATTGAACACCAACTATCTAACAACATCTAGTACAACTACCAAGTTGAATGTCAATGACAGAATTAGATTTATCAGCGATTCAGCAGGGGCAGAAATATTTGGTGGTGTAAATTCAAATGCGGCAGGGTATTTTGTAACCAGCGTGGTTGACTCAACAAGATTTACACTGTCACTAACACTGGGCGGTAGCAATATCGTACTGACCACAGGCAGCGGTTCTATGTTGGCTCTGTCATCTAAGACCTATGTGGCCAGTGCGCTGGGCAACAACAATGGCACACCAAATTGGGTGGTACTGGCACAGAACAGCCAAGGAGTGCAAAATATTAGACAAGGAGCCAAAACTCGTGCCCGTGCTTATGTACTGGATGACGAAATAGCAGAGATTTGGATACATGAGCCAGGATCAGGATATGAGACTGCTCCAACAATGACCATTACTGATCCTAACAACACAGGTGCAGATGCTTCTACCGTAGTGCGCCTTGGCAATGGTGCTATTGCACAGCCAACATATACCAATAGAGGTACAAGTTACTCAGCAGCAGCCACTACCATAATTGGTAACGGTTACGCCGATAACTATCAGGTGGGAACTTTTGTGGGATTCACTGGTCTCAGTGGTATTCCAACAGCTGGTTCAAACGTGCAGATAGCTGGCATAGATGACATATGGTACAGACTGGTCAACGTTTCCAGCGTGTTGCCTTTGGCTGATGGCACCTACTCTGCTACTCTGCAGGTAAGCCCACCAGTTGGTGTTGCTGAAGCTCCAGAGCACTTGAGTGGCACAATTATAAGACGTAGATACAGTCAGGTACGACTAACTGGACACGATTTCTTGGACATAGGTACAGGCAATCAAGTGAATACCAATTATCCAGGACTACCAGTAACTGATCCGATCCCTGCCAATGAAACCATAGGCAGTGGTGGTGGACGAGTATTCTACACTTCAACAGACCAGGACGGTAACTTTAGAGTTGGTGGATTGTTTAACGTTGAGCAATCAACGGGTGTTGCAACGCTGAATGCTGACGCATTTAACATTGCAGGATTGAATGAGTTGAGTTTGGGATCAGTGGCACTAGGCGGTTCAGGTGCAACAATTACTGAATTCTCAACAGACCCGTTCTTTACACAAGATTCCGACAATATCATACCTACACAGCGAGCAATCAAGGCCTACATTACCAGCCAAATTGGTGGAGGTGGATCCAGTTTGAACGTAAATAGTCTTACAGCCGGTGTTATATTTGTGGCCGGACAAACTATTACTACAACTACAAATGTGGCAATAAACATAAATACTAAGGTGAATTTCAAAGGTGGTATTGCTGGTTTACCCCTTGTGTTAAATTACTTTTTACTAAACAATTGATGGAGATCAGAGAATGGCAACAGGATTATTAGGGCAAGCGGCACCGAACGCGGCAGCATACACTACACTGTACGTAGTGCCTGCAACTACTTTTACAGTGTTGGGACTCAGTCTCTGTAATCGAGGATCAACCACTGTATCAGTAAGAGTGGCCTTGGCGGCAGCAGCAACTCCCGCTGCCAACGGTTCAGAATTTATAGAATTTAATGCTGAAATTGGTGCTAACGGAGTATTGGAAAGAACCGGTATCATGATGAACGCAAACAAATTGCTAGTAATCTGGGCTAGTAATGCAAACGTATCGGCCAGTGCCTTTGGCATTGAAACTTCAACATTATAAAATATTAGGAGATAATATAAAATGGGACGACAAGTATCATCCTTTGGAACAGATAGTGTAACAAACAGAACTGTGACAACATCACAGTCAGTGCTGGCCGGCGAGCGCATATTTGCAAACGCCACATCAGCATCGTTTACTCTGACACTGCCTGCTACACCCAGTGACGGGGACACTGTGCAAATCATTGACGTAGCAGGAATTTTTGCAACAAATCCTGTTACCGTTGCAAGAAACGGATTAAAAATCGCCAATCTCACAGAAGATTTGATTTTGAACCTCAACAACGCAGCAGTGACCTTGATATATTCCGGTGCAACATTTGGCTGGGTATTCATTGGACCATAATCGGAACTTATAATGCCAAAACTATCTGACCTATTATCTACAAGAGAGATTACAGCCAGCCAGAATAATCTGGAAAAGGGCAAGGTCTGGGTCGTAAGTCCAACTTCACCATTCACCTGTATTAGAAGTGAAAACTTGTGGTGTTGGACATCTCCGGGTTGTGGAACACTCACTGTTGAGATGTGGGGTGCTGCTGGTAGTGGCTCTCGCATGTGTTGCTGCGGCTTTGGACTACCTGGAAATGCTCCTGCCTATACCAAAAAAACTCTAGCTGTATTTTGCGGATCAAACATCTGTGCCTGTCCAGGCATGTCCTGTAACGCACACGATCTTTGCTTCTCAGGATGCAGCTTGCCTACTATGTTACGATGGCAACAGGCTCGAGACCTATGCGGATACACCAGCGGTTGCATGTGCTCACAAGGTGGCCGAGCAGGCACATCTATCTGTTCCACTGGAACTGGTCCCTACTGCTGTTTCCGTGCTGCAGGTTTCTGCAACTCACAATTTACTTCTGGCGCTGCTGGCTGCGGCATTATCTGCAATCACTGTCCAGGTGGATTCCTTGCCTGCGGATATGGTGGCGATGTCAACTGCTGCGGTTGTATCTCATACATGCACTGGATGTGCGACATCGGAAACGCAAGACCTTGTTATATACACCAATTTGTTGCTTTTGCAGCAGGTATATTTGCTGAAGAGGGCGGCATAGTTGCATCCAAGCCAGAAGAAGATCCAGAACACTCACAGTGGTCAGGCTCAGGATTCATGGAACACATGCATACACTACACGCTACTAGTCGTTCACCTACTGGCGGTATTCCTTGGATGGTTTGCTGGAACGGCAGTCAAGCCTGCGGTTGTTATGAGCACTTTGGTTGCCAGCCTTATTCACCCTACGGTGTAGGCGGAGCTGCACCTATGCCTTGCGATGGTGTTAGAGATCACGGCAAACGTGGCGGCCACGGTGCCATTAGATTGACATACAGAGGTTCGGGCGCTATGCATCAAAACTGCGCTCAACTAGGAAGGGGAATATAAAATGGCACTACTCACACAATTATTAGGTAATCGCGAGCAGGCCTTTGAAGACAATCTTGAAAAAGGCCGCATCTGGGTCTACACAGACGGCAACATGTACGCCTCATTCTGTAATGGCTTTTGCTGGCGTTCGCCAGGCACAGGCTGTGTTGTTATTGAATCATGGGGCGCTGCTGGTTCAGGAGCACAGATGTGCTGCTGCGGAGCAGGACTACCAGGTAATGCACCCGCATATACAAAAAAATGTCTTTGCGTGATTGCAGGTAACTATGTCTGCGGTTACATAGGTCGTTCATGCAACAACTCATCAGCACTATGCGACAGAGGTTGTTCAGAAGCTTCATGTGTTTGCTGGTTTGGATGTTCACCAAAGGCCTTGTACGAAGGCGGATATTATCCAGGTGACAGCGTCAGCTTCAAAGGCAACAATCCATGGGGTTGGGGCAGCCAAGGTGGCGATCCAATGAGCGATTCAGTAGGCAATATAAACTTTCAAAACGGCGGAAACTGCGGTATTGGTGGTGGTAATGGTTGTCTAACAGGTAGCACCCCAGTTGGTTGCTGTGGCTGGCAACAATGTCGTGCAGTAGGTGCAACCAATGGCTGTATATGCTCTCAAGGCGGCAAAGGTGGTATTTCATACTGTATAGATTCAAAATCAGCATATATCTGCTTTAGAGCTGGTTATTTCTGCGGCTCACCTCTTGGACCTGCTAACTCAGGTTGCGATACAGGCGCACATTGCGGTATGATCTGTAATGTTTGCCCGGGCAGCTTCATGGCCTGCGGCTACGGCGGCGATGTCAACTGCTGCGGTGGTTGGTCATGTGTATCATTCCAAGGCTGCTGGCCAATTTGCCCATGTCAGAATCAATATCATGTACCAGTGGCAGCAGGAATATTTGCAGAAGAAGGCGGAGTGTTTTCGTACACAACAAATTCAGACGACACAGGAATGTCATCTTGGTCAGGCGGCCCAACAGCCAATCAGGTCAATGCATTGACTGCCATGAGTAGACAGCCTGGTCCAAATGGATACTTTACATGTTGGGAAAACAGTAGAGGTTGTGGCTGCTATGAAATGCAGGGCTGCATGAACTTTTTCCCATACGGTGTTCCAGGCGCCGCTCCTCATCCATGTCCAGGTGTGCGTGATCATGCCAGCCGTGGTGGTATGGGAGCTGTGAGAATTAAATATATTCCAGCAACAGGGGGCACAGCGTACTAATATGGCAAACTTAAAAACACTTGTAGAAGCCAAACTTGATCAAATCGAGTTTGACGAAAAAAATCTAGACAAGGGCAGAGTCTGGGCCTATAGCCCGGGTACAGAGTACACAAACTTTGTCAACGGATTTTGTTGGATTGCCTGCGCAACAGGCAAGGTCATTATGGATGTGTGGGGCTCCGGCGGCAGTGGCGCTAGAATGTGCTGCTGCGGACACGGTGTGCCAGGAAATCCGGGTGCGTGGTCACGCAAATGTATATGCGTGGTAGCTGGCTGTTATATCTGTGGTTACGTGGGTAAAAGCTGCAACAATGCAGACGCACTGTGTTTCCGTGGTTGTTCAGAAGCATCATGTGTATGCTGGTATGGAAGGACTCCTTCAACCGGCGCTGCCATAAACGGTTGCGTATGCAGTCAAGGTGGTCGAGGCGGTACAACATACTGTAATCCATCAGGCACAATTTTCTGCTGTTTCATCAGCGGTAATTTCTGTAACACCAACTATTCCAACGGCACTTGCGGCATTATTTGCAATTACGGTACAGGAACAGGATCATGCTGTGCAGAATCCTACGGTGGAGACATCAACAAACGAGGTGGATTCAGCTGTGTGACATTCTGGACCTGCTATTCAAACTGCCCATGCTCGCTTCAGTATCATACTGCTATTCCTCCTGGCATGTTTGCCTGTGAGGGTGGAGTGGTTACTACTGGTGCTGAGGACTCTAACGGATTTGCCAGCTGGTCAGGAATGGGATTCCATCAGTTTAGTCAAGGCCTCAATGCCTTGAGCCGTTCACCAAATCGAGGAATTCCATGGACACAATGTTGGAACTCCACTAGAGCCTGTGGCTGTTATGATGTGCAGGGATGTATACCATTCTTTCCAGTGGCAGTGGGTGGGTTACCAGCTATGCCATGCGGTGACGTTCGTGACAACGGATGGCGCGGCGGACTAGGATTGGTTAGAATTAATTTTATTGCTAAGGATTAAAAAATGAGAAAAACGTTTACAACGATTATGCCGGATGAACCATATAAAACAACCACCAAAATGAATATCACGGTGGATTGTGTGTACATAGGTAGAAGATATCTATTGGTTAGATTCAACAATGATGGCACTATATTTGCCTTGGAAAAACAAGCTGAGACACTGCCGGAAGTTGAGATGTACAAACTCACAGAGCAACAATTGGCAGCAGAAAAACAGTTTCAGATTGTTATAGATGCAGAAGTCAACACTTGGGAAGCTGCTCATCTCACACATGAATATGAACACGCAGCAGTGGCTGACCCAACATTTACTCTAGCAGATGGCAGTACATGGACCTATCACTATGATGATTTTCATGGTGCATTGGCTCAACCCTACTATACCAACGACATGAGGTATGATCGTGCTACTAATACTTTGATTCGTCCGAGATATCGCACACACGCAGTGACTAAAGAAAGTTTTTGGGCCAACATGGCTGATCAACTCAAGGCCTTTGAACTTGCTGCCGGATCAACCAGCTATCTTCCAGAAAAACTAGCAGAAATCAAATCACATAGAGATTGGTTAAAGACAGCCCCTGCCAAATATGCTGGTGAAGACCATTGGAAGATTCCTTTCCCAACCAATACGCCTTCAATTTAAATAAATTAAAAGCCAAGAAAGGCCTTGCACTTGTATCCGAGAGGATATATAATCTAAGTGCAAGGCTTATTTTTTTGGAGTTTAAATGTCTAGATCGAAAGCATTTTTTATAAATGGCGGCGCTGGTAGAATGATTAGTTCTGTTCCAGCTTTTGAAAAATACCTAGAGGAATCAGATGATAAAGATTTTATCATTGTTTGCGAAGGTGGAACAGATGTCTTTAAGGGACATCCTAAACTAGATGATCGTGCCTACGACATCTGGCACAAGGGTCTTTTCAAAGACTACTTGAAAAATCGTGAAATTGTCACAACAGAACCCTACAGAGTCTGGGAATACTACAATCAACAATGCTCAATTGCACAGGCCTTTGACATACAGGTCAACAACAAAGGCCTACGAGAACTGCCAAAACCCACACTTAAATTGTCTAAAGATGAACTATTGAATGGTAGATCAGTGGTTAGTGAAGTAAAGAAAAAACTTAAAAAAGAAAAACTAGTGGTATTGCAACCCTATGGACGAGGCGTTGAATACATTGACGAAACCTTGCTTGACCGCACAGCACGAAGTTTTGAATTAAAAGACGTCAAGGCCATAGTGAAAAAACTGCAACAAAATGATTATGCAGTGATAATGATGAGCGAATTTAAAACTGATATGTCCGACGCCAAACTCAAAGAAGAAGTGGCCATGCCTGAAAATGTCAATATGCGAGTTTGGGCAGCAATAATCAAATATGCAGATCACTTCCTAGGCTGTGACAGTTTGGGACAGCACCTTGCGTATTCCATGGAAACCCCATCTACCATAATCACAGGAGCCACATATCCCATAAATGTGTCTTATCCGGATTGCAAGTATTTTGAAATACTAGACATGGGCGAAATACATAGAGAATACGATCCTATCAGAATTTTACCTGATGAACGAGTGAACAGAATGAATGAAAATATCATGTCGATGACAGACGACATAACTACACTAGTGGTAAATCACGTATTAGGAAAAAAAGATGACAGTTAAATCCATAGCAGCAAAAAAATCAAATAAACCTGTGTGGGTCGCAGCCATTGCTCGCGGACATAATGCAGGCATCTGTTTACTAAAAGACGGAGAGATTGTGTTCTCCATAGAAGAAGAAAGATTAAGTCGTCAAAAGTATGACGGTGGACCACTTGCGTCAATGGTCAAGATACTAGAATACACAGATAAATTAGACTTTTTGGTTGTGGCACATACACAGAGTCTTGCAGATTCTTCGGGAAAAATTGATTATACCGGCGACGATATGTACACTGGCCTAGCTCGAAAGTTAGGATTGATTGATAGAAAAGTAGCTAACCTACACAAACATCCTCAGGTCATTGATCTCAGTTTCATGCATCACAAGCTACATGCAGCCTGTGCATTTTATCGTTCAGGTTGGGAAGATGCAGTTTCACTAATTGTTGATGGTGCAGGCACATTCTATCAAATGAGTTACAACGACCAACCACTGTGGGTATGGGAAGTTGAGTCCATTGTTGATTGTGCATATCCTGCAGATTTCAAAACTCTTTACAAAAATTACGGTGCAAGAGATCCTATTGCAGGCACTTTCCAAGCAGAGTTTTCCTCAGCCAATCTAGGAGAGGATGGGGAAACACACGAAGCATGGATTAGTGATCGTGCAGGTATTGTAAAGGCCTATGAAGGTGTAACTGAATACTGTGGCTTCTCAGCCATCGAAGCTGGGAAGACTATGGGATTATTTCCATATGGAAAGGCCAACAACAAAATTCCTCCATTGTTTGATACCACATCAAAGATCCCGTTGACCAATAGAAATCTATTGGTACCTAAATATCCAATGAGCAGTATGGTCAACTCACAGTTGTTTGACTACATTGACGAGTATCCAGAAAATCCCAAAGCCGATGTAACCTACATGGATAATCGCAGAGACATGGCCTATGCTGTACAAACACAAACACAGGAACAGGTGGTAAGACTAATTAAATTAGCCGCAGAAAAAAGTGGAAAGAATCGTGTTGTTATTTCCGGAGGCTATGGATTAAACTGTGTGGCCAACTATCATTATCTAGAACAATTAAAAGACACCGGCATTGAAGTATATGTTGAACCTATCAGCAATGATGCGGGTACAGCAATGGGTGCAGGTCTACTGTTCTATCATGGCATGTATGACGACACTACCATACGCAAATATGACACATTATATTATGGTCCTGTACACACTTATACCAGTGAAGAAATAGCCGCAAAGACAGAAGCTGCCGATGCAGAAGTTACAGATGCTACAGCCAAAGACATTGTTAAGCTGTTACGTGAAAAGAATATTGTGACAATTTTCCAAGGACGTTCGGAAAACGGCCCACGTGCCCTAGGCAATCGTTCAGTGCTATTTGATCCAACTTTTCTAGATGGCAAGGACTATGTGAACGCAGTCAAGCATCGTGAATACTTCCGTCCGTTTGCGGGATCGATTCTAGAAGAAGATGTACATGAGTGGTTTGATCTGCGTGGAATGAAAAACAGCCCATTCATGATGTACGCTGTAAACTGCCAGCCAGGAGTTGAAGAAAAAATTCCAAGTATTATTCACGAGGATCATACCTGCCGTATTCAAACAGTTAATCCTGAGCAGAACAAACACTACTATGATTTGATCAAAGCATTTAAAGAAGAAACAGGTG
>Ga0209768_10002526_pt1 | contig 11360 bp, 5 predicted proteins | sample LauGreSBDMM110SD_3_FD_187564 | JGI IMG/M metagenome (GOLD analysis project Ga0209768, IMG submission 187564) | Freshwater lake microbial communities from Lake Michigan, USA - Sp13.BD.MM110.SD (SPAdes) (version 2) | ecosystem: Environmental > Aquatic > Freshwater > Lake | place: Lake Michigan... | reverse complement strand
CCAAACGGATTAAATTTGATTATTTTGGATATTACAAATGAAGACACTACCGATAATGTAAAAATTGTATGCCCTAAGCAAAGCTATAGTAGCGAATTTATAGATTTACAAAAGAAATGTTTATTGCTAATACAAAAAAATGAGTATTTTGAACCCATTTATTTGATCAATAATACTATTGACTATTATATTGTAAAAACCTTCAGTTTTGCAAAGAGCAACGAAGATAAGCAATTAACAAACTTTAAAAATATTTTAAATATTATCAGAAATTCTATAAATTCAAAATGTGTCGGCGCTGTAACTGCAAATAAATACGACAACTCTATTTATGATTTTAAGCCTAATATACAGTTAGATAATGTAATCAGCATTTTAATAAATTTGAAATATGATATAACTTATCAAATATTAGATTATAACAATAAAGTTATTGGCCTATTAATTAATAATGATACTGAGCACGCATATATACCTTGCTATCCGTCAGCATTATCGTCTACTCATGAAACAATACCATATAAAATGATTGACGAATTAAGTGATCAAGACCTTAATGATTATAATAATACAAAAATTATTTTAGAAAAATTATATAATTTAAGCAATGCTAAACTTATTATCAAACCGTTATACAAAATAGTGGATGATAATTTAATAGTTGGTATTCTTACATTGGGCAATCAGTTTATTCAACTAACTAAACCCGAGTTTAATAATAGCGACGAATTAAAAGAAATTAATGATAAGAGTTATGTTTATATCGATAAAGATATACAAACAAACCTTTCTATAGACAATGAACGAGTTTCTATGGTCAATAATATTAAATTAGAAACACAATTTTATGATAGCTTCAAAAATAGTTTCAAAAAAATATTGGGAATACATAAAAACAATATTTATAAAACTAGTCTATTAAAAATAATTAATAACAATTCAATGCTATATTTAGATAAGTTATCTAATATTTACAATTTATTAAAGGATGTTGGAGAGAATTATATAATATTTTCTAAGTATGAAAAACATATATTGGATGCTATTAAAAACGTATCATCGTGTATAGACGAGGAAGATTGTAATACATCATATTGCATGAAGACAAATGACGTATGTTCATTAATTATACCTAAGAAAAATTTGACAAATAACGAAAATAACGAAGAAATATACTATACCCGCTTATCAGACGAATTTGTAAGATATAATAAGTTCAAAAATTTCATTTTTGAAAAAAGCGTATCATATAATTATGGATCGGTTAAGTATAATATTTTAGCTAATGAGCTCTTATTATTTCATTCAATATTAACACAAGAATATTTCAAAGATATTATAACTATAAATAATCAAAATGTCCTGCAAAATACCTTCGACACATTAGGAATTGTAGAGACTAAAGACATCTTAAATTTTAAGATAAACAACTTAAAGAAAGACAAAATTGTTATTGGTGCAACAAGAGATAAGCTACAAAATATTCAAGATTATTATGTTAAAAATAAGCTTAAAACTGGTCCTGGATTACTAGGATCCAAATCTAAAACCAAATCGGTCGTTTTGCCCAAAAAAGAAGAATTGCAAGTACCATTATCTGATACATACGATAATGACGATAATGACGACAATGACGATAATGACGATAATGACGATAATGACGATAATGACGAATTACAACATATTAATTTTATTGAAAAAAATAGTGATCCTAATTATAAATGCGGTTTCTACAAAAGCATACTTAGAGAGAGTATGCGACTAAACTTTAAAGAGCAATTATATGAATTGACTTTTCACATGGATAACAAAATATGTTCTTTTCAATTAATTTTAAGTATTATTAAACAATATACTCAAAATAATAGTTTAACAATTAACGATTTAAAGAAAAAAATAGTAGAGCTCTATACTAGTGATGTCAATTTTGAAATATTATGTTATATATTATTAAAAAATAATAAAAAAACAGTATTAGAGAAAGTTATTAATAAGGAAATCACATTTGAATATTTAGTTTACAGCGACCTTTATTATGTAACATATATTGACATTTATATGTTAGCTAAAGAATATAATTTACCAATAATATTATTATGTAACAGCTCTATTGATCTAACTATTACTGATGAAAATTATATTATATGTAATATGAACACATTAAACCAAGAATATTATTTCTTTAAAGTGCCTAGCAAATATTCTCGCAAAAAAGAGCATAATTATAACTTGCTCTATAATAAGCAATCAATCAAAATTAATATTGAAAATGATCTATTAGATACTGATAACTTTAAATTGTACAGCAATATTAAAAAAGATCTTAAAGTATTCGAAAATAAAATAGAAAAATACATAACAAATTACAATTTATCAAAGTTAACAAATACCAAGTATAAAATAAGGCAAGTAAAAAATATTGAAATTAAAAAAAAATAAATAATCATTAATTTAAATACTTTATAATCTAAAAATCTAATTCATAATCGTCGCTCTTTCCCATGTTAACGGTTTGCATACTATTAACTGTTGCCTCAATTAATAAATTATTAGTACTGCATTCATTAGAAGTTACAGCATTTAGCTGCTCCATTAAAACCTTTTCATCCATTTTCTCGTTAACAGGTAATACATCTTTATTCGGCTTAATGGTCATAATAAAGTCGTTGTCAATCAATACTTTAAAGCTGCTTGTTCCATAATATCCTTCTTGTCCGCACATAACATTTGCAGACACACCTTTCATATTATCAATTTCACCATGCTTCGCCGCCTTCAAAAACATTTCCGGTGTCTCCTCAAATGATGCCTTTGCAATTGCACCAATATCATCATTGTTAATTCCATGCCTAAAGATTGAAACCATCTTATCGTTGCATGTCATTCTGTCTGCCAAAATCGTTAAATGGCGATAATTAATATATGTACTGTCAAACTCAATGACCTCTGAAAACTCGTCAAATATGCTTTGGCGAGCTGCCTCAATACCTAATACATTATAAATCTCAATAATATGATTTGAAATAGTTCGCGTTTTGTCAACAAAATCAAGCGCTAATATGTCCAATAAATTGCTGCCAACAGTATCTAAAACCCACAACTCCTTTTTAATATATTTTGTATCCACTTCCTCAAAATTATCTGTTATTTTTCGCAGTGTCACTTTATCAATATTTTTAATACCGCGTAAAATAAGATTGTCTAATAATTCGTCTTGCAAATTTCTCAATAAATAAATCTCATCACTCTGATCGAGTGTTTCTAACACATTTTTGTTCTTCTTTTTCTTTAATAGTTGCAAATTCCTATTAATCCTAATTCTAAAAATTAATTTCTCGGAATTATAATCTGTATACATACATGTAACATTGTTATAGCTGCTCATTAAACCAAAATGAATGTCGTCCATTGATATATTTTTGTCCAACATTTCCGTTTTATTCATAGACATTCGAATAATCCATTTCGATTTATCTTTGTCTTTATTTACGTCATAAGTGCTATTACATTCGTCTAATAATTTTTCAAATTCATTATATTCTTTCATCATTTCCGCGTCCTCACTTATTAAGGAATTCATATCATCAGGATCAAAGCAAATCTCGATAGACTCCACTAGTGATCGCAATTTAGTATTTTCTATTTTTGTAATATAATCTTTCACTTTATGCTGGTCATAACTCTCGGGCTTATTAAAATAAATAGAGCACGACAAGCTTTTTGGATTATCGCTTAACGACAAAATCTCTTCAATGCGCGGAACACCACGTGTTACATTTGACTTGGACGCAACACCAGCAAAATGGAATGTGTTTAGCGTTAATTGTGTTGTAGGTTCACCAATGCTTTGTGCAGCAATCATTCCAACCATTTCGCCTGGTGCAATTAGCGATTTTTTATATGCGTTATTAATAACCGTCATTAAAAGTTCAATAGATTTACGAGTAAGGCGTTTGTATAATAATAAATCTTTCGGGCTTAAATAGTAAAAGTATAACACTTTAAATAGATTGTTTGGACTACAATAATTTAGCTTATTTAAATTATCATAATTGGCTTCAATAATTTCGAATACTTCTAATGGTGTAATATCAAGAATTACGTTTTCCTCCTGATTTCCTGCTATATTATTAATAATATGGGTAAACGACACAGGCACGTTTACAGACGGCTTATAAACAGCATTGAAAATTTTAGCAATTACATCTTCGCGAGCTTGTAACATGTAGTCAATGTAATATTTGCATTTCTTATCTAATTCGGGCTTTTGCTTTTTAAATTTGCTATAAGCTTGTTTAGTGTATAGTGTTCCATAAATGGAGTCTTTAGAATAATCGTTAGGCATTTGGTAATGCCCATAAATTTCTTCAATAGACATGTTAACAATCGGGACTTGTTGCGACTCAACTCTAACGGGGTCAAAGCTATCGTCACCGTATTTAAACTGAATAATTTTGTTTTTATTGTTACGAACGGTCATGTCATAATGCACCATTAAGTCTTCAAGGCCTTTAATTAGGCGGCGTTGAATATAGCCGGTTTGGCTCGTTTTACACGCAGTATCAATTAGACCTACACGACCACCCATAGCATGAAAGAATAACTCGTCAGGATTTAATCCACTAATAAACGAATTTTCAACAAATCCACGAGCATTAGGCGAATCGTCATATTTGGTATAATGCGGCAATGTTCTATCCTCAAACCCATAAGGAATGCGTTTTCCATCTACATTTTGCTGTCCTAAGCATGAAATCATTTGCGAAATGTTTAAGTCGCTGCCTTTTGATCCGGCATTTACCATCATTACAAATCGGTTATGCGTGTCAAGATTTTGACGACCCAATTTACCGGCCTCAAATGACGCCTTATTTAAAATATTGTTAATGCGTGTTTCAAATTCTTGGACGTTTGAGCGCCCTGTTTTATTCTCAAAAATGCCTAAATGAGTTTCGTCAATTAAAGATTTTACTTCTATTTTCTTCTTATTAATTGTTTCGTTAATTTTATCATTTGTATCTTTATCTGCAATAAGATCGCTAATTCCCACACTATAACCATGGACTTTCATATATTCAGTTACAATATCTTGTAAATTATTAATAAAATCGCATGCGCTGTCAACACCATAGTCGTTATTAATTCTATGGATTAATCCACGGGTCGTATCTCCAAGAATACCTTTTTCAATATGCCCTCGTTTAATAGATCCTTTATTGACTTCTAGTACATTATTAGAAGTTTTATAATCTTCGGTCGTTTCATTAAATTGTTTTGTTTTATATTTTAAAGTAATATTTGGAATAATTTGACTTAATAGCGAAAAGCTAGTTTGATTAGGACTATCAAAATTAATTTTTGTTAAATCGATTGTTTTAAGGTGTGCCATTATATTCATAGCTGTTCTAGGATTGAAATTAATGGCTTCGCGTGTAAACAAATAGGTGCTTAATAGCGAATCTTGAAAAATGCCTACAATTGATTTATTGTTTGCAGGACTAATAATTTGGTATTTTACAGCTGCCAATGTTTTCAGCTCGATTTCCGACTCGTCATCTTGCGGCATGTGTAAATTCATCTCATCGCCATCAAAATCTGCATTATATGGCTTTGTATCAGCCACATTCATTCTAAACGTGTCTCCTTTCATCATAACTTTAACAATATGACACATCATCGACATTCTATGAAGAGTTGGTTGTCGATTAAAAAGCACCGCATCTCCATTTAACATGTGGCGGTGTACAATGTCGCCTACTTCTAAGTTTATCGATTCGCGATCAACATAGCGCAAGCTAATACAATCGCCATTCTTACGCTCATAAATTTTTGCTCCCGGATACACATCGGGGCCGTTTAAAATTAATTTGCGCAAATAATTCCTATTTTGTGCATTTACAATAATTGGTTTTGTTAAATTTTTGGCAATTTTTAGTGGCACTCCTAGCTCGCTAATAGATAAGTTTGGATCGGGTGTAATAACGGATCGCGCGCTATAGTCAACGCGTTTTCCCATTAAATTTCCTCGCACTCTGCCGCTTTTACCATTTAAACGCTCTTTAATCGCTTTTAATGGGCGACCGGACCTCTGAGCAACCGCAGCCACACCCGGAATTTTATTATCTACAAGAGTAGCAATATAATATTGCAATACAGTTGTCCAATCATCAATAACATTTGATCCGGATTTTTGCTCGATTTTTTCTTGCAACATTTTATTTGCCTTAACAATATTAATAATAATATGTGTCAAATCGTCTTCACTGCGTTGTTGAGCATCATGTTTAATAGATGGTCGTACTTGTGGTGGAGGAACAGCCAAAACCTGGCAAATCATCCACTCAGGTCGCGACCATATTGGGCTAAAACCCATAAATTTGACGTCTTCATCTGAAATTTTCTTAAAGATTTTGAGCATTATTTCTGGAATAATTTTCATTGCCATTTTGGAGTCTTCTTTCTTAAAGTCATAATTATTAAATTCTTCTTCTTTATCATTCCATTCGGCAATAATTGTTGCTAAACCTTCTTTTCTAAGTTTAGGCTGCAAGCATCCGCAACCATTATTCGAATCTTCTCCACACCTGTGTTTTTTACTTGCCAATGCGAATACTTTTGTCCACCTGGTATCTGCGTTTAATTCTAGTAAATAATTGTATTTTTCTTTATCAATCAATAGTTTACTGCATTTAATACAAATACATCTAGAAATTTTCATGATTGTTGATAAATATTGAATGTAAAATACGGGTCTTGCCAGGTTAATATGTCCAAAATATCCAGGCGACTGGACATAATCAAGCCCATCAGTCGGGCATATCATACCCGCATCTAAAACACCCATACGAGGGTCAAAAAGTCCCCCCAATACCGGCTTATTATTTATATGTGTATCTCTATTTGTAATTTCAACAACTGATCCCTTTTGAATTTCATAAGGGCTTAAAATACTAAATTGAATACCAATGATTTTAGATGGTTTCTTATTTTCAAAATCGGTCATTCTTTTATAATAGTTAAATAATATTTAAATAATATTTCTTCAATTTTTAATTTTTTATAATTAGTAATAAATTATAAAATTGAATAAATATTAATATATTTTAATAATAAAACCTATTATGTCCCATAAACATTGCACAAGGACTAAAACAAATACTATTCAAAAAGTGAATTATGTTTATGATAACAGCAACTCGTCGGCCACTAGTGGATCAGATTATGACTATTCTGATAATAGTTCAGAAAATGGTTCAGATAATGTTTCATATAATGGATCATATCATGATGATTATGATGATGATTGTCATCATGTTTATGATGCTAGTTTTAATAAACGTGATTATTATAAATTTTTAAGTCAACTATATCCTTCAACATACAGTAAAAATAAATATAATGCACTAGATTATGAAACAAAAAATCATGAGCATGAGCATAATCATAAACATGAGCATAAGCATGAGCATAAGAGAGCAAAGAAAGCGCATACTAATAATATTGATCCATTGAGTAGTAGTATAAACAAGCACAATTTGTTTAATAGTAAAATTATTAAGAAAAAGCACATTGCTGTTTCTAAGAAAAATTATATGAAAAAGTTAGATGAAGACGATCATGATGATGATGACGACGATGACGATGATGAAGATGATGCAAAATATGAAAAAGGGTTATTGACGGAAGGTTTCAAAACACTTCTTGACAATGTTAATAAATCCGATAAAAGTATTAATATTATTGTAAATTTGAAAAATGGAGAAAATAAAATTTATAATAATGAAAGTAGTAATAGTAATAGTAATAGTAATCAATCATATATTGTAATTGACGAAAATGAAGACGAAGACGAAGACGAAGATGATGAAGACAAAGAAGTCAAAGTGCAATCTAAAAATAAATTAAAAAAGAATAATAGCAACATTATGGAAAATATGGAAATTATTCATAAAGATGATGTTATTCCTGCTCCGCAAAAGATTTCGAATAAGAATTACAGATTATTTGATAAAATTTTAAATACAGAAGAAAAGGAATCGGAATATTTCAAAACTTGTTTATCTAAAAATTTACAGCTGGAAGCAATTGCTAAATTGGAAAAGCTTAAAGAAATTACAAAAGTAAGCAAGCCTTATTTACTACATTTGGTTGATCTTGATATTCCTGATCAATATAAAGCGTGTGCGTTAAGAAAAATTAATACAATGCGATCAATGTGTGGTCATGGCAATAGTGAATACTTTAAGATTAAGTCATGGGTAGACTCCTTTTTAAAGATCCCATTTAATAAGTATAATAATTTGCCCATTAGTTTTGCTGATGGTATTGAGCAATGTCACGCTTTTATGGAAAATGCCAAAAAAATATTAGATAGTGTTACTTATGGTCTAGAAGATGCTAAAATACAAATAATGCAAATGATTGGATTATGGTTAGTAAATCCTAACGCAATTGGTTGTGCTATTGCTATTAAAGGGCCACCTGGAACTGGTAAAACTACACTTATTAAAGAGGGTATTAGTAAAATTTTAAATAGACCTTTTGCTCTTATTGCATTAGGTGGGTGTGGTGACTCGGGTTTTATAGATGGTTTCGACTATACTTATGAGGGTAGCAAGCATGGAAAAATTATTGACATATTAATCCAATGCGGTTGTATGAACCCGATTATTTTATTTGACGAATTAGATAAATTAAGCGATTCGTTTAAAGGGCAAGAAATTACAGGTGTGTTAACACATTTGACAGATAGTACACAAAACTCCAAATTTTGCGACAAATATTTTTCAGAGATTAGTATTGACATGTCTAAATCATTATTTATTTTTAGCTATAATGACGAAGCGGCTGTTAATCCTATTTTAAAAGATAGGATGTATAAAATAGAAACTAAAGGTTACAAAACAAAAGATAAATTAGTTATTGCAAAAGATTATTTGTTACCAAAAATTAGAGAAGAAATTAAATTTGACAATGACGCTATTATTTTTAGCGATGAGTTATTAGAATATATTATTAATGACTTTACAGAAAAAGAAGATGGAGTTCGCAATTTAAAGCGTTGTTTAGAAATTGTGTATAAAAAGTTAAATTTATACAGATTAATGAAGCCTAATGTAAATTTATTTGAAAATAGTGACGGTTTTAAATTAAAAACCAAGATTAGCTTTCCATGTATTTTAACCAGGCAGCTCATTGATGAGCTAATTAATAAGGCATCATCAAAAGATATTCCATATGGATTATATACTTAGTACTTTATACTTAGTACTTTAGTATATATAACTATTTTATTAAAAATTTTGTAGTTTGTAGTTTACAAATTGAGAGTCTAGAGCCACCTTTTTAATGAAACATTTATTTTTTTATTTTCCATTTTTTTCATATAAAAAACCGTAATTGGCTTTTTAAATCCTTTTAATATATATAATAACATTAAATGAGAATGAATAATAAAGAATGCACCAAAAAAATATAAAATTGAAATATAATCTTATTATTAATTAATAATATTATAACATGGATTATAAAGAAAAATCGCGAAAAGAGCTTATTATTCTTTGTAAGCATTATAATATTACAGGTTATGCTTCTAAAAATAAAAATGAAATTTTGGATTTGTTAAGCAAAGTTCAAGAAATAAGCGTTAATAGCGACGTTAATAGCGACGTTAATAGCGACGTTAATAGCGACGTTAATAGCGACGTTAATAGCGACGTTGTAAGCGTTAGCGAAGTAAAAAAAACAGAAACTAACATATTAAAGCCTCTTATTAAGTGGAGCGGAGGTAAAAGCGACGAAATCAAGTTATTTAAGCACTACATACCTTTACATTATAACATGTATTTGGAGCCATTTATTGGTGGAGGTGCCTTATATTTTTATTTAAATCCAAAACTAGCAGTTATTAGTGATGTGCATAGTGAATTAATTGATTTATATAGTGTAATAGGCAAAGGACAAGCAAATGAAATACATAAATTTATGGAGCAAACGCCTAATAATGAGGAAACTTATTACAATGTGAGAGAAAACATGGTAATAAATGATGCCCTTACTAATGCACAACGATTTTATTATCAACGAAAAACATGTTTAGAGGGATGCTGAGATATAATAAAAATGGCAAATTTAATATTCCATATGGCCGGTATAAAACAGTAAATTATGAAAGTTTAAAAAATAAAGATTACGAAACTTTACTTGCAAGAACACACATATTATGTAAAAGTTTTGAATATATTTTTGCAAATTATAACGATGAGCACAACTTTATGTTTTTAGATCCGCCATATGATAGTGAGTTTACCGACTATGGGTATTGTCAATTTGGAAAAAAAGAGCAAACAAATCTAGCCAAATGTTTTAAAGATACAAAAATCAAATGTCTTATGATAATCGGAAAAACCGCTTTTATTGAAGAACTCTATAAAGATTATATTGTTGGTGAATATGATAAAAACTATAGATTTAAGCTATATGATGGTCGTGTTGGAGACGAAATTAATACAAAGCACTTAATCATAAAAAATTATTAGGTTGCTGCCCCCCTTATAACTATAAAAAAAGGATTTAAAGGAGGTCGCAGGCTTTTTTATTCTTCTTCATCAAATTTTCGCGTTATTAGGTCGCCCAGCGTTCTGAAATAACCATAATAATCCTCTTCTGTCCAAGTAATATTTATTAGCGCTAAGAAATCTTCCATGTGATCTATTTTAATGCCTGCTTTTTCGAATGACATTATATTTGATAGTCCAGCACTTAATATTGATCGGTTATAAACGCTCCAATTTAGTATTCCACAATTAATAGTATAATTGCCGTATGTTGCTTTTAATGACATTTCAATTTCTTTACACTTATTTATAGTAGCAGGTAGTTTTTCGGTATCGAGTTCAATATTTCCTTTTAATTCACGATAATAAATAATTTTGTTTAATTCATCTTTAAAAATTAAGTCTACATCTTTGTTTTTATCGTTAATATTTTGAATTCCGCACGCTAGTAGTTTCAAATTAGGGCTAGCATTTATTAATTCTTTTGACAAGAACTCGCCAAGTCTTCCTAGTTTAATATTAATAGATTGTGCGCTTGGTTTTGCACCATACAACAAATGCGTGATTGATCCTGGTTTGGTGCGTGTAATAGCGCCTTGTAATACTTTTTCTGTCCATGCAATACCTTTACTCTTTAAGTCGTTAATAATATTTGTCATTTTAATAATTTAATCTTATGTATATACATTAAATTATTAAATATATTAACATTCAATTTTTTTTATACTTCTAGTTATTCTAGTTATTCTAGTTATTCTAGTTATTCTAGTTATTCTAGTTATTCTAGTTATTCTAGTTAGTGCA
>Ga0209768_10002521_pt1 | contig 11380 bp, 15 predicted proteins | sample LauGreSBDMM110SD_3_FD_187564 | JGI IMG/M metagenome (GOLD analysis project Ga0209768, IMG submission 187564) | Freshwater lake microbial communities from Lake Michigan, USA - Sp13.BD.MM110.SD (SPAdes) (version 2) | ecosystem: Environmental > Aquatic > Freshwater > Lake | place: Lake Michigan... | reverse complement strand
AGGAACACCTGAGTGGTTTCAATTATGGTTTAGTTTGCCTTACATGACCGGTGAAAAGAAAATAAAGGATACCAAATGGTTGAGATAACAGAATCAGCAAAATCAAAGATTATGGATTTGCTGCTAGAAGAAAATAATCCAAAACTGGCATTGCGTACCTTTGTACAAGGCGGCGGATGCAGTGGCTTTAGCTATGGCTTTACCTTTGACGAGGAAAAGAATGAAGATGATTTTGAATTTCCTATCAACGAACAATACAATGTGCTAGTGGATGCAATGAGCATGCAATATCTTCAAGGTGCTGTTATCGATTACAAAGAAGAAGCAATGGGCAGTCAGTTTGTGATTACCAATCCAATAGCTAAAAGTACCTGTGGCTGCGGAAGCAGTTTTTCAGTATGAACCCCGATCAGTATCCTGTATACCCAGAAGATGACGGCACTGATCGTCCTAGGAATCCCTATTCACCAGTATAAGAGAGTATAACATGAAAATAACAGAAATTTTAATTGAAGGTGTAGCAGGTCCAAAAAACTGCTGGCCAGGTCATAGAAAAGTTGGCACACAACCTGGCACGGGCAAGAATGCCGGCAAACCTGTTAACAAATGTAAAAAAATTGGTGAAGACTCAGTCGAAGAAAGTGTAGAAGAAGCAGCCAAGAAAGAAGACCTAGAGCTAGAACAAGAATTTGATATGATCGAAAGCATCATTGAACAGATTGCAGATCAACATGCTGTTGATGTTGACCTTGTATGGGAAGATCTGTCAATGCTTACTGATGACGAGTTGTATGTTTTTGCAGTGACATCAGAAATGGTTAACGAAGATTGGCAAAAGGCCAACAAGCGAGACAAGACTGACGGTATGAGCAAGAAGGCAGTCAATGCCTATCGCCGTGAGAATCCAGGTTCAAAATTAAAAACTGCTGTGACTACCAAACCTAGCAAGTTGAAGAAAGGCGGTAAGGCATCAAAGCGTAGAAAGAGCTATTGTTCACGCAGCCGTGGACAGATGAAAATGCACAGCATTAGTTGTGCCAAGACTCCAGACAAGGCCATATGTAAAGCAAGGCGTCGCTGGAACTGCTGATATGAGAGCAAGTGAATTTATCACTGAACGAAAGAAGCGTAAGCGTAGACCGCGTTGGGCTGCTTACGGTCCCGGTCCTTACGGCGGCTATGGATACTATGCTGGCTACAGCGGAGACAGCGGATCCGAAGGCGGAGACGGTGGTGGAGTGGGTGAAGATGCAATGCGAGGTGTGATCTATACTAAACCCGATTTAGAAAACGAATGGCTTGAAGCAAATCGTTATCCAGAATTTCAAAAATTAGGCAAGGATCAGTGGATCAAGATTTCTCGGCAGGGTAGTGTGGCCAAGTGGTCAAGTTTAAAAGATGTCGGCAATGTTGACAATGATTTATCTAATTTAGAACCAGAAAAAAGAAAAAGAGCGGCTGTACTGGTAAATCGTGGCAAAGTCGAACTACCTATTGTAGGTCGTTGGCCTGACGGTTACTTGGATCTAATTGCCGGTAATACTCGCATCGCTACACTATTGGATCAAGGACATGATCCTAAAGTTTGGGTTGTAGATGTTCCCGATGTTGACATCAAAGAAAACTTTGCTGATGGAAAGAATCCACAGGACAAAGGTGATTCAAAACGCCATGGTGTTAACACCAAAGCATCAGTAAGTAGTCTACGTAAAACTGCCAAACAGGGCGGCCGCAAAGGACAACTAGCACATTGGTTAGCTAACATGAAAGCAGGCCGTGCTAAGAAGAATAAATAACAGTATGAAAATACGTGAAATTTTAGAGTCAGCAACAGCAGGCGCTACCAGTGCTGGTAACGTAGCTATAGGTGCTGTATACAAAAATAAACCCGGAAAAACAGCAAAAAACAAGGACGGAACCGCAAAAAACGCATTAGATCTCAAAGGAACCAATCTTTTAACTGGCGGCTCTTTAGTAAAAAGATAAATACATAATACACTTTTAGGAATGTGAACATGGACTTCAAATCGTTAATCAGCAAAATCGAAAGTATTGATGGTAAAATCAATACTCCAAAAGCACCAGAGCTACCTAAGTCTGTGCAATTAAATGAAGACGCACAACTGCGTGTTCTAAGCGGCCGTACTACTTATGTTGCTGAAGCTAAAAAGAAAGCTGAAGAAGACGTTAAAGAAGCGGACGACATGAAAGTAGGCGATAAGAAAAACATTGCTACTGGCACCGTTGAAAAAACAAAAACAGGCATGGTTCACAAGAGCAGCAAAGCCTATGGCGGCAGTGAAGAAAAAGAAGCTGATGACGAAGATGACAAGCCAAAGAAGAAAGCCAAGAAAGAAAGTGTAGAACCAGAATTTAAAAGCAAGTTCATGAAGATGGTCGAAGCCAAGAAAGAAGAAGCTGCTGACAAGAAAAAGAAAATGGCCAAGAAAGAAAAGATGGCAGAAGGATCCAAGCCAGACTTCCTAGACCTTGACAAAGACGGCGACAAGAAAGAGCCAATGAAAAAAGCTGCTGCTGATAAGGGTGATGACAAGCCAGCTGACAAGAAAGGCATGAGCGACAAGCAGGCCAAATATTTTGGCAAGAAAGATGTTAAAGAAGGTTCTCGTGCGTCAACAGGATCAGCCCGTGACAAATTAATAGGTAGTATTTCTAGCAGAATGAAAGATACTCCGCAACCTCAACGTGCTCCAAAAGATCAAGAAGAAGCAGATTCTTGGGCACGTATGAAGCGAGATCAAGAAGGAATAGCAAACCGTGGGAAAAAGAAAGACGAAAGCAAAATGATGCCAAAAGGCAAGAAGAAAACTGTTAAAGAAAGCGTAGAAACAAAAATGTCATTTAAAGAAATGGTACAGTTGGTTCAAGAAAGTGGCGGTCAGCAACAAATCGATCCTGTAGACAAAGCATTGTTTACCTGGGCCGAGCGTGTGGCCAAGAACAAACTAGGCGAAGGCATGAAAGCTGACTTATACGCAGGTTTGGTATATGAACGCAACGGCGGTGAGTTCGAAATGTATGATGTACTAAGCGAAGCACAAAAGTAATTCAACCAAAAAGTGTTAAAAGGCCAGTCATAGGTTGACTGGCTTTTTTTATGACTATATAATAGTCATATAGGAGAGAACAAATGTCAAAAATGTATGGACCGGAAGAAAAAGCCAAACTTGAAAGATTGATCAACGAAGGATCTAATGTGCTTCGTGAAGTAGAAGATCTCAGTGAAGGTCTGAAAGAAACTGTTAAAGCTGTGGCAGAAGAATTACAAATCAAACCCAGTTGGATCAACAAAGCCATACGCATCGCACACAAAGACAATTGGAAAGACCATGAGGCAGAGTGGAGCGAGATTGAAATGATTCTCGGTGTTACTAAGAAACTTCCTGAATGAATGAATTATTGAAACCAACCTTTGATTGGATCAGAGAAGATTGGCACAGCAACAGCTTTCGTTTTGTTGTTGAGTTACTGGCTTGGGCTGTTAGTATTGGTTGCTCAATCACTATGGCGCTCACAGTTCCCAATCCGCCTTTGCTTGCTCTGTATCCTGTTTGGATTGCTGGCTGTGCCATGTATGCTTGGGCTGCGTATACTAGGAAATCGTTTGGCATGCTGGCCAACTACATATTGCTAACCGCGATTGACACGTTCGGCCTAGCAAGAATGCTAATTAATTAAAGAAGGTAGGCGGGCCATAAACCGCACATTGGTATTTGCAAGCCTAAAATTGCATAGGAGAACAAATGAGTTTCGTAGACGCATACTACAATCGCGACGACGACAAGATACTTGTCGTCGAGCGTGACGACAAAGGGCAGAGGCATTTCAAAGAATATCCTGCCAGACACATATTCTATTACGCCGACCCCAAAGGCAAGTTCGAATCCATCAAGGGCGAACCCCTCAGTCGTGTAAGTTCAAAGAATGTCAAAGAACATCGCAAAGAACTTGCCATACATTCAAACAAGAAACTCCACGAGTCAGACATCAATCCCATCTATAGATGTCTAGAAGATCATTATCTCAATCAAGATGCTCCTAAACTAAATGTAGCATTTTTCGACATTGAGGTAGACTTCGATCCAGAGCGTGGATATGCAAGTCCAGATGATCCATTCATGCCTATCACTGCAATTGCTGTTTACCTGCAATGGATGCAGACCATGGTATGTTTGGCAATTCCTCCCAAGACACTGAGTATGGAAGAAGCCAAGCGTCAGGTTGAAGAATTTCCCAACACCATGCTGTTTGATAACGAGGCAGACATGTTGAATACGTTCTTGGATCTAATACAAGAGTCGGATGTGCTAAGTGGTTGGAATTCAGAAGGCTTTGATATTCCGTATACTGTTAATCGTGTTACTAAAGTTCTCAGCAAAGAAGACACTAGACGTTTTTGTCTATGGAATTGTTTTCCCAAGAAACGCGAATATGAAAAGTTTGGTAAAACTGCTACCACCTATGACTTCCATGGGCGTGTGCATATAGACAGTCTCGAGCTATATCGCAAGTACACCTATGAAGAACGCCATACATATCGATTAGATGCTATTGCTGAATACGAATTAGGTGAGCGTAAAACACAATACGAAGGCACGTTGGATCAATTATACAACAATGACTTCAAAACATTCATTGAATACAACATCAATGACTGCATGCTTCTTGAGAAACTTGATAGAAAATTAAAATTTATCGACCTAGCTAATACCATTGCACACGAAAACACGGTGCTGTTGGCAACCACCATGGGTGCAGTGGCAGTAACCGAACAAGCTATCATCAACGAAGCACATCGCAGAGGCATGATAGTTCCTAATCGGATCAACCGCGACGGAATAGACACTCAGGCAGCAGGTGCTTATGTTGCATATCCCAAGAAAGGCATCCATGAATGGATTGGATCACTAGACATTAACAGTTTGTATCCTTCAGCGATTCGTGCATTGAACATGGGGCCCGAAACCATCGTGGGACAGTTGCGACAGGATGGAACCAAAGACTACATTGCTGCAGAAATGGCCAAAGGAAAATCATTTGCCTCAGCTTGGGAAGGCATATTCGGCAGTCTTGAATATGCTGCTGTGATGAATCGTGAAGTGGGTCGAGAAGTCATCGTTGATTGGGAAAGCGGTGGATCGGATACCCTGAGTGCGGCGCAGGCCTATGATCTTGTATTTGACAGCAATCAACCCTGGGTGATCTCAGCCAATGGCACCATATTCACTTATGAGACCGAAGGAGTGATATCGGGACTGCTGGCTCGTTGGTACAAAGAACGCAAGGAGATGCAGGCCAAGCTCAAAGACTGTATCCAAGCTGGCAACAAGATTGAAGAAGAATACTGGGACAAGCGACAGTTGGTCAAGAAGATTCTGTTAAACAGTCTCTATGGTGCGATTTTGAATCCGGGCTGTAGATTCTTTGATAACAGGATCGGTCAGAGTACCACTCTAACCGGTCGACAAATTGCCAAACACATGGCAAGTAAAGTTAATGAAATTATCACCGGAGAGTATGACCACATTGGTCGAGCAGTGATCTACGGTGACACAGACTCTTGTTATTTTTCAGCATATGCTACCCTGAAAAAAGACATTGAGAAAGGATTGATTCCCTGGAACAGAGAATCAGTGATTGAACTTTATGATACCATAGGAGAAACTGTGAATGGCACATTTGTCAAATTCATGCAGGACGCATTCCATGTCCCTAGAACCAGAGCTGAAGTCATCAAAGCAGGTCGCGAGATTGTTGCAAGCAAAGGACTATTCATCACCAAGAAACGATATGCAGTGCTCTACTACGACAAAGAAGGCAAACGCTCAGACACAGAAGGCAAACCAGGCAAGATCAAAGCCATGGGCCTTGATCTCAAGCGTTCAGATACCCCGGTTGTTATACAAGACTTCTTGAGTGAGGTACTGACTAAAACACTAACCGGTGTGACCAAAGAAGAGATACTGCAATATATCACTGATTTCCGCACAGAATTTAAAACTCGACCGGGCTGGGAAAAGGGCTCACCTAAACGAGCCAACAATATCACAGAATACGCTGCCAAACAAAAGAAAGCAGGCAAGACTAACATGCCCGGACATGTTAGAGCTAGTTTGAATTGGAACACTCTCAAGCGTATGATGGATGACAAATACTCAATGCAGATAGTAGATGGCATGAAAGTAATTGTGTGCAAGATCAAAGACAATCCCATGGGGCATACTTCTGTAGCCTATCCTGTGGATGAACTGAGATTACCACAGTGGTTCAAGGATCTGCCTTTCAACGATGCAGAAATGGAAACCGCTGTGATAGATGAGAAGTTAGGAAACCTTATTGGTGTTTTGGAATGGGACATCAGTTCAACAAGGTCGGACAATACATTCAACAAACTTTTTGACTTTGAGTAAATTGCGGTTGCTTTTTACTCTAGATCTAAATATAATCTTAATATACAGGAGAATTCTTAATGAAAGATATACTACAAGACATCGTTAGCCACACACAGAACCTCGGCTTCTTGACCACAGTCAAAGTCACAGGCACAGACAAAGGTACAACTATTAACTCAATGGCAGATGACCGTTCAGTTATCATGGAGGCAGAAACTGCTAATCCGTATCCAGACATGATCGGCGTATTTGGTATGCCGCAACTAAACAAGTTGAAGTATCTGCTGGAAGGTGCAGAATACAAAGAAGGTGCAAAGATCAGTATCACCACAGCAGAACGCAATGGTGAAACGTTGCCAGTGGGCCTACACTTTGAAAACAAAGACAGCGACTTCAAGAACGACTATCGTTTCATGAATCAAGAAATCATCAACGAAAAGATGAAGACCGTGAAGTTCCGTGGAGTCAAGTGGGATGTTGAAATTGAACCATCAGTGACTTCAGTGATTCGTTTCAACTTCCAAGCAGGTGCTAACTCAGAGCATCCTACATTCCTTGCTAAAACAGAAGGCGGCAATCTTAAATTCACATTCGGTGATGCAAGTACACACGGTGGCGAGTTTGTGTTTGCACAGAACGTTGCAGGTAAACTAGATCGCGGTTGGACTTGGCCTGTATTGCCAATCTTGAGCATACTTAAGATTGCAGATACCAACACCACTAAGATGAGTTTGAGCAATGAAGGTGCTATCCAGATTACTTTGGATAGCGGACTTGCTACTTACAAATATATCATTCCAGCACAAGCTGCCTAAATATGATCAAAGGTCTACAAGGCATTTCAGGCATTACGGTTAGTGGCGGTAATACTGTCCTGCCGTATGTTGGTCCAAACTCTAATAATCCAATAACTGGAATGATGCGTATTAACGGTACAGAGATGGAAGTGTTTAACGGTAGCAGTTGGCTACAGCTATCTACTAGCTATGCTACAGTAGGCTTAGATCAGGATGTACTCGATCTAGTACAATGGGCACGTAAAAAGCGTGATGAAGAATCAAAATGGTATACCCTTGCATCATCCAATGAAGCTGTTCGTATAGCATTAGACCAGTTAGAACAGGCAAAAACAAGATTAGAACTTACAGCAATTTTATCGAGAGAATATGAAACAACCAATTGACCTAACACCATTACAGAGAGACTATGCTGTATATCTACCAGCTATTAGTAGTTTCTATTCTACATATGTTGCAAAACAGCGACTGGAAGAGTTTGTGCCCAAGGATCGTATCCCAGCAGGGTTTGATCGAGGTATCGAAGGTATGAACTTTCTAAATCCAGAACAAGGCTATTTCTACTACAAGTACGCACTGTATTCAGCAGGCCATGCTCAACTTGATGTTATCAAAGCACAAGATCAGGAATCAATGATACAACAGCGTGATCGCGGACAAACAATGATATTAGGCGACTCCGGTGGTTATCAGATCGGTAAAGGTGTGCTCAAGTTCGATTGGTTGAACTTTGAAGGTGTAGAAGCTACTAAAACACGTCAAAAGATTCTTGAATGGCTGGAAGCAACTGCTGATTGGAGTATGATGTTAGATGTTCCGACTTGGGCCTGTGATCACATCCACAGTCCTAAGACTGGATTAAAAACATTTGAAGACTGTTTAGAAAAGACTCGGTACAACAACAAATATTTTCTAGATAATCGCTTAGGTGCGACCAAGTGGCTTAATGTACTGCAAGGCGGTGATTGGGACACCGCAGAGCGTTGGTACGAAGGTGTAAAAGAGTTCAGTGATCCCAAAGGCAAGTATGCCGGTAAGGAAGCAGAAGGTTGGGCATTTGGTGGCGCTAACATGTGCAAGATGGATGTCACACTCAAGCGGCTGATGACCATGCGTGACGAAGGCATGCTCACAGGCAAGAATTGGATTCATTTCTTGGGCACCGCACAGTTAGATTGGAGTTGTTATCTAACACAGATACAACGTCAAATCCGTAAACATATCAACCCAGAACTCACAATCAGTTTTGACTGTGCAAGTCCATTTATTGCCACTGCACACGGTTTGGTGTATACCAATGCACAACATACCAACAAGCGTTGGTCAGTCATCATGGACAAGGCTCCGGATAATAAATTGCTCTCGGAATCAGAAGTTCCGTACCCGTTTGAAAGCGAATTTTCAAGTCGATTGCTAATGGGCGACATTGCCTATTATGACATAGGAGAGAAGAAAACTGATGCAGAATTAGGATTGGATAGTAAAGGCAAGCAGATTAAATTTAATCATTTAGATCCATTACATTATAATACAATTCCAAAACTCAACAAGCTAGGCAAGATTCCAAACAAAACATCTTGGGATAGCTTCAGTTACGCACTAATGATGGGTCATAATGTGGAATGTCATATCAAGGCAGTACAACGTGCTCAACAGTTGATGGATATCGAATGTGCTAGATTTACTCCAGACTGGCGGTTGAAAGGCATCGAAGGCAAGAAAGAAATTGAATACAGTGATTGGGTTCCAAACAGAATATTATACTTTTCTACCTTTGTTGAAGAGCTGTTTAATACAAAAACCAAAACAGAAGCTTTCCAACTTATTGAAGATGCAAAACAACTGTTAAAGAGTCTTGAAGGTGCTAGACTACAAGGTGGTCCGGCCGATAATAACTTTACTAAGTTGTTTGATATTGTGGAGGGCAAGCCGCTGCTTAAAGACAAAGACGGAGTACCATTATTTGATCAACAAGATGACGACAAATTAAACAGTTTGGTTGTAGAATAAGGAGTTGGCATGTATCAAAATAAAATCAAGCATCTAGAAGAAGCTCACCGTGTTTTGGACAAGCAGATAGACAGTATGGAGAAAACTGGCATCTATGATGATCTAAAAATAGACGAAATGAAGAAACAGAGGTTGCGTTTAAAGGACGATATTGTTATACTTAAACACAAGCACCAAGCAGTGATGCAAGAAGCACAGGCACAACAAGAAGCAAGAAGAAACGGATGGGAACTATGAAGAGAACATACACCGAAGGCATCAAAGAATCAATTACTTTCTTTGTGGGCATAGAAATTGAACGTACTCCTGCCTACGGGATGAAAACATTGTTTGTTGTGGGCGTACACGATCCGTATACCATCATGGAACTGGCTATCAAACATGGATGCAAGCATATCTACTTTGGTGCCAATCAGAGTTTTAAAACTCTAGGTATCAATGATGCCGCAACGTGGCGTCCGTGGGAAAATATGATCTATGTATGTTTGGACAGCGAACATGAATTCTGGTGTACACTAGACTTTGATGTCAGAGAAGCAGAAGGACTGCTTGAAAGCGGTCTTACTGAAAAGCGTAGATTTATTCCGCAGATCAGTGTAAAATTGCCTTATCTAAATCAACTAGGCTATAATGCTACGTTGAAGATAGATGACAAAGATTTTTCAGCAACCAATCCTGGGGTGTGGTGTCATAACCTACAGGACCTTCTGGGAAGAGATCGCTTCACAGATTGGGATCAATATGGCAAAGATGAGATCATCAAATGAAAAGTCCTCGAGTAAAAATCATTAAAAATAATATTGAACTCGGAACGAAAGTTCCGCAGGCAAGTAATGATGCAACCGTAGGTCACTTTATTGACGACCTAATGGTACAAAAAGGACACACTGTTGATAAACAAGGGTTACTTGACCTCCCCGAATACGGATGTGATAATAAGGTTAGAAAGTTACGAAGTAAAGCAAATCACTCTATTGGTTCTAATACTATCGATAAAATTATTAATAATGGAAACTGGAAAGAAACTAGTTTCTATCGTAAGTCTTTGAATCCAAATCAAATAACATATGATCCAGACTTTAATGAAGTAATTGATGCTAAACTAGTTGATATGGAAATTGACCTTATTCAACAAAATCTCGAAGAAGGTTATTTAGATTGTAGAGAACAACTAATAGCAGGATGTCGAAATAAAGAAATTAAATCTAAAAACGGATGGGTGGTATTTGACGGTTATGGTCATCACAACTCTTATAAATTTCGTATTCCAAATAAGGCTATGAAAAAAATTCACAATATATCAGGCAGTCGTGATACATTCCAAAAACATTTTGAGGTATTATAATGAGTGGCGGATATACAGTAGCATCGCAATCAAAGTCTAGAAGGATTCCAAGAATCACTATTTCTAATCGACTTGGCCGTGTAAGACCAATTCAATCAACTGAACTAAGAACAATGAAAATGACACTTAAACAACGAATACGCAACTGGCTAATGAATGACGACGACACTCCTGACCCGTATTCTATTGAAGATGAAACTGGCCTAGACTTGAATTCTCAATCATTCCGCTTAAACATCTACGGTGCCAGTGGCGGTACTATCATTGAAACTACCAAGTATGACCGTAAGAGCGATGAGAATCGACACAGTCTACATATAGTCACTGAGGACAAAGACCTTGGTCAAGAATTAGCAAAAATCATTACCATGGAACAACTGAGATGAATACACAAATTCAAGAAATCCTAGATCGATCAATCAACGATGTGCTAGGTGTTGCTGTTGTCAATCAAGAACTGTTTGCTAGACTTCTTGTAGAAGAATGTGCTAAAATATGTTTTGAATTGCAATTCACCGCAGAAGGACCTTCAGAGGGTGCGTCTTATCAACGTATCCTATGTGGGACTTCTATTAAAGAAAACTTTGGACTCCAAGGCAAGGGTCCTATTTCCGCAAAGAACATAAAATGATTATCAAACAAGACATTCGCCCGCTTAAAATGATTTGGGTCACATTTCAAAAGGAAGGCATTCACTGCTATCCTGCGGCTGCAACAGACCCCAACCTAGCAACAGGAGATCAATATGATGTATCGTTTCTTGCTAATCCTCATCGTCACATTTTCCATTTTAGGGTATGGCTTGGTGTCACCCA
>Ga0209768_10002520_pt1 | contig 11382 bp, 11 predicted proteins | sample LauGreSBDMM110SD_3_FD_187564 | JGI IMG/M metagenome (GOLD analysis project Ga0209768, IMG submission 187564) | Freshwater lake microbial communities from Lake Michigan, USA - Sp13.BD.MM110.SD (SPAdes) (version 2) | ecosystem: Environmental > Aquatic > Freshwater > Lake | place: Lake Michigan... | reverse complement strand
GAGAGCGGGCGCCCGGTGCTGCTGGCGCCGCCCCTGCCGGTTGAGGCGATGGGCGAGACCATCGCGATCTCATGGAACCAGAGCACCGAGACCGCGCGCGCCGTGGCTTTCGCCATGCCGCTGCTGAAGGCCGCCAAAAAGGTCTATGTGCTGACGATTGAGAATTTCTCGGTCGAAGGCCCGCCCGGCGAGCAATTGGTGGCATCGCTCGCCCGCCACGGCATCAACGTCGAGGCGGTGACAAAGCCAAACGCCCGCTCGCCGGGCGAGGCGGTGCTCGATCAATCGGTCAAACTGGGCTGCGATTTGCTCATCAAGGGCGCCTACACCCAAAGCCGCCTGCGCCAGATGATTTTTGGCGGCGCCACCGCCCATATTCTCGCGCGCGCGACGATCCCGGTGCTGATGGCGAACTAGGGTTTGGACCGCCAGTCTCTGGCGTGGACCGCGGGCTGTAAGCCCGCGGTTCAAAGAGCGCTCAAACCCGCCGGGCCGGGTTGATCCACGCCAGCACGGCGCCGCAGGCGGCGAATGCAGCGAGCAAGGCAAAGGCGGCGCGGAAGCCGCTGGCGATTTCGGCCAGCAGGATCGCCTTGCGGGCGTCGTTCGGGCCAGCCAAGGCTGCGCCGCCTTGCAATATGTCCACAAACATCGCGCCAGCGTCTGCGCCGGAGATCGCGGCAAACAGCACAAAGCCGAACAAGGCCGTGCCAAACGAAGCGCCGACGCTGCGCGCCAGCTGGATGGAGCCGGAGGCGGCGCCCAGCATGCGGCGCCCGGCCAAAGCCTGCACCGTCACCTGAATGACGCCCATCGCAGTCCCCATGAAGAAGGCGGTCAGCCCGAGGCAGACCAGCAATTCGTCGAATCGCATCTGCCCGGCGCGATACGCCAGATAAGCCAGCATGATCGCCGTCAGCGCCGAACCGATAGACGGCAATATCATCGTGCGCCCGGTGCGCGTGATGATGCGGCCCGTGAGTACGGAGGAGACGCCCAGCGCCGCGCTCATCGTCAGCAGCGCATAGCCGACCTGCGCCGCCCCGCCCACGCCCATCACGCGCAAATACAGCGGCGTGAACGCCACCAGCGCCACCAGCGCCGCGCCATGGCACGCCGCCATCGCCTGCGCGCTCCAGATCGCGCGCTGGCGCATCAGCGTAACGGGCAGCAGCGGCGACTCAGTGCGGTTCTCGCGGCGGATCAGCAGGACAAGGCAGATCAGCGCAAACGCCGTCAGCGCGCCCGCCAGCTGGAAGCTTGTGGCGGTGAAGCGCCGCACCTGCTCAAGCGCCAGCAGCAAAGGCGCGACAAAGCCCACAAAATAAAACAGGCCGGGCGTATCGAAATTCCACCCCTCCTTGCGTGCCCCCGGACGGGCGGGCAGTCGCAGCAGCAGCGCAAACGCGATAAAGGCGATTGGGACGTTGAACAAAAACACCGCGCGCCAGCCGAAAGCCTCCGCCAGATAAACGCCTGCCACCGGGCCAAGCGCGGCGGCCGAGACGGACACGCCCGCCAGATAGCCCTGATATTTGCCGCGCTGGCGCGGCGGTATCACTTCGCCGATCAACGCCTGCGACATGCTGATCAACCCGCCGCCGCCAAGGCCCTGCACAAAGCGGGCGGCCGCGATCAGCGTTACGGAGGGCGCCAAAGCATTGAGGATCGAGCCCAGCAGGAACACGCCGAGGGCGATGAACATCATGCGGCGACGCCCGAAACTATCCCCCAGATAGCCATAGACGGGCGCTGAAATGGTGGCGGCCAGCAGATAGGCGACCACGATCCAGGACACGCGCTCCACCTCGCCCAGCGCCCCGGCGATGGCGGGCAGGGCGCTGGCCACAATCGTCTGGTCGCCCATCGCCATGAACATGGGCAGCATGATCGAGGGAAAGATGCGGAAGAATACGCGCCCGGAATCGGGGGGAAAGGCGCCTGAGGGCTCCGGCGTTTGCGCAACTGGTTTCAAAGATTAAATCCCGGGCCGCTTATGAAAGCATGAGAGCCAGACATAGAGGCGTTATGATTTCGCGCAAATTATTTTGCACGGCGCCGCTCAGGTTTGCCCGGCCTCACGCGGGGCTTCAAGCGCGGCCTCAAGGGCGGCGATGTCGTCGCAAAAGCGCGCCTCGGTCTGGCTCTGCATGGCGCGGTAGAGGTCGATCACCTTTCGGCCAAACGGCGTCAATTGCGCCTGCCCGCCGCCGCGCCCGCCAAGCCTTGTGGCGAACAAAGGCTGCGCAAACATGCGATTGGCCTCGTCCGCCAGCAGCCATGCGCGCCGATACGACATGCCCATGGCGCGTGCGGCGGACGAGATCGAACCATGCTCGTCGATCAATTCCAGCAGGCGAATCTTGCCGTGGCCGAGATGTCGCCCGCCGTCAAAATCAATGCGGATCGTGACCCGCGTCATGGGGCGCCTTTTTGAGCGCGTTTCACCTGTGTTTGCCCCGAACCTGCAACCATAAGCCTGCGCTCCAGGGCCCGCCGCTAATTGTTGCCGTTACATGCCGCCCAGATGATCGGCGACGTTGAAGATGTCCTTGTCGCCGCGCCCGCACAGGTTCATCACCATGATGTGGTCCTGCGGCTTTTGCGGCGCCAGTTCCACGATCTTGGCCAGCGCATGGGCGGGCTCAAGCGCGGGAATGATGCCCTCCAGCTTGCAGCAGAGCTGGAATGCGTCGAGCGCTTCCCTGTCGGTGGCCGAGATGTATTTCACGCGGCCGGTTTCCTTCAGCCACGCATGTTCCGGCCCGATGCCGGGATAATCGAGGCCCGCCGAAATCGAATGGCCTTCGCTGATCTGGCCGTCTTCGTCCTGCAACAGATAGGTGCGGTTGCCATGCAGCACGCCGGGCTTGCCGCCCGCCAGCGAGGCGCAATGGCCGTCAGGCACGTCGATGCCATGGCCGGCGGCTTCAACACCGTAAATTTCCACCGACGGATCGTCGAGGAAGGGATGGAACAGGCCGATGGCGTTGGAGCCGCCGCCGATGCACGCGATCAGCGAATCGGGCAGGCGCCCTTCAGCGGCCTGCATCTGCGTGCGCACTTCATCGCCGATCACGCACTGGAAATCGCGCACCATCGCCGGATAGGGATGAGGGCCAGCCGCCGTGCCGATGCAATAGAACGTGTCGGCGACATTGGTGACCCAATCGCGCAAAGCCTCGTTCATCGCGTCCTTTAGCGTACGTGCGCCCGATTGCACGGGGATAATTTTTGCGCCGAGCATGTTCATGCGAAACACGTTGGGCTTCTGGCGCTCAACGTCGACGGCGCCCATGTAGACGACGCATTCGAGGCCGTATTTGGCGCAGGCGGTGGCGGTGGCCACGCCGTGCTGGCCGGCGCCGGTTTCGGCGATGATGCGCTTTTTGCCCATGCGCCTCGCCAGCAAAATCTGGCCCAGCACATTGTTGATCTTGTGCGCGCCGGTATGGTTCAACTCGTCGCGCTTGAAATAGATCTTGGCGCCGCCGGAGCCGCCATTGGCGCGCGCGATGGCGCGCACGTGCTCGGTCATGCGTTCTGCATAATAGAGCGGGCTGGGCCGGCCCACGTAATGGGTCGCCAGGTGCGCGAGTTCGGCCTTGAACGACGGGTCCGCCTTGGCGGCATTGTACGCCTTCTCAAGGTCGAGGATCAGCGGCATCAGGGTTTCGGCCACGAAGCGGCCGCCAAAAATGCCAAAGTGCCCGGACTCGTCGGGGCCGCTGCGGAAGGAATTCGGGTTGGCGTGCTGCACGCGTCGCTCCTGTGTTGCGTGCTGTTTACGCGGTCCCCGCGCCAGAACCAAGACCCAAGCGCAGATAAGCGCTGCGAGATTGCGCGACAAAACGCGCGATCATGTCCATGTCCTTGACGCCGGGCGCGCTCTCGACCCCTGACGAGACGTCCAGCCCATGGGCGCGGGTGACGGCAAGCGCCTCCTCGACGTTATGAATTCCAAGTCCGCCGGACAGCATCCAGGGCGTTTTGGTCGCAACGCGTTCTAGTATAGTCCAGTCAAACGCCGCGCCGTTGCCGCCGGGCAAAGCTGCGCCTTTGGGCGGGCGGGCGTCGAAGATCAGCCGTGAGGCTGCGTCCTCGTAAAGCGCGCAGGCCGCAAGGTCGTGCGCGCCCGATACGTGGATCGCCTTGATGATTGGCAGCCCGGTGCGGGCTTTGAGGGCGTGCACGCGCTCTGGCGTTTCCTGCCCGTGCAGCTGGAGCAGGTCCGGACGGGCGGCCTCGATCATGGCGTCGATGAAGGCGTCGTCGGCGTCAACGCTGAGCGCGACTTTGAGCGTTTTGCCCTGCGCCTGCGCGCCCAATGCGCGCGCCTGCTCCATGGAAAGATTGCGCGGGCTGGGCGCAAAAAACACAAAGCCCACCATATCGGCGCCAGCGTCGATTGCGGCGGCAAGCGTATCGGGCGTCGAGAGGCCGCAGATTTTGATGAGGAGGGTCATGGTTCAAACCGGCTTAGCGAGCATCGGACGAAGTCAGGGGAATACCGCCCGCAACGCCTGCCGCAAGGAGAGTCCCCGGCGCGCTGCGCAAATGCAAGGGCGTCTTCAAGACGCTCGACAGGCGGGCGGGTCATATGGCTTTTGCGAGCTTCGGGATTTCAACGGCTTCACGGCCCTTCAATCCACTTAAGAGAACAAGTCCCACAGTGCGTCCCAATCGACGCCCAAGCTCAATCTCCGCACTGCACAAACCCATAAGGGTCAAGCTGTCGCGCATCTCCGTGAGGAGCTCCAACGCGCTCTCGTCCGCCTCGTCCACATGCCCGACGCACCCGCGCGGCAAGGCGCCGATGAAGCGAAGCGGGAATTTTTCCTCAACCGCCGCGATGTGCAGACGGAGGATATCGCGTTGGATGACATGCGCGTTCATGAAATAAATATAGCGCGGCCCGTCCTGCTTGCCCAGAGACCCGCCTAAACCCGCGCAAACTTCAGCAAGAACCTGTCGCTCTCGCCGATGGCCTCGTATTTGGCGCGGTCCCTGTCGCCGCTGCGGTAATTGGGCGGCAGCGACCACACCCCGTCGGCATGGTCCTTGGTGTCTTTGGGATTGGCCTTGACCTCGGACGATCCCAAAAACTTGAAGCCGCCCTTTTCCAGCAGCGCTATGGCGAAATCCTGCCGCATATAGCCTGTGCCCTTCTGCTCGTCCTGGCTGCGGTCGGTGCGGCCGCGATGGTCGGCAACGCCCAGAATTCCGCCGGGCTTAAGCGCTTTGCGGAACGCGCGCAGGGCGCCGTCGATCTCGCCCCGGTCGATCCAATTGTGCATGTTGCGGAAGGTCAGCACAAAATCCATCGAGCCTTCGGGCGCGATCTCGAACTTGTCGGCGAGAAACTCGCTCACCTGAACGCGGTCGTAGCGGGCGGGATCGGCGGCCAGTTTGGCCAGCAGGCGCTTGTGGTCGGCGACATAATTGGGCGCGGCTCCGGCATCCCGGCTGGCGGCGATATAGAGCCCGCGCTCGCGCAGATAGGGGGCGAGAAACTCCAGCCAATAGGCGCCGCCGCCGGGCAATATCTCGACGACTTTGTGATCGGGCTCGACGCCCAGGAACGCTAGGGTTTCCACAGGTTTGCGGAAGACGTCGCGGGCGCGGTTGCCGGGGCTGCGATGATTGCTGGCGATGTTGCCGGCCAGAACCGCCTCGCTCCCGGCCTGCAGGGCGAAGGCGGCGCCGGGCGCACATGCAAACGCCGCCGCCGAGGTGATCAGCGTACGGCGCGAGACGATAGCGGCTTTGGATATTTTCATGGCGGCTCCCCTATATTTTGAAAGAGCCTGAAGCATGCGAAGCCAAAACGCCAGCAAGACGAATTCTGCGACAGCTTAAGCCGCCCGAATTTAGGCGCCGACGCCCGGCGCTGACAGCGCGGTCAGAGAGGATTTCTGGGCGCGCAGGCGATCTGCCTCCGCATGCAGACGTCGGGCTTCAGAACGGGCTGCCCGCGCAGCGCGGCGATGGCGGCCCTGACGCATCCACACGGCGACCCCGCCGATCACAACGCCAATCATCATTGAGGCGAACGCCACGATGAACAAAGGCGCTCTGATGCTTAAATCCGATGCTCCGAACGGATCAAACGCCAGTTCCACCGGCGTGCGATTTGCGATGGCGAGCATCACTGCGAGGATGGCGACAGGCAGAAGGAGAGCCCATTTCAGCAGAGCGGCCATAAATCAAACGTCCCCGTGCAATGTCTTCGCGTCGTTCAGGACGCAGGCTTTGCGTTGAGGCGCTCGCGCATTTCCTTGCCGGTCTTGAAGAAAGGCACGAATTTCTGGTTCACCTCGACGTGCTGGCCGGTGCGCGGATTGCGGCCCACGCGCGCGTCGCGCTGCTTCACGGAGAAGGCGCCAAAGCCGCGCAGCTCCACGCGATCTCCGCGCGAAAGCGCGTTGCTGATCTCGCCCAGGATTGCGTTGACGATGTTCTCGACGTCGCGCTGATAAAGATGGGGGTTTTTGTCGGCGATCCGCTGCACAAGTTCAGATTTTATCACGAGGCAATTCCTTGAAGATAGGCGTCGGCGCCGGGCAGAAATGAGCAGGACAATTAATTTCTGACTTGACCATGCCAAACAGCCACAAGCCCGTCAAGCGCCAGCGACTGACCCAGCGTTTGGCTTTGGCCCTCAAAGCGTTGCAACAGCGCGCCCGCCTCGCTCCATCCCAACGCATGGGCAAAAACACCCGCCGCGCTGAAAATGCCAAAACGGTTGGCCGCGCTGGGCGGGCGCCAATCCCGGATGGTCAGCCCGGCCTCCACGCCCTTCTCCGCCTCCAGCCAGGCGATGGCCTCGCGCTCGCCGCCCAATTGATCGACGAGCTTCAGTCCGATGGCCTGCCGACCGGTAAACACGCGCCCGTCAGCCACGTTGGCGAGTTCCTGGTCGTTCAAAGCGCGACGCTCGCGCACAAGGCCGCGAAACCAGTCATAGGAATCGGTGACCAGCGCCGCCAGCGCGGCGCGCGCCTCGGGCGTTGCAGGCTCGAACGGATTGGGCGCCGCCTTCAGGGGCGAGGATTTGATTTCTTCCATCTTGACGCCGACGGTGTCGAGCAGGCGCGTCATATTGGGATATTGAAACAGCACGCCGATGGAGCCGACCAGCGAATTGCCGTGCGCGAAAATGCGCTCCGCCCCAAGCGCCGCGATATAGGCGCCGGAGGCCCCCGTGGAGCCGATCACCGCCACGACGGGCTTCTTTTCCGCCAGCCGGCGCAAATCCTCATAGATTTTCTCAGCCCCCGTCGTGGTGCCGCCCGGGCTCTCGATGGCTACCAGAACGCCCGCTGCCGACGATTTCCCGATCTGTTCGATCAGCTTCAGCGTTTCCCGGTCGCCGGTCACAAGCCCGGAGATGGACAGGCGCGCGATATGTCTGGAGGCTGTCTTGGGCGGCTCAAAAAGCGCCGCCGCGCCAAAGCCGATGGCGCCCAGCAATACGAGCACGGCGGCAATTCGCCAGAACCGCAGCTTGCGGCGCAGGCGCTGACGATCAATGACGTTTTCCGCCGCGCTGGCGGCCACGTTCTCGATTCGGGTCCTGTCGGCTTTGTCGGCCGCGCGCTGATCGACGGTTGCGCCGCTGGAATCGTGGTCAGTCATAAAGTCACCGGTGCTGGAAGCGTTCCCGCAGAGGTAGTGTCGAAGGCCGCCCTGAACAAGGCGGCGGCGTCATAAACTGAAAAACCCGCACAGTTTCCTGCGCGGGTTCCTCGTTCAGGAGCGCTGTAAGGCGCGCCTTATTATTTTCTAATTACTTCTTGTCTTCGCGGGCCTTCAGAGCGGCGCCGAGAATGTCGCCAAGCGAGGCGCCCGAATCGGCGGAGCCGAACTGGGCGATTGCTTCCTTCTCTTCAGCCATTTCGAGCGCCTTGATCGACACCGAGACCTTGCGGGCCTTGCGGTCGAACAAAGTGATGCGGCCATCGACCTTTTCGCCGACGGCGAAACGCTCGGGACGCTGGTCGGCGCGGTCGCGCGCCAGCTCGTTGCGCTTGATGAAGGCGGTCAGATCGGAGCCCACGATCTGGACTTCGAGGCCGCCTTCCTTCACTTCGAGCACTTCGCAGGTGACCACGAGGCCCTTGCGCAATTCGCCCGGAGCGCCTTCTTCGCCAGGCTTGGCCTGGAAGGGATCAGCGCCGTTGAGCTGCTTGACGCCGAGCGAGATGCGCTCCTTCTCAACGTCCACGTCGAGCACCTGAGCGCGAACCATGTCGCCCTTCTTGTACTCTTCGATGACCTGCTCGCCCGGACGCTTCCAGTCGAGATCGGACAGATGGACCATGCCGTCCACGTCGCCTTCAAGGCCGATGAACAGACCAAATTCGGTCTTGTTCTTGACCTCGCCCTCAACTTCAGTGCCGGCGGGATATTTCTGCGCGAACGCTTCCCACGGATTTTGCAGGGTCTGCTTGAGGCCCAGCGAGATGCGGCGCTTGACGGGATCGACCTCGAGCACCTGAACGTCGACTTCCTGGCTCGTCGAGACGATCTTGCCGGGATGCACGTTCTTCTTGGTCCACGACATTTCGGAAACGTGGATCAGGCCTTCGATGCCCGGTTCCAGCTCCACGAACGCGCCGTAATCGGTGATGTTGGTCACGCGGCCATGGAAGCGGGCTTCCATCGGATATTTGGCCTCGATGCCCTGCCACGGATCTTCCAGCAGCTGCTTCATGCCCAGCGAGATGCGATGCGTCTCGTGGTTGATCTTGATGATCTTCACGCGCACCGACTGGCCGATGTTGAGCACTTCGGTCGGGTGGTTCACGCGGCGCCATGCGATGTCGGTGACATGGAGCAGGCCGTCGATGCCGCCCAGATCCACGAACGCGCCGTAATCGGTGATGTTCTTGACGGTGCCGTCGATGACCTGGCCCTCTTCGAGCTTGCCAACGATTTCGTGGCGCTGCTCGGCGCGGCTCTCTTCAAGAACGGTGCGGCGCGAAACAACGATGTTGCCGCGGCGGCGATCCATCTTGAGGATTTCGAACGGCTGCGGCACGCCCAAGAGCGGGGTGACGTCGCGGATCGGACGAATGTCGACCTGCGAGCGCGGCAGGAAGGCCACGGCGCCGTCGAGATCGACCGTGAAGCCGCCCTTGACCTGATTGAAGATAACGCCGTCAACCTTTTCCTTGGCCTCGAAGGCCTTCTCAAGCTTGACCCAGCTCTCTTCGCGACGAGCCTTGTCGCGCGAGATCACGGCTTCGCCGAGGGCGTTTTCGATGCGCTCAAGGTAGACTTCGACGACGTCGCCGACCTTGAGGACATGGTCGCGGCCGGGGCCCAGGAATTCCTTCATCGCGACACGGCCTTCGGTCTTCAGACCGATGTCGATGACCGCCATGTCCTTTTCAATAGCGACGACTGTGCCCTTGACGACGGCGCCTTCCATGGCCTCGTTTTCGTTAAAGGTCTCGTCGAGCATCGCTTCAAAGTCGGCGCGCGAGGGCGCGAAACTGGTTTGGGTATTTGCCATTTGGTCTCCTGGGGGTCGCGATCGCGTCTGCGGTCGGGACCGAGTGCGCCGGCGGGGTTAGAGTGCGTGCGCTCGCTTTTTCCGGCGGTCCGTCTTGGTGACGGGACTCATCGCTTTCCCGACAGGGGTTTCCTGAAGAAAAAGCGGACCGGCACGGCGCCGGATCCAGCGAACATGGTTTTACCGCTTTTATACGGTGCGCTTCCTTATCAGCGGGCGCGGGCGACGACAAGAGGAGCGCGTTCCAGGGAGGGCTGCTTGTGGCGCGCCGCATTTGCCGTTAGGACCGCGCAACCAGATTTCAGAACGTTCAGTTTCGGGGAAACAGACATGCGCCCATCCAAACGCGCCGCCGACGAAATGCGGGAAGTCTCGCTGGAGCGCAATGTCGCCCGCTATGCGGAAGGCTCCTGCCTTGTGAAATTTGGCGAGACGCAGGTGCTGTGCACCGCCTCGCTCGAAGACAAGCCGCCGCAATGGCTGCGCGGGCAGGGCCGTGGCTGGGTGACGGCGGAATACTCGATGCTGCCGCGCGCCACGCAGACGCGCACGCGCCGCGAGTCCACGTCCGGCAAGCAATCTGGCCGCACGCAGGAAATCCAGCGCCTGATCGGACGCTCGCTGCGCTCCGTGGTCGATCTGCAAGCCATCGGCGAGCGCCAGATCGTGGTTGATTGCGACGTCTTGCAGGCGGACGGCGGCACCCGCACGGCCGCCATCACCGGCGGCTGGGTGGCTTTGCACGAATGCCTGAAATGGATGCGCGGGCGCTCGATGATCCGCGACATGCCGCTGCGCGACCACGTGGCCGCCGTTTCCTGCGGCATCGGAATCAACGGCTCGATCCTCGATCTGGATTATATCGAAGATTCCGCCGCCCACACCGACGCCAATTTCGTGCTCACAGGGGCTGGCAATCTGGTCGAAGTGCAGGCCACGGCGGAAGGCGCGACCTTCAGCGAAGAGCAGCTTGGCGAAATGCTGAAGCTCGCCCGCAAAGGCATCGGCGAGCTGGTGGCGTTGCAGAAGCTGACGATAGCGTAGCGATCTGGACCGCGCGCTTCATGCGCACTGAACCTGAGCCTGCCTTTAAATAGTCAAGATCATGCTTACTTCGTCTCAGATGGAGGTTGCATGAAACTGGATTCGCTTAGCTCGATCTGGGGGCAGGACGAAGTGCCTGTGATTTTACGACGCGGAAAGAACGGACAGGGCTTACGCGTTAGAATACCTTTTTCTAGCGGTAATCGCGTTTGGTTGCAGAACGGGGCGCGCATTTCGCCCCAGTGGAATATTCAAGAAAAGTGTTGGGAACTACCGAAGGCTTGGTTCAACGCTCTCGTCGATAGGTGTTTGGAAAAATTCGGTAAAGTGTACGTAATTCAGCCTTACCTAGAGCAAGAAAAATGTTCACCTGCATGCCAAAACGCATCCAAGCATGAATGCCAATGTTCTTGCATGGGTCGCTATCACGGCGCCGGGAATGACGGCAGCTGGTTTGAGGTCTCCGATACATTCGCAACGCGCTGGCGTGACCAAGTGCTTGCCTGTCGCCTGATGACGAAGAAGTAGAAAACAACGTGTTCGATTTGGGCTGTTTGCAGGACTATCCCGAATCTCTCCACGTCATGGCCGGGCTTGTCCCGGCCACCCACGCCGTGCAGAGCCCCGCGTTGAACATGCAAAGCCACGGCTTGCGCCGTTTGCGTGGATGGACGGGTCAAGCCCGTCCATGACGGCGGAGAGGTGCGGAGTCAATTTTTGGGCTTGCGTCTTGCAGCAGCGCTGTCTGGCGCTTTACGAACCGGAACGCTTCTTTGGATGCGCCCCTTATTCCCGCAGAGCCTTGTGCCGGGCCACCG
>Ga0209768_10002515_pt1 | contig 11390 bp, 7 predicted proteins | sample LauGreSBDMM110SD_3_FD_187564 | JGI IMG/M metagenome (GOLD analysis project Ga0209768, IMG submission 187564) | Freshwater lake microbial communities from Lake Michigan, USA - Sp13.BD.MM110.SD (SPAdes) (version 2) | ecosystem: Environmental > Aquatic > Freshwater > Lake | place: Lake Michigan... | reverse complement strand
GAGGCGCACCTTCTCGGGGAGCCCGCCTCCCATAGGGTCCTCGGCAGCCATGCGGGCGCCCAGCGCCGCCACCGCCTCCTCGATGAGGAGGAGGTCGTCGCCCCAGGCTAGGAGGATCGGTGCCGTTCCCATGGGCGGATCCTAGCGCGTGGGATGGGGCAGCCTGAGCCTTCACTCGCCACGCCGACCGAAGCGAGACGGGTTGGCCAAACGGCATCAGCGGCTGCTGCACTTGGAGCACGACGACCGACGACGGAGCGCGCAGGGGCAAGGCGTTCGCCGGCCTTGCTCCGAATAACGATGCGATCTGGCTGCTGCAGCGGCACGGTGATGGTCACGGTGCCGCTGAGGTCGGTTCGCTCAACTGCGGCGCCGCGCTCCCCGAGACGTTGAAGGGTCTCAGCGGAGGGGTGGCCATAAGTGTTTTTTACCCCAACTGACACAACGGAAACGCGTGGATCAAGCACGTTCAGCAGGGCCCTACTCGTCGATCCCTTGCTGCCGTGGTGAGGTGTTTTAAGAAAATCAACGGGACCGTTGATGTTTCGAATGATGCGCGCGTCGATGTCGCTCTCAATGTCACCAGTAAACAGCGCACTAAATCCTGGTACATCTAGCCGCAATACGATCGACCGATCATTCAGTGCTCGGCCATCGTTACCAGGTGGTAGCGAAAGGTACGTTTCATCTGGCCAAAGGACACTCAAGCGTGCCGCTCCAAGTTGGAACTTGTCACCCGTAAAGACCTGGTTGTATGCGATGCGACTGCTTGCAAGAATTTCCCTCCAACTTGATGCCGCTGGCCCCCCGCCACGCTCTTCCGATCCAACGACTGAGGCGATGCGGTATCGGTCGAGTAGCTTCGGGAGCCCAGCTAGGTGGTCTTCGTGAGGGTGGCTAGCGACAAGTAGATCGATGCGACGATCCCACGCTGGAATGATTCGATCTAGCTCGGTGCTTAAGCGTGCTGGATCAGGTCCGCCGTCAATCAACATGCGACGGCCAGAGACTTCAACCAGGATCGCGTCGCCCTGCCCAACGTCGAGCGTTGTAATGCGCAGCGAGCCTCGTGGGGCGGCGCTTCCAAGTGAGGTAAGCGCACTTACCGCGATCAACACTGCGACGCCAAACGCGAGACGCTCGGTTAGAGGGCTTGAGGAGACGACCTCTTCATCAGCTTCCTTTGGAGTGCTTTGTGGCTCATCTCGCAAAAGGAGCCAAATGCCAACTGCGCCGAGTGCAAGGCCGATGCTGAGCGTGGCTCCACGAGGCACTTCAATATCGCCAGCGGGTAGTTGTGCGCCGACCTGGGCGATCCACGCGGCAGCACTAAAGAGCGCCGTTGCCGGGAGGGCCAGCAGACTCGGCAACACGGCGAGTGGGGGCGGCACCATGCGCACCAGCTCGCCAGCAATCGTGGCGAGAATCGCGGCTGCGGTGGCCGGGGCAATAAGCGGGGCGATCAACAGTGTCAGGGGAATCGACCAGACCGCGACTCGGCCAAAGAGGGCGATGACGAGCCCGAGCGTCGCAGCCTGCGCGGCGAGACTGACGGCGACATCGCCGCCAACAAGAGACCAGCCTGTGCGGAGTTGCTTGGGGAGCCTCTCGCCAAACGCGGTGGCGTGATCGGACCAGCGCTGACTCTTGGCCAGCAGCCCAGCAGTTGCAAGTGCCGAAAGACGGAAGCCGGGGTCGGCTGCAATCGCGGGATCAAGCACCATCAGGGCAAGAACGGCGTGCGAAAGCGCAACGGCCCCGGAGCCAGGCCGGCCAGATGCCGCGCCGATCAGTGCGGCGGCAGCCATAAAGCTGGCGCGGATCACGCTGGCACTTGCGCCGGCGAAGAGGCCGTACGCGATCGCCACAACAACGAGCAGCGGTCGTCGTCGTTTGGCCGGGAACCGCTTGGCGAAGCGATCAGCTACCGCCATGGTAATCGCGACATTCCAGCCAGAGAGGGCAACAACGTGCCCAAGTCCCGTCGCCGTAAAGTCTGCCGCGAGACGTTCGTCGACCCGCTCTCGCAAGCCGATCACGATTGCCGCGGCGAGGCCTCCCGCTGGTGCAGGAAGCACGCGCTCAATGGCGTCACCGAGGGCTGCTCGAAGTGACTCTAGGGGGCTACCGCGAGAGACAATCTCCACGTTTCGCGTGCGTGCTGTCGCTGAAATGCCGCGGATACGCAGTCGCTCTTGGGCGTCGGACGTGATGGTCCGCTGCGCAAGTGTCGTGAGGACGGTGTCGCCGGTGCGCACACTCGGATTTGGCGGCGCCTCTACCTGAATGCGCAACCCATCAACTTCGATGATGAACCGTTGTGCCCCACGGAGCGGAGCGAGGAGTGCCGCGACCTGTCCACGAACTTCGCCTGCTGGCACGAGGGCTGCTGCGCCATCTGCTGGAGGGATGGGTGGACCAAGGAGCGCTATGCGCGTACTGATAAGTAGAACGCCCAGGAGCGCCGCGCGAATGAGGTCGTTGACTCTGACATGCGCGCTTCGTGCCAGCAGCGCTAGTAAGACGAGTGCGCCGAGCGCAAGGGCAGGTGCGCCAGCGCGTAGGGTCGTGGCGGGGATGGGCAGCAACGAGAGCTGGGCTGTCGCCACTGCAACGATGGCCGCCCATCCAGGGCGACCCCCAAGTCGTGGCGCCCCTCGGCGCCGTTCACTCACGGTGTGACGAGCGGGCGGATCTGCTGCAAGACGCGGTCGCTGATAATCCCTCGCGTGCGGAGATCGTCAACGATGAGAAATGGTGCCCCCTTGCGCGCGGCGATTATCTTTGCCGCCGTAACAGGGCCGATGCCCGGCAGCGTGTCGAGTTGTTCTGCGGTTGCGGTATTCAAATCAATTTTTCCACCCGTGGCAGTCGTCACGACCGAGCCTGCAACGTCTGTTGCCGCGATGTCGCCAGGGGCGGCGTATAGGGTCCCGCAGAGGATCCCCTGCACGCCCAGCAGGAAGCGGTCATCTCGTGATGGGATCCGTATCGCAGAGCCGTCCGTCAGCGGCGCAGCGAGGTTGAGGCAGATCTCAATGCGGAGCGGATCAATGCGCTCCCCCCATCCACCAGCAGCAGTAATAGCATCAATTAGTCGAGATCCAGCAGGGAGCGAGTAGACACCAGGCGTATCAACTGCGCCGCTAACCTCAACGCGAAGCGCAGATCCTTGCGGCGATTCCGTGAGCGAGCTGAACGATTCTGTGGGCGTGCTCGCCACTGTGTACTCCGGCTCAGCAGAGAGGCTGAGAACCAGGGCGAATGAGAGTACGGAACCAGCAATCAGGGCAGGCCATCGATATCGTTGCAGCACGAACGCATCGTGCGTTCCGAGAGGTATTCCGCACGTACCACGCCACTCTGGCGTGGAGCGGAACTAGATCTGCTTCAGCTTCGGCAGCACCTCTTCAGCGAAGCGGATCATCGACTCCTCATCGTGTGGGGTAGAGAAGCCGGCGATCAGGTGGCGGTAGCCGATCTTTAGGTACGGAGCGAGGTGCTCCACGACCTGATCGACGGTGCCGACCGGCTGGTTCTCCCAGGCTGGCTCAATGCCGTTCGCGGCGAACTGCGCCTTGTGGATGCGCAGCGCCTCGGCGGCATCGTTCCGAATCACCACGTTGCCAATGCCCACGGTGCGGTCGATCGTGCTTGGGTCGCGGCCGAGCGTCTCACAGTGCTTTAGGAGCACCTCTTCCTTATGGGCAACCTGCTCAGGGGTGCCGCTGACGTTGTTGGCGTCGCCGTACTTGGCCACGAGTTTCAGCGTGACCTGCTCGCCGCCGCCGCCGATCAGGATCGGCAGGTGCTTCTGAATGGGGGCAGGAAGGTTGCGCACCGTCTTCGCCTTGTAGCGCGGACCGGTGGCGGTTGGTTCGGTGCCGTCGAGCATGCCGCGCATGATCGGTAGGGCCTCGCCCAGCCAGCGGAGTCGCTCTGGGAAACCGTCACCAAAGTTCAGGCCGAAGTGCTCGTGCTCCTCTTCGAACCAGGCGGCACCAACACCAAGGATGGCGCGGCCGTTGGAGATGTGGTCGAGGGTGGTGGCGAGCTTCGCCGTAATGGTTGGCTCACGGAAGGTGTTCGCGCCGACCATCAGGCCGATGCGAATCCTTGAGGTGTTCTCGGCCCACGAGACGAGCGTCGACCAGCCTTCGAACATGGGGCCGTTCGGGTTGCCGATGATGGGGTACATGTGGTCCCAGGTCCAGAGGGTGTCAAATCCCACGCGATCGGCGGTCACGCCCATCGACTTGACCGACTTCCACTCGGTGAACTGTGGCCATACCAGCGCGCCAATCTTGACCTCACCCACGATGAACCCTCCTTACCCCCTGCGGCAGGCCGCCGCGTTGGGCTTAGGGTACTCCTCTGCGGGCGGCACCTTGTGCGGGAGTGCAGGGGCTAACAGGGTGCGACCCCTTGTCGCCTTCGCGGGATCTCGCCTATCGTGCTGCTAGCGGAGTGCCCGCCAGGCTTCAGTTTCTGAACCCTGCGATCTACTTGGGCCCTCTGCTGCAGGGGGAACTATGAAGGCTGGGAAAACCTTGAAGCTGCTACTCGCAGCATCACTCGCCGTTGGCGCCATGGCGTTTGCACCGGCGCAGGTGCGCGCTGCTGACCCAATTGTCACCACGATTGATGGTACGGGAGTCACGGCCGTTGAGCAGGAACTCAGCGGCTACGGCGAAGGCGTTTGGGGCAATGCGGTTTCCTTTGGTTCGGCGGTAGCCGTGTATGTGCCCATTGCCCTTCCAGCTGGCATGCGGTCGACTATCTCCTTTGATTATTCAGTTTACGCCTACGGCGCCCTTAAGGTAGGCGGCACAATGGCTTGCTCGTCGAACCCTTCCTCAAACAACAACCGCCAGTTTCGTGTGGACATTGTTGAATCTACCCTCTCGGGACAGTCGTGGTTTGGATCACCGGCGCTCGGGCTGCTAAAGAATGCCCTGACCCCTGTGGCCAATAGCGCTGGGCACATAGATGTTGATGTGACTGCTTGGGCAGGCACAACAGTGAACTTAGCTTTTCGTGCTACTGGCTGCGACGATATGGACGATGATGGACTCCTTATTGCAGACTGGTTGAACGTCACATTAACGACGACCGACTTCTGGGTCGACGCGCCAGTGGCAACGGTGAAGCCTGTCGTGACTGGTAGCTATGCCGCGGTGGGTGTGGAGCTTACGGGCACGCGCGGCACCTGGACCAGCATCAGCGCCTACTTCCGACCGCAGTGGTATCGCTGCACCAAGGCGGGTGCCGCTGTTGATCAGTACACGTCAGTCTCTGTGCCTTCGGGTTGTTCGGCGATCAGTGGCGCAACGGAACTCACCTACACCCCAGTTATTGCCGACAAGGGAAAGTTCCTGCGCATGCGCAGTGGCGGCACGGGTGATGGTGGGCAACTCTTCTCGTTCTCCAAGGCCACGGCGGTGATCGGCACCGCCCCGGTGAGCACGGCCAGTGCGCCACCAACCGTTGGGGGTGTGGTGAAGGTTGGGCGAACCCTGACCGCGGCAAAGGGGACCTGGACGGGCACCCCAACGCCAACCTATGCGTACCAGTGGTACCGCTGCACGGCAACGGGAGTGGCGGCAGCCACGGTGCCTGAAACGTGCACGGTCATTGCAGGGGCGACCAAGAGCACCTACAAGCTCTTGACCGCCGACAAGACCGCCGGCTACATCCGCGTCAAGGTCACCGCGACCTCGACTGCGGGGGTAACGGTGCGCGTTAGCGCCGCCAAGAAGATCCTGTAGCTTTTCGCGCTCGGCGCACCCAACAGCCCTCACCTTCGGGTGGGGGCTGTTGTTGTTTACGGGGCTCGCGTAGAGTGGGTGGGCTGTAAATCAGAGCCTCTGGTTCAGCCCGCCAACTTGAGGTGCATCGTGGCCAAGGAAACCGTCGACGGAGAGACACAGCCAAAGAAGAAGAAGATGAGCAAGAAGCGCAAGTTCCTCATCGCCCTCGGCGTCATCGCCGGACTCTTCGTTGGCGCCTGGGTACTTGTCGTCACCCCTGCCATCAACAAGCTCGCAACCGAGCAGTTGCAAGCCGCCGGCCTTGAGGGCGCGATCGTTGAGATCCGCGCCGATGGCGCGAAGATCACCCTTCCGACACTTCCGGCATCTATCGCTGGCGGCAGCTTGATGGCGACGAATCTTGTCTTTGAGTTTGGTGGCTTCGGTATTGACGACGTCAACGGCCTGATGGCTGGTGCTGAGTCGGGCACGATCGTTCTCCCTGAAGGGACGAGATTCACGATGACCGCCGACACCTTCTCCTCGTTTGCAGACTTGACCGTGATCGGCACCGATAAGACGGCTGCGCTGACCGGAACGATCTCCAACGAGCTCGCTCAAGCACTCGCAGCAGCGATCAAGGATGGAAAGATCGAAGGGTCTGATGCGACTGCGGGGCTCCCAATGAGCGACATCGTGTTGGTACCTGGGAGCGACGGAACGGTAATGACCGCAACGATCGATGTTGCGGCGATGCTGGCGCTACTCGCGAACTAGCCGACGATATTGACGAGGCGCCCGCCGGCGTGGATCACCTTCTTCGGTGCACGCCCCTCAAGGGCGATCTGCACCTTCGGTGAGGCGAGGGCGAGCGCTTCAATCTCGGCCTCGGTAGCGGTGGCGCTCACGGTGAGCTTGTCGCGCAGCTTGCCGTTGACCTGCACTGGCAGCTCGCGGGTGCTCTCGGTGAGTAGGCTGCTGTCGACGGTTGGCCATGCGCACTGATGAATCGAGGTCCAGCGCGGGTCGCTGGTGCTGATGCCGGCGGCCGCCTGCACGCGGCTATGCATCTCGTCGGCGAGGTGCGGTGCCATTGGGGCGATGCCGGCGAGCAGGTAGTGAATCGCCTCGTTCCACGCCGCGGTTCCAGCTACAGGGCTGCCGCGATATGGGAAGAGTGCGTTGGCAAGCTCCATCAACTTGGCAACGGCGGTGTTGAAGCGGAAGGCTTCGATGTCAGTGCCGACACCGCCGAGCGCCTTGTGTGCCGCACGTCGTACTGCAGCTTCACCCGCGGCCTGGTCTTGGCCCTCAGGAAGAACGCCAGAGTTCGGATCTCCCGGCTCCTTGCCGTGCGGGTCGAGGGCGAGCGTCCAGATGCGTCCAAGGAAGCGCACCATGCCGCTGATGCCGCTCGACGACCAGGCGCCGCCCTGATCCCATGGGCCCATGAACATCAAGAAGAGGCGCACCGCATCGGCGCCGTGTCGGTTGACGAGTTCGTCGGGGTCTTGCACGTTGCCGCGCGACTTCGACATGCGCTCGCCGTCGGCGCCAAGGATCTGCCCCTGATTGAAGAGGCGCGTGAACGGCTCTGATTCGCCGATCAGCCCAAGGTCGCGCATCGCCTTGGTGAAGAAGCGCGAGTAGAGCAGGTGCATCACGGCATGCTCGGCACCGCCTGTGTACTGATCAACGGGGCACCAGGTGTCAACGAGCTTGCGATCTACTGGGCCGAGTTCGTTCTTTGGCGCGAGGTAGCGATACCAGTACCACGACGAATCGACGAAGGTGTCCATCGTGTCGGTCTCACGCTGGCCAGGGCCACCGCACTTCGGGCAGGGCACATTGAGCCACGCGGTGGCGGTCTTCAGTGGCGACTCGCCGGTCGCCTTGAAGTCAACGTCGTCAGGAAGCGTGACGGGGAGCTGTTCTACTGGTACGCCGACAGGGCCGCAGGTTTCGCAGTGAATGATTGGGATCGGTGTGCCCCAGTAGCGCTGGCGGCTGATCAGCCAGTCCCGCAGGCGATAGGTGACCTTCTTCTCGCCCGTCTTCGTGCTCGTCAGATGGGCGATCGCCTTGGTGAGTGACTCTGGCCAGGCGGCGCCGTTCCAGGCTGGGCTGTTCACCGCGACGGCGGCACCCTCAGCTTTCTCTACGTACGGGAGCGGTACGTCGTTTGGTGTAGCGGCAAGGTTTGCTGGCGCAACGACGGGAACAATCGGCAGGCCGAACTGCTGGGCGAACTCGTAGTCGCGCTCATCGTGCGCGGGCACCGCCATGATCGCGCCCGTGCCGTACCCGGCGAGCACGTAATCGGCGATCCAGACCGGAACCTTCTCGCCGTTCACAGGATTAATGGCGAACGCACCGGTGGCAACACCGCTCTTCTCTTTGGTGGTGGTGAGGCGATCGATTTCGGTCTTGCGCTTCGTTGCTTCGATGTACGAGGTGACGGCGGCGCGCTGCTCTGGCGTGGTGATGGCCTTGACGAGCTCATGCTCTGGTGCAAGCACCATGAAGGTTGCACCGTAGAGCGTGTCGGGGCGCGTGGTGAAGACGCGCAACTTCTCGCCGCCCGTGTGATGTGCCGCTGGCGCAACGGTGAAGTCGACCTCGGCACCTTCGGAGCGACCGATCCAATTTGTCTGCATCGTGCGAATCGGTTCTGGCCAGTTGAGCCCCTCGTAGGAGAGCAACTCATCGGCGTAGTCGGTGATCTTGAAGAACCACTGCGTCAGGTCGCGCTTGGTGACCGGAGTGGAGCAACGCCAGCAGACGCGATCAACACCCTCAACCTGTTCGCGCGCGAGGGTTACTTGGCACGATGGGCACCAATCAACTGGGGCCTGCTTGCGATAGGCGACACCCTTCTCGTAGAACTTCAGGAAGATCCACTGGTTCCAGCGGAAGTAGACCGGATCGCAGGTGACGACCTCGCTCTTCCAATCGAATGAGGCGCCCATGCTGCGCAACTGGCGGCGCATGTTCTCCATGTTGGCGTACGTCCACTCGCGCGGATGGATCTTGCGCTTGATCGCGGCGTTCTCGGCGGGGAGGCCGAAGGCATCGAAGCCGACCGGGTAGAAGACGTTGAAGCCCTGCATGCGCTTATAGCGCGCAATGGCGTCGGTCGGGTTCATGATGTACCAGTGGCCAATGTGCAGGTCGCCCGACGGGTAGGGCCACATCGTGAGTAGGTAGTAGTTGGGCTTGCCCGTATCGGTGAGGTCTGTGGTGTGGAGTCCAAGCTCTTCCCAGCGGCGCTGCCAGCGCGGCTCAATCTCGGTCGGGTTGTACCGCTCGAGTCGCTCGTCTTGCTCGGCCACGGGTGGGGCTCCTCTCCTTCCGAAGCGCGCCATTTGGCGGCTTGGTGGAGCTAAAGGGATTCGAACCCTTGACCTCTTGCATGCCATGCAAGCGCTCTACCAACTGAGCTATAGCCCCAAGGGGAGCGAGTGTATCAGCCGATCCCGCCTCAGCCCCGCGTGGCGCCTCGTGCGGCGAGGGGGAGAAGGGCGAGGGAGAGGGCGACGAGGGCGAGCCCACCAGCGAACGGGGTCACCCCGATCACTGCGGTCGCGGCGAGGCCGCCCAGGATCGGCCCCGCCGAGATCCCGAGATCGAATGCGACGTTGAATGCACCGTTCGCGCGGCCGCGCTCCTCAGGTGCGCTAGCAATGGCGATGGCGCCAGCAGCCGCCGGGAAGATCAGCCCGTAGCCAATGCCGTAGAGCACCATCGCCACCAGATCAATGGTGAACGTTGGGCTAGTGGCGAGCAGGGTGAGCGCACCAACCAGCGCGGCGAGCCCGATGAGCGAGATGCCAAACGGCCCGCGCTTATCAACGCGCGTGGAGATGCGGCTGAGCATCAGCGCGATGGCGATGACGCCAAAGATCGTAAAGAGGCCACCACTCGCCCCCGCTGCGTAGCGCAGCGCCTCCTCTTGGGTGCGCCCCTCTTCGAGCGCGCGTTGAATGAGGCCATCTTTAATGAAGCCGGTCACGGTGCCCACCGCCGCTTCGAGTCCGAAGATTGCCAACAGGGCAACGCGCACGCGCGGCTCACTCAGAATGCGGCGCCATGCACCAACGGTCGGTCGAGTGGCTGGTGTAACCACGAGCGTTTCAGGAATCAGCGGCAAGACGCCAGCAAGTCCGATGGCGATGAAGCCAGCGACGCCGAGGAAGACGGCGTTCACATCGAAGAGGTTAGAGACGAGTGCCGCCGATGCTGGACCGAAGACGGCGGCGATGCCGATGAGTGCGCCGGCGCGGCCGAGTGTTCGCCCACGCTCACCAACAGGTGCGGCATCACCGAGGAGGGCGAAGAGCGCCGCGGCGAGCACGCCACCAGAGGCACCGTGAACGACACGTGCGAGTAGGAAGAGCGGCAACGAATCGGCGAGGGCGTAGATGGCGATGGCGACGGGACTAATGATCAGCGCGGCAACGACGACACGGCGACGGCCGATGCGGTCGGCGAGGATGCCGCCGATCGGGTTGAAGGCGAGATTGGCGAGCGAGTAAGCGGCGATGGCGATGCCAACCAAGAGTGGGGTTCCGCCGAGCTCCTGAGCACGCGGGCCAATCACTGGCAACAGGGCGAAGTTGTCGATAAAGGCGAGGAAGATCGCCGCGTAGATCGCGGCTCGGCTCCGTCGCGTGAGGATTGGGGTGGTAGTCGTCATCGGTAAAGCATCCCACGCGCCGAGAGATGCCGCCTCCATGCGAAACTCTGCATCGTGAGTGCCCGACCGTATCGCCTGATTCGTAGCCCACGCGCACGACGCCTCACGTTGCGCATTGACCCAGAGCATGGCCTCGAGGCGGTGGTGCCAGAGCGATACAGCGAGGCACGCGCGCGGCGCGATGTTGAGGCGTTCATCGCCACGCGCCTCAAGTGGATTGACCGCTCCCTCGCCGAGGTGACCTCTCGTCGCACCGCGCTCGGCACCGACGGCCGGTTGGCCATCGGTGGACTGATTCCCTATGCCGGGCGCCCCCATCGAATTGTTGTGGGCACCGCCGGAAGCATCACGGCGCTGAACGGTGAGATTCAGATCCCGGCAACGATCGCTGGCGACCCTGAAGCCGTGCGCCGTCGACTCTTGAGCTGGCTGCGCCGCCGCGCGCGCGCCATCGCCGAGCAGATGATCAGCGTCTACGCCGCAGAGATGCGGGTGAGCCCAACGCGACTGCGCATCGGAGATCAGTCGACGCGCTGGGGGAGCGCCTCGGGTGACGGCACCATCTCGCTCTCGTGGCGACTCGTGCTCGCGCCACCGTCGTGCTTTGAAGCGGTCGTTGTTCATGAGCTCGCCCACATGCGCGCCAACGGCCACGGCGCGCGATTCCGGGCGGTGGTGGAGCGGCACCTTCCTGATGAGGCGGCGCGTATGCGCCAACTGCAGCGGCTCGCCCCGGCCTTGAGCGCGGTTCGCTAGGGAACAGCCTGCACTAAAAGGGGCTGGTGGAGCTGAGGGGATTCGAACCCCTTACCTCGACAATGCGAATGTCGCGCTCTACCAATTGAGCTACAGCCCCAGCGGAGCGGCAGAATACCACGGCGACGGCTAGCATCTAGGGGTGAACCCACTCGTGCTTGCCCTGCTCTCCGCCGCCATGTGGGGCG
>Ga0209768_10002511_pt1 | contig 11402 bp, 12 predicted proteins | sample LauGreSBDMM110SD_3_FD_187564 | JGI IMG/M metagenome (GOLD analysis project Ga0209768, IMG submission 187564) | Freshwater lake microbial communities from Lake Michigan, USA - Sp13.BD.MM110.SD (SPAdes) (version 2) | ecosystem: Environmental > Aquatic > Freshwater > Lake | place: Lake Michigan... | reverse complement strand
TGCAGCGATTTTCGCAGCTTGGTTGAAGTGAATAAACGTTGCTTCCACATTTACTTCCACACCTCTGTAGACCCCTTGTAACCTATTGATTTAATTGAGGTTTTATTTCTTAAAGCTGCTCATAATCTATTAAAAAAGTTCTCATAATCGTAAAATACCTATATAACTCAATAGGTTACGTGAGAAAAATCGGTATGTAAATCACTACACACCGACTACACACTTTTTTGCTGTTTTGAGCCTGCTTTTCGGACTGTTTTAGCCCCAAAAAATCGACCACGTACAATCACTTTTAAGGGGCGTTAGCTCAGTTGGTTAGAGCAGAGGACTCATATTTCTCAAATGTGCCTTACACATGGAAACTGTGTAAGGGATGGTGTCAAAGTCGGTGAAACCTAAGTGTGGCGACACATAAGGCAATGCCGAGCGAAGCTCAGTGCGAAAGCACTTTGAACGTGTAGAGACTTGACGGCACCCACCTAAGGCGACAGCTACGGTGAAGGCAAAGTCCAGGGAGTGGCGAAAGTCACACAAACCGGAATCCTTTGGTCGACAGTTCAAGTCTGTCACGCCCTACCAACGATGAAGAGGACTGTGTAAAAGCAGTCCTCTTTTTTTGTTTAGGCACTACACACTTACTTGGTTGCTCTTTTTATAAATTGAAACTACAGTGTGACTATGTCGGCTAAAAAAGAGACAACCCACATCATCAGCGAAGGTGAGCTCGTACTCTACAAGCGAGAGCGAAGCTCAATTTGGCAATGTCGCTATAAGGTTGGTGGCGTATGGCAACGAGCTTCAACCAAAGAACGCAAGCTGAGGGAAGCAAAAGAGGTTGCCAAAGAACTAAGGATCACGGCAGAAATTCGTAAACGCGACAACCTGCCAGTCATCACACGCAAGTTCAGGGATGTCGCCAAGCTCGCAGTTCAGCGTATGGAGCAGAAGCTCACAAACGGCGACGGCAAAGTTTCGTACAAGGACTACATCCGCATCATCAATGAGTACTTGATCCCAATCCTCGGCAACAGGTTGATCACGAACATTGATCAAGCAGAGTTAGATCACCTTGAGGCTGAGCGCATTTTGATGATGGGCAAGGCTCCCAGCAAAAGCACGTTACTCAGTCAAAACGCAGCACTGAACATGGTGTTCGATGAGGCAGTCCTGCGTAACTTCCTGACTGACCTTAATCGCCCGAAACTTGAGGCAAAGGGAAAGAAGAGCGACAGACATCCAGCCTTTGAGCTAAGGGAGCTTCAAGCTGTATTGATCAACTTCCCGGCATGGATTGGGCGTGCGAAGAATGAGAAGAGCAGAGCTATCCGTGAAGTGATGCGCGATTACGTTGAGTTGCTCATTGACACTGGCGCAAGACCCGGCAAGGAGTTGCTTGATCTCAAGTGGAAACACATTGAGTTTTCGATGAGCCCGATTGAGATAGATACTGGAACTATCGAGAACGTGGATGACGATCCAGATAAAAGAGTTGTCGCAACCGATTTCCGTCGTGTAGTTGAAATGGTGGTGACTGGCAAGGTTGGTAGAAGGAAGACATTGGGACGCTTGCCAACTGTCAAGGTGCTTGAGCGTATTTCAAGAAGAAATTACGGAATAAAAAATTCTGTCGCTGATCCGTTCAAAGGCGTCATCACACCGAATAATGACGACTATGTCCTGCGTACAAAAGATAAGAGGGATGTCAGTTCATCCTTTCAGCACATGCTGGAACGTTATTTGGACGAGCACAACCTGCTTTATGACCCACAGACTGAACAGAACCGTGTTTTCTACAGTTTCCGTCACACCTACGCTACCTTGGCGCTGACTCATGACAAGGTGCCAATTCACACGCTTGCGAAGCAGATGGGCACAAGTGTCCTGATGATCGAGAAGCACTACAGCCACTTGAAGGTGTTTGAGGCAATTGAGCAACTGCGCGGGAATGAGACTCGCAAGAAGATCACTTCAACATCAACGGTCGAAGAGATATATCAGTCCTCGATTGAGAAGAAGAGAGCCAATGTCATTGAAAAAAGAGTGGCCTCTAAAACTTCAAAAATCAATAAAGCATAAGCCTAGATTCCAATTCACTGGTTAGCGAAAGAATGTTTGGCGCATGAGTCCGTCCAAATCGGCGGGACATCGGTTGTCCATTCTGGTGCTCTGAAAACAAACTGTGTCCAACATGAAAGGACGCAGCAAATGTCACTCTTTGATTTGGCTTCACTCACAGAATTTACGGGAACTGATCGCTACTACAGGATTGGGCGTAGGTACCTCCTAACGGATGGCACTAAATTCCTTGCTGATCAAGCTCAGTGCTACTGGATGATGGACGCAATTTCAAGTCATCTTGCTGAGATTTGCACTGCGGATTGGTTTGTGCTGGTGAAAACCATGGTCAAGAACTCCAAGGCGCTAATGGTTTACGAAGACGGAAATGGGCATGAACACGCCCGTCAGCAAATCCCGTACACAGATTTCCCGCTCGAAGAGATCACTCTTTACGCTTGCTGGGACGGCGAAAATTGGGTGATCATGTTGCCTAGTGAGTATTGAGAACGTTTGGGCATCATGCGGACTTCTAAAAAGCCCTAAATCGCATGATTCGAAAGTAGGTAAGCCGTCTCAGTTGTGGAATAAAAAATGACAGCGTGTAGGGCTTGTTAAAGCGTATCTATTTTTGCTATGCCTGTCAGCCATGTTCAATTAAGATGAAAAAACTCTAGTTTCTTGACACATATCGTACATTTATGGCTGGTTTTAGCTGTTTATATTTTTAACCGAATGTAATGAGAAGATTTAATAGTTGAGGGCAAAACACCAATGGGTGTTAGATTAAAACTGGTGGGGGTAGAGATCTCCAATGGGCTTTGAAATTACGCAACAGATTTTTGCATAGCTACACGAATTTGTTGATTCGCCTTAGAAACCTTCTGCCTGTTTCGTTCAGCCTTCAAGTTGTTGGATGCAACTTCTTTCTGTTTTTTAAGAGAGTCAAGTTTTGCCTGTTTGGGGTTCATAGGCTTGATGGGTTTAATTGTTCCAATAATTTCATCAAGTGGCGTGTACTCTTCAACTGCCTTCGTTGTCAAAGTGGGAACACTGACAACGCTGCCTATACCAAACTGAAATTCCAAAATTAAACGTGCGTGTAATGAACTATCAGCAAAGACCATAGTCTTTACAGTTTTGCCCATCACACGCACAGTAGCCAAATACTTGTTCATGCTTTTATTTATATGAACAAGGTAAGTGCCTATTTCAAAAAACGCGCACGTAGAGCGCTGCTTGCTGATTCAATTTGTTGATCTAGCTCACCAGCATCAACAGCAGCCTTAATTGTTGTGAGCGCGGCAATCAATTCATCTCCTGAATTCACCTCGATAGCATTCTTTGTTCCTTTTGCATCAAAGGAAATTGGCTTGCTACCGTACTTGACCACCAAGTTGATTTTCCCTGCTCCATTGATGTACCACCACTCACGAATTAGCTTTTGTGATTCGAAGGTTGCCCGCTCTCCAGTCACTCTATTAATTGCTGTTTTAAGGCGAGTAGGTGCGTAGGTGCGGCCATCTCGCTTTGCTTCCGCAAGTAAGATTTGATCGCCTAACTTGACGCTAAGTTTGGTTCGCCGGTGTAGTACTGGATTAGTGCCTTGCTCACGCTTACTTGTCACTAGTTTGAGGGTTGCCAGCATGCTCATTTCATTCTCCTATTAGTTAATGGGCATGCTTACTTTATTTCCACAGTGTGAAATTTCCTACCTGAATCTGCCAGTGAAAATCTAAGGAAATCATAAAAATTTATGGGTCTTCTTAGGTCTTACTAAATAAACATGACAGACAGAACGAATCACAGTCTCTGTGTTGCCATTTTTTTACTACCGAAAACGAGCTGCGTCACTCAGTTGCTATGACGCCCTAGACCTGGACATTGGTGTCGCAGGGATGGAAATTCCGAGCGGTAGCGGAGACTTGTAGTCACTACCCGAAAGGATGCTTTTGGAGTTGCTGCCCAATTGACACAAGAAGCGTTTTCACAAGCACAAAGATGGAAGGTCCTAGACCTTCAGCATCACGAGCAAGCCCTGCTTACACGGCAACTTGCGAACACTGCGAACAGTTGGCACTTCGGCTGTCGCAGACGCTGCGTTTCAAAGCAGCACATAAAAGGAGACAGCGAAACCGCCCTTACCAGAAATGGTTGTGCTGAAGTGCTGTGGTAACGAACTCACCAAAAGAGTCCCATCCACACTGAGCCTTGTGTTGGCTCAGTGTGGGTTGAATCTACCAAAAGTCTCTAAGTCAAAAATCAATATCAAAGCGAAGCAAATTGTGCCGAGTAATGCGACAGAGCGAAGCGACTTGAGCATTACGACAGCACGAGCGACGTAGTTCGCTCTTTTCATTCCACACACATACTCGTCAATCTGAGTCATTTCGTGGCAAGGATGCCACGGACATTGGGCTAAATACAAATCTAAGAAAAACGCTGATTTGTGCGATTACCGAAATAAGTCATTGATCTTCAACAGATCACACCAGAAACCCGCCATCTTGACCTAGTACCAAGCTGTTGGTTGTCCAGACCTAATCGCTGAATTTATGCTTAAAGCGCACAAAACATGCAATTACGAAAGGACAGCACAACATGGCACAGGCCCGCACACTCAACGAACAAGAAATCCAGCAAGTTCTCGGTCACATCGGCACACGCAAACACGCCCTACGTAATCGGACCATGTTGCTGGTCAGTCACTTGAGCGGCATGAGGGTAGGGGAGATAGCAGCTCTCACAGTTGGACACGTGCTCGACGCAGGGCATCAAATACGTGCGGAAATACGCCTTACAGCGGCGCAAACCAAGGGTAAGCACCCAAGGACAGTTTTCTTAAATAAACGCTTGCGTGAGGTGCTAGCAAGCTACGTTGAAACTATCCATACAGATGATCCAGAGCGTGCCCTGTTTCCAACCCAAAAGAATCCACGCAAGGGATTCAGTTCCAATTCACTGACTCAACACTTTGCCAACCTGTACGAAGGAGCTGGACTAGATGGAGCTACCAGTCACAGTGGTCGCAGAACCTACGCAACCAACATCGCAAGCCAAGGCGTAGGCTTGCGAGTGTTGATGCGATTAATGGGGCATAGGAACGTTTCAACTACAGCGGTCTACATCGATGCCAACGACGACATGCTCAGAAAGGCTGTTGAGTTGGTCTGACACTTTGGAGGAAATTATTCTGTGTCGTAAGACAATTTAAGGTTAATGTCTTTAGGAAAGTCAGTTTGCAATGTCTGCTTTACCCATTCGAATTTTTCTTCCCATAAATCGCGTCTAGAAAAATCCTCATACTTTTCTTCGTCAAGCTCATTTGGATTAAAGATGCGCTGTGATTCAATGGGATTATTTTCTTCATCTATTGCATAGCCATCTGAATTGACTTTCAACCTAGAATCATTTGCATCGAGGATGATGTAGTCTGGTGAACTACTATCAAGGCGGTACGTCAAGAACGAGGAAGAGCTACAGGTTTCCAAATCTTCCAATTCATTAATAGTGTCATCTTCAACAAAGCTTATTTCGTCGCCCTTTATCACCACGGCATAGTTCATACCGGAATTAAATTCCATATTTTCCTCATCCTGAAAATTCAACCAATCTGGTGGCACTTCATCATGACGGTTAGCGATGCAACAATAAAGTTGAGGGCCTTTATTAACTTCACAGTTAAAATTCAAACCCCATGACTGTCCTATCTCCATATGGACGGCTTTTACATCCTTGAAGCGTTTGACTTTGGTGTTGGATTTGAAATCTAGATAGATGACCTCCACTGGACCACTGTAATAGACTTCAAAAGGTAGTTTGAAGTAGTCTTTTTTCTCGACTGGTAGGGATGATTTTTTTTTCGTTGCCATTTGCAGTCCTTTAATTGGAATCAGGGTTCTACTAAAATTTTGAGAAGAAATTAATTTCATTATCAGATCTTGGGTTGCCCTAAGAGTCCAACAAGTTGCAGCAATTTTGGGACATAAAACTTCCTCTTCGTAGAGTTGTTGGACTGAACGTCTATCGATCTTGCTATCTGCTAACACGTCTCAATTTTCAACTGAAGTAGCTTGCGTTGACAAGTTTTTTCGGCATGGTCTTCATCCTAGAGAGAGGAGGAGGCTACTCGCACCCTTGCTTTCATGTCCATTGATTGCGAAAGTTGATCATCCACGAAAAAAGAACTTGCTTTGTAAAGACCTACAGCCTCGGCCAGTGTTCCTTGTTCCTGAACGCACTAACTATTGAAAGCACCTGAGGCCGTGTGCTGCATAGGCCTTCAAGTCAGTCACTCTCGCAACCGTCCAAAGCCAGCCGTTAATCAAGGTAGGCATTGAACGATGCGAAGTGATTTTTAAGCGCATATAAATTAAGACAAAGTTAAACTTCTCATAATTTTTTCAGTTGTGGTAGCAGTTAATATGCAATTCATTTGACTTGCTATTGCATCCAATTCAACTTCTTTAACTCTCTCGGCATCAACTACTAGTTCCTTTGCTAGTTCAATAAATTTTGGCTTTTTACAGTATGGAAAATTAGCATAATTAAAAGCGATATTCGCTTGAGCGTACATACTCGGACTGGCCCAAGTAAGATTGTTGCTTTTATTTATGGCCATCCACTTAATTCCGAAAATTGCACTTAATTCAACATGAGCATCATTGTCCAAAGCTCTGTATTTTTTGTGCACCATTTCTTTTACTGATTCTTTATATATTTCCAAGGCCATTTTTTTTGTTTCATCACTAATGGAAAATGCTTGTTTAACGTAATTCATTTAATTTCCTGTTTTATGTCACTGCGAATTTGCAGTGTTGTAAGTATCCCTTTTATCGACTTTTTCATGTACCATCAAAGGATTCACGTCAATTAGCTGGTAAGAATTCCAAGAGTTTATTTCCTAGCCCACACCCGCTATTTGGGCGTGTGAACAAACGGTTGCCAGAGACGCAGCAAAAGCGCAGTCACTACTACTGGTGTATCGAGCAGCGGGCATTGATGGTGCCAGCAGCCACAGTGGCCGTAGAACCTATGCCACATCAATTGCATCACAAGGCGTTGGTCTGCGTGTGTTGATGCGATTGATGGGACATAGAAACGTCAGCACCACAGCTGTCTACATCGATGCCAATGACAACATGTTGCCCAAGGCTGTGGAGTTGGCTTAAGGTATTACTGAGTAACACCCTCTAGCAGATTTTTCTCATACTGCTCAAGCATTTCTTTTGTTTTGTCAATATTTGCCATGTCGGCATTCGTTCCGAACTCAAAATCCCTCATGATTTTTTTCTCCCAACTGTCTAAGTCAAAACGGTTCATTCCAAAAAACCATTTACAAGAATGATTTAGACTATATAAAGACTTGTTCTCTGTAAAACTTTCATAAAAGTCCCAGTCGCTACAGGTACTAATTTTAATAAGATCCTTATGGTCACGTTTATATTTCGAGCAAGATTTAATAATTACTGGGAAGAATTTTCTTTCAAAGAAAGAAAAGACGTCATAGTTTTTGTCTTGCTTTCCGAGAGGGATTGATACGTTAAACATTTCTTGTGTGTCACCAAACCTTGGTTCTGGTTTGTTGAATGTCAGAATAACGTTGATTTTCATATGAGATTTTTTAGTCATTTTTTCCATGGTTAGTTTCCTTAATAAAAGTTAAAAAATTCACTGCGAATTTGCAGTAGATGAAGTATCAAGTTTTTGGCTGTTTTCGTGTACCATCCGAGCATTCACATCACTTACTTGGTAAGAATGGCTAAAGTTCACTTTCTCGCACCGCACCCACTGTTTGGACGTGTCAACAGTCGCCTTGCTGACACCTATCAGAAGCGCAGCCCCTACTACTGGTGGTGGGCGTATCTGCTTAGGAGTGAGGCCTACCTTGAGTGCTGTCGAAAGGGTGGTGAAGGGCGCTTAGCTGGTCTATATGCCGATTTTGGTGACGTACGTGCTGCTGATTTCCACAAGTGGTGGACCCATGAGCAGCGTGGGCCTAGGCTGTTTGCTGAGCAGCGGTTGGAAGCCAAGTTCGGTGAGTTGACGTCAAAAGATCAATGGGTTGACTCTTGGACCGCAGAGGACGTCATGATCGTGGCTATCCCACTGCGTGTCAGCAATCGTCGCCTCAAAGGCGAGTTCGCAAAGTTGCTAGACAGTCGCCTACAACGGTCAAGAGGGCGGCCAGCACTGGCCGAGGTAACTCAGACTGCCCGCTACCCATTGGCACGCAATTACACGATACAGAACCTTGAACGCACGTTGGAAGCCTATGACTTGTGGCTAGCCAATCAAGCCTTGCCCAAGTCAGAGCGCAAGACCCTGTGGGAAATTGGGGTGGAGATGCGTTTCAACCGAGAAGCCAGTAGGCAAGCACTGTCCAAGACTGCTGCCGAGAGGTTGCTAGGGCGAAACATGTTGGGCGCACACGTAAAAAGATACGTCTCCCAAGCCCAAGAAATAATCAAAAACGTAGAGAGTGGGGTCTTCCCTGTGTCTACACGCCAGAAGAGAGAAAGTTGATTCCGGCACACCTAGCGCATATGCAAGCATTGCCTTTGGTCGTATCAGGCACTTGATCCATTACTTCAGGTGTAAAACTGCGTCCATGCACCAGCAGCGTTCAAGCTGAGTGCCTGAAGCTTTGGCCTTTTCCATGACGCAAACATTGGGTTCAGTACATCGGCTCCATTCACTTTGGTTTCCCCCATTCAAGACACCACTCAGGAATACCGCGAATTGATTTGTATTTTTCTTGCGATATCAAATACTTTTCATGAGATAGGTCTTCTAGGTACGAAAAGTAAAAGTTCATTGATCCATCTGGATTGCAAATTCGAAGATATGCGATTTTTTTTGTTTCTTTATAGTAAGTTGCAAAAGATCCAACAGGATGATAGTTTTTGAATTTATACATGGCAGTGGTGACGATTAGCTATGGCGTTGAAATTGAGAATGCTAAAGCCATCTATCTAACAAGTTGTTAACGTATTCCTTGGGCAGCATGTGGCCAGCTTCAGGAACTACCGTTACCTTCAAGCCAGTTAGTACCCCAAACATTTCAACATTGGTCGGGTTGCTCTGCCAATCCTGTGAACCAACGTGAATTTCACAAGTCAATGGAGCAGGGTAGTTGCCTGTCTTGGCAGCCGAGAGTAATTGCTCTGAACGTGGTGGAATAAAGTTCATCTCAGTCTCTTGATTCGCGAACTCACCAACAATTGGGGATAGCAAGATGACTTTGCCAGGATAAGGCGGTAGTTGAGCTTGTGCATGAAGGAACAAATATGCACCAAATGAATTGGCAATGACCCTAGCCTCTGTATTCCAAAATCTATCTTGCAAATCGTTGGCGACTGCATCAACTTGTTCTTGAAATCGCAGCTGTCGAAATTCCCCAGTCAGCTCGCGACCAGTTACGTCCAGCCCTTTGCTTAAGAGCGCTTGACCCAACCCAGTGTCGAGTCGTCCGCCCATGCCTGTTAAGTAATAAACTGACTCGGTCACGTGAGGAACTTATTGAATCTGATTAAATGAAGCGATAAGTTGTGGAGTGCATGCTTCGTCACACCACACAAATGCATTCTGTTCATAAGTGCGAGCAAGTTTTTTTGCAGCTTCTAAAGCGATACCTAAAATCAATACACTGGGTTCGCCCTGCCATTGGTGATTAGGATGTTGCCCTAAACCTTGAAATAGGCTGAGACCTCTAGACTGAATTTCATCAACAAGCCTTGTATGGCGTTCGGAATTTTCATCTTCTGAGAGTTGTTGGCTGAAAGGGTTGTAAGCAGTTACAAATGCCGCTGAAGTAACTTTATGAGAATTCAACAATTGCTTGAGTTGTTCAGAAAATTGTCCTATGTTTAGAGCAAATTCAGGCTTGGAATGCACTATGAAATCGGTCTCTTCATAGGCTTTCCATAAATTAGCATCAATCGAATATTCTTTTTTGGCGGATTCAAGCACGAAGTGCAACACGGGATAACGATTGATGAAACACCTCTGCAGGCGTTCTGAATCCCAATCGTTTACGGGGGCGGTTATTCAATCTGTTTTCGATCATCTTAATTTCCTCATCCGTAATGCTTGCCATCTGGCGCTTCTTGGGCACGTATTGCCGCAGCAGGCCATTGAAGTTCTCGTTGGAGCCACGCTCCCAACTGGCAAAGGGTCGGGCAAAGTAGCCCGTGCTGCCCAGCGCTTCATCAATCCTGGCGTGCCCGCTGAATTCTTTGCCGTTGTCATAGGTCAGAGTCTTGACCCTGGCCTTCAACGGGTTGAGCGCTTCGATGATGGCCGCGCCAACCAGATCAGCTGTTTTGTTTGAAACCTTGGCCATGACCGCGTACCCGCTTTTGCGCTCCACCACCGTCACGATGGCTTGCTTGTGGTTGGCACCAATGACGGTGTCGCATTCCCAATGACCCACTTGCAAGCGCTTGTCAATGTGCGCTGGGCGCTCGCTCAGCGGTCTTCGGTTGGGAATTTGTCCCCGGCGGTCTCGACCACTGGCGTAGCGCTTTCTCTTTTGCTTTTGGCAACGCAGGTTCTTCCACAGCGTGCCGCCATGCGCCTTGTCCGTATAAACATGCAGGTAAAGCGATTCATGGCTCACTGGCAGCTTGCCGGCGATCTGCTCTGGACTCCATTGAAGCCGCAACAGCGCACTGGCTTGCTCTTTCACCCAGGGCGCAAGCGTGCTGGCGTTGCGGCTCAATTCGGAGCGTTTGCAGGCAAGTTCACAAGCCTGTTTGGCTTTATAGCCTCGACACCCGGCATTGCGAAGCAGCTCGCGACTGATCGTGGACTTGTCTCGTCCAAGCAGTTGCGCAATCTGCGTGATGTTGTGCTGGGCATCCATAAGGCTGTGAATCTGATATCTTTCAATCTGGCTGAGGTGTTTGTAATTCATCGGGCAACTTCGACTTGCAGGTCAAGAAGCCTTGAATGCTAAACATCCTCAGCCTCCTTATTGCGGTTAGTCAACGTTGCACTTCGTACTTGAATCCGCCAGTTAAAACTAGGCAACGAAATCGAGAGGCACAGAAATAGCTTGTGTGCTGCAGCCACCAAAGCGGCGGTCTTGCAAATAGAACCAAGCCAACGCACGATCTAACTCCTTTTCACAGAAGTCTGGCCAAAGTAAGTCGGTAAAAAATAACTCGGTGTAGGCTTGCTGCCAAAGCATGAAATTACTCAATCGTGACTCGCCACCGGTTCGAATAAGCAAGTCAGGGTCTGGGGCGTAAGCCATCGACAAATAGGGTGCAAGAGACTTTTCATCTAACAAGTCCGCAGTTTTACCTTGATTAGCGTGTTGCCAAGCCTTTGATGCTTGCAAC
>Ga0209768_10002510_pt1 | contig 11405 bp, 8 predicted proteins | sample LauGreSBDMM110SD_3_FD_187564 | JGI IMG/M metagenome (GOLD analysis project Ga0209768, IMG submission 187564) | Freshwater lake microbial communities from Lake Michigan, USA - Sp13.BD.MM110.SD (SPAdes) (version 2) | ecosystem: Environmental > Aquatic > Freshwater > Lake | place: Lake Michigan... | reverse complement strand
GCTGGGCGCTGGGTCGCCTCCTCCTCTAACGAGACGCTGGCCGTCCCCAACCCGGCCACAGAACAGATCCTGGCGCACGTCCCCCTCTCTAACGCCGCCGACGTTGCCGCCGCCGTAGTCGGCGCACGCGCCGCCGCCTTTGAGTGGGGCGAGATGCCCCCACCGGAGCGCGCCACCTACCTCTTCAAGTTGCGCGAAGCGCTACTAGACAATCGTGAGGCGCTCACTAAGTTGGTCACCACCGAAAACGGGAAGGTCTTCTCCGATGCCGCGGGCGAGGTTCGTCGCGGCATTGAGGTGGTCGACTTCGCCTGCGGCGCTCCGACGCTGCTCATGGGCCAGAACCTTGATCAGGTCTCACGCGGCATTGATTCGGAGATGGTGCGCTTCCCCGTTGGCGTGGTCGCCGGCATCACACCGTTCAACTTCCCCTTCATGGTGCCGATGTGGATGCTCCCACTCGCGATCGCCTGCGGGAATAGCTTCATCCTGAAGCCATCAGAGCGCACGCCGCTCTCATCGCAGCGCATCGTGGAGATCTGCGAAGAGGCGGGGATTCCAACCGGTGTCGTCAGCCTGGTGCACGGCGCCGTGGAGACGGTGACCGGACTGATCAGCCACCCTGGAGTTGATGCGATCAGTTTCGTCGGCTCCGAGCGCGTTGCGCGGATCGTCTACGAGACCGCCGCCAAGAACGGAAAGCGCGTGCAGGCACTCGGCGGAGCAAAGAATCACATCGTCGCCATGCCAGACGCGGTATTGGAGCAGAGCGTCCCGAATATCGCTGAGTCTGCATTCGGCAATGCGGGGCAGCGCTGCCTCGCCGGATCCGTCCTCACCGTTGTTGGCGAGGCACGGGAACTACTGCTACCAAAAATGGTGGAGTACGCCGATACGCTAAAGATGGGCTTCGGCCTTGACGAAGGGGTCTCGCTCGGCCCAGTGATCCGCGGCGAGGCGCGTGAACGCATTCATCGCCTCGTTGATGAAGGGGTCGCCGCTGGTGCCAAGATGATTCGCGACGGACGCGGGACTGGTCCAGCGAAGGGCTTCTTTGTTGGCCCAACGATGCTCAGCATCGAAGAGAACTCCCCACTCGCGCGCGAAGAGGTCTTCGGGCCCGTCCTCTCCGTCCTCTATGCAAAGGATCTGGACGAGGCGCTGCGCCTGATGGCAGAGACAAATGAGTACGGCAATGCCGCCTCCATCTACACCGCCTCCGGAAAGGCGGCGCGTGAGTTCAAGCGCCGTGCGACATCTGGGATGCTCGGCGTCAACGTAGGTGTAGCGGCGCCGATGGCCTTCTTCCCCTTCAGTGGCCGCAGGAAGAGCTTCTTCGGCGATCTGCACGCAACGGGACGCGACGGCGTGGAGTTCTACACCACGAAGAAAGTGGTCACCACCCGCTGGTTCTAGTTCCCGCTGGCGTTAGTCCCGCTGGCAACTAGAGAAGCGCGACGAGCTCCTGCACCGCATCGGCCGACTTCTTAAAGGCGGCGCTCTCCTCTGGAGTCAGCGTGATCTCAATGATCCTCTCAATGCCGCTCGCACCGATCACCACCGGCACTCCAACGTAAAGCCCCTGCACGCCGTACTCGCCCTCGAGATATGCGGCGCATGGGATCAGGCGGCGTCGATCGAGCAGGATGCTCTCCACCACTTCAAAGGTGGCGGCGGCTGGCGCGTAGAAGGCGCTCCCCGTCTTGAGGAGCTCAACGATCTCTGCGCCACCGCTACGGGTGCGCTTGACGATCGCCTCAATGCGTTCGGCGCTCAGCATCTCTGGGAGCGGAATACCACCAACGGCTGAGTAGCGCGGGAGCGGCACCATCGTGTCGCCGTGACCGCCAAGGACGAAGGCGCGAACGTCTTCCACGCTGACCCCCGTCTCAGTTGCGATGAAGTGACGGAAGCGCGCCGAGTCGAGCGTGCCAGCCATGCCGATAACACGCTTCTTCGGGAAGCCCGAAGCCTTCAGCGCCACGTGGCACATTGCATCAAGAGGGTTCGTCACAATCACCAAGATCGCGTCCGGTGAGCGCTTCGCAGCCTCACTGACAACGCTGCGGACGATCCCCGCGTTGGTGTTGATCAGATCATCGCGGCTCATCCCTGGCTTGCGGGCGATGCCGCTCGTCACCACGATGATGTCGGAGCCCTTCGTGTCGTCATAGTTATTCGTTCCAATGATTCGGGCGTCATGCCCCATCACTGGCGCCGCCTCGGCAAGGTCGAGCCCCTTCCCCTGTGGAAGTCCCTCAACAATGTCAACGAGGATCACATCGGCAAGACCGGACTCGGCGATGCGTTGTGCCGTGGTGGCGCCAACATTCCCTGCGCCGATGACGGTGACCTTACGTCGCTGAATCCCTGCCATGTCCCCTCCGCTCTGCTCTCTGCCGCTCGCTAGATCCTACGCCGCTTCGGCTTCGCCGTCGTGCGCGCCGCCGATCGGACGCGCGCTGCGGCGATCAGCAGCGTGGCCAGCAGGATGCCGCCCATCACAAGGTACGCCGTAGGGACGCCGCCTACCTTCCAGTTCTCCAAGCGCAGCCCCTCAAAGAGGAGGCGCGTCACCGCGTACCAAGCAACGGCGGAGAGGCCGATCAGTCCAGGTGTCACGCGCTTCTTGAGCCGCTCGCTGAGCGCTGGCAGCACCAAGGCGCCAGCAAAGCCAGAGAGTGACTCGTAGAGGAAGAGTGGATGGAATCGGGCGCCTTCACCGATCGCGCTGCAGCTGGTTGCAACGGTGCGATGCGCGCAATCAATAGCGAGCCCCCACGGGAGATCAGTAGGAAGACCGTAGAGCTCCTGGTTGAACCAGTTCCCCCATCGCGCGATCGCCTGCATCACCAGAATCGCGGGGCCGACCACGTCAACCCAGCCCCACGGTGACTGACGCCAGCGGCGCAGCAAGACAGCCAGCGCGATCGTGCCGGTGATGAGGCCGCCCGGCGCGCCGAGCCCTTCATACGGCGGAATCAGCGCGCCGATGAGATTCGCCGAATAGCGGTCCCACGCGTCAACAACGTGATAGAGGCGACCGCCAACTAGTGCGGCGATCGAGATGATGATCAGGCCATTGACAATCAGATCTGCGTTCAGCTTGCGACGCTTCGCCTCGCGCACCATGAACTGATACGAAACGAGAAGGCCAACGGCGTAGAGGAGCCCGTACCAGCGGATGGCGAGCGGGCCAATAGAGAAGAGAATGGAGTCTGGTGGTAGTGGCAGCATCTAGACGTTGACGCCGATCAGGCTTCCAACGAGATACGTGATCGCCGCCGCTGCGGCGCCAATCCCTAACTGCCTCGCGCCCGAGTAGAGCGCAGAGCGTCCGGTGAGGAGGCTCACCGCTGCACCAACACCGAAGAGGGCGAGGCTGGTGAGCACGATACTCACCAGTAACGCTGTGCCGTTGGTGAGCAGGATGAATGGGAGGAGTGGGATAAAGGCGCCAACGGCGAACGAGAAGAGCGAGCCGATCGAAGCACCCCACGGCGATCCGAGCTCCTCTGGATCGAGTCCCAGCTCTTCGCGCACTTTCGTCTCCAACGCAACCTTCGGATCGGACATCAGCTGCTTCGCGATCGACGCAGCCTCAGCCTCCCCGAATCCACGTCCACGATAAATCGCCGCGATCTCTTTCTCCTCTTCTTCAGGCATCGCCTCAAGTTCAGCGCGCTCCAACTCAATCTGTCGTTCCAGCAGTTCGGTCTGACTGCGCATAGAGACGTACTCCCCCGCCGCCATACTGAAGGCACCGGCGAGGAGTCCCGCAACTCCAGCAAGCACCACAAATGATCCCTGGCCGGTACTCGTTGCACCAGCAATACCGAAGACGAGCGCCGCGTTACTTACCAAGCCATCCGAGACACCGAAGATGGAGGCGCGCAGCGTCCCGCCGCCACCTGAGCGGTGCCACGGCTCGCGCGCCTGCGTCTCCGCCACGGCGGCGCGGTACGCACTAACCCCCGTCGTCTTATGTGCAACGTCAAGGTCGCGCCAGATCTCGGCATGCTTCGCCTCATCCTTGGCGATCTCATGCACCTCGGCGACATCACTATGCGCGCCGTAGACCTCCTCTTCGAAGCCCTCCAGCGCCTTCACCGCATCACTGACAGCACGCGTGCCGAAAAGCCGCGCAAGGATCGCAATCTGACGGACGCGCCAGCTCGGGCGCGGGGCGACCGGCGGATACTCACCGAGCGAGATCAGCTTCGCCTCCCAGATCGCGGCGTGGCGACGCTCGCTCGCCGCAATTGATTCGAATGCGGCCCTGCGCTGCGGATCCTTCTCGAGCGCGGCGAGCCTGTCGTAGAGGTAGATCGCATCGCGCTCTAAGGCGAGCCCAGCGAGGCTTGCGGCGCGATCCTTGATCTCCTGCATGACCCCTCCCTCTCGCCTCTCAGCGCAGCGCGCCGATGCGTGAATCGTAGCGCGTCGCGCTAGACGACCTCGAGGACGACCCAGCCCTCTGTATCCACGCTCACCGTATGAACGGTGAGTGGCTCCTCTGCTGGTGGGTCGAGTGGGAGGCCCGTGGTCAGGTCGAAGCGCGAAAGATGCAACGGGCAGGTGACGGTTGCCGCTGCCGCTCCAGCGGGAGCGATGAAGCCGCGATCAAGTTCGCAGTACTCATGTGTGCAGACACCATCCACGGCATAGAGGGTTCCGCCGCGGTTGACCACCAGGATCGCCTTGCCGTTCGGCCAGGCGAGGCGTGCCGTACCGTCGGCGAGTTCAGACGCTGGGAAGAGTCGTTCGTGCAGCACCAGCTGAGGCTACGCCGCGGTGGCTGCCGCCGCCAACTGTGCGGCAAAGGCGGCATCGAGCTTTGCGGCGAGCACCTCGCGGAGTCGATCCGCCTCCTCCTCGAGTGGAAGCGCTGCAACGACCGGTTCGAGGTAGCCCATGACAATGGTGCGTCGCGCTTCGGCTTCTGTTAGACCTCGCGCGCGAAGATAAAAGATTTGATTTGGATCAATTGGTCCAACAGAACTGCCGTGTGCGGCGCGCTCGCAGTCTGGTTGGTCAATCCAGAGCGATGGGATCGCCACGCTTCGCGCCGTCTTGGAGAGGAGCATGCCGAACTCGCCAAGATATGAGTTGGTACCGCGGCCAGATCGCGGAATGGTGGTGACACCCTTGACGAAGCCGCGCGCTTTGCCTGCGAAGATCCCCTTGGCGAGCAGGTCGCCCACCGTCTTCTCGCCAGCGTGAAGGCTGTAGGTGGTGAGGTCGTGAAGTTGATCCGCACCAGCAAAGACCACCTCAACCTGGCGGACCTTTGATCCGTTCCCCGTGAGTTGATGATCAATGCGGCCGCGCACCAGGCGTGCGCCAATCTGCGCCGCAGCGATCTGCAGCTCAGAGTTTGCCCCGAATTCGTGACGCCGCACTGGCAGATAGACAACATCCTCTGGGAGCTCCTGGATTGAGGCGAGGCGGAGCTTCGCCCCCTTGCCGAGCGTCACTTCGCTGGTTGTGGCAAGAAGCGCGCGCGCCGTGGTGCCGCTGGTGCTACCGCTATCAGCACTCCTGCCGGCCACCTCTTCACTGATCGTTGCACTTACGTTCTCGCCAAGCTTCACGGCGATACGCGCAAGAAGCGCCTCACCCTGCGCTGGGGACTCGATGCGAATGATGATCGGTGCCGTGATCGAGCCGCTCAACAGGCTGATCTCTGTCCCACTGTTCCAGCAGGCGCCGATCAGCGCCGTCATGCGATCACTCTCAGCGCCAGCGAGTGGCGTGCCGCCCGGGAGCGGCCCAACGGTGAGACCAGCGGCGCGCGCTTCGGCCCCAAGGTGAATTCCAACGCCACGCGCGGAGATGCTGATCAGTGCGGCGGCACCGGCGGGGAGCTCGCTCGCGGGGAGTTCGCTGATCGCTAGCGGCGGCGCGAGAAGGGTTGAGCCCTCAAGGTCGGCGGCGCGCAAGTCAACGTAGCCGGTGAAGAGGAGGTTAGCCTCGGTTGGGAGCGAGCTAAATGCCTTCAGGGCGTCGGCCCGCGGGCTGGCTCCGCCGAGCGCGTCGTCCAGGCGCTTCAACTCTTCTTCGTTCACCCAACTGAGTGGCAGGTCTCCAACCCCGTGACGGGCGGGTGTGGCGGCACTCACCCGAGCGCCCCCTCCATCTCCAAGCGGATCAGGCGATTGAATTCGAGTGCGTATTCCATTGGGAGCTCCTTGGTGAAGACCTCAAGGAAGCCTTGAACAATTAGGTTCGTTGCCTCGTTCTCGGTCATGCCGCGGCTCATCAGGTAGAAGATCTGGTCGTCTGAGACGCGGCCAACCGTGGCCTCGTGGCTCATTGAGGTGTCGTCCTCTTGAATGTCGATGTAGGGATACGTCTCGGAGCGACTCCCCTCATCAAGGATGAGCGCGTCACAGCGGACGCTGGTGGTGACGCCGGTTGCGCCAGGGGCCACCTTCACGGTGCCACGATAGGTTGCAACGCCGCCATCCTTACAGACCGACTTCCCTACGATACGACTCGTGGTGTTCGGTGCAAGGTGTATCGCCTTGGCGCCCGTGTCCTGGCGCTGACCCTTGGAGGCGACGGCAACGGAGACGATCTCCGCGTGCGCCTTCTCGCCGAGCAGATAGATCCCCGGGTACTTCATGGTGAGCTGTGCGCCGGTGTTGGCGTCAATCCACTCAACCGTTGCACCAGCGTGCGCATGCGCGCGCTTGGTGACCAGGTTGTAGACGTCGTTCGACCAGTTCTGGATCGTGGTGTAGCGCACCTTGGAGCCAGGAAGCGCAATGACTTCAACCACAGCGACGTGGAGTGAGTCGGTCGCCCAGTTCGGCGCGGTGCAGCCCTCAATGTAGTGCAGGCTGGCGCCTTCATCCACAACGATCAGCGTGCGCTCAAACTGTCCGGTGTTCTGGCCGTTGATGCGGAAGTAGGCCTGCAGTGGGAGTGGTACCTCTACACCCTTCGGCACGTAGACAAATGAACCACCAGACCAGACTGCGGAGTTGAGCGCGGCGAACTTGTTGTCTTCTGCAGGAATCACGGTGCCGAAGTACTTCTTGAAGATCTCTGGGTACTCCTTCATTCCCTGGTCGGTCCCCATGAAGACCACGCCGAGCTTCTGCAGATCTTCGCGGACGGAGTGGTAGACCACTTCGGAGTCGTACTGCGCACCTACGCCTGCGAGGAACTTTCGCTCCGCCTCAGGGATGCCGAGTCGCTCAAAGGTCTTCTTGATCTGATCCGGCACGTCGTCCCACGACTTCTCTTCGCGCTCGGATGGCTTCCGGTAGTACACAATCTTGGAAAAATCGAGCTTGGTGAGGTCGCCACCCCAGTGCGGCATGGCGCGCGCCTCGAAGTGCTTGTAGGCGCGGAGGCGGTACTCCAGCATCCAGGCTGGCTCGTCTTTGGTTTCAGAGATCTCGCGGACGGTCGCCTCGGTGAGGCCCGCCTTCGTCTCGCGAAGGTAGGTGATGTCGTCGTGGAAGGCGTACTGCTCCCGCTCGTCTCGAACGTTCGGATTGACGACCGTCATACAGCCCCCTTTGCGCTCACCGTGGACCCGGGCACGAGATCAGACTCGTGCGGTGGAATCCCGACTGATCGTATCAGGATTAGGCGGCGGCCGAACCCTTTCGGGAGAGCGCCGACTTCAGCCCATCAACCAGGCTGTAGACCACTGGGACCACGAGCAGCGTCAGGAGCGTTGAGGAGAGGAGCCCCCCAATCACCACGGTCCCAAGCTCTGCGGCGATGATCGAACCCTCGCTCGGTCCCGCCGCGAGCGGCAGGAGGGCGAGGATCGTGGCAACCGCCGTCATCAGGATTGGACGAACGCGCGTTCCGCCCGCCCGAAGGAGGGCCTCCTTTGTTGGCACCCCTTCGTGTCGAAGCTGCTCAACGCGATCAAGCAGCACGATGGCGTTTGTGACCACGATGCCGATCAGCATCAGGAATCCGATCAGCGCAGAGATGCCGATCGGTCGATTAGTGATCAGAAGCGCCGGGAAGGCGCCGATCACCGCGAGCGGCAGGCTGAACATGATCACCAGCGGATCAACGAGTGAGTTGAAGACGAGCACCATCGTCAGGTAGACGAGCAGGATCGCCACCGCCATCGCGGTGAAGAGGCCGCTGAAGGACTCGTTCTGCTGTTCGGTGACGCCGGCGAGCCGCACGCTGACGCGATCAAGCGATCCGTCCGCCTGGAGCTTCTCCACCGCACTCTTCACTTCAGTATTTACGGCGCCAGTATCCGCCACGGCGATCTCACCTGAGACGTTCGCCGCGAGTGACTGGTCGATTCGCGTGATGCTGGATGTCACCGAGATCTCTTCCACTGTCGCAATCGCGGCGAGCGGCACCTTGGTGACACTCCCCACCTGATATGCGCGCAGCGCATCAATGTTCGTCATCAGCGAACTGTCAATCTTCATGGAGAGACTGACCTTTTCGCCGTCCACTGAGATCTGCCCGAGCGGTGCGCCCACCAGCAGGTTACGTAGCTCCCCCGCCACCTGTGCGGCGGAGAGTCCCGCACCAGCGGCGCGCGACGGGTCAACGGTGATCTCAACCTGGCGGCCCGCCTTGACAAGATCACTCTTCACATTTGCAAGATTGCTGTTCGCGGCAAGGGTGTCTACGAGCAGGTCGGATGCGGCCTCAACTTCGGCGGCACGCTCACCCGTGATGATGATGGAGATCGCGTTTGATCCCGCTGCAAAACCAATCTCTTCCACGGTGACGGTCCAGCCGCCCGTGCCCACAGGTGCAAGGATCTCATTGAGACGATCCTTCGCAACGGCAAGATCCGTTGAAGGTTCAAGGATCACTGTCATGCGTGCCGCGTTCGGAGCACGACCAGTGATGGCGGCGGTGAGCGTCTGGCTCCCCGTTGCACTTTCGCCTGGGATTGATGTGGTCACAAGCTCAACCTCAGCATCACGTTCAAGCAGCGTGTACGCCCGGCGGCTCCGGTCGAGGACACGTTGAGTAGAGGTGCCGAGGGGTGGATTCACCGTGACGGTGAGCACCTTCTCGCTTCCGCTATTCAGGAACTGTGTTGGGATCTGCGAGACGAGTGAGAACGAACCAATAAAGAGTGCGGCGGAGACTGCGAGTGTCGCGAACTTCGTGATGCGACCGCGCAGGGCGAGACCAAGGATTGGAAGATAGATGCGACCCCAGATTGAGATCTCCTCACGCTCCCCCTTCACCTCGTAAGGAATCTTGGAGTTGACCCCCTTCACCTTGACCAGGAAGTAGGCGAGCACCGGGATGACCGTGAGTGCAACGATGAGCGACGCGAGCAGCGCATAGGTCACGGTCAATGCGAACGGAAGGAAGAACTGACTGATCAGGCCACCAACCACCCCGAGTGGGAGGAAGACGGCAATCGTGGTGATCGTGGAACTGGTGATCGCCGAAGCAACCTCGCGCGTTCCACTGAGCACCGCTTCGCCGATCGGCTCCCCTTGGCTACGGTGCCGGTAGATGTTTTCGAGCACCACAATGGAGTCGTCCACCACGCGCCCGACCGCAACGGCGAGTCCGCCGAGGGTCATGATGTTGATCGTGATCCCAGTCGTTGACATGAGGATGATCGCGGCGAGGACGCTCAACGGAATGCTCACCGCCGCCACAACCGTGGAGCGCAGATTGAGCAGGAAGATAAAGATCACCACAACGGCAAAGCCAGCACCAAGGCCGCCCTCCGTCAGGAGTGCATCAATGGACTCCAGGATGAAGACGGACGAGTCGGTGACGATGGAGCGCTCGACGAGCTGCGAATGGTTGGCGACGAACTCGTCGATCGCGGCAATTGACTCCTCTGCGGTAGTCACCGTGTTCGCCTCGGCAGACTTGCTGACGCTGAGTGCAAGGCCAGGCGCACCATTGGTCTCAGACCAGCCGGTGGTCCGGACTTCGGCGAGCGAGACGGTGGCAACCTGGCCAAGGAAGACAGGGACAGGTTGCCCCGTTGCGTCCACCGAGCCGCCAACCACAAGCTGCTGCAACTGCTCAATAGAGGTGAAGCGTCCGGTTGCTGAGACTGGGACAAGCGCGCCGTCCACTGGCAGCTGGCCCGCAGGGAAGGTGAGGTTGTTCCCTTGAATGATCCCCTGCACTTGAGAGACGCTGATGCGCGCAGTAGCGAGCTTCGCCGCGTCCATCATGATGATCGCCTGCTGCTCGCTGCCACCAGAAAGGTCCGCAGAAGAGACTCCTGTAACTCCTCGGAGTGATGGCATCAGCTCGGCCTCCGCGAGCTCAGCGAGCTCGGTCAGCGAGGTGTCGCCCTTCGGAGAGAGGGTGGCGATCACCACCGCTGCTGAGTTGATATTGAAGTTGCGCACAACAGGTGTGACGCCATCAGGAAGATTCGCGCTGTTGATCCCCGCCTCAACGAGTCGGAGGATCTCCTTGACGTCGCTCCCGTAGGCGAACTCCGCGCTGACAAAGCCGAGGCCAGTTGTAGAGACCGAACGAAGCGACTCAACACCTGGGACCGCGGCGACCGCCGCCTCAATAGGCGACGCCACCTGCTCGGCAACGTCGGCGGTGCCCGCACCAGGGTACGGAGCGATCACGGTCACGATCGGGAAGTCGATGTTTGGAAGGAGCTCCTGCTTCAGGTTCCCCCAGCTCGCCACACCACCCCCAAAGACCGCAAGGGCGATCAGGATGGTGACACTTCGTCGCGCAACAGCAAGTTTGGTGAGGAAGAACACAGGGACCTCCAACTATCTTTCGTGCGCTCGGGGCTCCGGCGCCGTCCCCGTTAGTATTACGGATACCCGCCGAACGCGCAGCGGGCCATAAAATGATTAAGGAGTAGCAACATGACAACGCGAACCGCTTCAGCCGTCTGGAACGGCACCCTTCTTGAAGGTTCGGGCACGATCACCAGTGTTGAGAGTGGCGCAATCGGCCAACTCCCGGTGAGCTGGCCACGCCGCTCAGAGACGCATGACGGCGTCACGTCGCCAGAGGAGCTCCTCGCCGCTGCACACGCCGCCTGCTTTGCGATGGCGCTCTCCGGCGGCCTCGCACGCAACAACACACCAGCCGAGAAGCTGGATGTCTCCGCAACAGTCACCTTTGAAAAGGTCGAGGCGGGATGGCGCGTCACCAAGTCGGCACTCACGCTCAAGGGCGTGGTCCCGGGGCTTGACGCTGCAAAGTTCAAGGAGCTCGCGGAGGGGGCGAAGGGTGGATGCCCAATCTCATCGGCGCTCGCAGGGAACGTTGAGATCACGCTAGAGATCGCGGGCTAACTCCTCGCGTTAGCGCGGTTCGGGCTAGCGCTCTTCGCGCACCGAGCGGATTGCGGCGGCGGTGCCGCTCGCGATCCGCTCAATCTCATTGACACCAATGACGAACGGTGGGCCGATCACGAGCTGATCACCATCTGTGCC
>Ga0209768_10002506_pt1 | contig 11413 bp, 6 predicted proteins | sample LauGreSBDMM110SD_3_FD_187564 | JGI IMG/M metagenome (GOLD analysis project Ga0209768, IMG submission 187564) | Freshwater lake microbial communities from Lake Michigan, USA - Sp13.BD.MM110.SD (SPAdes) (version 2) | ecosystem: Environmental > Aquatic > Freshwater > Lake | place: Lake Michigan... | reverse complement strand
AAGCCAATGTTTCTGGCGCTAGCGATATCAGGTATAAAGGAACAGTGGGTCGTTTTGAAACAAGAACGAGCGGCGCTTTGGGTATAAAGCCGCTATAAAGTATTATTAATTATATTAATTTGTTATATTAATTTAATTATATAAACTTAATATTATATTTTTAGAAAAATTTATACATTCTAAATATATATGTTTACCCCCCAATACCTATTACTTTCACTCGATGCTGGTGTTCTTTCTATCTCTTTGTTGGTGTTTATAGATCTGCTTATTAAGTTTAAAAGACCACTTGTATTAAAATCATTATTGCTTTTAATGGTTGCGTGTATAGGATTAAATGCGTTTGGTCAAATTTTTCAATTTTACTATAACTATTCTCGTGTTTTAATAGAATTACCTATTCATATTTTATCTATTGCTTGCATAAATTTTATATACCAGCTATATCGAAATAAACTGAGCAGATTTGTTCTTGTAAGCTGTTTATTGATTTTTTTACTTGTTATACTGATACCTCTTTATTATAATTATAAATTTGGATTAAATATTTATACAACAAACTATTATTTACATCCAAAAACTAGGTTAAGCACTTCCATAGTAAGAATAATTTCAGGTATTTATATATTATCACTTTGTATTTATTATCTATACAATATATTAGAAAAGTATAACCAAGCTAATATTTATTTTAGAAAATTAAGATTATGGTGTGTATTTATGATTGGAGTTCTAGTAGTATCCATCATCGTAGGTATTCTAAAATTTTCTTTTCCTTATTTTTTCCCTTTCAAATTTTTAGGAAATATTGTTTTATTGGCACCCCTTGTCATTATTTTATACCGACCTGCATTTCTAAATAAAATGCCTGTTGATGTATCCTTTTTATCTATTTTTTCTTCTCAAAGAGTAGATAAAATACCGTCTGATACTTTTGCTAACCATTTTTTTACCAATTTGTATTATTTAAAAGAAAAGTGTACCGCTGCTGAGTTTTCTGAAATTTTAGGGGTAGATCAAGAAACACTAAATAATTACATTAAAATATATTATGATACATCTTTTACAGATTTAGTAAATAAATACCGGATCCTATATTTCATTGATTTGGCTAATAATCCAGAAAGTAAGCTCTTTACAATTGATGCACTTGCCAAGCAAGCTGGCTTTAGCTCAAGGCAAAACATGGCTTTTTTCTTTAAAAAGTTTCATGGTGGATCTCCTTCAGACTACGTAAAACACATAAATAGTAACTAGCATTCTTTAATTTTCAAGGTTTTATCGGCTAAAAACTTTACATAAGTGTTTGTTATACATAGGACTATGTTTTATTGGCGAGGTAAATGAGCTATAGTCAATTAATTTTCAACCCTCTAACTCGCACCATGTTATTTTGTCTGTAGTATAATATCTAAATGATAATTATAACTGATTGCTAAGTCAAGCCTATGAGGGTGATTTTTAAAAATTCTTCTTACTTTTTTATTATTGCTATTACCTTTTTGGTAATGCCTGCTGGTTTATTTGCTCAAACGATTGTTACCAAATCTGCTCCTGGGACTTACAACCTAGGCGGGGGTACTAGTAAGATTTCTCAAAATTTTATAGTGGATTGGAGTATTGGGGAGAGTGCCATTATTGAGACCTTTTTTGGAAGAAGCACACAGGAAAATCTACTACTAACATCAAAATCATTTGTTACCAGCGGGGTTTTACAGCCCACAGATTGGTTTTATATACCCATTTTGAGAAGAGAAACACTTCGGTTAGATGAAGTAAGGGTATATCCTGTTCCTGCTAAAAACTTTGTAAATCTAGATTTTAGATCTGGTGATATAGGCTATTTCTATGTTTCATTATATGATAATAGCGGTAAGATTATTGACACAAAGGAAATCGTTAAGTCGGAAAAGCCAATATCTCAAAACTGGAACATTTCAAAGCTAGCCTCAGGTATGTATTTTTTTAAGGTCCTGGTAAGACCCACTTCATACAAGATTGAAAAAACCGGTGTTTTTAAATTTCAAAAAATTAATTAACGGATGAAAAAGTTAGTACTGTTAATAGTTACGGTTATTTTGGTTAAGGCTGTTCAAGCACAAATTCCGCAAACTTTAAATTATCAAGGTATTGCTAGAAATGCAAGTGGAGAACCCATCCGTTATCAAGAAATATCCGTGCGTATATCAATTATTGATAGTGCCCTTGCAGGTAAATTGGCTTATCAAGAAACAAGACGGGTAATGACAAACTATGTAGGGTTATTTAATATTGTCATTGGAGGACCAGATGCTTTTTATGTATTAGGTAACATCAGCGCCGTTGATTGGGCTACGGGTAATAAACATATTAAGCTTGAAATAGACCCAGCAGGTCAGAGTAATTATACTATTGCCGGTATAACCAAATTGCAAAGTGTGCCATACGCACTTTATTCAACCCCCTCTGGCAATGCTTCAGGTGATTTAACTGGTAACTATCCTTCTCCATCTATTGCTTCTAAAGCAGTTAATACTTCTAAATTAGCAGATGGTTCTGTAACTGATATTAAAGTAGCTATGGGAATTAACCCCGCAAAAGTTGGATTGGATAAAGTAAATAACACCGCTGACATAGATAAGCCTGTAAGTACCGCAACACAGGTTGCACTTAGTTCAAAACTTAATATTGCAGATACTAATACAATGTTGAGTAATAGGTTTAATAGAGATACTGTTTCACTTTCAAATAGAATCAATTTGAAAGCAAATACTACTGATGTAAATACATCTCTTGCACTTAAAGCAAATATTACTGATGTAAATACATCCCTTGCACTTAAAGCAAATACTACTGATGTAAATACATCTCTTGCACTTAAAGCAAATACAGCAGATGTTAATACATCCCTTGCACTTAAAGCAAATATTACTGATGTAAATACATCCCTTGCACTTAAAGCAAATACTACTGATGTAAATACATCTCTTGCGCTTAAAGAAAATATTTCAAATAAAAGTCTAGATGTATCGGCTGATGGCACTTCTGATGAAAAATATCCTACGGTTAAATCAGTTAAAACATATGTAGACTTAATGGCTGGCAATATTTTGGCTGGTCAAGTAAATGCAGATTGGACTGCAACAGTAGGTCCAGCAAAAATTTTAAATAAGCCTAACTTATTTAGTGGTGTATATTCAGACTTAACTGGAAAGCCTACATTGTTTACTGGATCATACACAGATCTAACAAACAAGCCTAACTTATTTAGCGGTGCATATTCAGACTTAACTGGAAAGCCTACTTTGTTTAGTGGATCATACACAGATCTAACAAACAAGCCTAACTTATTTAGTGGCTCTTATTCTGACTTGACAAACAAACCTGTCATTCCAGCTGCTCAAGTTAGCGCAGATTGGAATGCAACAACAGGTGTTGCTATGATTTTAAATAAACCTACATTGTTTAGTGGTGCTTACGCAGATTTAACTGGACCTATTCCAACATGGAATCAAAACACTACAGGTAACGCAGCCACTGCAACTAAGTTGGCAGCGCCTAAAAATATCAATGGTGTTGCATTTGATGGCAGTGCAGATATTACGATTACGGCTGCAGCATCAACATTGTCTGGTACTGTTCAAGTTGCAAACGGTGGTACAGGTGCTTCAACTATTACAGGAATTGTAAAAGGAAATGGAACAAATGCAATGTCAGCGGCAATATCCGGAACGGATTATTTAGCACCAACAGGTAGTGCAGCTGCTCTAACAAATTTTCCTACACTTAATCAAAACACTACAGGTAACGCAGCCACTGCAACTAAGTTGGCAGCGCCTAAAAATATTAATGGTGTTGCATTTGATGGCAGTGCAGATATTACAATTACTGCAGAAGCTAATACACTAACAGGTACTGTACAAGTTGTTAATGGAGGTACTGGTACTTCAACAATTACGGGTTTAGTAAAAGGTAATGGAACAAATGCAATGTCAGCTGCAATATCCGGAACGGATTATTTAGCACCAACAGGTAGTGCAGCTGCTCTAACAAATTTTCCAACACTCAATCAGAATACAACAGGTAATGCTGCTACCGCTACTAAATTAGCAACACCTAAAAATATTAATGGTGTTGCATTTGATGGCAGTGCAGATATTACGATTACGGCTGCAGCATCAACATTGTATGGGACAGTTCAGGTTGCAAATGGAGGTACAGGTTTAACTAACGCTGGTTTGACAGGTCAGGTTTTAACAACTGTTGCTGGTGGAACACTTTCATGGACAACGCCAACAAGTATTAGTGTTGGAGCCATCAGTAATACGAGTAATGTAAATGGTGCAAGTATAACAGGAGGGGTATTAAATCTTGCTCCTGCAGACGGAACTAATGGCGGTATTCTTAACGCAAGTAATCAAACTATTGGTGGACCAAAATATTTTTTAGATAATATCACCATTTCAAATGGAATAAAACTTGGAACCACTGGCGGAGCACAAAATCTAATGTATGGCGGGGCAGTATTTGCTTACGGAACACCTGGAGCAAATAATACAGGAATAGGTTCTTATGCTCTTTCAAGTTTAACAAATACCGGAAATGAGGGGAATAATAATACTGCTGTTGGAACAAATGCTATTAGACAAGGAGGTGCAGCAAATGGAAGCCGCAACACAGCTGTGGGAAGTTCAGCTTTATCAAATGGAAGTGGTACTTCTGATAATGTCGCAATTGGCTATTATACATTGGCTGCAGGTATTTCTGGTGGATCTAACACTGCCGTTGGTACTTATGCGCTTCAAAATAATTCTACTGCAAGTTATAACGTTGGTATTGGTTACGAAACATTAAAGAATACCACAACAGGTGGAAGTAATACTGCTGTTGGAAGAGGTGCCATGCTTAGTAATACATCAGGGGATGTGAATACTGCTGTTGGAGAAAGTGCCCTAATTTCAAATACAAATGGTAGATATAATACATCAATAGGTGTCCAATCTCAAGAGCTAAATACAACAGGTCAATCTAATACCGCAATAGGTGTTGCAGCTATTGATAGAAATACGGGTGGTAATAATAACGCCGTACTTGGTGCTTTTGCGGGTCGATACATTGCAGATGGAACTACTTACAATACTGCTATTGATAATTCAATTTTAATTGGAGCTTCAGCTAAACCGCTTGCTAATAATGCAAACAATGAAATTGTTATTGGTTACAATGCAGTTGGTAATGGAAGTAATACTGTAACACTTGGAAATACGTCTATTACATCAGTTAAAACATCTGGCGCATTTAATGCACCTATATATTCTTCAACACCTCAGGCATTAACAGCAGGTAGTAATATTTCTTGGAATCCATTGTCTGGATTAAATGCAAGTGTTACACTAAATGCAAATAGTACATTGGCATTTTCTGCTCTACCGCCAGTTGGGTCTAGTGGAACATTAATCATTTCACAGCCTGCTTCTGGTAGTACTTATACTTTAACATTACCATCAGCAACAACCAATAGAGTATTGGGGTCTTCTAGTGGCGTCACTTTATCAAATACCAATAGTGCAAAAGATATCTTGTCTTTTTATTATGATGGCAATGCATTTTATTGGAATATTGGAAATGGTTATGGTTCATCGCAAACAGTAAATGCTACAAACATTGTAGGAGGGACTGCTGGGGCTGTATTGTATCAATCTGGGAGTGGCACTACTGGTTTTACCGCTGCTGGAACCAGCGGTCAAGTGTTAACTTCTGCTGGTACGGGGGCGCCAACATGGACTACGCCTTCAACTGGTGTTGGTGGGTCTGGGACATTGAACTATCTATCAAAATTTTCTGCAACAAGTACACTTGCTAATAGTTCAATTATTGATGAAGGCACGGGTGTTTATTTTAAAACTGCAGATGCTAATTCTACTTCTGGAGCTGGTGGTGCAACAGTTAAAATAGGCACGAATGGCAGGTCAATGCCAGCTACTTCAGGAACAGCTCAAAATAGTGTTGGGTTAAGGCTAGCATCTAATAATAACGATGTATTAGATTTTGGAATAGGTTCTCGAATTGCTTGGCTGCAATCTTCAGATTTATTAAATCTAGGTGCTGGTTATGATATTAATTTAAATCCTGTTGGCGGAAATGTTGGTATTGGAATGAATACGGCACCAACATCAAAGTTAGATGTAAATGGAAATGTTAAAGCAAGTTCATTTAATTCAACAATTGTTAATTCTGTTGGATCTAATGTGATTCTAGGGCAAGGTAATGTGCTAGCTAGTTTAACGACTGGTAGTAACAATGTGGGAGTTGGACAATATACATTAAACTACTTGGCAGCAGGTTCTGAAAACTTAGGAATGGGTTATTCTGCAATGTATAACACACGTGGTAGCAATAACGTAGGCTTGGGGCATAACTCATTATGGACCAACAATACAGGAAATAATAATACAGCTATTGGTCATACATCTGGATATAATAATTCTGGATCTGATAATACTTTTTTAGGCTATAATGCAAATAGTAGCGGGGGTATCTCAAATGCAACTGCAATAGGGTCAGGCGCAACTGTTTCTGCAAGTAATACCATTCAACTTGGTAATACTAGTACAACAAGTGTTAATACTTCTGGAGGATTAACTGCAAATGCAGCAGTAACAAATGAGATTACTTCTAGTTTTACTATTGATGCTAATAATGCAGAAACTTATAAAGGAAAAATAATTATATGTAATCCTAGTGCTGCTATTACAATAACTTTTGCAGCTTCATTGCCAACTGGCTTTAACTGTATGGTTTTACAAAAAAGTGCAGACGCTAATAAAGTCACTTTTGCCGCAGGTACAAGTGTTACCATAAAAAATAGAAACAATTATACTGCTACTGCAGGGAATTATGCATTAGCAACAATCGTTCATATTGGAGGTAACATTATTGTTACAGCCGGTGATATGCAATAACAAAAATTTAAACTTTTTTATAATCAGTTACTATGAAAAAAACATGTTTACTAATTGCAATAATGGCTTTTTTGAGTGCCAATTGTTTTGCAAACAATTTAGTGATGGGTACGCCTTCTATTTTAGGAAGTACTGTCAGTTTTACAATTAAGTGGGATAATAGTTGGTATGTTTCAACAGGCCCATCAAATTGGGATGCAGTATGGGTGTTTGTAAAAAGGCAAGCTTGTAATCAAGCAAGTCAGAATCCATGGGTGCATGCAGATTTAGCTGCAAGTGGACATAGTTTGTCATCCACTAGTCAATTGCAAATTGATTTGGCATCAGATAATAAAGGTGTGTTTATTAGAAGAAGTGCAGCTGGTATTGGTAATATAACACAGGTTACGGTTACCTTAACATTAGCATCATCTATAAATACCGATAATATTGGTGTGTATGGAATGGAAATGGTAAATGTACCTGAGGGTCAATTTTATATTGGCGACGGTGTTAATAGTCAATATAGATTTACAAATGGAAATACAACTAGTCCAAAACTTATAACTCAGGCTATTGATAACGCTGGGTTAGGTGCAAGAACGAACTACAATAAAGACGGCTTGGGGAGTAGTGTAGATTTGCCTAATACTTATCCAATTGGATACAAAAGATTCTATTGTATGAAGTATGAAATAACTTGTGCTCAATATGTAGGTTTCTTAAATACATTGACATATGAACAACAACTTCATAGGCAGCAAGATTTTAACTGGAATACCAACCCGCCTACATCAAGTAGTGGGACTTCCTATATGGAAAATTGGGGCTATAAAATTGTAATTAAAACGCCTGGTGTATCTACAACAACCTTAACACCTGCGGTTTATGCTTGTGACGCTAATGCAAATGGAACTTTTGACGAGGATTGTGATGGTTTAGGGTTTCCTGTTTCATTAAGAAAAGTTCATTGGTTAGCCTATTTAGATTGGGCGGCACTTAGGCCAATGACAGAGTTTGAGTATGAAAAGGCTTGTAGAGGTCCCTTACAGCCAGTTGCTGATGAATTTTCATGGGGAAGCACAGATATTAGTAATTCTTATAACGAATTAAATTGGAAATGCGGAAATGAGATACCTCAGGCTTTTCAATTGGGCCAAGCTAATTTAGGGACTAGTCGTTCACACAGGGTAGGAATGGAAGCTACAGCAAATACAGACAGGGTGCATGCGGGAGCTACTTATTATGGGATTTTAAACATGACAGGCGGAATGGTAGAGATGTGTGTTGGTGGTTGGAGTTATGATTATTCTACTTTTACAACGGCAAATGGTGATGGAAATCTTACTTCATTTGGTAATACTGATATGACAACATGGAATTCAATGCAGTTTTGGAATAAGGGAGCATCATTGGTTCATTATAGTCTTAATGCTAGAGTTTCAGAACGAAATTGGGGAAATGATGACAACTATGGTAATGGTGTTTCTGGGCGTGGTGTACGATCGTATTAATTAGAAATATAGATGCGAATTTTTAGATTATTATTCTTACTGGTTTTTTATGTTAGCCTTACTAAAAAGGCTAACGCTCAAATTTTTATGCCTGCAATGCGAGCTGCAATCAGCTCAAAACCCGCTATTACAACTACAATGTATTCGGGAGGGATTGGTAATGGAGCGGACATAAAAAATATTATACAAAGCATATGTCCGCCTTTGGATGTCGAATCGATTTTTTATGGTGGAACAGGATATAGTTCTTCTGAAAAAAATTACATACAATCTAATTGCCCCCCATTAGAGGTTGAATCGATTTTTTATGGTGGAATTGGTTACAGTTCTTCTGAAAAAAATATTATTCAAGCAAGTTGTCCTCCTCTAGAATTAGAGTCAATTTTTTATGGCGGAACAGGTTATAGCTCTTCAGAAAAAAATCTCATTCAAGCCACATGTACACCACTTGCTGTGGAAAGTATATTTAAAGGTGGCACTGGTTATGGAGATGCAAGTTTATTCAAAGAAAATTGTATTTTTCAAGTAAGTACAAATCTAATTCGTTCTTACAACATTAATAATCAACAAAGTTATAGTGGAACAGGTTCTAATTTAGGGGATGTTTCAGGAAATGCAGTAAATGGAACTTTGGTAAATGGTGTTGGGTATAATAGTTCAAATGGAGGGTCGCTTGTTTTTGATGGCAATGATGATTATGTAAGTTTTCCTTCTGGATTTTCTACTACCGATAATTTGACTTACGAGGCTTGGGTTAATCCTTTGGATCTAAGTGGATTTAGAGTAATATTAAATCACGATGGATGGAGTACAGGATATATTCACTTTCAATTTGCAAATAATTCATTGCAATTTGCATTAAATGGTGAGTCAGATATGTATTCAACATATTCTTTTACTGCTAATAATTGGTATCAGGTTGCAGCAGTGTATTCTAAGTCTGCAAAAACCATTTCTTTTTATGTTAATGGAACACTTACCAATACAGAAAATTATAACAATCCACCTTCTATTACCAATACAAACTTAAAAATGGGTGCTTGGGACGGAAGTAGATTTTTTAATGGAAAAATAGGGTTGGTAAGAATTTATAATAGCGCTTTAAGTGCATCGGATATTCTTACAAATTTCAATGGCTCTAAATCCAGATTTGGCTTTTAAGTCGTAAAATAAGAATTAATGAAAAAATATATTTACATATTCATACTATTTATTTCAAATTTTGTGCAGGCACAAAGCAAAATATTTTTTGCGCAAAATCATACTAAAGTTCCTGCTGCAAATCCTTCACAATCTTACAATGCGTTAAACTTTAGCACATCCTTGCAAAACTATGCAAGCCTTCCAGCAGCAACATATTTTTCTGGAAATTTTACTATCGAATGTTGGGTTTATCCTACCGCACATACTAATTGGAGTAGAATTATTGATTTTGGTAATGGCGCTGGAAATAATTGTGTTTTATTTTCAACTTCTTATGGAACTAGTGGTAAGCCAGGCTTTTATGTTGGAGGGGCCCAGTTTGAGGCTACTTCTCAAATCCCCCTTAATCAATGGACCCATTTGGCAGCAACACTTTCTGGTAGTATAGCAACTATTTATATTAATGGCGTTGCATCTGGTACCGCTAATTTTCCTACACCCGCTAATGTAACTAGAAATTATAATTACATAGGTAGAAGTAACTGGGGGTGGGGCGATCCTGCACCGAGTGCTAGTTTTGATGACTTGCGTATTTGGAGTGTAGCAAAAACTGGGGCAGAAATTATCTCCTCTATGAATAATGAGTTAAGCGGGAATGAATCTAATTTAGTGGCCTATTTTAAATTCAATGAAGGCGTTTCTTGTGGAAATAACACAGCAATTACAACACTTGTGAATAGTGCTTCAACAGGTGCCCAATACAATGCAACACTTTCTAATTTTACTTTAAATGGTTCTTGTGTTTCTAATTTTGCATCTGGAATAACTATTGGATCCAATTCAATTATTTCCAATGGCTTAGTTATGCATTTAGATGCAGGTAATACTGCATCTTATCCTGGTTCGGGTTCCACTTGGACTGATTTAAGTGGAAATGGATACAATGGAACACTTACGAATGGACCAGCCTTCAGTAGTTTAAATGCTGGGTCTATTGTATTTGATGGATCAGATGACGTGGCCTCTTTTGGCGATATTTTAAATATGGGCTTAAATAGTTGGACGCTTTCCTCTTGGGTAAAAATCAATGATGGATCTGGACTTGCTGGCATTATCGGCAAAACATCTTATAGAGGATATGTTGGAAGATATTCTTTTTATATAGAAAATAATGATTTACATGCGTTTTTCCAGCCGGATATTAATTATAGTGTAACTACTCCAATAGCGCCCTATTTAGATAATAGATTCCACAATTTAGTGATGACGATTGATCGTACATCAATGATGTACTTTTATATAGATGGAGTATCTGTTGGTACACCACTTAACGTCAGTGGCGTGAGCAATATCAACCTAAATTCATCAACAGATAACTTTTATATCGGTTCTTATGGAAGCAATAATGGACAAAGCCCACAATACTTTCTTAATGGGAATGTAAGTCAAGTATCAATCTATAACAGAGCCCTTACAGTTGCTGAAGTTATTCAAAACTACAATGCCCTTCGTCCTCGTTTTTAACGATTGGTATTTACCATGGTGGCCAAATGTCAAAGATGAAACCTGGTCTGTTCGTGCTATCAGAGCTTTTTAAACATCGGTTAATTTGATTTACTGTAATTGTTTTTAATATTTTAAGCTATAAATGAGGGGTAACCCCTTTACTAGTTTCAATTTAACTAGTATAAACTTGTGCAATAACTAATTATGTCCTATCTTCGCCGTCCAAATATCGCGAGGTAGAGCAGCGGTAGCTCGTCGGGCTCATAACCCGAAGGTCGGAGGTTCGATCCCTTCCCTCGCAACAAAAAAGACCTCAAATCGGGGTCTTTT
>Ga0209768_10002504_pt1 | contig 11414 bp, 12 predicted proteins | sample LauGreSBDMM110SD_3_FD_187564 | JGI IMG/M metagenome (GOLD analysis project Ga0209768, IMG submission 187564) | Freshwater lake microbial communities from Lake Michigan, USA - Sp13.BD.MM110.SD (SPAdes) (version 2) | ecosystem: Environmental > Aquatic > Freshwater > Lake | place: Lake Michigan... | reverse complement strand
AGCTTTTCCCTTGCCTTCATCGCCCCATTGAGCGCCAAGTAAAACAAGTGCAGGCATTAGTAAAGCCTCTCCGATTAGTTGTTAACTATTTTAGTGATGAAGTACCGGTTGAACGAAGATCTTCGCACGCACGAGCAACACGAGCAGCCATACCAGCCTCTGCTGCCTTACCCCAAGCACGTGGATCATATGCTTTTTTATTTCCAACTTCACCATCGATCTTTAATACACCGTCATAGTTTTTAAGCATGTGATCAACAACTGGACGAGTAAATGCATATTGAGTATCGGTGTCAACATTCATCTTAATCACACCGTAATCAAGTGATTCACGAATCTCAGAGAGAAGTGAACCTGATCCACCATGAAAGACAAGATCCATTGGCTTACTTCCCTTAGGCAGTCCGAGTTTGGCTGAGACCGCCTCTTGTAAAGTTGCAAGAATTTTTGGCTGCAAAACTACGTTACCGGGCTTATACACACCATGCACATTTCCAAATGTTGCGGCAACTAAGTAGCGCGCCTTTGCATCTGTTCCTAAAGTTTCAACCGTCATAAGTGCATCTTCAGGTGTTGAGTACAACTTGGCATCATGCTTTGCTTCGACGCCATCTTCTTCTCCTCCGACTACACCGATTTCAATTTCAAGAATAGTTTGTGCGGCAACTGACATGGCTAACATTTCTTTTGCAATCTTCATATTTTCAACCATATCAACGGCTGATCCATCCCACATATGAGAGTTAAATAATGGGGCCTTACCTGACTTCAGTCGATCTGCGCCAAAAGCTAATAGTGGTCGCATGAAGCCATCAAGTTTTTCAACTGGGCAGTGATCGGTGTGAATTCCAATATTAACTTTGTAGTTCTTTGCTACAACATGGGCATACTCTGCAAGTGCAACTGCACCGTCAACCATATTTTTTACAGTCGAGCCCGATGCATATTCGGCCCCACCCCAAGAGAATTGGATAATTCCGTCAGACTCTGCTTCGGCAAAACCACGAATCGCTGCAGTTACTGTCTGTGATGATGAAACATTTATAGCCGGGTATGCGAATGCACCTTTTTTTGCACGATCTAACATGTCGATGAAAACATCAGGGGTTGCAATCGGCATTGTGGTGACTCCTATTGGCTCGATGTAATTCTTTAGACTGAGCGCTTCATTGAGTCGTCTAGAGGCTTACGGCCAATCCTCTCACTTTCGTTCTATCGGCACAAAAAAGACCGCTCAAGACACCCCGAGCGGCCCTTTTCAATCTATCTACACCATGGATTTCAGGGCGTTTGCCAAGAACTTAGCCAAGGCGGCTACAAGAATGGGGCTAGCTAAGAGCTTGAGAAAAATCGCAATGAAAGATGCGAGCATGTGGTCTCCTTTCTGTTGCGGCATCTTCGGTGAATCTCGTGCTCCTGGATTACCCATAGCCAAACACTGTTGATAACAATGGCAAAGATGTAATGTTGCTTGACATGAGCCAAGATCATGAATCCATCGCGAATCTTTCGAGTGAAGATAGAAAATTTCCACCAACAGCAGAGTTTGCTGCAATGGCTAATGCAAAAGCGGATTTATACGAGTTAGCAGAAAAAGATCGCCTTGCTTTTTGGGACATGCAGGCAAAAAATCTGGACTGGGATAAACCTTGGAGTAAAACCCTGCAATGGGATGCTCCCTATGCGCAGTGGTTTGTCGGTGGAAAGTTAAATGCATCAGTTAATGCACTTGATCGACATGTTAATCAAGGTTTGGGAGATCGTGTTGCATTCTATTTTGAGGGTGAACCTGGTGATTGCCGAACAATTACCTATGCACAACTACTTATCGAGGTTAAGAAAACTGCAAATGCACTTACTGAATTAGGAATAACATCTGGAGATCGTGTTGCGATTTATATGCCAATGATTCCTGAAGCTGCAATTGCCATGTTGGCTTGTGCTCGAATCGGTGCTCCCCACTCTGTTGTTTTTGGTGGTTTCTCGGCAGATGCGCTTTTGTCTCGCATTCAAGATGCCGATGCAAAATTAGTGATAACTGCTGATGGCGGTTTTCGAAAAGGAGCTCCTTTTGCATTAAAGCCTGCAGTAGATGAGGCGTTAAAAGGCAAGCACAATGTTGCACATGTATTAGTTGTCCAACGAACCAAACAAGAGACAGCATTTAATAATTCCGTTGATGTTTGGTGGCATGAGATTGTAGGTAGACAATCTGAAGAACATATTGCACAATCTTTTGACTCTGAGCATCCACTATTTATTTTGTATACATCTGGCACTACTGCCAAACCAAAGGGAATTTTCCACACTACGGGTGGATATTTAACACAAGTAGCATTTACACATAAAGCAGTGTTTGATTTAAAGCCAAGCACTGATGTCTTTTGGTGTACCGCTGATGTTGGTTGGGTTACAGGACACAGCTATATTGTTTATGGTCCTTTGATTAATGGTGCGACACAGGTTATGTATGAAGGAACACCCGATACTCCCCACAAAGGACGCATCTTTGAATTAATTGAAAAGTACGGTGTGACTATTTTGTACACAGCTCCAACGTTAATTCGTACATGGATGAAATGGGGCGATGAATTTCCACAGGCACATGATTTAACTTCTTTACGTTTATTGGGCTCTGTAGGTGAACCAATAAATCCAGAGGCTTGGATGTGGTACCGAGATGTTATTGGAGCTAACCGATGTCCAATCGTAGATACATGGTGGCAAACAGAAACAGGCGGAATAATGATTTCTCCATTGCCTGGAGTAACTGCAACCAAACCCGGATCGGCAATGTCAGCAATACCGGGCATTAGCGCCGTTGTCGTTGATGATAAAGGTGTACCTGTTGCAAAAGGTCATGGAGGTTTTTTGATTCTAGATAAACCCTGGCCAGGAATGTTACGTGGCATTTGGGGCGAAGATGAACGATACAAAGAAACATATTGGTCACGTTTTCCTGGAATCTATTTTGCTGGTGATGGCGCAAAGTTAGATAAAGATGGAGCGATTTGGCTACTAGGACGAGTTGATGATGTGATGAATGTTTCTGGACATCGTATTTCCACAACTGAGGTTGAATCAGCACTAGTTTCACATGAAGCCGTTGCAGAGGCAGCAGTTGTCGGTGCAAACGATGCAATGACAGGGCAGGGAATTGTTGCATTTGTAATCTTGCGTGGAGGAATTGCTCATGCAAATGGGAAGGTAAATGGAGATGAGCTTGTTAATGAACTTCGAAACCACGTAGCAAAAGAAATCGGTGCCATTGCCAAACCCCGACAAATATTGGTAGTTGCTGAGCTCCCAAAGACTCGAAGTGGAAAAATCATGCGGCGATTACTCAAAGATGTAGCTGAAAATCGTCAGGTTGGTGATGCAACTACTTTGGCTGATCCAAATGTGATGAAGCTAATTGCGCAGGGGTTAAATACAACTAGTGAAGATTAATTATAGGAATTGAAAAAGGTTGGATTCAATCGTGAAACTAAATCTTGATTCCAAGGTATTTCTGCGTTAGTTCAATCAACTGTGCTTCTGAGTTGATAACACCTATGTGTTTGTAAAGCACATCACCATTAGGTGCGATAAACCAAGTGACAGGTACACCTAAACCAAAATATTGACGTGATCGTCCATCAGAGTCATAGAGATTTGGCCAAGTCATCCCATTGTTTTTTACAAACTCCTGGGCATCTTGCAGATTCGCCTCTTCAACATTAACTCCAATAAGTTGGACTTTATCTTTTGCTTTTTCATAAAAACTAACAAGTCGAGGAATTTCATCGACGCAAGGTCCACACCATGAGCCCCAAACATTGACAATCATTGGTCCCCGCAGAGCACCAATCTGTGCGCCATCTGACTGATCTAAACAATCTAGTGAAGTTCCTTCTGTCCCTGATTTTTCCTGGGATATCTCTTTACAGTCAACGACTTTTCCGATCACTTTAGAATCAGAGCCACCGTTGTTTGCTGAATTAATATTTACCTGAGCACATGCAGTTAACAAAAGTAGAGTTATGCCAAGTAAGATTTTCTTCATCGAAAGTCCTTGTCGGTTTTTACAAGAGACATTGCTTTCTTTTTATCCATCTCACCAATTCCAACACTTGGACAAATTTTGGCGATTGGGCATGCCCCACATGCGGGTTTGCGCGAATGACAGATTCGCCGGCCATGCCAAATAATCCGTTGTGAAAGATTTGTCCACTCTGCTTGTGGAATTAGTTGTTGAACAACCATTTCTACCTTCACGGGATCTTTTTCATCAGTCCAACCAAACCTTCTTGATAATCTCCCAAAGTGTGTATCTACCGTAATTCCTGGAGTATCAAATGCATGACCTAATACGACATTTGCAGTCTTTCGCCCTACTCCTGGCAATGTAATCAGCTCTTCTAACGTGTGGGGAACTTCGCCACCAAAATCTTCTAGGATCTTTATATTAAGTCCTTTTATATGCCGAGCTTTTGCGCGATAAAAACCACTTGAATGAATGAGATCTTCAATTTCGTGCAGATCTGCTTTTGCATAGGCCTTTGGATTCTTATACTTTCGAAAGAGCGCAGGAGTAATAGTGTTAACCCTCTTATCTGTACATTGCGCGCTTAGAACGGTAGCAATTATTAATTCAAGTGGATTGGTAAAATCTAATTCACAGCGAATATTGGGATAAGTCTTCGTAAGAATGCGGTAAACGGCCTTGGCCCCTTTTCGGGTTTCACTATCAACCAACATGGATGTAAACTACCCTGCGTGAGCCCAGAAGAATCTATTGTTCGCAAAGCGCCTTTGTTTACTGCCCTTGATGAAGCTGCCGCGCTATCGCTTCACGCATCGATGGATTCAGTCAAAATCTCAAAAGGTTCAATCTTGTTTGCCGAGGGCGATGAGGGCGATCATCTTTATGTGATCCTTGATGGAAAAATAAAACTGGGCACTTCTAGTGGGGACGGACGAGAGAACCTTCTTTCTATTCTCGGCCCAGGTGAAATGTTTGGTGAACTCAGTCTTTTTGATCCAAACCCACGCACATCAACTGCAACTGCTGTAACTGATGCCAAACTTTTAAGCCTTGGTCAAGCAAAACTTATTCCATGGCTAACAGAAAATCCTCGTGTTTCTCTTAATCTATTAGCCAGCCTTGCACAGCGCTTGCGCCGCACCAATGAGGCAGTTGGTGATTTAGTTTTCTCAGATGTCCCCGGCAGAGTTGCAAAAGCGCTCATTGATTTAGGCGAACGATTTGGTAAGCAAACAGATGAAGGATTGTTAGTCAACCATGATTTAACTCAGGAAGAGTTAGCACAACTTGTTGGTGCATCTCGAGAAACGGTCAATAAGGCACTTGCTGATTTTGTGGGTCGCAACTGGTTGAAACTTGATGGACGTTCAGTTCTCATTACAGATTTAGAACGTCTTTCAAAGCGAAGTAAATAAAACTCCTTCACTCAAGGTAAAGAAGTGAAGCTAGATCTAAAAATAGTTTTATTAAGTAATAGAAATCTTTTACTGCAGTAAATACTTCTAATCAGTAATTTCCACTGTCAGCTCAATTTCAACAGGGGAGTTAAGGGGTAGTTCTGCAATTCCTACTGCACTACGTGCGTGCTTTGCACCATCGCCCCATATAGAAATAAAGAGCTCTGAAGCTCCATTGACAACTGCAGGGTGATTAATGAATCCAACGACACCATTTACATACCCAACAACGCGAACAATTTTCGTAATTTTATTAAGATCAGCAACTGTTTCAACAGCGGCTAATGCATTGAGAGCACATATTTGAGCAAGTTCTTTCGCTCTCTCGGGAGTAATCTCACCATCAACTTTTCCAGTTGCAACCATTTCGCCCTTAAGTAGAGGAAGTTGTCCGGCAGTAAAAACTAAATTTCCAGTACGAATTGCAGGTATATAGGCGGCGACTGGCTTTGCAGCAACTGGAAGCTCTAATCCAAGTTCCTTTAGTTTTGCTCGGACATCAACTTTATTCATGTGATTACTCGCTTCATATATGCAACTAACTGCTCACCTGTACCTGGTGCTGGAATTACTTGTACAAGCTCCCAGCCATCAGAGCCCCACGTATCTAGGATCTGTTTTGTGGCATGTGAAAGAAGTGGGACTGTCGCATATTCATATTTGATCATTTATTTAAACTCTCTTTAACTAGAGATGAAACAAGTGCTCCATCTGCTTTACCAGCAATTTTTTGCTTTATAGCGCCCATAACTTTGCCCATATCTGCAGGGCCTGCAGCTCCTGTTGAGGCAATTGCATCGGCAATCATCTTTTTGATTTCCTCAGCGCTCAGCTGCGTTGGAAGGTATTTTGCAATGACTTCACCCTCGGCTTTTTCTAGGGCTGCCTTTTCTGGATGACCAGCACCTTCAAAGGCCTCTGCCGCCTCACGTCGTTTTTTTGCTTCTCGAGATAGAACGACTATTAATTCTTCGTCATTTAAAGTACGTGCTTCTTTACCAGCCACCTCTTCATTGGTAATTGCTGTTAAAACCATCCGAATTGTGCTGGACGCAATTTCATTGCGCCCACGAATGGCATCAGTTAAATCTGCTCGTAAAGTTTCTTTGATTGTCATTTTGTTAACTCTACAGCCAATAGCTCACCGATCTGTGCAGTATTGAGTGCAGCCCCCTTACGTAAGTTATCGCCACACAGGAATAGATCGATAGATTTCTTGTCATCTAATGATTGGCGGACACGTCCAACCCAAGTTGGGTCCGTGCCTACAACATCATTTGGTGTTGGAAACTTCTTGTTTTCTGGGTCATCAAGCAAGATAACACCGGCAGCTTTTTCGAGAATTTTCTGTGCAGCTTTTCGTGTCACTTCATTTTTAAATGTTGCATGAACCGCAAGTGAGTGTGTCGTTAAGACGGGAACGCGAACGCAAGTCGCAGAGACTTTTAACTTTGGCATTCCGAGAATCTTGCGTGACTCATTTCGAACTTTGAGCTCTTCTGATGTGTAGCCAGCTTCAGAAAGTGAACCAGCCCATGGAATAACGTTGAGTGCAAGGGGTGCTGGAAAAGGTGAAGAATCCTTAATAACTTTTCGAATATCCGATGTTGCCTCTCCTGCATTTGTCCCAGCAACTTTAGAGATCTGATCGCGCAGTCCGTCTATGCCTGGTTGACCTGCACCAGATGCTGCTTGATATGAAGCAACAACGAGCTCTTTTAACTCAAACTTTTTGTGTAAGGCCCCCATTGCAACAATCATTGACATTGTTGTGCAGTTTGGATTTGAAATAATTCCCTTTGGTCTTTTCTTCGCCGCTTTTGGATTAACTTCTGGAACAACTAATGGAACTTTTGGATCCATCCGAAATGCTCCAGAGTTATCTACAACAATGGACCCACGCGAAACTGCAATTGGAGCCCATTTTTCAGAGATTTCATCTGGCACATCAAACATTGCAACATCTATTCCATCAAATGCTTCTGGGGAGAGTGCAACAACAGTTAACTCTTGCCCGCGACAAACAAGTTTTTTCCCTGCACTTCGAGCCGATGCAATTAAACGAATCTCGCCCCAGACATCTTTTCGCTCAGACAAAATGCTGAGCATGACTGTTCCAACAGCTCCAGTTGCTCCTACTACCGCCAAAGATGGCTTCTTTTTTGCTTTACTCATCGCCCAGTACCTCCGTATACAACAGCCTCGTTTTGGTCTGCGTCCAGTTCAAAAGCTGTATGCGCTGCTTTTGCACCTCTTTCTAAATCTGCTTCTCGACAAATGATTGAAATGCGAATCTCTGAAGTTGAAATCATTTCGATATTTATTCCTGCCTCAGAAAGTGCGCCAAAGAAAGTTGCTGTAACGCCTGGATGTGAGCGCATTCCCGCACCAACTAGTGATAATTTACCGATTTGATCGTCATACTGAATGGATGCAAAGCCAACTTCACCTTGAAGCTTTTGCAAAATAGATGTGGCTTCAACACCTTCTGCTTTAGGTAAAGTAAATGAAATATCTGTAAGACCAGTTGCTGCTGCAGAAACATTTTGCACAATCATGTCGATATTTATGTCGGCATCGGCGATTGCCTGAAAGATGCGCGCTGCAACACCAGTGCGATCGGGCACACCGACGATCGTAATTTTGGCTTCACTCTTATCGTGAGCGATTCCTGAGATGATTGCTTGTTCCATGGCGCCTCCTTCTGGATGATCTTTGACCACCCATGTTCCTTCGTTGTTGGAAAAAGATGATCGTACGTGAATCGGTAAGTTATAGCGGCGTGCATATTCAACACATCGCAGGTGCAAAACTTTTGCTCCACTTGCTGCAAGTTCTAACATTTCATCATATGTAACAGTCTTTAATTTTTGTGCGCTAGGGACAACACGTGGATCGGCGCTAAAGACTCCATCAACATCGGTATATATCTCGCAGACATCTGCATCTAACGCTGCCGCTAACGCAACAGCTGTTGTATCACTACCGCCACGGCCCAGAGTTGTTACATCTTTTGTATCTTGTGAAATCCCTTGAAATCCGGCAACGATTGCAATGGCACCACTATCAAGTGCCTCTTTAATCCGACCTGGAGAGACATCGATAATGCGAGCGCGACCATGGGCAGATGTTGTTATTACCCCTGCCTGGCTTCCAGTAAATGACAACGCTTCATGACCTAAATTGTTAATTGCCATTGCAAGTAAGGCCATTGAAATTCGTTCGCCAGCTGTTAGCAACATATCTAACTCACGGCCTTGAGGAATGGGGGTTATCTGTTCAGCTAAATCAATTAACTCATCAGTGGTATCGCCCATTGCCGAGACCACGACAACGACCTGGTTGCCATCGCGCTTAGCAGCAACAATTCGGTTGGCTACACGCTTCATGCCAGCGGCATCAGCTACAGATGAGCCACCATACTTTTGAACGATCAATCCCATGTATTAATCATGAAGCAATCAAAGGATCGGGGCTACCCAATATTCCAAAATTCTCAAATAATGAGACAAAGAACGTGTCAGATAGTGAGATTAAACGTCTCGGCGGCCCTCAAAGGCACGGCCAAGGGTTACTTCATCTGCATACTCAAGATCCCCGCCCACAGGTAGACCACTAGCAAGGCGCGAAACCTTGATGCCCATCGGCTTAATAAGGCGAGAAAGATATGTTGCCGTTGCCTCACCTTCCAGATTTGGATCGGTTGCCAAAATAACTTCCGTAATCTCTGAATCTGCCAACCTCGTCATTAGCTCTCGAATTCGTAACTGTTCTGGACCAATTCCATCAATAGGAGAGATTGCCCCGCCAAGCACATGGTACTTACCGCGAAATTCACGTGTTCGCTCTATTGCGATGACATCTTTGCTCTCTTCGACAACACAAATAGATGAGTTCTCACGGCGTGGATCACGGCAAATACGACACTCGTTTTCCTCTGAAACGTTTCCACATTGGACACAAAACTTAACGCGCTCTTTAACTGTGCGAATTGAATCAACAAGTGCCGATGCAATCTCCGAATCAGATTGCAAAATATGAAAGGCGATGCGCTGAGCACTTTTAGGACCAATGCCCGGTAAACGCCCTAGAGCATCTATAAGATCTTGAATTGCACCTTCATACATTCCAGACATTAACTACTTACCTTCAATTACTTGTGCGCCAAGTTCTTGCATCAAAAGAGCTGCACCAGATAATTGGTTGGGATCAGTCGGTGCCTCTGACGTTCTAGTCTCTCGCGCAGTGGGCGTATTTGTGTCGATTGAAGGATCTACTACAACAGCGATTTTTCTATCTATGCCCACAACATCAATAAATGCATTACGCAAAATTACGTCCGACTCTGAACGCTCAAAACTCTCTTTGGCTCCTGGATTAATAATTCCAATGGTTATCGCATCTGCATCAACTGATAACACTTGCGCCGAAGCACTAAGAAGTGACCAAGTAAGTCTGCGTCGTTTTTTTACATCCTCAATCACATCCGGCCATGCTCTGCGTAGAGCAGCAATATCAAAGTTGCCGGGAACGTGCGCCTTTGGTGCGGCATTGGCAGCAGACTCCTTTGCTTTAACAGTTGTCACTGCTTGGTCAACTCTAGAGCTGCTGGGTTCTTGTGTTGAATGTGTGGAGGCTACTTTTTCTTTTGCCTCCACCTTTTGAGCTGGAGCCGAAGTAGCAGAGGCTGTCGATGAAGTAAGTGGAGCAATGTTTTCTGCGCGCTCAAGTCTTTCAATTCGAGAGAGTATGCCTGACTCCCCGTTGTCACCAATAGGCAACAAAATACGCCCACAGATAAGTTCAAGAATTAATCGTGGCGCAGTTGCTCCGCGCATCTGTGTTAAACTTTCTGCTGCAATATCTGCTGCGCGGGAAAGATTTGCTGTTCCAATTCGATTGGATTGGTTACGCATTCTCTCCATTTGATCTTCAGGTAAATCGCGCAAAATAGAGTTTGCAGTTGAATCTTTTAGCGCATCAACAATCATTAAATCGCGCAAACGCTCCAACATATCGCTTGTGAAACGGCGAGGGTCATGTCCAGACTCGATAACTCGATCAATAGTTTTAAATAGCGTTGCACCATCGCGCGCTGCGATCGCATCTAGGGCATCATCTAAAAGAGCGCCATCTGTAAAGCCAAGGAGTTGGATCGCAATCTCATAACTGACACCGTCTTTGCCGGCACCTGCAAGTAATTGACCAAGCACTGAGAGTGCATCTCTTACTGATCCACCAGATGCTCGCACAACAAGTGGAATAACTCCTTTAGCGGTTTTTACACCTTCAGCTTCACATATTTTTTCAAGATGAAGTGCAAGGACTCCTGGCGGTACTAAACGAAATGGATAGTGGTGAGTTCTTGATCTAATGGTTGCGATTAACTTATCTGGCTCTGTTGTTGCAAAGATAAAGATGACATGTGCCGGAGGCTCTTCCACAACTTTCAAAAGTGCATTTGCAGCACCTGGCCCAAGTTGATGGGCTTCATCAATAATATAAATCTTGTAACGACTATGTACTGGAGCAAAAAAAGCTTTATCGCGAAGATCTCGCGCATCATCAACTAAGCCGTGTGTTGCCGCATCTAGTTCAATTACATCAAGTGAGCCCGGGCCATTTGCAACTAGATCTTTACAAGATTGGCATAGCCCACATGGATTTGGTGTTGGCCCCTTTTCACAGTTGAGCGAGCGCGCCATGATTCGGGCACTTGAAGTTTTTCCGCAACCACGTGGTCCACTAAATAAATATGCATGATGTGTGCGACCAGTTTCTAATGCATTTGATAGAGGAACTGTTACATGTTCTTGACCAATTACATCGGCAAATACGGATGGGCGGTACTTACGATACAAAGCTAATGACATCGCCACATCTCCTCTGCTGACCTCTAATGGTCTCTACTCAACTTCACTCATCACTGC
>Ga0209768_10002503_pt1 | contig 11418 bp, 6 predicted proteins | sample LauGreSBDMM110SD_3_FD_187564 | JGI IMG/M metagenome (GOLD analysis project Ga0209768, IMG submission 187564) | Freshwater lake microbial communities from Lake Michigan, USA - Sp13.BD.MM110.SD (SPAdes) (version 2) | ecosystem: Environmental > Aquatic > Freshwater > Lake | place: Lake Michigan... | reverse complement strand
AAACCGCTTACCTGTGCAGTACCTAAACCACCCAAGCTTGCGACTTGGGTAGTAGTTAACGCCTTAACACTGGCGTTGTTGATGGCTTGTAATTGGGTGGTTGTAAGTGTCGCCAAGTCGGTCGTTGAAATTACTGCCACTTGAGCGGCAGAAAGAGTATTGAGCTGCGCGGTTGTCAACTTAGAAGCCTGCGCGGTCGTCAATGCAGCCACTTGTGCAGTGGTCAGCACTTTAAATTGAGCAGTAGTAAGCTGGTCTATTTGTGACGTTGTAATTCCTGCAATTTGAGCCGTACTCATCGATGCGAAAGCTACAGCAGACAAGGCTTTAATTTGGTCTGACCCAAATGCAGCGAGAACATTAACCTCTAAACCTTTGACTTGGCTGGCAGTCAACACCGCGACTTGGTCACTCGTTAACTTACTGGCTTGAGCCGTAGTCAAAGCAGTAATCTGCGCGCTTTTCAATACAGCAACTTGCCCGGTAGTGAGTTTGTCTATTTGAGTACTCACTAAGCTAGCAATCTGGTCCGTAGTCATTGCTGCAACACCAGCAACGCTCAATGATTGCAATTGTGCCGAAGTCATCTTGACCAAGTCTTGCGTCTCAATAGACATGATCTGCGCTGCACTCATGGCCGCCACTTGGACTCCAGTCAATTTATCAATTTGTGCTGTTGTTAGGGCCTTAACTTGTGCGGTGGTTAATCCTACAACTTGTGCCGAAGTTAGAGCCTGAACCGCAGATGAAGCCAAGGATGCAATCTGATCAGTTGTCATACCAGCCACAGTAGCTGCTTTGAGTGTTTGAAGTTGTGCTGTAGAGAGTTGCGCCAGATCAACCGTGTCTAACCCTTTGATTTGCAAAGAAGAAAGCGTCGACAGTTGGTCTGTCCTCATATTCATAAATTGGTCACTAGTCAAAGCGGTAACTTGGTTTGATGTCAAACCTGAGACTCCACTAGTACTCAAGACTTTAATTTGTTCAGTACTCATGACCGCAATATCACCAGCATCAATGCCTTTGACTTGCGCAGAAGTCATCGCCTCAACTTGGGTGGTCGACAATGTTTTTACTTGGTCCGAGGTCAATGCAGTCGCCTGCGCAGAAGTCAAGCCACGCACCTGTTGAGTGCTAAATGTTCGAATTTGGTCACTACTGAGGACTTGAATATCATCAGTAGAAATAGCGCCTACTTGTGCCGCAGAAAGCACTGCCAATTGCGCTGTCCCAACTGCCGCAATTTGCGCGGTAATCAACGAAAAGATTTGATCTACCGTCAAAGCCTGTACGGCACTGGTAGTAATTGCTCCCACTTGGTCTGTTGTGAGCGACTGAATCTGCTGCGACGTCAACCCAGCAATTTGGGAGCTTTTGATAGCCGAAATTTGACTACCATTTAAAGCTTGAATGTTAGTTGTAGTCAGCGATTTGAGCTGCTTAGAAGTAATAGCACCCAACTGTGTATTAGAAAAATTGGTAAATTGCGCTGTCGACAAAACCGACAAACTTGTATCACTCAAGGCAGGTACTTGAGTCACTGTCAAACCAACCAACGCTGCTGGATCCAAGGCCACTACTTGTGTAGTGGTTAGAGCAGCAATTTGCTTATTAGTTAATGCAGCAATATCTGCAGAGGTATAACCAGCAACATCAGAGCCAGATGAATAAGCCGTATTGCCATAGCTGGCAGGCGATAAATTCAAGTTCAGTGAAATAGAAGCCATGATGAATCCTTAGATACTGCATTTTTACTAGGCACGTTGCACACGCAACACACACAAGCGCAAAAACTATGCAGGTATCTTAGAATCGGTATGAAACTGAAAAACTTGAGCGAAATTTATAGAAAATTTCTGAACTTATCTAAACTTATTTAAACCTATCTAAATTACAAATATAGTATTCAAAATCCATAAAAAACAGGCAAGCTGAGTAGGAGCTTGCCTGTTTTTGGGAGAGTCAACGATTTACTTTACTTCAACAAGCTCAACACACTTTGCGAAGACTGGTTAGCTTGCGCCAACATGGCAGTCGCTGCTTGCTGGATGATCTGCGACTTGGCCAAGTTAGTGGTTTCTGTTGCATAGTCTGTGTCCAAAATACGGCTACGTGATTCAGACATGTTTTGGTTTGACTCGGTCAAGTTGTTGACAACAGAAGTCAAACGGTTTTGGTACGCACCAGTTTTGGCTTGACTTGCACTGACTTGTTGCAGCGCAGCATCAACTACCAAAACAGCAGAAGTGGAGCCCGCGATTGTGGAGATATCCAAATCAGCAATCTTCGCGCCGTCATTGGCACCACCAAAGATGCCTTCTGAGAAGCCAAGGGCTTTGAAGTTAGTGGTGTCACCTTCACTACCGCTATCTAGTTTGAAAGCTTTGTCTGAGGATAAAGTCACGCCAGCATAGTAAGCAGTAGGTGTTGTATCGGTACCGAGCGTGACACCAGTCAAACCAAGTGCACCGGCTCCACCAGCATCCAATCCAATAGTAATATTACGACCATCTGCAGCAACTAACTGAACTCCGTCACCGTAAGCAGAAGCCACGACACCAGTCTCACCTGAGTGCGAATTGAGTGTTGACAATACGTCTTCACGCGTAGAACTAGCACCCAATGTAGTGGTGAACGAAATACCGTTAAGACTAATTGTGCCAACTGTTGCAGCAGTGAAACCTGTGCCGCGCAATACGTTCGCATTAGCCCTCGCAACAACGCCCGATACTTCGCTATGTTTGTTGATGGCTGCAGCAATTGCAATGGCGCTGGCTGCTTTAGTAGAACCCGTATTTTCAAAAGACGCACGGTCATCAGCAGCTTGTGCAGCAGAAATTCCAACACCGTTAATCAACAAGGTGTTTCCGTTGAGAATACCAACGTTACCGGAAGCAGGTGCAACGGCAGTAGTAGCACGCACGGTTGTGGCAACTTGGGCAATGCCAGCCTGATACGCGCCAAAACGAATGCCTGAAGCAAGCTCACTAGATTGCGAGGTAGCAACTGTGCTGCTAACGTTGATAGCTGAACCGTCTCTGGTGCTTAACTGATATGAGCCTACATAGGTGCCCGCAGCAGCCATTCCCATTAAAGCCAGAGTAGTAGTACTTGTAGTGCCAGCTGCTAAAACAATGTTGCGACCGTCATTTGCAACTAAAGAAATACCTTGATTGTCGTCATGTGTGTTGATGGCAGTCACACCGGTACGGTCTGCAATATCATTGATCGCTTGGGCAATAGCAGAACGGTCAATCTCTTTGTTTCCAGACATATAAAAAGCAGAAGTATCAAACCCGTTGATCTTGACCATGCCGTCTGCACCGGCCACACCAGCCATGGTGGTTGAACCAGCCGCGTTAGTTTTACCAACAACTGCAGTAACACCACTTTGCGCAGAAACCAAGTTGATAGCTGCTGCTTTTGCAATCGCACTTCTTGCTTTATCAGCCGAGGAAGCTTGATCTGAAAAAGTCAAAGATGCACCAACAGAAACACCGTTTAAAACCAATGAGCCATCCACCAATGCTGAGTTAACAGTAGTAGAGGACAGGCCGCCAATAGAACTTACTGCACTTAAGCTACCAACTCCAAGGTCCTTGGTCTGCATGGAGTCAAACTTAATTGTCATCATGTCACCAGCCTGAACACCAGTTTGCAACTTGATGTTTCCTGCAGAACCATTCAACAAATTGATGTTGTTATGGTTTGTAGTTCTAGACACTTCTTGAATCTGTGACTTCAACTGCACAACTTCAGCCTGCAAAGACTGACGATCAGCTGCGGACATTCCACCGTTAGCTGACTGAATAGAGAGTTCACGAATACGCTGCAACATATCACCAACCTGGCCCATCGCACCTTCAGCAGTTTGCAACATAGAGATGCCATCGTTCGAGTTACGAATAGCGACTGCATAACCACGGATCTGTGAAGTCATACGGTTAGTGATGGCCAAGCCAGCAGCGTCATCTTTCGCGCTGTTGATGCGCAAGCCAGTAGACAAGCGCTCCATGGATGTTTGCAGTGTTTTGTTCACATTGCTCAGTGAGCCTTGTGCTGCAAGAGCTTTAACGTTGGTATTGATTACTGACATGATGTTTCTCCAAAAAAGTCATCACTGAGGGTTAGTTCCAGAGAAACACGAATTTGTTACCCTGATAGCTGATGATTCGTCAGTCCCAAAAAAAACTTTAGGACTGCCTTGATTTTTTTATGACAATTTGTTAAGCAACAAGCCTTTGAAGCTATCAATACTGTGAGCAACACGCACCACAACTTCATTTGGAATTTGGCGTACAACCTCTCCCGTATCTGCATTCTTTACTAGAACAACAGGACCACCAACACTCTCATCCATACGGAAATTCAAGTTACGACCTCCATCACGCATGGTTTGGTTGAGCTTTTCAATTGACTCTAATAATTTGGCCTTCATGGCTTCAACATCTACTTTGATGTCGTTTGGTTTGGGCGCTTGCACTTTAGGTGCATCAGCAGCAGCAGGTGCAATAGCGGGCGTCACCGACACAGATGCCGGCTTATTCAGCGGCGCTGGTGCAGTGTTGCCACTTCTTAATTCTGTGAGCATGTGAAGATCCTTTCAAACTTGTTCGAATGAACTTGGTTTGGCGTGTAATTTTAGTAAGTCATTTACAATCGTCATAAGAAAGACGAACTTTAGCCACCAAACTAATTTTTTTATTTGTCGGCCCAAAAAGAATACTAATTAATTGCTATTTTTAGCTAGATTTGCCCGTAAGACTGGCCATCATTCCATCAAAGGTTGTCTTTAGGCTGGTCTTCTGGGTATTTACACTACCCACGAGACTGTCCATCGCTGAAAACTGTTTTTGATAGCGAAGCAATAAGGCATCCATTCGGGTTTGTAGTTTTGTTAAGTTGTCTTTGTATTTGGTGTTTTGGGTATTCGCAGAGTCGGTTTGCGACTGCAATATGCCAGTACTACCTAGTAATTGGGTAATTTTTTTCACCGCATCTCCAGCAATTCCTGCTGGGGCCGTGCTGTAAATGGACAAACCATTTTGATTACCCGTGAATGTCCTCACCACATCTTCGTAATTGCTACTGAGGACCCTATCTAGTTTGGTGCTATCGAGGGTCATCACGCCATAAATATCTACACTCGCACCCATTTGCCACATACCTCCCACGGTTGAGCCTGGTGTGGACGACTGGCGCATGACCATTTGGCGAAGTTGTTGCTTGATGGAACGAACAGCTGAGTCATTTACCAAAGTGGCGCCGTAAGTATCAAGCGTAGATTTGGGGTCTGATACTGCATTCAATATGGACACCGCATCGTTATAGGCGGAGACCAGCGCAGTCATTTTGTCTTTGATACCAGTATTGTCACGCGTTAAATCAATATTCACAGACGAACTGGTTGTTGTCTTGAGGTTTAAGGTTAGCCCTGGAACAACATCGGTAAGAGTATTACTGTTACGGGTGTAGGCAACACCATCAACTTTGACTAGAGCGTCTGAAGCCAATTGATTGCCAGGGTTTTGCGTCAAGAAATTACCATCACTTGGATTGACAAAGCTCACCCCAGGGATACCAGCCCCAACTCCTGAGCCATAACTGGGGGTTAGTGAAAAAGTCCCAGCAGCCCCCATGGAGCCAGACAAAACGATTTGATAAGGCCTACCAGAACCGTCTCCTGTATTTACAAGTTGCGCAGTAACACCAGTTTTTGCATCATTGATGGCTGTGACTAAGTCCATTGGCTTATCTTTTCCAGCAGCCAGTTGAATTGTGCTTACAGTGGGATTGGTCGCTCCTACGCTCAAGCTAATCGACATAGCCGCTCCACTGTTAAGTGGTGTGTCGCCAGCAGCTAGGCCAGCGCTAACACTTCGCTGGGATTTGGCAATTCTTGTAACTTCGACTTGGTGGCTACCTGCAGCACCGGTTGCACTCGTGGTCACTGTGAATGCGCTGGAATTACTACTGCCCACATTGAGCGCATTGAAACTGTTTTGGTCTTTAAGCGCAGCAAGTGCAGTTTGCACGCCGCTCATCACGTAAGAAATTGCAGCATACCCAGAGACACGCGCTTCGTTCTTGCTGATTTTTCCGTTGATGGCGGCTGTTTTGGGTGCTTGCTCAGCATTGACTAAATTTTGAGCAAGCGAGGCAACATCCACCCCGGAACCAGCTCCCATCGAACTAATCAACTTTTGAGCATTTGCTTTATTTGTGGCTGCAATCGCTTGAGGTGAGCTAGCCAAGGCCGCGGCTGTTGTACTGCTAAGTGCAGCGCTTGTGGCGGCCGTTGTGCTTGAAGAGGTAGCGGATGTGGTGGCCATGGTGGTTAAAAAATTAATCTATATCTGATCGACCTAAAGTCTTGGAACTTAAGTAGATTAATTCATGTACTTAAACAAACTGAGTTGCGAAATCTTCGCAAAACTGCTTTGCGCAGCCTCAAGGGCTAACTGGTCTTTGTTCATTTTGGTGATGGCAGAGGTGTAATCCAGATCTTCCGCATCAGATTTAGTAATTTTGAGTCGTAAGGTGATTTCATCCAATACGCTGTTTTGCATATCGACTACGTTCATGTCTGTACCTATTTGCGCGGTTGCATCACTAACACCCTGTTGTAGGGCGTCGATTTCTGCAATACCGCGCTGGATATTGTTATGGTCAGAGTTTTTAACTGCTTTTGCCAAATCATCAATCGCTTGGAAAAAGCCTACGCCTGTTTTATTGCCATTGGCATCTGTACGAATGACTTTAACAAATGCATCAGATCCAGGCATATTTAGATTCATGCGTCGGTTGTCCCCAACAGCCACCTTCATACGCGACTGATCACCTTGGTACACAACTTGACCTTGCGCATTCTTTCCAAATGCGGGAGACCCTACTCGGCTGCCTGAAAAAAGATAGTTGCCATTGGTGTCTTGGGTATTGGCCAAACTCAATACTTGGTCTTTGAGAGAGCTCACTTCAAGCGCAATGGATTGTCGATCTGCAGGAGATAAGGTGTCGTTTGCAGCTTGTGTGGCCAACTCTTTCATCCGCACCATCACATCACTGGTGTTTTTAAGCACAGTTTCCTCTGACTGCAAACGCGTATTGACGGATTTAAGTGTGTTTTGGTAATTCGACTGACGTGATAGTTCAGACTCCAAGCGAGTCACTAAAGAGGCTTTATCAGGAGAGTCACTAGGTTTCACAATTTGTTTGCCGGTAGACAATTGCTCTTGGGTTTTAGCCAGTTCACCTTGAACATCGCCTAATTGTTGAGTGGCGCGATCAAAATAGAGGGTGGTAGAAATTTTCATGGTTTTTTTCTCTATCAACGAATTTGCACAATCGAATCGAATAAAATACCAGAGATTTGTAAGGCTTTGGCAGATGCTTGGTAGGCTTGCTGGTAGCGAATTAATGCTGCAGCTTCCTCATCTAAATTGACGCCTGAGACTTTGTCGCGTGCAGCGACAGATTGTTCGTGCACCACGGTCAAAGCCTGTTGCGTAATGGTGGCTTGCTGCGCTAAGTTACCCACGTTATTGATTTGGTCAATGTAAGTATTAGCTAAAGATTTACCATTGATCACTGGCTTTTTCGCCAAGTCCACCATGTCAAGCATGTTGACGTTATTGCCTAAGCCATCGTGGTTGCCTTCCACTTGAAAACTGTCGCCCACATTAGGCGCATGGCTGAGTTTGAGTTGTAAACCTTCGAAGTCAATCAATGGCTCGAGCACGCTCGGGTCGTAATGGCGGTCGGCTAACTCAGTACCCGTAGATGCATCTGTAATGGTGTAGCGGTCTACGGCCGTGAACTTCACCACCAGAGACTGTGTGCGTAAGCTGTCACGCACATTCAATGGCTCACCTGAGTAGCTAGCTGCAACCGATGTTCTGCCCTGCCCAGTGACAAACACCAACAAGTCATCGACTGAACCGTCTTCTATGTAAGCACCAGTTCGCAAACCCGCCTTAGTGAGATCGGCGGGAGAACCTTTTTGGACTGGATCTCCATAACTACCGAAAGAAAATTGAAGCGACGATTTACTGGGATCGCTAGCAAGCTGCATTTTTAAACGCTCGTCAGCGGTGTAGTCGATAGGCTCCAAACCTAAGGCATTTTGTTCGAATGTACCGTCTGCTTTCTTGGCAGGCCCAATCGAAATGGGGTCAGATCCATTGGCATCGAGTGTGCTCAATACCAAATCACCGTATGTACCAATTGCCGCTTTCACACCGATACTCACGTCTTTCGTTGTCTCGGGGTTTTGAGGATCCACAATAGTTTTTCGCATGCTGTTGATCTGATCAGCCAACTGTTGCATAGTGGTTATTCCTGTCAAATCGATAGCCGATCCATTGATTTCTAGTTTTTTATTGAAATCAATGCTAGAGCTAAAAACATGCAAGTCACGCACCACTTGCTGCATATGAACTTGTCCGGTGTAGGTGGTTGGTGTAATGCCCAAGGCATTACCGTCGCTAGCTGTTTGATTGATATTGATAGGGGCACCAGTTGGGATAGCACTTATCACTAAGTCGCCTTCTTGAATGCTAGCAACCACACCTACACCCGAACCTACATAGGTTTTCGAAACAGGGTCAAAGGTTTTATTAGCAATGTTTATTTGAGATACCAAAGAAGCTATATCTTTGTATCCCGAAGCAATGGCGTAACCATTGATTTTTAATTGTTTAGTGAAATCAAGTTGCTGTGAAGACACACGAATGTCGTTAAAGACTGTGGCTTGAACGCCTGTTTGCGAAGTCATACTCTTGCTAACGGTCACATTGCCGCCTGAACTAACTCCAGTGTTGGGTGTCAAGACTACATCACTTAACGAACGACCAAGGGCATCATGAATTTCCAAATCAAGGCCATTGCTTGCTACATTGACAGACAAGTTATCTGTTAAATCTGCTGCGCGCAATTGGCTCTGCAGATCAGCTGCTAATACTGGCAAGCCAAAGGTGTCATCTAACCCCTGGACATTGATACCAACACCACCTACCTTCACGGAGATTCCACTAAAACTAGGTAGTTCCACATTAACTTGTGAATTGCCATTGACCCATGCAGCTACATCACTAGGCGATAAAGGTGTGTTGGGTTGGGTATCGAGTGAAGGTAATTTAATGCCATTTAGCAAAATAGCACCTGCTGGAATTTGATTACCTGCCACGTTGTCTGTAATGCGAAACGTATCAAGCTGAGCTGGTTTAGCGATGGGTGGCGCTGCAATTCCATTACGGTCAAACACCTGTGCGTAACGCACTTTGGCCATAGCACCATAAAAGATGTCCATGCCACGATAACCTTCTTTATTCGATTTATTCAGGTAGGCATTGCTATAGGTGGAGTTGAGGTCAAAGCCGTTCTCTGCTTTGAGTATTTGAAACTTTTCTGTCTCAGTCAGCGTTTGACCCAACAGTTGACGCCCGTCGCGGGTTAACACTTGTAGTTGCTGCCCTGGCTTGGCATCGTCTAGATAAAAAGTAGCTTTGACACCAGCAGCCAAAGTCGTCACGGGTGCCATCACACGCGCACCATCGACCTTGATCGTGACGCCTGCTGTAGGGTTGGGGTTATTCACCAAGCTGGTATTGCTTATACCAACGGGCGTTGGGCTGGGGATAAAAGCCACGCTTGCACGGGTGTTACTAGAGTTTGCTTGGTTTTCAGTAATGCGAAACTGCGCGGCTGTTGCTACGCGCATGGCGTCGTTGAGTGCCACTTTGATACCAGAGGCTTCATTGGTAACGGTGGGGTCTAACGCAAACAACGGATTACCCGTTTGACCATAACCATCAATACCATTGGTTTGAATTTTGTTGGTTTCACCCACCAAGGTTTTGGCTAGAAAGTTCAAGCTCTTTTGCACAGGCTCCAGCACTTGGTTGATGAAGGTTTGCAAACCACCCAATTGACCGCCACTGGCAGAGGCCAATGATTCACTGTTGCCATAAGGGTCTAACAACAATTCCATCTTGCCGGCAACTGATGTGTCTATGCCGATAGGGCGAGACTTCATGCCATTGACCACCACGCTCTGGGTGGCGGTGCTGCCCAACGCCACGTTGACCGAGCCGTTGGTACTGAAACTGGTTTTGATGCGCACCAAGTCGGAGAGTTGGCGCAAGATCAAATCGCGGCGGTCCAAAATTTCTGCAGACTGACCGTCCTCGGTAGAAGAACTCGCCATGTTTTGGTTAACCAAGGCCAATTGGCTGGTCAAGGTGTTAACCTGCTTAGTAGTGCTCTCAAGCGCTTGGTTGGTTTCAGTGCCTACCAAACCTAATTGCCCAGACAACTCAGCAAAGCGTGAACTCACGCCTTCGGAGCTTCTTAAAAAAGAACTGCGCAAAACAGATGAAGCAGGGTCAGCAGACAAGGCATTGGCTGCGCCAAAGAAGTCATCTAGCGCAGAACTCAAACCCACACTCTTATCGCCCATGATGTCCATCACGCGCTTGGTGTAGTCGACCATGGGTTTTTGGCTAGCCAAGTCGCTGGTGCTGTTGCGTAAATTCGATTCTGCAAACGCATCGAACTGACGCTTGACAGCTTGTAGTGCAACACCTGTTCCAAAGAACATATTGGCGGCTTTGCTCGGGGACGTGTCTTTCAACACCACGTCTTGGCGTGAATAGCCTTCGGTGTTGACGTTCGCAATGTTATTACTCACCGTCCCCAAAGCACGTTGGTAGGCTCCTACCGCGTTACTGGCAATACCAATGAGGTCGCTCATGAGCCGCCTCCATTGAGCTTGAAGGGCTTAGGCTCCATCGACAAAGGTTTGATTTTGTCAACTGTGAACGGAATAGCTTTGCCCATATTGCGCTGCAGCGGCATGGGGGGTAATTCAGGGTGTAGGGGCATGCCCTTGGGTTGGCGCGCATTAAGCACTTCTGCTGCAGTAGGCGTAGCAATTTGTTGTTTGACGGCCTTTGCCATAAAGTCTGCAACACCCAATGCGCCGCGTTTGGCCATTTGGACCGAGATTTCTTTGTCAAACATGTTCTCGAAGGTGTCCATGCCGCTGGACTGGTTCTCTTCGTCTTTCATACTGGCTTCGCGCATAGACTTCAACATCATTTGCAAGAAAAGGCCTTCAAACTGTTGCGCCGACTCCTTCAGCGCTTTGTCTTGGTTTTGTTGCGCCTGACCACGTAGCTCGCCCAAGCCAGCAAAGTCCAAATAGGACTTCGGTGAGGAGGTGTCGATGGAGCTACTCATGGTGCGCTCGCTTAGATGATGACCAATTCGGCGCGCAGGCTTCCAGAGCTCTTCAAAGCCTCCAAAATAGCGATCAAAGCAGACGGTGTGGCACCAATTTGATTCACTGCATCGACAATTGAACGAAGCTCCACACCAGGCTGGAATAAGAACATAGGCTTGTTAGGCTCGCCCACATCG
>Ga0209768_10002498_pt1 | contig 11422 bp, 10 predicted proteins | sample LauGreSBDMM110SD_3_FD_187564 | JGI IMG/M metagenome (GOLD analysis project Ga0209768, IMG submission 187564) | Freshwater lake microbial communities from Lake Michigan, USA - Sp13.BD.MM110.SD (SPAdes) (version 2) | ecosystem: Environmental > Aquatic > Freshwater > Lake | place: Lake Michigan... | reverse complement strand
GGATCACATTTTTGATAGGCACAGGCCTACTTTTAATTTGTAGGATACAAATCATGACGACAAGCAGCAACAGAATCACGATGAATAATGAACCCTCTATTCCCGCATAGGCGTACAAGAATCCGGCAACTCCCGGACCAATAATCGAACCAAACTGCCAAAATGAACTGTTCCAAGTAGCTGCATTGGCAAAAACTTCTTTGGGAACTAAAAACGGGTTTAAAGAAGAAGCTGCTGGATTAAAAAAACCTTTGGATAAGCCAATTAAAAAAATGACAAAATAGATCACATAGATGTGCATTTGAGAATCCCCTGACCTCAACTGGCTACTTGAGTAAAGTAAAATGCAAGAGGCCAAAATAATAATGGATAGGGTAACCTGCATAATCCTTTTTTTATTATGATTATCAGCAAAATGACCCCCAAACAAAACCAATGAGATGAAAGGAACAGCCTCAGCAAGACCAATTAAACCTAAGGCTAAAGGATTATGCGTAATTTTATAAATTTCATAGGCAATTAATACTTCTTGAATGAGCAAAGCAATCGTAAAAAACGTATTACCAATCACATAAGCACGAAATTCAGGAAATCCCAATGCGCGATAAGCTTCTTTATGTTGAAATAATCGCATATAAATAATAAAATAAGGGACTAAAAAAGGCTATTTCACCTACCCATGCCCACTGTTTACTTTTAGAAATATAATGAATCCAAAGGTGTATTACAAAATTAAGTAAAAAAGGCAGGAGCAAAAAAATAGATAGTTGGGTAAAAAATAATAGGGCCAACCATAAACCAATCCATAAAACTTCAATACCGATTAGCATCGATTCCCCTTTAAGTTCTGAATTAGACAAACATGTAAATAACACTAAATTCTGCAATGCCAATAGGAAAAACAAGAATACTATGAGGGCTAGCAACACCATATTTGAATTCGAAGCATTCGAAAATACGTAAAGAAAAATTCCCGTCGTATAGATAATGGCTGTGGAAATTTCCTTACTAAACTTTACCCGTTTAAAAAATCCATAAATCAATAAGGCCCAATAAACGAGCAAAAAAATACCCATGAGTATTCCATTAATAATTAGGTATTTAGGTAAATATATAACTAAATATGATAAAATCAGCATATTGACCCCAATCAAGTACTTGATTTGATGTACATGTTTAAGGTGAAAGTCATGAAGGGCTGAATGAAGAACAGGCTTTTGATTATCAATAAATCTGTCAACCAAATAGATAGTCCAAACCGCAAAAGCCAAGGTAAGAGTTACCAATAAGGGCGGAAATTGGCCCGAAAGAAAAATGGTCGTTAATAAACACTGAAAAAGGCAAGCACCCACGACGACGTCCAAACTTAAAAAATGCAAGGTTTTAAAAAATTGCATCCTTGAGCTTATGAATGTTGATCAAGTCATCTACTTTAATTTCACCCAAGGAGATGGGAACAAATTGCTGACCAAAATAAACCTTATTTTCAAATTTTCGCGTTTGAGACAAGGCCTTCAATATGGTTGAATCTGAGGTTCCGTCATTCGGGTCCACATTGATTAGTTGGCATCTAGCACAAGGTTTAGCTCCAAACAATTTCACTGAGTTGCCTATCGAAATTTCTTGCCAGGTATCTTCTTCGAAAGCCGTTTGATTTGACACAATGATATTGGGTCTAAATCGGCGCCAATCGAGCGGCTCATCTACCAGGGAATCTATATGTTGAAAAGAGGCTTCGGAACATAATAATATGGGTAGAGAGTCCGCAAAAGAGCTAATCTTTGATTCTGCTGTTTGGTATGCTGGTTGTATGTACCGAGAAAAAATGGTTGATAGTTGAAACAAACGAACTTCCTCACCTATTTTTTCTGAAAACCAAACCGACCAATCGTCAAGGACTTCGTGTGCCATCACTCGATCATCCCAAATTTGAACTTCCTCCGTGGATCCCAACGGCGGGTTAAAATCTAGAAATTTGACACATTGATTCCTTTGGTCTGTCACTTCAAATCCTGCTCCTTTAGCTTCTAATTGGAACCGAGTTAACTCAGGCCGAGTTCGCTGCGTGATGAACTTATTCGAAGAATCAATCAACATAAATCGCCTATCATACTGCAAGCCTGCTGGCTCAACAGTAATTTGGGAGACATTGATGCCTCCCAAAGATTTAATGGGATAAATGATAATGGAATGAACTTGGAGCAATGACATGTTGCAAATTAAAAAAAAGGATTCAAATTATACTATGGGTACTTATAGGTATTGGGCATAGAAATCTTAATCAAAATCATTAAATTTGCGATTGATCCATCGAAAACCATTTATTATGAAATTTTTTTACCTCTGTTTAATCGTCTTATTTACCGTTATTAGTGGCTCAGTTTCAGCACAAAAACTTTTAAGTCTAGAGGAATCCATCCAATTGGGATTACAAAATCATTATTCGATTCAAATTTCTAAGAAAAGAGAACTGCAAGCATTAAATGACAATACACCGGGTAATGCAGGTTTTTTGCCAACCATCACAGGTACCTTAAATAAAAGCTATACCATTTCTGGTTTAGATCAAGAGTTTTTTGGAGGCTTAAGAGCACCCTTGGTTCAGAGTGGTGTAAACTCAAATTCGTCCAACGGAGGTTTGGCCATGGTTTGGACCCTATATGATGGCAAAGGAATGTTCATACTAAGAGATCGATTTAAGGAATTACAAAATTTAGGCGCGAAGCAAACCGAGACCGCCATAGAAAACTTGATTTCACTAATATCGTTCTCATACTATGATTTAATTAGACAAAATTTACGGGTTAATAATTTCAAAAAGGGACTTGAAATTTCAAATGACCGCTTAAAATTAGCCAAAGATCGATATGAGGTGGGCCAAGGATCTAAAGTAGATTACTATTCTGCGCAGGTGGATTATAATGAGGACAAAGCACTTTTAATTGCCCAAGAACAATCTTATTTAAACACTAAAATTAGCTACAATACTTTATTAGTTAGAAATCACCAAGAAGAATTTAATGTAGATTCAAAAATTGATTTATTGCCTAAACTAAATCTTCCTGAGTTAAAAGAATTCGCGTTAAAACAGAATCCTACTTTGATTAGCGCACTCCTGACAAAAAAGATTACCGACTTAGACACTAAAAGCATTCAGAGTTTACAAATGCCGCAAATTGATTTATTGGCTGGTTACAATATGAACCAAGTAAATAATGGGGCGGGATTTGGAGTTCAAAGAGGAACTAGTGATGTATTAAACTATGGCTTAAGGGCTACGATCAATATTTTTGATGGTTACAACCAGAAGCGTCGAGTTCAAAATGCAAAAATCAATGCTGAAATTGCCCAACTGCAAATTGACGACTTAAAAAATGCGCTTACATCTACCTTAGAAAGAGCCTTTGTAACCTATGAAAATGCATTGAATTTGATTTCTTTAGAGACTGAAAACTATGCCATTGCCAAGCAAAATATTGACATTGCATTTGATCGATTTAAAGTAGGTATCGCAACCTCATATGAATTAAGGGAAGTGCAAAGAAATGCAGTGTCAGCTGAAACTAGGTTAATTGAAACAAAATTTGCCGCTAAAGCTGCGGAAATAGAGTTGATCCGACTGAGCGGAAACTTATTATAATCCGTTTTCCTCCTCGTTCAATTGATTTTGATATAACTCATAATAATAGCCCTTTCGTTTCATGAGTTGGAGATGATTTCCTGTCTCAACAATCTGACCATCTTGTAATACCATAATCCGATTGGCCAATTTCACTGAAGACACTCGGTGTGAAATGATTAAACTTGTCTTCCCCACCATGATTTTTTTCAGATTATTCAAAATTTTATGTTCCGTGTGCGTATCGACGGCCGACAAACAATCATCTAAAATCAGCATGCTTGGATTTTTTGCTAAGGCGCGCGCGATGGACACTCTTTGCTTTTGACCACCTGAAAGCGTTACGCCACGCTCCCCTAATATCGTTTCAAATTGGCCCGGAAATTCCATGATATTTTCATACACATCCGCCATTTTAGCTGCCTGCATTATTTGTTCCGTTGACATTCCATCTTGACCAAAACTAATATTTTCAGCAATCGTCGTAGAAAACAAAAACACATCTTGGGGTACATAGGCAAGTGCTTTTCGCACATGTTTAATGTCCCAATCTTTCAGCGAAACACCGTCCAACAATAGATCACCGCTGCTAGGATCATAAAATCGAGCCATCAATTGGGCCAATGAACTTTTACCAGATCCGGTGGTCCCCAATAGGGCGACAGATTCGCCTGATTTAATTTCAAAAGTAATTTGTTTTAAAATTTCGCGATCAGATCCGGGATAAGTAAAACTTACATTCTTAAATTCCCAATTTCCAGAGATAGGTTTGGAAATTTGTTGGCCCATTTCCAATTCTGAATGGGCTTGTAAAAATTCGTTAATTCGTTTTTGGGATGCTGCTGCCCTTTGGATTTGAGAACTAGTCCAACCCAGCGCAGTCACGGGCCAAGTCAGCATAAATACATACATAATGAATTCGGTAATATTACCCACGGTAATTTCACCGGCCATGACTTCCTTTGAGCCTATATAAACAACTAATAGCGTACTAAATCCAACCAATAAAGAAATTAAAGGCGTGAATAAAGAGTCTACTTTGACTAAATCCAATGATTTTTTACGATAATTTGCCGATGCCTCAGCAAATTGCTGGCCTGAATGATTTTCCCTGACAAATGACTTAAGGACTCGGATACCAGAGAATGCTTCTTGGGCCAATGTAGAAATCGAAGATAAACCAGCCTGAATCTCCTCCGATTTTTTCATCACAATCGAATTAACGTAGTAAATACTGAGGGATAAAATAGGCAATGGCAATAATACATACCACATTAAAGTCACATTTACTTTGGCCATATAATAAATCACAAGGGCAAAAACGGTAATCAAATTAAACCCATACATAATGCTAGGGCCCACATACATCCGAACTTTACTAACATCCTCCGAAATCCTAGCCATTAAATCTCCGGTGTTTTGCTTTCGATAAAAGGATAAGGGTAAGGTTTGATAATGGGCATAAATCTCATTTTTCATTTCATATTCAATGTGTCTGGACATGACAATTAAAGTTTGTCGAATCAAAAACAAAAATATACCCTTAATGAAAGCCATTAAGACAATTAAACCCCCATAATAAAATAAAGTGGATGCAAATACCTCATAGAAAACAGATTGCAATGCAAAGCCTTTGAATAAAAAATAAACATCGATCGTTTCAGTAACTAGATCCAAGGCATATCGGACCAATTGGGCAGGGACTACCCCAAAGAAATTAGAACAAAAAGTGAAAAATATGCCAAGAAATAAATGCCATTTATACTTCCAAAAATATTTATTTAAATGACCTAATGCTCCCATGCTAATTTTATAGACAACAAATATAGGGGCTTTATAAATTAAAATCCTTAATTTTGTGCTTTCAAATTATTAGAACGCTCTTTATTTACGGATGGTAAACAGAAGATTACTTCGGGTTAAAGCATTTCAACAAATGTATGCCTACTGGACCCAAGAACGGGCACAACACCAATTGGCGTTTGACGAGTTGACGTACATTTTCTTACCCGACCTATCCTTAATGATTGTCAAAGAGGAACAAATGCCTCGTTTAGAAGGACTTAGGAAATTAGCCGAAATCCAATTAACCGAATTTTTCCAAGGTATTCCTACCGAAGAATCGATCCCCGAAGAGTCCATGAAAGCTGCTCAGTCGGTGTATAAGAAATATCAAATCAGTACGAAAAAGATCGCTGAAAAGCTCAAAAAAGATATGGTTTCAGAAGTGGAAGCCATCAATAACACGTACTTGAAAATTTTATTTTACTTACAATCTCTTTCTGAAATCGCTCAATGGGATGAAAACAGGAGGCTTTTAGAGAACAACACCAAAACATCTTTATTTAAAAACAATAAAATACTAGCCGTATTTCCTAAATGGAAATCTTTGCAGGTTGCATTTAAAGAAAATCATATCGGTTGGTCAGAAGATGAAGAAACTAGATTGAAAAAATTATTTATTGAAGCGATTCTAGTCGACCAAACTTTTTTAGCTTATTTACCCAATGCAGGTAAAAATTTCGAAGATGATTTAGAAATCATCAAATATATTTTGAAAAACTTTCTGTTAAAACATCCTAGCATGACAGAATTTTTTGAGGAAAAAGATTTAAATTGGAATTTAAATAAGGACGTTGTTAAGAGTATGTCAACCAAAACTTTCAAAATTGAGGCTTTGGAAGATTTAAGTTTGCAACCATTAGCCCTACAGTGGGAAGATGATAAAAGCTTTTTTGAAGGTTTATATGAGTTCACATTAGATTCAGATAAAGATTTAAACGGCTGGGTGGAAGCGCAAACGAAGAACTGGGAGTCAGATAGATTAGCAATGACCGATTTTATACTACTTAAAATGGCCGTTGCTGAAATGATTAAATTCCCTAGCATACCCGTTAAAGTTAGTATTAATGAATACATTGAATTAGCAAAAAACTATTCCACTCCTAAGTCGGGGCAGTTCATCAACGGAATATTAGATGAAATCTCGATTCGACTCATGAGCGAAAAAATTATACAAAAATCAGGTCGAGGATTAATCGACATAGCCAGTTAACAATATGAGTAGATCTTCTAAAACCCTATGGGCATTTATCGTGGGTGCTGCAGCCGGAGCGGTTGTCGGAATTTTATATGCACCAGACAAAGGTGAAAACACACGAAACAAACTGTATTTTCAATTAAATAAATACAGGGACCAATTAAAGTCATTGATTAATGACATTGTGGATGGTAAAGAAATACCAGATTCAATGGCTAAATCTGAAGGCAAAAAAGTAGTTAACGACACAAAGGTGAAAGCCGAGAAATTATTGGAAGATGTCGAAAAAATGATGAGTCAAATTAAATCGAAACCTTAATTCAATGCGAGGATATCTTTTTTTGATCATTTCATTTTTCTTTCTTGTTTCATCTTGTAAAAACAAGCAAAAAGAGCGCTTAAATGCTCCAGAAAATGCTTTACCCATTGACTTGCGTCCATCTCTTGAAAAGAAACCAAAAATGGTTTTTGAGCAGCCTATTGTTTATTTAGGAAGGATTACCGAGGGTGACTCCATCTCGTATACATTTCATTTCAAGAATAAAGGAAACCTTCCTTTGAAAATCCTATCAGTTAATGCCTCATGCGGTTGCACAACACCCAAATGGAGTCAAGAATTAGTTCAGCCCGGAAAAAAAGGATTTATAAAAGTTATCTTTGATTCCAAAGGCAAGCAAGGAAAAGTTAAAAAAACGGTCACGGCATATTGCAATACATTGCCAGCAGATAATACAGTCGCATTTAAAATAGAAGTTTTACCCAAAAGAAATTCAAACTAATCCCTTACCCATATGCTAATCTTACAAGCAGGAAACCCCCAAATGATGCAAATAATCCTTTTTGGAGGTATATTTGTTGTGTTTTATTTTTTTATGATTCGTCCGCAACAAAAAAAAGCGAAGGAAGCCAAAAAATTTATTGAAGAATTAAAAACTGGAGACAAAGTGGTAACCATCGGTGGAGCTCATGGAACCATCGTTACCATCAGAGAAAAAACAGTTATCGTTGAAGTAGATTCAAGCAAAGGTGTTAGAATTGTTTTTGAAAAAACAGCTATCTCAAAGGATGCCTCGTCAAGATTAACTGAAGAATAATAAATGACTCATAACCTGATCCCTTTTATTGGTGTTACAGGTGGAATTGGATCCGGCAAATCGATGATTTGTCGGATTTTTTCTTGCTTAGGAATTCCTATTTTTGAGGCAGACAAAGAAGCAAAAACCATTTTAAATGAAAATGAAATTGTTAAAAAATCAATCAAAGAATTGCTAGGGAACCAGGCTTATACAGAAAATGAAGTTTATAATCCAACATGGGTGCGAGTAAAAATTAAAGAAGATCCCAGATTAATCGCGGCAATTAACTCCATCGTGCATCCTGCCGTCAGACATAAAGCCATTGAATGGCAATTAAGCCAAAAAAATAAGCCTTTTCTAGTATATGAAAGTGCCTTGATACATAGTAAAAATAAGCCTGAAATAATCACTAAATTAATTGTTATCAAAGCCGACAAAGCGGACCGCATAAAAAGAATAAACATGAGAGATTCATTGCACCCAACCGACATTCAAACAATCATGGCAGTCCAACCCAGTGAAGAAACTTATTTGAACCAAGCTGATTACATCATTAAAAACAGCAATAATGATTTAATTTGGCCGCAAGTTGAAAAAATATACAAATCCATTACTGGCTTGACATAGGGATCTACCCTAATTTGATTTTGGAATTATAGGCATATACCTTAACTTGCACCATGGAAAATTTTATTGTTTCGGCTCGAAAATATAGACCCACAACCTTCGACTCCGTGGTAGGTCAAGCGCATATCACCACTACATTAAAGAATGCGATCAAGTCAAATCATTTAGCCCAAGCATTTCTTTTTTGCGGACCTAGGGGAGTTGGTAAAACAACCTGTGCGCGAATTTTAGCCAAAACAATCAATTGTGAGAATTTAAACCCAGAAGGCGAAGCGTGTGGAAAATGCGCTTCATGTCATTCTTTTCAAGAAAATACATCCTTAACGATTCACGAATTAGATGCGGCATCCAATAATTCAGTGGATGATATTAGAAATTTAATCGACCAAGTAAGGTACCCACCTCAAAGTGGTCGATACAAAATATACATCATTGACGAGGTGCATATGCTATCTCAAGCTGCCTTCAACGCCTTTTTAAAGACCTTGGAAGAACCGCCATCCTATGCTATTTTCATCTTAGCTACGACGGAGAAACATAAAATCATCCCGACCATACTTTCTCGTTGCCAAATTTTCGACTTTAATCGAATTCAATGGAAAGACATGGCCCAACACTTGGCCCATATTGCCGAAAAAGAAAATATTACAGCCGAGCCTGCCGCATTAGAACTAATTTCGATTAAAGCAGATGGAGGACTAAGAGATGCGCTGTCGATGTTTGACTTGAATGTCACATTTTCGGTCGACAATTCATTAAGATACAAAGATGTTTTAGAAAACCTACACATATTAGATAGCGATTATTATTTTACCTTGACAGACCATTTGGTATACCAAAACCATACTGAGACACTTTTATTAGTGGATGAAATTATGCGAAAAGGTTTTGATGGACATCAATTCATTAGTGGTTTAATGGAACACTTCAGAAACTTACTTTTCGCTAAAGATCCCAAGACGCTCGAGTTGATGGAATTAAGTAATGAGTCTAGAAATAAATTTGCCACCCAAAGTGAAAAGACACAAACCTCCTTTTTACTTTCAGCCATGAGTATTTGCTCTCAATGTGAAATTCATTACAAAAGCGCAAAAAACCCTAGACTGCATTTAGAACTTAGCCTTTTAAAAATAAATTACCTACCCTCCTTATTCAAACCAAACAATCTAGTTGCCACGGAGGGCGCTTCCGGAAAAAAGTCTGAGTCCCCAGTTGGCACAACGGGGACTTCAACCAATGAAACTTTAGTACCCCCCAACGTGATCGTTCCAGCGAAAGAGAAAATAGCTCCTGTTACGCCTACAGAAATCCCTTCTGATTTACAGTCGGAAGCCGCCATAGAAACCGAAGCGATGTCAGAGCCGACCGCATTTTCACCTATTGTAGCGTTGGCGGAGGACATTGATATGTCATATTCAATTCCAGAGGAAATGACAACCATTACCACTGAAGCACCTGCATCAGAAACTGCAGTACCCAAAAGTCCTAGCCCTACTTCAGGATTAAGAAGTGCAAAAAATATTCTAGATACAAAAATTGACCCAAGTGAAAAAAACGCACACTCCGAATATCATGCAGGTCAGGAAGTAAAAGAAATTACATTGGAAGAATTGCAAAGTGAGTGGACACAAATTGCCGATAATTTCAAAAAGGCTAATTTGATTAATAAATATGTCATGATGAATAGGCCGATTCAATTGATCGCAAATTCCATTCATATATCATTTGAAAACGAAGTTCAAATGCAACAATTCAACGAAAATATTAGGTTAGAATTATTGATTACGTTGAGAACTAAATTGAAAAATCATTTGATTGACATCGAGTTAGATATGGTCGAGCAAGAAAAAAATGATAAAAAGATGTTGTATACTCAATCAGACAAATACAATTTCTTAGTCGAAAAACACCCTGTCATTTCAGAATTAAAGCAAAGATTTGGGCTTGACCACGAATTTTAGCTTAGCGAATTTGCCCATTTCCTTTCACTACCCACTTCTCTGTGACTAATTTTTCAAGTCCAAAGGGCCCTCTCGCATGTAGTTTTTGAGTGGATATACCCACCTCGGCACCCAGTTCAAAAACACCTCCATCGGTAAAGCGCGTGGACGCATTCCAGTATACAGCTGCTGCATCCACAGAGGCTAAAAATAGATTTGCTTCGGATTCATCTGAACTGATTATGGCTTCAGAATGCCTTGAGGAATACCTTTCGATGTGAAGCAAAGCCTCATTTAAATTTTGAACTACTCGAATGGAACAAGCAAAATCCAAAAATTCTCGACCAAAATCAGCATCTTCCGCCTTCTGTAAATAAGGATAATTTAGATCAGCTAACGCCTTAAATGAAATTGCATCCGCATAGATCTTCACCTTATATTTAACTAATTCATTGGCAGATTTTGTCAAAAAATCAAGGACAATCGATTCGTGCAATAAGATAGTATCCAGCGAATTGCAAACAGAGGGGCGACTAACTTTAGCATTGACAACGACGGAAACAGCCATCGCGATATCAGCCGTTTTGGCAACATAAGTATGGCAAACACCAGCTCCTGTTTCAATGGTAGGCACCAACGATTCTCTTCGAACACGCTGAATTAAAGCCTCAGATCCTCTTGGAATAATGACATCTACATATTTTACAGCGTTCAATAAGGTGGAAACATGCTTGCGGTCGGTAGGTAATAGCCGAATTAAATCAGGGGAAAGTCCTGCCGAAATAAGTGCTCGATGAATCAATTGAACTAAAATAGAATTTGTGTGCCAAGCATCCGAACCTCCTCTTAATATAGCTGCATTGCCCGACCTAATACAAATTGCTGCGACATCCACGGTAACGTTGGGCCTGGATTCGAAAATTACGCCAACCACCCCCAGAGGCACGGATATTTTTGTTAATTTTAAACCATTGGCAATTACTTTATCGCTTATCGTTTGTCCTGTAGGATCCGTAAGTTTCGCAACTTCATGTAAACTTTGGGACAAATTAATAATTCGATCTGAATTCAAAAGTAAACGATCCCTCATAGGATCATCCGCAGAAATAGAGGCTAAATC
>Ga0209768_10002497_pt1 | contig 11426 bp, 8 predicted proteins | sample LauGreSBDMM110SD_3_FD_187564 | JGI IMG/M metagenome (GOLD analysis project Ga0209768, IMG submission 187564) | Freshwater lake microbial communities from Lake Michigan, USA - Sp13.BD.MM110.SD (SPAdes) (version 2) | ecosystem: Environmental > Aquatic > Freshwater > Lake | place: Lake Michigan... | reverse complement strand
TTTTATTGAATGCAGCTTGCTCGTCGGCAGATAAATCCATTTCTACAATCTTCTCCCAACCATTCTTGCCAATCACTACTGGAACGCCTAAGCAAATATCATTTTGACCATACTCGCCATTCAAGCTTACGCAACAAGTAAATAATTTTTTCTCGTCACGTACAATGCTTTCTACCAATGCAGCGCCTGCAGCACCAGGTGCATACCAAGCCGAAGTGCCTAATAATTTTGTTAATGTAGCACCACCCACCATGGTATCGTTAATGATAGTTTGTTGTTGTTCTTCAGTTAAAAATTTAGTAACTGGAATACTATTCCAGGTTGCATGCTTTATTAAAGGAATCATGGTCGTATCACCGTGACCGCCTACTACTAATGCGTTTAAGTCCGCTGGGCTACAGTTTAAAGTAGTGCTTAATTGATATTTGAAACGTGCACTATCTAGCGTACCACCCATTCCAATGATTCTATTTTTTGGTAAACCAGTAGACTGCATTGCCAAGTAAGTCATCGTATCCATTGGGTTACTAATTACAATAATAATTGCATTTGGAGAATGCTTTAAAATATTTTCACATACTCCTTTTACAATACCTGCGTTGGTGCCAATTAACTCCTCACGCGTCATGCCTGGTTTACGAGGTAAACCTGAAGTAATTACAACTACGTCTGAGTTAGCTGTTTTTGAATAGTCGTTGGTGCTTCCAGAAATGCGGGTATCAAATCCTAACAGTGCAGCAGTCTGCATCATATCCTGTGCTTTACCTTCTGCAAAGCCTTCTTTAATATCTAACAAAACTAAATCGTTAGCTAATTCTTTACGAGCAATATTGTCTGCACATGTTGCGCCAACTGCACCTGCTCCAACAACGGTGATTTTCATATAGTATCTATTTTATAGTAAATGGTTAATTTTTACGGTGCAAAGTTAGGGATTATCTTAATTGGCCTGTGTATATTTCAAAAGTTCTGCAGTTTCTACACCTTGCTCCCAAATTCTTACAAATTCTCCATTTTTATACAATGCCACAAATGGGGTCATTTTGGGTCTAAAAAAAGAGGGAATGGTATACGTTGGGTCACGACCTATGATTACGTTAGCTTTTCCTATTAAGTCATAGGTAGATGCAAATTTCTTAATAAGGTCCATTTCCCTGTAACTATCCCAAACAAAAAATACGTTATTAAATTTAGCAGCTTCTTTTTTCAGCTCGGCAGCTTCGTGTTCGCAATGTGAACAATCGGGACTAAATATGATAAAACAGGTGTATTTGTATTTAGCAGGTATGTCTTTTTCTGTTAATTCTTTTCCTTCAACCGACGAAATGCTAAATGCAGGACTATGTTTGTCTTTGGCATAAGGGGCATTTGGATCAATTTGGGGCATTGTGTTTTGAGCACTGGATGACTCCGTTTTATTTTGTGTGGTTGTTTGTGTTGGAGTTTGCGTTTCTGGCTTCACTTGTGCGGTAAGTGAGCAACTCATTATTAAACACAAAAATGGTACCAGTCCAAATAACTTGAATTTCATATTTTTATAGTTTTTATTTTTGATCATCTAACATTCTTTTTTCTTTGGCATCTTGCAGGAATTCGGAGGCGAAGATGAAATTATTGAGCAATTCGTTTTTGCAATAAATAATATCCTCTTTGGAACCTTCCCATTCTTTTTTACCTTGATGTAAATATAAAATGTAGTCCCCAATTTCCATAACACTATTCATGTCATGCGTCACTACAATCGTAGTAATATTATTTTCAACGGTGAGTTCATGTATAAGCTTATCAATCACCATGGATGTTTGAGGATCTAAGCCAGAATTAGGCTCGTCGCAGAATAAATATTTTGGACTCAGGACAATGGCGCGCGCCAAACCCACTCTTTTTTTCATACCTCCACTAATTTCGGCAGGAAACTTATCGTTAAACCCTGTTAAATTAACCCTTGCTAATATCTTATTTACTTTTTCAATTTTTTCTATGTCAGAAAGGGTAGTGAACATATCCAAAGGAAATCTTACATTCTCTTCTACCGTTAAGGAATCAAATAAAGCATTCCCTTGAAACAACATCCCTATATTATTACGTAATTCTTTTCTATCCTCTTTAGACATCGATGCTGTATCTACGCTGTCAAAAAAAATATGGCCTTTATCTGCTTGTATTAAATCAACAATACATTTTGTTAGTACTGTTTTACCACTTCCGCTTGCACCAATAATTAAATTACATATGCCAGGTTTAAACTGCGCAGAAATATCCTCAAGGATTACCCTGTCGTCAAATTGTTTACTGATATGTTTTATCTCAATCATAATTATTTGTTTACTGGAAGCTGAAGGGATAATAAATCTTCAAAAGTATCTCTTCTACTTATTAATCTAGACACCCCATTCTCAAATAGTACCTGTGCGGGCTTGAACCTTGAATTATAATTACTTGCCATCTCGTATCCATAAGCACCGGCATTGTAAAATACTAAAAAATCGCCTTCCTTGATAGTGGGAATTTCTCGGTCCCATGCAAAAGTATCGGTCTCGCAAATATTACCCACTACTGCATATGCTTGCGGCTGTGCAGTGGGGTTGCTAATATTGTCAATATGGTGGTAGGCGTCATAAAACATAGGTCGGATTAAATGATTTAAACCCGTGTTAATACCCGCAAACTGAATGTTGCCAGATTGTTTTAATACATTCACTTTCGCAATAAAATAACCACACTCGCTTACCATATATTTTCCGGGTTCAAACCAAGCCGTTAAAGTGCGACCATATTTTTCAGATAAGCGATGCATAGCTTTATCTACTTCTGCTCCCAACAATGCTATATCGGTTCCTTTTTCACCTGGTTGATAAGGCACTTTAAATCCACCTCCAAAATCTAATACATTTACGGTTGGGAAATGGTCTAATAAAATATCAAATACTTCGGCCGACTGAATAAAAACCGCTACATCTTTAATTTCACTTCCTGTATGAATATGTAAATTGGCAATATTAATATTGTATTTTTCTTGAATGGCTTTTAATTCCTCTAGTTGTGTTACAGGAATGCCAAACTTACTCTTGTCATGCCCAGTGGATATTTTTAAATTACCCCCTGCCATAATATTAGGGCGCACACGCACACCAATTGGATAACTAGCACCAAACTTGGCACCAAATTTTTCTAAATTAGATAGACTATCAATATTCACATGAATGCCTAAGTTTACTGCTTCGCAAATTTCTTCAAAGCTTACACTGTTACTAGTATATAAAATATTTTGAGGAGCAAAGCCTACATGTATAGCTAACTTGGCTTCATTAATGGAACTACAGTCCACATTGCAACCCGCGCGTTTTACCAGGTCTAAAATATGAATATTAGTAAGCGCTTTAGCCGCGTAAAAAAAACGGGTATGTTTATTTGAAAAATGGGAAAGTAAATTTTGGAATTGGCTTATAACTTTCTCTGCATGGTACACGTACAATGGTGTGCCATATTCATTTGCAGCCGTCTTTAATTGATCGTAGGATAAGCTTGAATTCATAATACGAAGATACAATTTTATGCATCCTGTTCTTCAGAAAGGTCATTTCCAGGAAGGTCATTTTCAGCGAGGTCTTCTCCTTTATCAGATGCGTTCGCATCTTCTTCTCCTCCTTTATCAGTTGCATTCGCAACTTCTTCCAGTACTGAATGATCGGTAAAGTCTTCTGGCTTAATCACAGTTGCTTCCACAATTTGCTCGGCCAACACTTCCTTAATCTTTGGTAAATCGTCGGTAGAGTTAATGCCAAAGTAATCCATAAAGTTTTTAGAAGTAGAGTATACCAATGGCTTTCCAGGCAATAATTCGTTTCTACCGCTAATGACAATTAGTTCTTTTTCCAATAATTTTTGGATAGAGTAATCGCTGTTTACACCTCTAATGGCTTCCACTTCTCCTTTTGTAATAGGTTGTTTGTAGGCAATAATAGCTAAAGACTCTAAAGCGGCATTGGAAAGACGCTTTAAAAATTTATCTCCATTTAATTGCGCAATCGTAGTGTGAAATGTAGGCTTTGTCAAAAACTGCCAGCCGCCTCCACTTTGTTTTAATTCAAAGGGATAAAATTCAGTTGCATATTTTTCCTGTATACCGTTTAAAGCACTTTCTACTTGATCCAATGTAATACGCTCTTCTAAAAATCCGAAAGCGTTATTAATTAATTCAGTAATGTCATTTGCATTCAATGCTTTATCACTTGCAAATATTAACGCTTCAATATGCGGTATGATTTCACTAATTTCCATAATAGATAGTTCTTATCCGTTTAAGGCAGCAGCGCCACTTACAATTTCCGTTAATTCGGTTGTAATAGCAGCTTGCCTTGCGCGGTTGTAAGATATTTTCAATGATTTTAATAATTCGTTTGCGTTCTCGCTTGCCTTATCCATCGCCGTCATTCTTGCGCCATGCTCACTGGCATTGGCATCTAGGACCGCTTTAAATAATTGCGTATTTAAAATTTTTGGCATCAACTCGGCAACTAAAATTTCTTTTTGAGGTTCAAAAATAAAATCTGTTTTCTTTTCATTTGCTTTTTTCGCCATTTTTGGAATGGGTAAAAATGGCTCTGCTTTAAATTCTTGTGTAGCAGCATTTTTAAATTCGCTATAAATAATTTCGATCGCGTCAAATTCTTTATTGATAAATGCATCCATTGCGGCTTTTGCTGCAGCTTGCACATTTCCAAAGTTTAATTTCAAAAAGATATCTTTAAAATCGGCATTGGTATCGTATCCAGATTTTGATAAACTTTCATATCCTTTTTTACCAATATTCCAGATGGTAATTTTCTGCATAGGATATTTTTCGGCAATTGTTGCTTTTGCTAATTTCACCACATTGGCATTGTAACCACCACACAATCCTCTATCCGATGTTACCACAATTAACAACACATTGTTTACGATGCGTGTTTCTGCTAAAGCCAAATTCATGTCACCCTCTAAACTGCCAATAATATTGCTTAACATATCCTGCAATTTGCGCGCATAAGGTCTCATTTGGGTAATAGCGTCTTGTGCACGACGTAATTTAGCAGCACTCACCATTTTCATGGCTTTTGTGATTTGCTGTGTACTTTGAGTACTTTTAATCCTACTTCTTACTTCTTTTAATTGACCAGCCATAGCTTTATATTTTCCTGTGTTTTAGGCGAGCAAAGGTATCATTTTTTTGCCCATTTTCCACTTTTTAGCCCCGCCAAGTTAATTTTTGTATTCAGGAGGCTTTAAAATGGCCAAACTGCCCTCAAATCCTTACCTTTGAGACCCTTAATTGGCTGTCCAAAATAGTTTGGCACGTATATTGAGAAAGGTATATTAACACATTTATTTACAAGTCATATGTTGAAAATTATAAGTACACTTTTTGGCGGATCTAAAAGTGAGAAGGATGTAAAAAAAATCCAGCATTTAGTAGGCGTGATCAATGGTCATTTCGAGGGCTATCGCGCGCTGGATAACGATCAATTAAGGGCAAAAACGCTGGAGTTTAAGGCTAGGATTAAAACACAAACCAAGGAACTAGATAGTTTAATTGAAGCAGAACAAAATAAAGCGGAGGCTTTATCGGAAGGCGATTTAATGGCGCGCGACGCCATTTATCAAAATATTGACACAATTAAAAAGGATCGTGATCAAGAAATAGAGAAAGTGCTTTGGGAAATTTTACCAGAGGCTTATGCGGTGGTAAAGGAAGCAGCGCGCCGATTTACAAATGAAGAGGAGTTGATAACCACTGCTACGAACTTGGACCGTGAGTTGTCGGTGAAAAAAGAGTATATAGAAATTAAAGGGGACAAATCGGTTTTTCAAACTACATGGAATGCGGCGGGTACCCCAGTGACTTGGAATATGGTGCATTATGATGTGCAGTTAATTGGAGGTATTGTTTTGCATCAGGGTAAGATTGCCGAAATGAGTACCGGAGAAGGTAAAACCTTGGTTTCTACTTTACCAGCTTATTTAAATGCTTTGTGCGAAGAGGGTGTCCATATTGTAACGGTGAATGATTATTTAGCAAAAAGAGATAGTGAGTGGAATGGTACTTTATTTGAGTGGTTAGGTTTAACGGTGGACTGTATTGACAAGCACCAACCCAATACCGAAGAACGCCGCAATGCATATAAAGCAGATATTACTTACGGAACCAATAACGAATTTGGATTTGACTATTTAAGAGACAATATGGTGCATACGCCAGAGGAAATGGTGCAACGTAAACATCATTTTGCCATGGTGGATGAGGTGGATAGTGTATTAATTGATGATGCGCGTACCCCCTTAATTATTTCAGGTCCCATTGGGCATCAAACAGGTGAGCAACAATATTTTAATTTGAAACCAAGAATTGAAAAATTGGTAGATGCACAAAAGAAAGTAGTGAGCGCCTCATTAATAGAAGCAAAAAAGAAATTAAGTGAAGGCAACGACGATCCTAAGGATGGTGGCCTTGCATTATATCGTGCCTTTAGAGGTTTACCTAAGAATAGTGCGTTAATTAAATTTTTAAGTGAGCCAGGGGTGCGGGTTAAAATGCAAAAATCTGAGAATCATTATTTAGCCGATCAGCAAAAAGAAATGCACCATGTGGATGCAGATTTATATTTTCATATTGACGAGAAAAATAATTCGGTTGAATTAACGGAGAAAGGTTTACAACTTATTACGGGTGCAGGAGAGGATCCAAACTTTTTCTTGTTGCCAGACATTAGTATTGCTTTAAATGCAATTGATATTGATGCTGCTTTAAAAGCGGAGGATAAGTTGCAACAAAAAGAAGTGATTATTACTGACTATAGTATTAAGGCCGATCGTATTCACACTGTGAATCAGTTATTAAAAGCCTATACTTTATTTGATAAGGATGTGGAGTATGTAGTTATAGAAGGACAGGTGAAAATTGTAGACGAGCAAACTGGTCGTATTATGGAAGGCCGTCGTTATTCCGATGGTTTACACCAAGCGATTGAAGCCAAAGAAAATGTAAAAATTGAAGCCGCTACACAAACTTATGCAACCATTACTTTGCAAAACTTTTTTAGAATGTACCACAAATTAGGTGGTATGACAGGTACTGCAGAAACGGAAGCATCGGAGTTTTGGAGTATTTATAAATTAGATGTGGTAACGGTTCCAACCAATATACCTGCAGTGCGAAAGGACGAACAGGATATGGTATTTAAAACCAAGCGTGAAAAATTTGGAGCAGTCATAGACACAATTGAAAAGTTGCGAGAGGAAGGACGACCATGTTTAGTGGGAACCACGTCGGTTGAGGTGAGTGAATTATTAAGTAGAATGCTTCGTCAAAAAAATATTCCACATAATGTTTTGAACGCGAAACAACATGCGCGTGAAGCACAGGTGGTTGCAGAAGCGGGTTTAACGGGTGCCGTAACCATTGCTACGAATATGGCCGGTAGAGGAACGGATATTAAATTAAGCCCCGAAGTGAAAGCGGCGGGTGGGTTAGCAATATTAGGTACAGAGCGTCACGAGTCTCGTCGTGTAGACAGACAATTAAGAGGTAGAGCGGGACGTCAGGGTGACCCCGGTTCTTCTCAATTCTTTGTTTCCTTAGAAGACGATTTAATGCGCATGTTTGGTAGTGAAAGAATTGCAAAAGTGATGGACTTCGCAGGGTATAAAGAAGGTGAAGTCATTCAGCATAGCATGATTACAAAATCTATTGAACGTGCACAAAAGAAAGTAGAGGAAAACAACTTTGGTATTAGAAAGCGTTTATTGGAATACGACGACGTAATGAACAAGCAAAGAACGGTGATCTACAAAAAACGTAATCACGCTTTGTTTGGGGAGCGATTGGCTTTAGACATTGACAATGCATTTTATCAGGTTATTGAAAGCTTAGTATTAGCTAATAAATCCAATGGAACTTATGAGGACTTTAAATTGTCTTTAATTGTAAGTGGTGGGTTTGATTCAAAAATTACCCCAGAAGAATTTGCATCTACACCCGAAAATAATTTAGTAGAAAAGGTATATCAGGAAGCCATTGCGCATTATGAGTATAAGAAAAATGATATCATGCAGGAAAGTATTCCTGTATTTAAGAAAATTCGTTTAGAGCAAGGCAGCCATATTGAAAATGTAATTGTACCGGTGGGTGATGGCAAAGTCGCTTACAATGTATTAGTAAATTTAGATAAAAATGTAAGCACAGGTGGACTAACATTGGCAATGCAAGCAGAAAAATCTATTTCCCTAAGTTTAATTGATGACGCTTGGAAAGAGCATTTGCGCGCGATGGACGATTTAAAACAATCGGTACAAACAGCCACTTACGAACAAAAGGATCCTTTGGTAATTTATAAAATGGAAGCCTTTGAATTGTTCCGTAAAATGGATATTGAAATAAATCATAAGCTTGTTCAATTTTTATGTCATGTTCATTTGCCTTTTGATCAAGGTGTGAAAGAAGGACGTCAACAAAAAACGGATTTAAGTAAATTAAGTGCCGGCAGAACAGAGGAAGGTGTGGGAGAAAAACAATTCCATGATCCAAGTGAGCAAAAGCAAGCACCTGTAACTGTTGGTCCAAAAATTGGACGAAACGATCCTTGTCCTTGTGGTAGTGGAAAAAAATACAAAGCATGTCATGGAAAAGATGCCGCTTAATAAATACATTGATCACACCATCTTAAAACCAACTTGTTTGGTTTCAGATATTGAAAAATTATGTGCCGAAGCAAAGCAATATGATTTTGCGGCAGTTTGTGTTCCTCCCAATTTCGTGAAGCTAGCCAAGGAGCAGGTAGCAGGATCCGATGTGAAAGTGGCCACGGTAATTGGATTTCCTTTTGGATACAGTGCAACCGAAGCTAAGATTGCTGAAATTATTTTAGCCATGGTGGATGGCGCAGACGAATTAGATGTAGTGGCCAATATTTCGGCTATTAAAAATGGAGACTGGTCTGCCATTGCGGACGAGATAAATCATATCCTACCTATTATTAGATCAAAGGGGAAGGCAGCAAAAATAATCATAGAGTCGGGTGTATTAACCAATGATGAAATAATTAAGTGTTGTGATATTTATGGAATAGCGGGCATTGATTTTTTAAAAACATCTACAGGCTATGCCGAAAAAGGAGCAAGTGTGGAAGCCGTTCAACTATTTCGCAAACATTTACCCAAAGCGGTGCATATAAAAGCATCAGGCGGCATTAGAGACTATGCCACTGCTATGCAAATGATTGATGCAGGTGCCACCAGAATAGGATGTAGTGCAGGGGTAGCCATTGTAACAGGTGCTGACACCAAAAATTTAAAAAGTAATTATTAATAGCTAACTTTAAATAGAAGCATTCATACGATTCTTTTATATTCAATTCATTTCATCTCATTTGAAGAAATAACATGTTACTAGAAAAAATAAAAGCATTAGCTGCCGAAGGGCAAGCGGAAAATATTTCCATTCGTCGTCACTTACATGCAAATCCTGAATTAAGTTATCAGGAATTTGAAACCTGCAAATATGTACAAGCGCAATTAACTAAAATAGGGATTCCTTTTACAGTAATTGCTACCACCGGTGTGTTGGGAATCATTGAAGGAAAAAATCCAACTAAACGTGTTATTGCATTGCGTGCCGATATGGATGCGCTTCCTATATTAGAAGAGAATGAGGTTGAATATAAATCCAAGAATTCGGGTGTGATGCATGCATGTGGACATGACGTGCACACCACCATATTATTAGGTGCAGCAAAAATTTTATGGAGTGTAAGAGAAGAGTTTGAAGGAACGATAAAATTATTATTTCAACCTGGAGAAGAAAAAAATCCGGGCGGGGCAAGTTATATGATACGTGACGGTGCTTTGCAAAATCCTACACCTCAAGGTATTATTGGATTACACGTGCATCCGGGATTGTCTTTTGGAAAATTGAGTTTTAGAAAAGGGCGGGTGATGGCAAGTGCCGATGAATTGTATGTTAGCATTAAAGGTCCAGGTGGTCATGCAGCTACACCGCATCAAACGGTTGACACGGTATTGGTAGCGGCTCAACTTATTACAAGTTTACAAACAATCATATCGCGCAATCGCAATCCGCAAAATCCATCTGTTTTATCTATCTGTTCTATACAAGGAGGAAACACCACCAATGTAATTCCAAGTGAAGTAAAATTAATGGGCACTTTTAGAGCCATGGATGAAATTTGGCGCTTTAAAGCACATGAATTGATGATGCAGCAAGCAAAAGGGTTGGCCATTTCAACAGGCGCCGAAATTGATTTTAGAGTGGATATTGGATATCCTACCGTGGACAACGAGCCCTTGCTTACAGAAGCTGCTTGGAAATTAGCCGACCAGTATATGGGGGTCGCCAATGTGGAAGAAACAGAACTTAGAATGGGTGCCGAAGATTTTGGCTATTACGCTCAAGTGATACCTGGATGTTTCTTCCGCCTAGGTGTTAGAAATGAATCCATTGATGCCATTCATAACGTGCATACGCCTGTATTTAAGGTAGACGAAAGTGCAATTGAACACGGGGTTGGTATGATGGCTTGGCTGGGCGTAAGTTTATACAAGGATTAATCACATATTATATTACTAATTAATAATCAATTAGTTAGCGCTTCAAATATCTCCTTTACCATTAATTTAGTAGCTTTGTAGCAGGTTAAAACTAACATTCGTGATAAATTTATTACATGCCAAATAAAGAAAGTCTTCGAAAAGATCAAGCACTTGAATACCATGCAAGTGGTCGTCCTGGTAAAATTGAAGTAGTTCCCACAAAAGAAACGAAAACCCAAAAGGATTTATCATTAGCTTATAGTCCAGGTGTGGCCATTCCATGTACCGAAATTCAAAACAATCCTGCGGATATTTATAAATATACTGCGAAAGGAAACTTAGTAGGTGTGATAACAAATGGTACAGCGGTCTTGGGCTTGGGAAATATTGGACCAGAAGCGAGCAAGCCGGTGATGGAAGGGAAGGCAGTACTCTTTAAAATATTTGCAGACATAGATGTTTTTGATATTGAAATAAATGAAACGGATCCTGAGAAGTTTGTTCAAATTGTAAAATCATTGGAGCCTACTTTTGGTGGCATTAATTTAGAGGACATTAAAGCACCTGAATGTTTTTACATAGAGCAAAGGTTAAAAGAAGAAATGAATATTCCTGTAATGCACGACGACCAACATGGTACTGCCATTATTAGTAGTGCCGCTTTGTTGAATGCATTAGAATTACAAAAAAAGAAAATTGAAAAAGCAAAGTTTGCCGTAAATGGCGCTGGTGCTGCTGCGATGGCTTGTATAAAATTATATGTAGCCTTAGGTGCGCGTTATGAAAACTTTACTTTGTTTGATAAAGACGGTGTTTTGCATGAAGGCAGAACCGATTTAGGA
>Ga0209768_10002496_pt1 | contig 11430 bp, 12 predicted proteins | sample LauGreSBDMM110SD_3_FD_187564 | JGI IMG/M metagenome (GOLD analysis project Ga0209768, IMG submission 187564) | Freshwater lake microbial communities from Lake Michigan, USA - Sp13.BD.MM110.SD (SPAdes) (version 2) | ecosystem: Environmental > Aquatic > Freshwater > Lake | place: Lake Michigan... | reverse complement strand
CTAATTTTTTGTGCCTCGACAAATGCTGTTGTGGCAATTTGTGTGGTTGACGTCGCAGAAGTTGCAGTGGGTGCAGTAGGAGTACCAGTAAATGCAGGACTGAGTTTTTCACCTTGTATAAATGCTGTGGTAGCCAACTGAGTTGTATTAGTACCATAATCTGCTGTGGGTGCGTTAGGAACTCCGGTAAATGTAGGCGAAGCCTTTTGGGCCTGCACATACGTTTCACTGGCCAATGCACTCCACGCATTGGAGGTGTTATAAGACGATATAACGTCACTAGAGCTGTTGTACCAAAGTTGTCCTAGCACAGGTGCCAATGGTGCAGTTGAACTGGCAAAATTCTCCAGGAGAAACACGTAATTTTCATTTTCGGGCAAACCGTATGGAGTAACTCCTCGTCCTACCAAATTAACGGATGTAGCGGTGGTGTTTATTGTGCCATCAGGTACCACCGCTACAATGTTACCTCTGCTGTTATTAATTACATAACTCATCTATTGCTCCAGTTTGATGTATTTAGTAGCCAAACACAAGCTAACTTGGTTTGGTAAATACATCAACAGGATCAAAACCGTATGACACAGCAAATAATTGATGTAGGGACCGTGGCCAATGATGGGCAAGGAGATTCGCTGCGCACTGCCTTTATCAAAGCAAATGATAACTTTACCGAACTTTACAATCAAGTACAGGTTAATCCTCCAACAAGCAGCAGCGGGCAAGCAGGCGATGTTGCAGGCATGATTGCATATGACGAAGAATATTTCTACGTTTGTGTGGCTGATTATGATGATACTTCAGTAATTTGGCAAAGAATAGCATTTGATACTACACCTTGGTAATATAACATGACACAACCTGTATGGATCACCCCTGCCGGAAGCCTTGGTGTAATACCAGTTGGTGTGTTTTTTCAGAACACACTATTAGGTGAATTGCCTGGTGAGCCTGGAGCAGAACTTTACTATACTGTTATAGCTGGTAGATTACCTGATGGCATTCAATGCTCTGCCAACGGTGTAATTTCTGGAACTCCAGATGCTGTGGCCAGCCTCCAAGGTGTTCCACTTGAAGTGGCTCGAGATACTACCAGTAAATTTACAGTGAGAATATATCCTGAAGAAGATCCCACCAACATACGAGATCGTACCTTTAGTCTTACTGTTGCTGTGATACCCGAACCTACTTGGATTACTCCTGCTGGACAAATAGGATCATATTATGACAGTGATCCGGTAGATTTTCAATTTGAATTCAATGAGGTGTATACTCCAGACACCACTGTGATCACATTGATTGCCGGCGCATTGCCTGGAGGTCTTCATCTGAGCTTAGATGGATTACTTACAGGTTACATACAACCTGCACAAAATTTAGATGCTGTGGCTGGATATGATATCAGTGCGCAAGATGCTGATCCTTACGATTTCTTAAGTCAAAGCATCAGTAAAAATTATCAATTTACCCTACAAGTTAGTAACGGACAGGCCGCTAGCATAAGAACATTTGAAATCTTTGTGTACAGCCGCAGTCAAATGCAAGCCAGTGATAATGTGCTAATTGACAACAATACATTTATCACCACTGACCAAACTACATTGCAAGCACCATTCCTGACCAATGTTATTCCAAGTAATTTGGGAACCATTAGAAGCAGCAATTATTTTGCCTATCAATTTATAGGTGAAAACTATGTAAATCAACCTATCACTTATGCTATATCAGTAAATGAGGGTGCTGGATTTGCACCTGGCTTGGTACTGGATCCCACTTCGGGCTGGTACTATGGTTACGTTCCTGATCAAGGAACTACCGAAACTGAATACAGTTTTAACGTTGTTGTGTATCAAAATGAATACATTACTCCTGCAATATTAATAACACAAACTGTAGCAGCTACAGGATATATCACAGCCAATTACACCACCAATCAACTGCAACAGGGACAGCCTATTAGTTTGGTCAGCAACTTTGGTGGTTTAACTGCTGGAACTTTATATTATGTTGACAGCATTATCAGTGAGACTGCCAACTGGAACCCCACACTCGATCAAATAATTTCATACAATACAGTATTCACAGTAATACAAGCTGATAGCTCGGTACCAACTTTGACCAATGCTACCGGGGCTGTTGATACCACACTAGTTATTGAATGCACCGGCACAACCACAGGCAACAATCGCATATCATGCTCTAGCACTGAAAATCTAGGTGTAGGACAACCGTTGATATTTACTGGTACAGCATTTGGAGGAATTACTGCGGCAGCGCAAACTATTTATTATGTAATTGAAATTGTCAGCCCCAACGAATTTAAAGTAAGTGATCATCCGTATTCACCAACATCAGTCAATACATCAGTCACCCTAACCACCGCTGCTGGATCAATGATTGCCAATATGATTTTGGCTAGTGCTGCTTATCCATTCTCATTAACTATTACAGGTTCTGTGGATGCTGAAGTTACGTGGGACACTCCTGCGGATTTGGGTAGCATTACAAATGGTGCAGTTAGCATGCTCCAAGTACAGGCAACCAATCGTGGCGGTCGTACCATGAAGTACAGACTCAAGAGTGGCGCATTTAATTCATTACCACAAGGCCTGCAACTCATGCCATCTGGCGACATTGTGGGACGGGTGAGTTTTGACACATTTGCTCTGGATCTTGGTGCCACAACATTTGACCAAAGTTTTATTATAAACAGAAACTTGGCTAGTTTGGGCACAACATTTGACCTAACATTTGTGTTTACTGTCAATGCCTATGCAGAAGATACCAACCAAACCATTTACGAAGTTGCCAGCATTGAAGTTGCTAATGGTGGTACAGGATATAGTTCCATAAACAAGCCCACTATTGCTATCGATCCATCAATAGGTGCAAGTGCTGTCCCTGCTGTGGCAGGATTAGTCTCAGTGTCAGGAGGTGCTATTACACAAGTGCTTTTGTCTGAAAATGGCAATGGCTATACTTCTGTACCCACTGTGACAATTACACAAGGATTTGGCGGATCCGGAGCCAGTCTCACTGCTGTGATGGCAGCAACTGGAAGTCAAGATGTAATTAGTGTTTTTAAAACATTTAACGTAAAAGTAATTCGTGAATACAATAGACCTTATCAGAATCTCTATGTGCGTGCCATGCCACCACCTAATGATCGTGCGCTGATTCGCAGTTTGTTGGACAATGAAGAAATTTTTCCGCTAAACTACTTGTATCGTTCTGATGATGTTAATTTTGGCAAGAGTAGTCAGGTAACGTATGCTCATGCATATGGTCTAGCACCAGACACGCTAGAACGTTATGTGGCCAGTTTGTACGAAAATCACTATTGGAAAAATCTTATCTTAGGCGAAATTGCCACAGCACAGGCACTTGATCCAGACACTGGCGAAGTTGTGTATGAAATTGTTTACAGCAAAATTATTGACAATCTTGTGAACGCAGCAGGAGAAAGTGTAAACAAGATTGTAACTCTACCTTATGCCATTGTTGATCCTGCAGATGGCAGCACTATAATCACTTCAGTATATCCCAACAGCTTGGTCAACATGCGTAACCAAGTGATTGACGTGGTGGGACAAATTTCAACTCAATTACCGTTGTGGATGACTTCAAAACAACCCAACGGACGAGTGTTGGGCTTTACTCCAGCTTGGGTTATAGCATATCTAAATCCAGGGCGAGCCAAACAAGTAGCATATTACATTCAAACATATTTTGCACAACAACTTAACTCAGTTAACTTTAAAGTTGATCGTTATATTCTAGATAGAGTGCTGAGTAAAAATTGGGATACAGATACACAACGGTGGATTCCGCGCCCACCAACACTAACCACATTTGATCGATTTGGTACAGACGACAAGATCTTTATCGGTACTGTGGATATTTGTACCAGTTTGGCCTGGTCAGATGTAAACAATAGGTCACTTGCTTATATTAATGATTTGGACGGGCTAGATGGTATTATAAACAATGTAGAAGGCAAAACTATAATTTTTGCCAAACAAGAAGGATATGATGGGCCTCCAGGTAGCAGTTACTCTACATCCGATGCTGGATGGCAAACTTGGCAAGCACCATTTGGTGGTGTTCCGGGGATACCCGATACATATTTTGACACATTAGGGTTAGATTTTTCCACCACAGTACCGGGCGATGATTCGAGCACGCTCAATGAGCGTATGGCCATCTATACCATAAATATCGATCCATTGTCGGGATGTTTAAATCTAACACTGACCACACAAACACAAATTGATGAATATGTGCAAGTTTTAGATGGCAGTTTTTATAGGACTGCATTCTTGTATTATCCTAGCACACCTGGTGAAGGACTTTCGGAAATCAGTTGGCTGTTCCTGCTCACAGTTGTAACTGCTGAAACTGTATTTGACGACACAAGTTTGAAATTTATAGCACCTGTGGATATGTACGATCCAACAGATACCTATGATAAATATCTAGTATTCCCCAAGAGCAATATCTTGGTCTAACAAGGACAAAAAATGGCAAGTAATATCAACCCAAACAACATTGACGGATCGTATCCAGTGGCTGGACAAGACAACAACAGTCAAGGTTTCCGTGACAATTTTACCAACATCAAGGTAAATTTTCAATATGCTGAAGAAGAAATTAATGACCTAGAAACTAACTCTATTCTCAAAGCAGCTCTGACAGGGTCCACACTTGACAACAACATGAGCAACAACACCATTTATGCTGTTAACCTAAATGATGTCAGCACCACACGAATTGCTGCTACAGGAACTTCAGGCACTGTTACACTAAACTATGCATCTGGACAATATCAAACAGTAGCACCCAGCACAGGTTCAATTACTCTTGCTTTTACTAATTTTCCTGCTAGTGGATACTTTGGCATTTTGCGTGTGCAAATTACTGTTAGCAATCTTGCCTATACTGTTACACTGCCCGGTGCAGTGTCACTGGGCACAACTGGCATTCAAGGTTACTCGGGTGGGGTAATTACATTTGCTGCCACTGGCACCTATGTGTTTGATTTTTCAACATCAGACGGCGGCACAACTATCACTGTAAATGATGTAACTCGTGCCAACAATGTGTTGACCAATCCGTTGTTCTTGACTGTGAGCGAAGATCTTGGTGCATCAGCAGCAGCCAGTTTGGTAAAGACTACCAGTTACTTTACCACATCGGCTGCAGAAACTGCTACACTAGCAGCAGGATCAGATGGACAGGTCAAAGTGTTTGCCATGGTAGCAGACGGTGGCGACATGGTTATTACTGTGACGAATGCCGGATGGAAATCATCTGGTACTGGTACCATTACATTTGACGCCATTGGCGATGCTTGCACATTGATGTACACCAGTGCCAAATGGTTCTGTATTGGCAACAATGGCGTGACATTTGCTTGATCAAAAGCATTGACCAGGTGCAAAAATCCTGCTACAATGCACTATGGAACATCCACTCATTGGCGATCTCAGCAACCTAACCATAGATGCGTTAGGCGAAAAGATTGCCGATCTCAATAAGAAACTTGGAATAGCCATGCGCACCGGAAACGGGCACCTGTGCAATCAGATACGCATGGCCATCGAAAGCCACAATACCAAGTATCAAGAAAAATTACAAGAATCATACAAGAAATCCGACGCAAACTTTGACGACAAAATCAACATCCAATGAATGTAAGACTACAATACGATTTAGAATTCCTGGCAGGCATCTATTATGAAGACCAGTTGCAACTTAACAGTTATTCAGTCAGCGTAAATTTGTTAACTCAAACTGAAGATGCTGCCAGCAGTAACATTGCGCTAGAAAGACTCAAATGCTTTGTGTACCACGACTTGGCCAATACTGTGTTCTTTGGTCCAGCAGATCATGACAAAGCAGAAATGTTTCAAATGATGGGCACCAATGTTACCACATTGCCCGACGCACCAGTTGACCAGATTGTTGGCATGATGTTATACTGCAAACTCAATGCTATCATGGAAGGCCGAATGACTGTGACCAGTTTGGATATCTCCAGTGCGTTAGGTGATTCTGTTTGGTATTCGCATGACGATGAAGACAATCTTGGACCGTTTGCGCACTGGCCTGTAGCAGATGATGCTTGGTGGTGTAATCCGTCTGTTCAACATCATACCTTGGAAACAGAATCAACTCCGGCCAACGTGGTCAAAGTCACACCAAATGTTTGGCACGAATATGGTCTCATGTGGCCCGAGGATCGTATTGAACCCACTGGCAATACTGTAATCTATCCTAACTTTCGCAAGCATGAAGCAAAATAAACACGGTGAACTGATATTCAACGAAGCAGACTTGGTTGATCTAATCATGCGTGGATTTGATCCGTCGGGCTTTGATGGCATGATTGTGGATGCATCAGTTGACTTGGAAACAGCCGCACTCATGTTGGACAATGTTCCTAAACTAATTGCCTACAATGACCTGATGGAAGCCATGCCCACAGAGGAATATGATCGTAATTGCCAAAGTCGTTGGTACATGAGTGATCAATATCAACACCTTGACATAGCAGAACATGTGTTAGGCCTATGTGCCACTGATGCTGAATTACAACGGTGCGGCGAAGAACTGTTGTTGTTTCAAGAACGTGACTTGTTTAATCTACTGCGTTATCTCAAATATCTTGTGGACATAATGACACAAAACAATTTGATCTGGGGTGTGGGACGAGGATCTAGCACAGCCAGTTTTGTACTGTACAAATTAGGTGTACATCAAATTGACAGCATGTACTATGAATTAGATCCTGCGGAATTTTTACGTTAAATATTGTTTTAAGGAGATAGTCATGGCAGGAAATTTACACAAAACAGCCAATGGTAAAACATTGGACATGCGCAGTTTGGCATTGAAAAATGAACAGGTACGAGCGGTTGGCAACATGAAGGTCAACGCCCGCGGAGACGTTATAAATGATGTTGGATTGGTTACTCATGCAAAGCCTCAACAGCTTCACAAGCAATACAGTCAACAGGTTCAAATTAGAAAAGGAAAAGAAGGATGAAACTAGCGTACAGCGCACACCGATTTGACAAACATCAAATCCACCCACTGAATGATTCAGTTATTGTGACTGACATGACCTTTGACGAACGCTTTACCACAGGTGGTATTGTGTTGCTCAATGACAATGGCAAAAGCACAGGCATCCGTCCAAGATGGGGTCAGGTATATGCTATTGGCCCTGACCAACAGGATATCAAAGTGGGACAATGGGTGTGCGTGGCGCATGGTCGATGGACCAGGGGCATTGAAGTGGAAGATGAAACTGGCAAAAAAACTCTGCGCAGAGTTGACCCAAACGACCTGCTAATTGTGAGCGACGAACAGCCACAAGACGAAACATTCTCAGAAGCCATTCACATAGAAGCCAAACCCACACACATGCAACACAACTGATATGATAATCAACTGGAACGTGGACAAGGTCATTGCTGACTGTCAAAAAATGTACTATGGTGCAAACGACAATTATGAAACTGGTTGGAACAACTGGCCTTGCAAACAAGACTTATATCGTGTGAAATTTGCAGTGGAAGAGATGCTCAAAGACACTGCCACCTTTACTGGTGAACAAGAATGGCTGGAACAACAACAAAAAGAAAAAATGTGGAAAGTATTGAGTGACAAATAATCAAACAAATACTCTATGAAGATCTGTATTATAGGAAGCGGCTTTACTGGAATGTTAGCAGCCGCTTCGATCAAACGTACCTATCCCCATTATAATGTTGTGATGATTGCCAGTGGGCAAGAGATGAAATTGCCCGGTCTTGGATTAAGTTGTCCGCCTGGATTTGTTAAATGGATTGCTGACTTGTTAAAAGTTCCAGCTGATACTGCTCTTGTAACAGATATTTTAACTCACACCAACTCTGTTGCCAAGACTAACATGAAGTGGCAAAACTTTCAGTCAGAATCTGACACAGGGTTTTTCAGCGGGTTTCCAGTTGTGCCGGCTGCTGATGTTCTATTAGATCCTGGACACACTAGTCTTAACCTGTTGCCTGAATATCAATTGCCGGGTGCTGACAAATACATGTTGACTGATCTTTGGTACGAATTATATCTAGCAGGCCGCAGAACATTAGATGATTTTGGCCCAGACATCAATCAGTTTCATTGGTATGCAAGTCAACATCGAATTTTACCTTACTACATACACAACGAATGGGTAATGCCGTCGTTACAAATCAACAGTTGGTCATTTGGCGAATGGTTAAAACAACGCTATCAGTCACAGTTGGATCAGGTGCATGACAGTAAAATAAACGAAATTAAAAAAACAAATTCTGGCGGCATTCTATCCGTAACGTTAGCATCAGGCGAAGAAGTAATTGCTGATTTTTATTTAGACTGTACTGGATTTAGCAGACTGCTAGGCAAAGAATTTGATCTTGCATATTCCCGTCCTAGTACCGAAATCTATCATGATACCACTGTGGTTGTAGGCAATGGTTATACTGAAAATGTTGATCAAGAAATGATGCCTTATACTACCGGATACGGTATGGATTACGGATGGACATTTGCCATTAGCATGCAACACTGCAAAAGTTTTGGTTACAATTTTGACAGCAGTTTTATCACGCCAGATCAGGCACTGGAAGAACTAGACTCATTGAGTGATCCCAACACACGCACAGTGGATCCTGTGATCATGCAATGGACTCCGGGCAGTTATCAGACTGCTCTAAATAAAAATTTTGCCTTGTTGGGACTTGCATCAGGTTTTCTTGATCCGTTTGATGCCAACTCAGTTGCATTGCAAATTCGACAAATACAAACGTTAATTGAACTGTTTCGATCTCCGGCAAATATTAACAGTTCTGTAAATGTCTACAATCGCCGAACTAATAATTTTTATAACAGTGTGGCTGAACGATTGGAATTCCATCAAGCGTTGGCCCCAAGAAATACCAGTGAATATTGGCGTAGAAATCACAGCATTGCACAAAAACGAAAACTTGAAGATTTGCTATTTGCTGCCATGGCTGACCCTGAACACCACACTCCGTCACGTGCCGCGGGAACCTATAGACCGTATCCAATGCATTTATATCTCAGCGAGAGTTTGTATTATGGATTGGACATGTCCAGACGCTGTAGACAAAGTAGTGCAGCCATGCTACAATTAGCAGATGAATACTTTCAATCATTCAACCGATTAAATCAATATCGTGCGCAACTTGCACCTACACAACGAGAATGGTATGCCGCACATGGCATGGATCTCAACAACAGCGTGACATTTAGGAAATAACATGAAAGAATTATGGGTAGAAAAATATCGTCCTAACAAGGTAGATGGTTATGTGTTTGTGGACGAGACACAAAAGGAACAAGTGCAAGCCTGGATTCGTGACGGATCAATTCCACACTTGATGTTGAGTGGTCCAGCAGGCACAGGCAAGACCACCCTGGCCAAACTGTTGATCAATGAGCTGGACATAGATGAATTTGATGTTATGTATGCCAATGGATCTAAGGAAGCTCGCAAGATTGATTGGGTGGATAAATTGATCTCGTTCTGTCAAACCATGCCATTTGGCAAGTTCAAAGTTGTGCTCATAGATGAAGCTGACTACTTGGGATTACACACAGTTCAGCCAGCCCTGCGCAACTTGATGGAAGATTACAGTCAAACTGTTAGGTTTATTTTGACTTGCAATTACCCTAGCAAAATTATTGCACCATTGCATAGTCGGTGCCAAACATTTCAAATTACCAAAACTGATCACACAGAGTTTACCGCTAGAGTGGCCACTGTGCTGGTCACAGAAGGGGTGGAGTTTGAGTTAGATACACTAGACACCTATGTCAAGGCCACTTATCCTGATCTACGCAAATGTTTGAATCTGGTGCAACCCAACAGTCAAACTGGAAGATTGTTGCCACCATCCGCTGGCGATAAAAGTGTAAAAGACTGGAAACTGGACTGTGTAGGCTTGTTCAAAGCTGGCCGTGTGAGAGAAGCTCGCGCTTTGTTATGCCAAAGTGCAGACGCAGAAGAATCCAACGACGTATTTCGTTGGATGTATGACAACCTAGACTTGTGGGCCGACACAGTAGAAAAGCAAGATCAAGCTATCATAATTATTCGCAATGGCGTAGCTAACATTGCGCTGGTGGCAGATCAAGAAATCAACTTGAGTGCTACTTTAATTGAACTTGCAGGAATACAATGAATTTAAGGAGCAAAACGTTTTGTGTTTTGCCTTGGATTGAAAAATATCAAAATCTTGACGGTAAACAATATGTTTGCTGTCAAAGTAAAATACCTATAAGTTCCAGCGAGATTAATGATATTAGAACAAAGCTGGCAAATCAAGAACCTGTTCCGCATTGCGAACCATGTTATAAATTAGATCAGCAGCAAACAATTAGTCCTAGATTACAAGAGACTGCCAGGTGGTTAAAAAATCCACAAGTAAAATCCCACATTGAACAATGGAAGCCTGGCGACCCAGATCGTACTTTTTTTTATGATCTACGATTTGATAATAAATGTAACCTGGCGTGTATCACCTGCAACCCTAATTCTAGCTCATTGTGGAGCAAAGAAATGGGCATTGAAATAAAATCATATCCACTTGATTTTGACAATGCTGATATTGTTACCAGCAGTAAAATATACATGGCCGGCGGCGAGCCTTTGATTATTGACAAATGTATTGACTTGTTAAAACAAGTGGCTGACCAAGATCAACAACCTGAGGTTGTGATAAACACCAATTTGACTCGGGTGAATACTGATATGCAAATGATTCTACAACGCATAAAAAATCTCACACTAGTGATTAGTGTGGATGCATATAGTCGAGTAAATGAATATCATAGATGGCCAATGAAATGGAAAAAATTTATTAACAATCTTGCCTGGACCAAAGATGTTGGATGTACAATACAGTTTAATACAGTACTGGATGCTGTTAGCATTATAAATGCCGCGGAACTAGTTGAAATAGAATCATATTGTGATATGTGGAACTTAACTATACTGACAGAGCCTGTGGAATTGCAGATCAATAACTTGCCCGAACATGCAAGAGATCAAGTGCGTAATAGTTGGGAGAAAATAAAATCCAGTAAATTTTTTACAAAGGATCCGGTATTCAAAAGCCGTGTGGCACATGTATCAGCTCTTCTAGATCAGTTAGGATCCAGTACAGCCCTGGCTAATTACATTGCTGCCCTAGATAGTCGTCGCGGCATCGACCATCAGAATTTTTTACCAATAAAACTAACATGAGATATCTAATCCTAACCTACTATAAAAAACCCACAGGCCAAATTGACGAAGTTATGACAGTGGCCAAAAACTTAAAAACAAGAGACCATGCCACTGCCAATGTTATACTTGACTTCAAAACACTTAGCGTGTTA
>Ga0209768_10002495_pt1 | contig 11431 bp, 10 predicted proteins | sample LauGreSBDMM110SD_3_FD_187564 | JGI IMG/M metagenome (GOLD analysis project Ga0209768, IMG submission 187564) | Freshwater lake microbial communities from Lake Michigan, USA - Sp13.BD.MM110.SD (SPAdes) (version 2) | ecosystem: Environmental > Aquatic > Freshwater > Lake | place: Lake Michigan... | reverse complement strand
GTCACCTACGCGTTACTCAGCCGTTCGCCACTAATTTCCGAGCAAGCCCGGAAACTCGTTCGACTTGCATGTCTAAGGCATACCGCCAGCGTTAGTCCTGAGCCAGGATCAAACTCTCCGAAACAACGTGTTGCCTTACGGCAGCACGTTAATTTTCCGAGGGTCTGCCCCGGCGAAAAAACGGTTGCTTTGTGTTACCTGCCACTCTTCAGCTGTTAAGGTGCCGCCGACTTTCGCCGACGCGGTCGCCACGGAGACCGTGGTGACTGTAAGCGCTGCTCTGCTCCACCCGTGATCGGGGCGGACGGTCGAGGATCTCTTCCACGAGCGACGCGAAGGGGGAGTCTACGCACCCTGCCGCTCCCCTGTCAAACGGGGGGCTCGTGCGGGGCTGTGCGGGGTGATTCGTGCTCACCACGCAGGGGTTGCGTGTTACAGCGGGCTCGACTCCACGAGGAGCAGCACGCCCGCTGCGGCGGCCAGGGAGGCGACTGCGAGGGTGGCTCCGGCGGCGGAGGGCTCCACGCTCGTGGCAACCGTATAGATAAGGAGGGCGACGAGGCCGGCGATGCCGACCTTGAGGAGGCGGAGGAGGAGCTCGACGATGAGGTGGCTCATGCCCCTACTCTACGCCCCGCCGCTCTTCGAGGCTCCGCAGGATTGTTACAGCATCGGCGTACTGGAGGTCCGCCCCGAAGGGGAGGCCGCGGGCCATGGAGGTGATCGAGGGGACCTTGGTGCCGAGGCGCTCCTGAAGGTAGAGAAGTGTTACATCGCCCTCGGGGGAGGGGTTGGTGGCGATGATCACCTCGCGCACGGGGTTCCCCTCGGCAGCGGCAGCGTCGACTCGCTCGAAGAGCTCCTTCATGCGGAGCTGGCCAGGGCCGATCCCCGACATGGGCGAGAGGGCACCGTTGAGCACGTGATAGCGGCCGCGAAAGGCCCCGGTGCGCTCAATGGCGACCAGGTCAAGCGCCTCTTCGACCACGCAGAGGAGGCCGAGGTCGCGGGTGGTGTCGCGGCAGATGCGGCAGAGCTCCTCGTCGGAGACGTGGCCGCAGATCGCGCAGGGTCGGGTGTTGGCTCGCATGGCGCTGATCGCCCCGGCCAAGGCGAGCGCCTCAGGCTCGGGGGTGCGCAGCAGGTGGAAGGCGAGCCGCTCGGCGGTGCGGGGGCCGACCCCTGGGAGTCGGGAGAGGGCCTCAATGAGCCGCTCGACGGAGCTCGGCAGCGCTGCGCCGCTGCTCACTCCTTCCAGACCTCGCGAAGTGCCGTGTCGGGGTCGAGCTCACCAAACTGAATGACGATCTTGCGCCCGTAGGCCTTATCGGCCAGCGCCTCGATGCGCTCACGCTTCGCCTCGGCGCGCTGGCGCAGGAAGCTCTTCGTGGGCGGGTAGCTGAGCACGAGGGTGTCGCCGTTGAGCGTAGGTCGGGCGTCGGCGAGGAGTGGCTTCGTGGCCGGATCCGCACTCGCGAGCATGGCGCCCCACTCCCCTGTTGCCGGCGGGGCGGGCGGAGTTGCAGGGGCGGCGGCTGGAGTTGGGGCTGGCGCTGCGGCGCGCGGTGCCGATGGGGCTGCGCTGCCCGTGGGAGCGGAGGTGGGAGCGGCGGCGCGTGCGGGTGCTGGGGCGGGCGCGGCGACGGGGGCCGCGAGGGCGGCGCCCCCACTAAGAAGTAGGAGTTCGAGTCCGAGGCGGAGGTCGGCATCGCCGCGGCCGGTTTCGATGCGGCGCAGGGCGTTGGCGAGGCCGAGGAGCGCTTCGCGCGTGCGACCGGCGAGGCCGATGGTGGCACCGCCACCGTCGGAGAGGTCGAGGCCGGCGGGGAGTTTGGCGGCGTCGCCAGGCACGGTGCCACCCCCAGCGAGGGCGGCGTGTAGGCCGCGGCGCACGAGGTCGGTGAGGCGGTCGGCAATGATGCGGGGGTCGCGGCCGCGGGCCTCGAACTCGGCGAGGATCGCGAGCCCGGCTGGTGCGTCAGCGTCGAGGATGGCGCAGGCGAGACGCTCAATGCGGTCCGCGCCCGGGAGGCCGAGGAGCTCTTCGACGTCGGCCGCCTTGAGCGGGTCGACCCCTGAGGAGAGGAGCTGGTCGAGCATCGACTCGGCGTCGCGCATGCCGCCGTCGGCGAGGCGGGCCAGGAGCTCAATGGCGGCCGGCTCGGCGACCCGCTTCTCGGTCGCGAGGATGGTTTCGAGCTTGGCGGCGATCTCGGCACGGGCGATTGGGCGGAAGTCGAAGCGCTGCAGGCGCGAGAGGACGGCGGGGCGGATCTTGGAGGGGTCAGTCGTGCAGAAGATAAAGACGATCCCGGGTGGCGGCTCCTCGAGCCACTTCAGGAGGGCGTCCCAGGCGTCATTGGTGAAGCGGTGGACCTCGTCGAGGATGAGGACCTTGCGCTTCAGGTCGGTTGGTGGGTTCGTAATAAGGGGGATGAGGTCCTCGCGCACGTCGTCGATGCGGTTCGAGGTGGCGGCGTTGGATTCGACCACGTCAAAGGTGGCCCCCTCAGTAATGGCGACGCAGGATCGACAGGTGCCGCAAGGCTCGCCCTCGGCTGGGGCGAGGCAGTTCAACGCCTTGGCAACGATGCGGGCGGTGGAGGTCTTGCCGGTGCCGCGTGGGCCAACGAAGAGGAGTCCGTGGCCGAGTCGGCCGTCGGCGACGGCGCGGCGCAGGGTCTTGGCAATCGGGTCTTGGCCGCGCAGCTCGCCGAAGGTGGTGGCGCGGTAGCGGCGATAGATAGCCAGCTGCTCCGTCATGCTCCCCTCCCCTCCTTATATGTACCTCGCCTCGGCAATCGCTGAGTGCCGCCGGCCGAGCCATCCGCTGCGCCCGCCGCGATCCGCTTAGCGCTGCTTCCTTCCGGATCTGACGCGGTTCACAGAGCGTCGTCGCGCGGAGTCCGACCGACGGCAGGGCGATCATAGACGACCCGACCCACTCCGATCGCGCAACGGTCACCCCCGCCGCTAGTCAGACGAGGCACCCTACGCGTAACGCCTATTTGGGCGATTGAGAGCGGATTGGAGCGCGATTATGGGGCACACCGTTGACCTTCACGCCTACGGAGTGACAGCGGAGCGCGGCTTCCTCCCCATCGCCGACCCGAGCAGCGCTATCCCACTCGCCAACGCCGAGTGGCACGAGACGGCGCGCAATCTGCCAAGCCTGATCCCCACTGGTCGCATTCGCGAAATCATCGAGGGGCTCCCGCCGTTCCGCGCCGATCTACTTAACAGTGAGGAGGATCTCGAGGCGGCGATGCGCACGCTCAGCTATCTCGGCCAGGCGTACGTGTGGGGTCAGCCAGAGGCGCCGACCGCGCTTCCCGCCGGGCTCGCCGTGCCGTGGCATGAGGTTGCGTCGGCGATCGGCCGCGAGCCGATCCTCTCGTATGCCAGCTACGCGCTCTGGAATTGGCGTCGCATTGATGAAGATGGCCCGATTGCGCTGGGCAACATCGCGCTGCTGCAGCACTTCTTGGGTGGGCTCGATGAGGCCTGGTTCATTTTGATTCACGTCGACATTGAACGACGCGCAGGCGCGGCACTCGCCGCAGGCGCGCGAGCGCAAACGGCGATCTCAGCTGGCGACGATGCCAGTGCGACTGTTGCGTTAAGCGACCTTGGCGATGCACTCGACGGCATTCTTGCCACGATGCAGCGCATGCCAGAGTCGTGCGATCCGTATGTCTACTACCACCGCGTGCGTCCGTACATCTTCGGCTGGCACAACAACCCCGCCCTGCCCGGTGGCCTGGTGTACGAAGGGGTCACCGCCTATGCCGGCAAGCCGCAGTCGTTCCGCGGCGAGACGGGTGCGCAGAGCACCATCGTGCCGTGCCTCGATGCCGTGCTCGGCGTTGAGCATGCGCCCGATGAGTTGCGCACCTACCTCATGCAGATGCGTCGCTACATGCCAACCAAACACGTCGGACTGCTTGAGGCGTTCGAAGCGGGTCCAGCCGCGCTCAGCCGCGTCGTTGCACTCGGCAAGAACGCGCCGGCAGGGCTTGTTGCAGCACGCAATCGTGCCGTTGATGTGCTGCGCGCCTTCCGCGCGCTGCACCTGGAGTACGCAGCAACCTATATCAATCGCCAGGCGGCGGCGGCAACGGGGAACCCAACAGACGTTGGCACCGGCGGCACGCCATTCATGAAGTACTTGAAGAAGCACCGCGACGAGACGGAGTCTTCGCTCACCAAGAGCTAGAGCTTAGCGGCCGACCAGACTCCGCAGCACGAAGCGCAGGTTCGCTGGTCGTTCCGCCATGCGGCGGAGCGAGTACGGCCACCAGTCTGGACCGTACGGCGTATAGATGCGCACGCGCCAGCCCTTGGCGACGAGTAGTTCGGCGAGGTCAGAGCGCACGCCGTAGAGCAACTGAATCTCGCCGCGCGTCTGGGCAGCTGCGCCGAGCTTGGAGATGATGCGGTCGTCATGTGTGCCGAAGGCAATCGGCAGGTTCGTTGCAATGAGCCGTTCGGCAAGGGCAAGGTAGGCCGCATTCACCGCCTCGATATCACCGACCCCTTCGGCGCCTGGGTCATACGCACCCTTCACCAAACGAACAGGGATTCCCGCAGCAATAAGACGCTCAAGGTCGGCACCCGAGCGCTGCATGTTCGCCTGCACCACGGCACCAACGGGTCGACCGGCCGCACGCGCAGCGGCAACGATCTCGTGCATCTGATTGAGGCTGTTCGGATACTCCGCATCAACGCGCACAAAACCGTTCACGCCCTGCGCCGTCTCCAAGATGCGGTCGAGCCGTGCTGCAGCGACAGCGTTCCCCTCGGCGAGGCCGATGGCGGTGAGCTTGACGCTGACGTTTGGCTCGAGACCGGCTGCCGCTTGCGCGGTGAGGAGCTCGCTCGCATCGGCGGCGTACGCGTCGGCAGATGCGCCGGATGATGCTTCGCCGAGTCGATCAAGGGTGACGGTGAAGCCGCGACGCTTCAGGTCAAGTGCGACCTCAACGGCAACGGGGATGGTGTCACCAGCAACGAAGCGGCGAACAGATCGGCGGCCCCACGCGGTGCGCTGCACGAGTGCACCGAGCCCTGCTGCGCGGCTTAGTCGCAGCAGTACGGGGCGGCTAACCGAGGTGAAGAGGTTCATGACTTTACTGTTGGCGGGAGGTGAGCAAGGATGAAATCGAGCGTCTTCTCAGCGGCCTTCCGTTGGTTCTCTCGCCGCTCCCACCCGTGCGCCTCGTCATCGAACCAGACCACCTCATGGAACTTCGACTCAATCTCTAACTGTCGGGCCATGATCTCGGTCATGCGCGGAACAACGCGCTTATCTTTACGGCCGTGGAGCATGAGCAGCGGCGCCTGAATCTTCTCGGTCTCAAAAATGGGAGAGGCGCGGCGGTAGAGCGGCGCCTTGCTCGGCTCATCTGGTCGCCCCATCTGTCGCTCAACATCGAGTCGACCCGGGCGATCTCCGAGTCGGTATGAGAGCGCAAGGTCTGAATCGCCGTAGCGATCAATCCCGACCGACCAGAGCGCCGGCTCATCAACCAGGGCGCAGAGCGTCAGATAGCCACCATATGAGCCGCCGATGACGCCAAAGCGACTGTCGCTCCACGGCTGCTCTGCCGCCCACCGCGCACCATCGACGAGGTCATGTACGTCCCCATGGCCCCACTCATCGTGCAGCGCATATCGGAAGTCACGGCCGTATCCAGTCGAACCACGGAAGTCAATCGTGAGGTACGCGTAACCCGCCTCAACGATCGAGCGCACCAGCGGATCCCAGCTGCGCAGGAACTGCCACGTCGGTCCACCGTGACCATTCACCATTGTTGGCACGCGCGCTGACGCCGAGGCGCCGCGCGGCAAGAAGAGGAGGCCCTTCAGCGGCAACCCGTCGCGCGCGGTTAGGCTGACCACAATTGGCGCAGCGGGTGGTGCTGGCAAAACGAGCGGCGCAGAGTCCGTGATCCTGCGTGCGGTGCTGCGCAACGGGAGCAGCCAGATATCTTCGGGCTCCGCCTCAGACTGCCCAGTGGCAACCAGCGCGGAGCTGTCAGGGAGCCACGAGAGTGCGGACCAGTTCCCAGGGAACGCGTCGAGGCGACGGCCGATTGGATCAACGCCGTCGGCAATCTGCCGCACCTGAATGGAGCAGCCACCTGGCTCGTAGCGAAGGAATGCCACGAGCGAGCCGTCTGGCGATGGCACCGGGAGCTCGTCGGGCGCGTTGCTGGCGAGGACGTCGTCTGCGTCAACCGGGTCAATCTCTCGACGCACACCGGTGGTGCTGATGTGCACCACGTGGAAGTAACCGCTGCGATCGTCCGCAGCAATGAGCCCATCTCCGTTCGGCATCCAACGCCCACCCGTCGCCCAACAATCAGCGCCAGCTACAACGCGCTCGTTCCTATCGCCACCGGTGCGACTGATCGTGAGCTGCACAAGGTTGCCGTTCTCTTCATTGCGGACAGCCTCCCAGACCACCTCATCCCCACTCGGGTGCCAGTCGTAGGTGATCACATCAACGCCGCTCGGAGTGATCGCCTCTGGTAGTTGTGTCAGTGCTGTGCCTGCAGCGGGCACGAGAACGATCTGCCCCCAACCGCGGGCACGAGAGATGACGGCGATGCGCTCACCGTCGGGACTCCAGCGCGGTTGCGAGAGGCCCGCAGCATGTTCAACCACGAGGGTGTCCCCACCACGAAGGCGAGCGATGCGAAGTGACGTGCCAGTGAGATAGGCAATCGAGCGGCCATCGGGACTCCAGGCGAGATCGGTGACCGGCTCGACTGTGCCAGTCAGTTGCTGGATCGGCCCCCCGCTCAATCGTCGGATCACGACCGAGTCGGTGCCACCCCGCTCCTCTAGCCAGGCGATCCGCCGCCCGTCGGGTGAGACCCGAGGTGCGTGCGGGCGAGCGTGGGCAATGGCGCGACTGACGAGCTCCCGGATGGCCTCCCGACGCGCAGTCTTCATGGCGGCAGTCTACCCCCGCAACCCACCGCGCAGGAGGGATCGCATAGCGCGCATCAAGGGGGGCAGCACCCCCCAGCCCCTCTATGCTCCGCGATCAAGTGGGTTGACGATCGACGTCACCCGTGACAGTAGATAGGGGTGTGGTGGAAGCGTGCAGACCTCAAGCGCGGCCAGCCATCGATGCTGGGAGAGCCGCTGAGTGAAGGCGCGGCGCTGGCTCCTGGGGCGGTTTGGCGGGGCGATCGCCACGATTCTGATGGTCTTAATTCTCAACTTTGTGCTCTTCCGCCTCATGCCTGGCTCGCCCGATCGAGCCTTGGCGCGCAATCCGCGTGTCTCCGCCGCGGCGATGGAGGCTGCGCGGGTGCGCTGGGGTCTCGATAAACCAATCTTCCCTGACCAGCTCATCGCCTACGTCGGCGCAACCATCACAGGCGACTTCGGCTACTCCGTAAAATATGGCGGCCGAGAGGTGACCAGCGTCATCGGCGAGAAGATCGGGCCAACCCTGCTCATCGTTGGCCTTGGCGAACTCATCGCACTCGCGGCTGGGATCGCCCTCGGCGCATGGACAGGATGGCGGCGTGGGAGGTTCGGCGATAGGGTCGGCACGCTAGGTGCGCTCATCCTCTACTCCATGCCATATTTCTGGACCGGCATGCTCCTCATCACGCTCTTCGCCACCACACTCGGATGGCTGCCTACCTCTGGGATCACCACGCCCGGTGGTCCTGGTGGCATTCAGGGGGCGATTGATCTCTTACGTCACGCAGCACTTCCGATCGCCACCATCGCGCTGGGTCTCATCGGCCAGTACGCAATCCTCTTGCGATCTTCCGTCGCCGAATCGCTGCGTGAGGGCTACGTTCTCACAGCGCGTGCGAAAGGGCTTCGCGATGAGCGAATTTTGCGAGGTCATATCTTGCCGAATGCACTCCTCCCTACCGTGACCCTCGCCGCAATAAATGCCGGCTATGTGATTGGTGGCGCACTTACCGTTGAGATTGTCTTCTCCTGGCCTGGGCTCGGCTTGTTAACGCAAGAGGCGCTGCAGTCGCGCGACTATCCGATCCTTCAAGGAGTCTTCCTTCTCTTGTCCGTCAGCGTTGTGATGACAAATCTTCTCGCCGATCTCCTCTACAGCAGGCTCGACCCTCGAGTGCGACATGGAGCAGCTCGATGAGCGGGAGCACCACCGTCACCTTGAGCACGCGAATCCGGAAGCGTGTCAGCGGCGGAAACCGCATCGCACTGCTACTCCTCCGCCGCTGGGACGCTCGCATTGCCATCATGATCCTCTCGCTGTTGACGCTCTCCGGAGTCGCGCCCGAGGCTCTTGTTGGCCCACTGCAAACCGCCACAACGGCAACAGCCGACGCACTGCTCCCGCCGAGCGGCACCCATCTCTTCGGCACCGATGATCTCGGGCGAGATCTGCTGAACCTCACCGTTCACGGCGCCCGCATCAGCCTCGTCGTTGGGGCGCTCTCCGCGGCAGTAACGCTCGTGATCGGTGGTGGCATCGGCATGGTCGCAGGCTATCGCGGCGGTCGCGTTGATGCCCTTCTCATGCGTGTCGCCGATACGTTCCTAATCTTGCCCACATTCGTTCTTGCGTTGATCCTTGCGCCGATCCTACGCGAGCTGATCGGCGACCAGACTGAGATCTTTGGGATTCGCACCACGCTGCTCACCATTGTTGCGGTGATCGGCTTCACCAGCTGGTCGTCAACCGCACGCATCGTGCGGAGCCAAACGCTCTCCCTGCGCGAACGTACCTTCGTGGAACGCGCACGGCTAGTCGGCCTCTCTCCGATGCGGATTATCGCGCGGCATATCTTTCCGAATATTCGTACGGTGCTCCTGGCCAACGGGATCGTGGTGATTGCTGGATCGATCCTCACTGAGTCAACCCTTAGCTTTATCGGGCTCGGCGATCCCTTCCAGCCCTCCTGGGGGACCATTCTCGGGAACGCGCAGTCTGCCGCCGCGCCAAGCCTTGGAGCTTGGTGGTTCATTGCTGCACCTGGCTGCGCGATCCTGGTCACAGTGGTCGCCTGCACAATCATTGGCAACGCGATCGACGAGCTCCTCGATCGCGACGTGCGGGTGCGACGATGAGCAGCAACGCGGGAGCCGATCACGTTCGCCAACTCCCCGCGGGGGCAGATGCCGCATCGACGCTGCTCGAAGTCAGCGGGCTACGGGTCTCCTTCACACTGAGTGACGGGCGTCGCTTAACGGCAGTTGATGGGATCAACCTCTCTGTCGCTCCGAGCGAAGCGGTTGGACTTGCGGGTGAGTCAGGGTCAGGTAAGTCCACTGTGGTGGGGGCGATCATGGGGCTCCTGGCGCCGAACGGACGCATTGACGCGGGGAGCATCCGCTACCGCGGCCTCGACCTCGTGGCAAAAGGGGCCCCCCTCCGTCGCACGCGATGGCGCGAGATTGCCGTGGTCTTTCAAGGGTCACTTGTTGCGCTCAACCCTGTGATCAAGGTTCGCGACCAGGTAGCGGAGGCGATTGAGCTCAGGCTTGGCGAGCCAGCCGAAGTGGCACAGGAGAAGGCGAAGCACCTGCTTCACGATGTTGGCATTCCAGAGAAGCGACTCAACGCCTACCCCCACCAGCTCTCCGGCGGGCAGCGACAGCGCGCCATGCTTGCAGTCGCCCTCTCGTGCTCCCCCGCCGTGCTGATCGGCGATGAGCCAACGACGGCGCTCGATGTGATCGTGCAGGCGCAGATCCTTGAACTGCTCGACCGTATGCGCCAAGAGTACGGGCTCGGCCTCATCCTGATTACGCACGACCTCGCCGTTATTGCCGACATGTGCGATCGCGTCGCAATCATGTACGCCGGCCGCATTGTGGAATCTGGCAGCGTCAAAGAGATCTTCTCCGCCCCTCGCCACCCCTATACGCAAGCACTACTCGGCGCTGCACCAGACGCACGCGCCGGACGCCGCACCATCAAGGTGCTGGAGGGGCATCCACCCGACCTCTCTGCGCTACCGCCTGGCTGCCACTTCGCGCCGCGCTGCCCACTCGCCGACGCGCGTTGCCGCGAGGAAGATCCACCAACCATTGAATACGCCGATCGAGTGACCCTCGCCTGCCACCGCTATTCGCTCGGTGACGGTAAGCCCCCGACACCGATTGACGCGCCGTATCCAACCTTGGAGCTCGGGAAGCGATGAGCGAACAGCCACGCGCGAATACTTCAGCGAGCGCGCCGCTCTTGCGGGTGCGCGGTGTTTCAGTGACGTATGCGGCGCAGCGATCCATTGCAGACCTCCTTGCCCGCCGACCAGCGAACGGTATCGTCGCGCTCGACAGCGTTGATCTCGATGTAAATGCTGGTGAGATCGTCGCTGTCGTTGGTGAGTCAGGGTCAGGGAAGACGACGCTCGCGCGTGTCATCGCTGGATTGATTGATGCTGACGAAGGAGTTGTTGAGGTTGAGGGTCAAGGGCCGAACGATTGGCGTTCAGTTGGCATGGTCTTCCAGGATCCCTATGAGACGCTCGATCCGAAGCGCACGCTCGGTGAGTTTGTCGCCGAGGGGCTTGAGGCACAGGGTCTGCCAATGGACCGCGTCGATACATCACTCGAGGCGGCAGAGCTGCTCCCCGCGGCGGCATTCCGCGATCGCGTACCAGAAGAGCTTTCCGGCGGTCAGCGCCAACGTGTCGTGATCGCTGGTGCGCTCGCCCTCAATCCAAAGCTTGTGATCGCCGATGAGCCCGTCTCAATGCTTGACGTCTCAATGCGAGCACAGATCCTTAAGCTCATTGAACAGCTGCGTCGCGACCAGGGGATTGCATGGCTTTTCATCACCCACGATCTCTCACTCGCGTGGGCAATCTCGGATCGTGTTGTTGTTCTCTACCTTGGGGCGGTAGTCGAGGAGGGCACCGCGGAGCAGGTACTGCGCAACCCTGCGCACCCGTACACGCGCGCACTGCTCGCGGCACTCCCCTCAACCGACCCAGGCGCCGCCAGCACACACTCCCTTGCCGCAGGCGAGATTCCGCAGGGTGACACCCCTTCAGGCTGCCGCTTCCGTAACCGCTGCGCGCACGCGGTTGAAGCCTGCGCCAACATGCGCCCACCCCTAGGGGCCGCCCCTGGCGGCGGGGCTGGGCATCGGGTTGCCTGCATCCGTGCTGCGGAGCTACCCCCTCTCTCCTGAGGGCGTTTCGAATCACGCATCAGGGTGGATCAGGCGGCAATGTGGGGTATAGGATCGCCTCCAACACGGCGGAGGGAGGCTGAGTGACCGTCACAAATCGTGGCAACGCGGCAGGTCCGGCACGGGGCGACGATCTCGCCGAAGACGCCGCGCTCGAAGCGGCGATGCCGAAGGGTCCACTTGATCCGACGCTCCCGGCTGGCGCCTACCTTGATCCGAATTGGCACGCTCGCGAGATGGAGGCCTGCTTCCGCCGAGGCTGGGTGCTCGCCTGCCGCG
>Ga0209768_10002490_pt1 | contig 11448 bp, 19 predicted proteins | sample LauGreSBDMM110SD_3_FD_187564 | JGI IMG/M metagenome (GOLD analysis project Ga0209768, IMG submission 187564) | Freshwater lake microbial communities from Lake Michigan, USA - Sp13.BD.MM110.SD (SPAdes) (version 2) | ecosystem: Environmental > Aquatic > Freshwater > Lake | place: Lake Michigan... | reverse complement strand
TGGCTCATTGTTTAGCTCTCTCATTATTTTAATAGCCCACTCAAAGGCTACACGAGCTTCATCGCCGAGGTCGTCTGTGAGTTCTGCACGAATTTGTTCTTTTAATTTTTCTGCGTTGTTAAATTTATAAAATTTACCTTGCCCGGGTACACGTTTGGCAATAATTTGTCCGCCATATAGATCTCCCATATGACGGCAGTATAAGTGTGCTTTGATTAGATGCTTGCGACTGTTATCATTTAACAGTTCTAACAGATAGTGATAATAGTCAATGGTGGCTGGTAGCCATTTATAACTGTGATCGTGCTTGCCTGCTAGCTCTACAAAATCTTGATATATCGACCAGGTGCGTTCGATATCTGGTAAGGTTGTAAAATTACCCTGTATCTTATTGCCCATTTCAATAGGCTGATAGATTAATATCATTTGGTACAGATAGTTTGCATAATCTTCTTTGCTGATACTACCACTCAGCAATTTGCCTGCAAATTCTGTGCGTTCTGCATCACCGTGCAGATCTTTGGTAATTTCTCTAAGACTCATATTATTCTTTTTCTATGTCAATCTGTAAGGGAAATCCGTTTATTCTAGAAAGTTTAGTGGACTCAACAGCTTTGTGTTCAGCTATTTCATGATTAAAAATTCCTACTACGGCACTACCTTCGTTGTGTATTTCTAAAGTGATATCTTTAGCTGCGCTTTCGCTATGAGAAAAAATTGTAGTCAGTAATTCGATCACAAACTCCATTGGTGTGTGATCGTCGTTTTGAAAAACAACTTTGTAGTTTGCTGGCGGTTGAATTAGTACGGTAATTTTTTCTTGTATTTTGATTTCTGCAGTCATTTTGATCTCGTTTCAATGTGGGGAGTTTCCTCCCCACAGTTTATTTAACTAACTTGTACAATGTCAATTACACGGGGTTTCGCAGAATCTGGAATGTTGCGAATCAACTTAACGATCAGCATACCATTCTTGATTTCTGCACCCGTAACTTCAATGTGTTCAGCAAGTGGGAACTCACGAACAAAGTCACGTGTGGCAAGACCTCTGTGTAGATAGACAATTTCTGGATTTTCGTGGCGAACAGATTCTTCTCCTTCGCCCACTACAGTGAGAATATTGCTTTCTACTTGTACAGAAATTTCTGATTTCTCAAATCCTGTCACAGCAATTTGAATCTCATACTGATTCTCACCAGTCTTGAGTATATTGTGTGGAGGATAGTTATTGCCCACGGAATTAGAAAATCTACGTTCCATAGTGTCAAACATTGTGTCAAAGCCAATCAAGGCTCTGTTTAGTGCGTCTAGTCTAGTTAATGCATTGTTGTTCATAATAGTCTCCTTATAAAGTAAGAACAATGGGGGCCTCGAAAGTACCCCCTATATGATTAGTCTGCTTTCTTCTCTGTGAAGGTAGCGTCAACTACATCATCTTGTGCAGGACCTTGTGGTTGAGCATTAGTCTGTGCTTCTGCCTGTTCCTTGGCCTGTTTTTTCTCCAACAGTGTTTTCATTGCTGGATAAATTTTATTAAGCTCTTCGGTAATTTTTTCAGCATCATCGCCCTTTGCGGCCTCTTCAACTGATTTAATCACAGTTTCAAGCTCTGTAATTTCTGCTTCAGTTAATTCAGATTTGAATTCTTCAAAATCTTTTTTAACTTCGTGCATCTGTGCTTCTGCTGAATTACGAGTCTCAATAAGTGTACGAGCTTTCTTGTCAGATTCAGAATTGGCTTCTGCATCTTGCACCATACGATCAATTTCTTCCTTGCTTAGACCTGAATCACTCTTGATGGTAATCTTGTTTTCTTTACCAGTGGTCTTGTCTTTAGCTGATACGTGCATAATACCATTTGCATCAATATCAAAGGTAACTTCAATCTGTGGCTGTCCACGACGTTGTGGTTGAATACCTTCGAGATTAAATTCACCCAACAACTTGTTGTATTGTACAAGTTCACGTTCACCTTGGTAGGCCTTGATAGTTACAGCTGGCTGATTGTCTTCTGCTGTTGAGAATGTCTGACTGGCTTTGGTTGGGATGGTTGTGTTCTTCTGAACCAACTTGCTCATAATGCCGCCCATTGTTTCAATACCAACTGACAGAGGAGTTACATCCAACAACAGTACATCGTTACGGTCGCCACCTAGAACAGCACCTTGAATGGCAGCACCTGCGGCCACTGCTTCGTCTGGGTTAACATCTTTGCGTGGAGCCTTGTTGAATAGTTTCTCAACGGCTTCTTGTACCTTAGGCATACGAGTCATACCGCCAACTAGGATAATTTCATCAATGTCTGCGGCTGTAACACCAGCATCCTTCATAGCAACTTTACATGGCTCGATACTGCGTTGGATCAGTTCTTCAACTAGACTTTCAAACTTGCTACGAGTAATCTTGACATTCATATGCTTAGGACCACTAGCGTCTGCTGTGATGTAAGGCAAGTTGACATCAGTCTGAGCACTGCTTGACAATTCAATCTTGGCTTTTTCAGCAGCTTCTTTTAGACGTTGTAAGGCCAACATGTCTTTGGTTAGATCAACTCCTGAATCTTTCTTGAACTCGTCAACCAAATAGTCCATGATGCGTTGGTCAAAGTCTTCACCACCTAGGAATGTATCACCGTTGGTGCTTAGTACTTCGATCTGTTTGTCGCCTTCCACATTCGCAATTTCAATGATCGATACGTCGAAAGTACCGCCACCAAGGTCGTAAACAGCAATTTTCCTGTCAGCTTTATCAGCTTTATCAACGCCATAACTAAGAGCTGCCGCAGTAGGCTCGTTAATAATACGGAGTACCTCCAGGCCTGCGATCTGTCCCGCATCCTTAGTTGCCTGTCTTTGACTGTCGTTAAAGTACGCAGGAACTGTGATAACTGCTTGTGTAACTTCATATCCTAGATAGTCCTCTGCTGTCTTTTTCATTTTACGCAGAACTTCAGCACTAATCTGCGGAGGTGCTAATTCTTTATCTTGTGCTCGAATCCAAGCATCGCCGTTTTTAGCTTCCATAATAGTATATGGCATTAGGTCGATGTCTTTTTGTACAGCTTGTTCTTTAAACTTACGTCCAATCAGTCGCTTAGACGCATAGATTGTATTTTTAGGATTGGTCACTGCTTGACGCTTTGCACTTGCGCCTACCAGAATTTCATCTTTAGAATAAGCAACAATACTAGGAGTAGTACGAGCACCTTCTGAATTTTCAATAATTTTGGGAATTCCGTTCTCGATAACAGCCACGCATGAGTTGGTGGTGCCGAGGTCAATACCGATGATCTTAGACATAATATCTCCTTATAAAGTAAGATCTAATTGGGCCCTATGCCCAGTGTAATTGCCCACTATGGTGCAAGTTACAAAAAATATTTATCTCAAATATTCTCTAAATTTTGAATATTTGACCATTTTTTTAATTTTTCAATTTTTGCAGACTGAGCCTTCTCAATATTCGAGTACGATACAATATCCATACTTTGTAGAATATCGATCATGGCCAGCATATCGCCTAGTTCTTCTTCTAGATGTTCTCTATTAGTTTTGGGTTTGCCTGGCTTATAATTGTCCAGTCCAAAACGGCTGATCTTACTAACAGCCTGAATTACTTCTGCACATTCTTCTTGGAGAATGTCCATTACTTCTTTAGTTTGTGTGTCCATTATCTTGTGCTCGCAAAAGGTGCAATGTAATTGCCGTCGCTCATAGTGCTCATACGTAGAGCCTTGTAGACATTTTGTACTCCAACTGCTTGATTCCACGCATCTTCAAGAGCATGGTGTTTGAGTACAGGCGGCCGATTGGGATTGATTCCAATGTCGAAGATTGTTCTTGTATCACGCACTTCCCAAAAACTCCAAGGAATAGCTTTGCCAATTTTACGGAAATACCATTCTAGGATAGTAACGTCAAATCCTGCACCATGGCTCCATACTCGCTTTCCGCCCCAACAAAACTTATACAGTTGTGTCATTGCTTCTTCGATGGAGACTCTGTTTGCGGGATCAAATGCTTCGTCTTGAGCAGCTTGGCTTTGGTTGGCCCACCAATCTAGGGTAGCCTGGCTAACCGTAGCACCAATCCGATCACAACTATCAACATCAACACGGACATAAAATTTCTCACATTTTTTCTCGTTTACATCATCGCCAAACGGATCAAATTTAACTGCTCCAATGGTAAGGATGGTAGCCGTAGGGAGAACATCTAGTGTCTCCAAATCTATCATAATATCTGTTAGCACATGGTTCTTTCTTAGAATTGTTTTTTAGGTAGTTCGTTTTCACGAAGTTTTTTACGCCATCTAGCCTCTGCTGCACCTCTTAGGCGTTTTCGTTTAGTAGTTGGTTTTTCGTAAAACTCTTTTTTGCGTAGTGTGTCAAGGAGTCCACTTTCGTCGACCTTTTTCTTGAACCTACGGAGAGCTTGGTTGATATTTTCGTGTTCTTTAACGACCACGGAATTTCCTTGCAATTTATTTTTTTGTGATTGAATCATATTATGTAAGTATTCTTTCTAGTAAAATTTTAACATCGTCACTGTTATATAGTACACGATTGTTAGCCATATGTAAATCTTTTAGATTGCCAAAATAGTAAGAGTTTCCTTGAGCTAAAAGATATCCGTTGATTAAATCTCCGGATTCGTTACCTAACATATCAGCATTAAAAATTATTATCTTGCTTTTAAGTTTAGTATTGAGCATCCACTCAACAGAGTCGCCTAATTTCCAAACAAATGTGATCACTGTGTGATTTTCTATATCAAGTGTCATCACTGCCGTAGACACGGCCTGTAACTGTTCTTGATTGAGATTGACTAACAACAGTCTTGGACCATCTAACAGAATGTCGTCCGGGGGAGTAACAACTATGATTTTGTCAGTCATTCAAGATCTTTCTTGATACGCTGCCAAATTGTTTTATCGCCCTGTTCAGCATTTTGTACATAGCCTTCTATTTTTCTTTGTTCTGTTTGATCTGCTGAGACCCCACTCTCTCTATCCAACTCGTTACTTTTTTTTTTGGAATTTTGAGATTTCTCTAGCTGTTCTTCAGCCCACTTAGCAGCTTCCATAGCAGCGTCATCTTCAGCAAAATCTTCTACAGGAGATAGGTCACGTTGCCATGGAAGCTCTTTAATTAGCTTTTTTTCATATAATCGTTTTTGAGCTTTCAAACTGCTTTCGGGATGTTTGGCTTTCCAAGCGGTCATTGCTGCTTTTTCTTCAGTATGGGCCGATTCGAATATGCCTTGCTCTTCATTATCAATTATATCATTTGCTAATTCAGACTTAACGTCTTCTACAATATCGCTATCGACCTTGACTGTTTCCTCCGGCGCTGTTATATCACCTCCTAGTGCAGACGACGGTGTTTCGCTTGGAACGATAGATTCTTCTGTGTGTGTTGATTCAGCAGTATCAGTAGAGGATGTGTCTGTATCAAACAACATTAACTGCCTGTTGTCTGCTGATTCTTCTACTACTGATTCTTCTGGTTTGTTTATATATGCGGCTGACGGGAAGGGCCACAAAATGCTGGTTGCAGGCAAAAATGGTTCTGCTTTAGACATAGCTTCTTGCTCTGCGGCGTCTTGATCTAATTCGCGAGCTCGTTCTTTGCCTTTGTCAAACCATTCTTTAACTTCTTTAAGATCGCCTTCCTCTTCTTCTCGAGCCTTGCGGAACCATTGGAAACTGTATTGACTTGCTAACAACAAGATAACTGCTAATGGATCAAACACAGCCACAATAATAATAATTACCCAGGTGACAGCTTTTTCTAATATATTGGCATCGGGATTGTCTCCGTAGATAAAGTTAGCAATGTATTTTATAGGTCCAACTTCTGCCTCAACTTTTCTGACTTCAGCTGCGATGGGTGCTCTTTCTTCGTTGAGTTTAGCAATAGCACTCTGTGACCTAGAAATATCTGTTTGGAGTCTAGTTCGTTCTGCCTGTTGTTGTCTACGGATTTGGACGGCTCGTTCTGCACCACGGTCGTCGGTACTGCGGCTGAGCCTTTCGTTAACCTGTGCATCCATTTGAGTAAGTGCTTTACGAGCGGCATCAATGTTCTCCCGTTCAGTTTTAATCTTTTCGTCATACACGGCAATCTTTGCCTGTACATCACCCGACACTAGACCAGCATCACTGTGTGCCTTACTTAGAAATCCAAAAATACCCATGCTGGTAATCAGCATAAGAACGGCAATGGCTATTAATAGATATGTTCTGATGAACACCGGAGCACGTAACCAATTTATTTTAAGCCATACTGTGGCAATCAACTTACCAATTTCTAGTACTACTCCCATCACAATAATGGGAATCACTGCGGCTGCAAAGATTGACACGAGTCCCGCCACACTGTACCAAATGGCAACAGCAGATATAGTCAATCCGCTGAGTAGCGCAAGATACGCAATAATTTTATCGCTAAGATGTACTTTCATAGCTAATATTTATTCTCGTATCCAACGCCAATTACTATGTGCATTTTCAAAACAGGCTGTTTGACTCATGGTTTTTTCAGAATTATGTGCTATGACCTGCATATGAATTCTTCTACAATATCCAGAACCTGTAGGCCAAGTCATCACTGGTACAGCCACGCCGCTGGCCTGGTTCTGATACCAAGAAACTGCCTGACCGTTCTCACTGTACATGAGAGCGTGAGTGATAGCCTGATGATGTGCAGCCTTTTCTTGCTCATCTAATTTTTTAAACCATCCAAAAGAAAAGTCCATCATATGATTAATAAATGAACCTCCTTGATAGTTAAAAAATCTAGGATTGCCTATGCTGTCAGCCATTGCATTGCCACTAGCGAGTAGCATTAACAATTTCCCAACTACCATCCAATTTTTGACAACTAATACCTTTGCGCTGAACATCTCTTCCTCCTAATTGCATCCAATATGTAAATTCACCACAGTTGTCAGCCATTCCCAATCGTTTTACTGTGAGTCTTTCTAATTGATCATCTGTACAATCAATCCGGGTTCGACTATTCACTGTTTCTTTATTCTCAGTAACAATAGTCTGATAGGTGTAACAATACTGTGGTTTCTGTGCCTGCACCTTGGGTCCAGACGAACAACCAGATAGAGCCAAGACACAAGACAGAGCAAGAGTAGGCACTACCGCAATGACAAGAGACCGTAAGTCTTCTTTCATTATTGAGCCTTTTGTGACTTAGCTTCAGTAATCAATTGATCAAATACAGCCTTTGGCATTTTCAAACGCACAAAAGTGTAGTGACGACCATTCATTGTAAACTGTCCAACTTCTCGATTGAGGTGTTCACGGATAGTTGTGTTCTTGACTTGATAGGAAATACGAGTCTTAGTTGTTTTCTTATCATTGTCAAAATTGATTTCAGTTGAAGAGTTTACTTCACTGTTAATGCGTTTTGCAAAGTTGTTCATTGCAATAGCGTACATCTGTTCTTCTGCAGCCTGTGCATGAATAGACTCACCTGCTCCGCAGGCGTATGCAAATTCTTTAGTCCACCAAAACCAACCCTCAGTTCCTGCCTGAGCACAGTCTTGATACCAACTGGGTTGAGCATAGGTTTTGCGTTCCTCAACGGATTTCATTGACGAACAGCCTGTAATAGCCGCTGCCATTAAGCCTACCAAAATTGCCTTTTTCATCGTATACCTTTCTGTGTGTGTTAACGATAATACAAGTATAGCACTACGGCTGCTCAAAGTCAACCGTGTGCTTTACCAATTTACTTAAAGAATATCAGGGCCATCATTACGGCCTGAATAATGAAACCTAATCCGATAGTGACTACGTTGAGCATGTCTTTTTGGACTGTGGCTTTCACAAACAACAAGGTTAAGCCACCCCAACATAACAGCACAAGATCTACTGCGGGCATCTTGTCAGTCAACCCACTCATTACTGCTAATAGACTAGGAACAGTGGCAGCGTGTAGTACAATGACTGCTAGCCAACCAAATGTCTCTGCCGAAATGTGACTGACTTTGGCAGTGGCCCAGGTTTTGAATTCTTGAAGATTTTCAAACTGGGGTATTGGGTTAAATTTGTTAAAGTCTACCATTTTATTTCTTTCCTCTGTAAAAGATATGATTGCCGATCGTTCCAATTTTTTCTAGATTCCATTGTGGATTCACGTAGTTTGCATGATAGTACAGGGCTTCTTTCATTACGTCAAGTCTGAAGCCTTCCAATAATACTTTCTTGGCTACAGCCATACTTTCATCGTACGCCTTTGGGTTTACAGGTCTTGCTTTGTGGGCAGTGTCACAATACCATGAGAATTGGCAAATAACTTTGTCTACAAATACTGACTTTTGAAAAACAACTGCACAGACATCTTTTGGAAACGAGGGATGAGACGCCCTGTTCATAGTGACCTGTGCTACTGCTACTTTGCCTTCAAAGTTTTCGTGTCCTGCTTCGCGATAGATATTCATCGCTAGACAATCGAGCTGTCGTTCTCTAGTCTTGATTGACACAATGTCGGGCGATGATAACATCTGACCCTCACGTAGCTTTGCCATTTTGGTTTGAGTAATACTTTGCACCAACATGACTACTACAACTAAGCCTATAATAAAGGCTGTAAATCTAAATAATTTTTCCATAAGTCCTCCTTTGACTTGGTGTTGTAAAATTTCTACAACATTACATAAAGGGAGTTAACTTCACGAGGCTCTGACAGAACCCTACTTTCGTGTAGTTGTCTCCATTAGCCACTGAGTTCATAACTCTCAGTACCTTTGGCGACCCTTGGCTTCCCGAAAATACGGGTTTCTCATTGGCCAAGACCCGCGGGCTAAACTTCCATGCTTTTGACATTTTCATCTAACCAACTATCTTAGTTTCTTTGCGAAACGTTTAATATATACCATATAAATCCAAAATGTACCATAGAACTGGTGATTATCGACGCATTTTGGAGATATCTTGTGCTTCTTCGTCCGAAAATACAGGCACAGCGTTGCTCTTGTGCATTGTCGCAATGCCTTTGACTTTGGTTCCAGTATAGATCGGACTGGGTTTCAGTACTGCATTACCACCAGTGTCTACACTTTTAATGTGAGATGTGGTGTTTCGGCCTTCTGGAATTTTTAAAGAGTAAGAGCCAGACAACGATTCTGCAGACATAGCACGAGTTCGTTTCTTAACTTCAATCTCTACAGCCCATTTCTTCTGTAGTTCTTTCCAAGATTCGTCCAAAGCTCTAGCCTTTCTAGCGTGTTCTGCTGATGCAAATTTCTGTTTGCCTTTACGTTTGCCTGTGGTACTAAGCCACGGACCTTCTAAATGCATACTCAAAAGAAACCTCCAAACTTGTTAAACTATACAACTAGTATAACAGGAAGTTTGAAGGTTGTCAACGAATTAACTATTCAAAACTTTGGCAACTGAGTTCATTACTGCGGCAATACGTCCAATATCACGAAGTTGTTCCACTGTGTAGCCTTCTGAGTTCTTCAATGTATCATAGTGTGCCTTAACACAGAAATGACACTTGCCCACAATACTTGCAGCCAAACTGAACGCTTCAAAGTTTGCTTTAGTAGTTCCACCATGGCTGGCAATAGCGTTCATGCGTAGTTGTGCTGGTAATCCTTTTAGTGCAGGATCTTCAGTCATTTCAACATATGGATACCAAACGTTGTTCTGCGCCATAATGCTGGCGGCAGTCATTGCTGACTCTGCGTGTACTGGCGCATCTGCCAAAATTACACTTAATATTTTACCGTTGCCGGTTGCGGCTAGTGCGGCCACAGCACAACCCATAGCAACATCTGCATCCAATGTGCTACGCAATAATACAGCATCTAGATTTAATTTTGTATCTTTGGCGTAGTCTGGCAACGCACCTTTCACTGATTCAATAAAACTCATTTTGTTTTCTCCGAGATAGATTTGTAACCTTTGTATGTAGGATGAACTTGATCCGGGCTAGTATCGTGCTGTCTAGCATCTATTATAGAGTCTCTATACTTGTTTGCCACTGCAAGAACTGCCCGTCTCTTGTCTTCTTTTATGTTAGGCACAATCCAATAAACACGATCAGCATCAACTAGTTGTCTTAGTGAGTCTAGTTCTTCAAAAGTGTTTATTTTTGCTGTATCGTTTGATCCTAAACTGATAATAACAGTCTTAGCCTGGGTCGTACCCTGTGTGTGCAATAGATGACGGTTTACATAGTCATAACTATTAATTCCACTTTTAGCACGAGTAACACACTCAGTACGAACTTGTCCAACTCCCACTGCTAGACTATCGCCTAAGATCAAACATTCTAACATCAAGGCACCTATCATTTTAATATTTTCCTGATGCTAATACGATTTGACAAATGTGTTCCAATCGCTCTATATGTTCAAACGCCCGCCACGGGCTTGTGTCAATGGCAACTACTCCGTGCCCTTTGATACCTACAATGTCGTAGGCAATATTTCCCAAGTCATCTAACTGTAAGTTTTCGTGACAACGATCCGCAAGCTCTTGGCTGATAGGGGCAACATCGCCTACGTTAGGTGCTACCTTGGTATATCGGTTGAGTTCTGGAAAGGCTGCACTCACAGTACTCAAGTCAATACCGGCATGCATTGCGGCAATGCAGTAAGTAGGATGTAGGTGAACCACTACTCTTACTTCGTCGTGATGCTGACCCATCATTTTTTGTAAGCCGAAATGCAATGGCAGTTCTCCACTGGGCTTTAGATTAGCACTAATCTCAGTGTACTCTAACTCTTTGATTGCATGATACGGCCGAGGAGGTTGATCATAGTAGCCTTTCTCAATGCCAATTTTCTTGAACTGATCGGGTTGCATGGTCTGCTTACGCACACCACTGGGCGTGATATAAAAGTGATCACGGTCATGATGACGAATTGAAACATTGCCATCACGACTGGTAATCCAGTTGCGTCTATATGCTTCAACTAATGTATCGCAAATTGTTTCTAACATTATGCATGACCTTTGTGAATTAGTTGGTTAACAATATTAAGATCAAACTCCAATTTAGAAATTCGATCTCGCATCTGTTGATATTCTTCACTATGCACATCGCCGTTGTTTACCACAATATCTAGATACATCTGTGCGGCTTGATCATGCGCAATTTTAAGATCGTGTTCTAATAATACTCTTCTATCTTTTAACATTGTTATCCTTTATAATATTGTACGATGCCTAGAAACCACACTGTGGCCAACATGGCAAAGTTTGCGGCACTGGGCCAATCTCTACTACGTACAGCAGTGGCCAACCAAGCAGCATTGCCCACAAACAACAACTCAATGCCCAGTATAGGATCTAGATTGAAACTGACCACTATAGCTCCTGCCAGCATGATCGCAAAGCATAGCCATTTAATTATGTTCATTTATTGTTTCTATGCATATCCCATAGCACTATGCCCACTACGGTTATCATGATAAT
>Ga0209768_10002483_pt1 | contig 11467 bp, 6 predicted proteins | sample LauGreSBDMM110SD_3_FD_187564 | JGI IMG/M metagenome (GOLD analysis project Ga0209768, IMG submission 187564) | Freshwater lake microbial communities from Lake Michigan, USA - Sp13.BD.MM110.SD (SPAdes) (version 2) | ecosystem: Environmental > Aquatic > Freshwater > Lake | place: Lake Michigan... | reverse complement strand
ATATAAATGATAATTATTGCTATCAGAATATTCTTGAATTCTGTAATTAACTAAATCTGTATTCCAGATATTAATAGTTCTTCCATTTCCAGCTTGTAAGGCTGCAATTGCAGGTGTTGGTGGTGCTTGATCTAAAGTTATGTATCCGTTAGAACCGACATATAAAATATTGCCAAAATTAAAGGAATACGGAGCGGTAACAGTTCCAGAAGTTGTGTAACCACTTGTTGCTGACCCACCAGTATTTGTTCCAGTAACCCTTACTCTGATTGTTTTACCTAGATCATCGGGGTCTATTAAATAACTGTTGCTACTATTAAACTGAAGAATTGTACCATCTGAATAACTCCACTCGTATTCATAACTGTCTGGAGAGGTGTCTCCAGAAATAGATGTTGTATTCTGCCACAAACTACTTTGTGATCCAGCAGTTAATGTTCCACCAACTACGGGAGATCCATTAAGATTGGATATTGATAAAGAAACTGGAGCATATTTAACTACACGAGCTTCATTGCTGCTGGTTACATATTCAGATGATCCCGATGCATTAGTCGCTCTAACTTGATAAACAACATAATATCCATCATGAGATAAATTAGTAGATAATGTTGTATTAGTTTGAGCAGGACTAAATGGTCCATAATTTCCGCCACTCGCATACTGATTAAAATACCATCTATCTTCATAAGCTGTCGGGCTGTTACTCCAGCTACCGCGGTATCCAGTTAAAGTGTCACCAACTCTTGCAATGACTGTAGTATTATTTATATCGTCTCCGCTAGAATTTCTTACTTTTGGAAAAGATATGATTCCTGGTATTTGGCTTCTTGCAAAAACTTTTACCCAGTCTGTAGTATTTTTTCTATATGCATTTAATATCTCTACCCAGCCAGTTGTATTTTTTCTAAATACAGATAATATTTCTACCCATCCAGTAGTATTTTTTCTAAATATTGAAGGCATATTTTATCACGCCGTACTAAAATATAAGTCGCCAGTAAAAGCTCCGCCTAAATAACTGTCTAGCGTGGCGGCGCTAGAAATATTTCCAGAATACAAAGTTCTTCCTCTGCTTAATCTATTGTTTGCATTAATTGTAACCGTAGACCCTGTTTGTGGAAAACTAGTGGTTGTATATAAAACAGCTGTGTCTGGAAATTGATCGTAAAGACTGTGAAACAAATATCCCCTAGTATATCCTACAAGTTCTGTGGTATTTAATCTTATTTGGAGATCTCCCTCGTCATTTCCTTGTCCTAAAATAGTTCCTGTAGTAGGGTGAACTATAAGATAAGCATTATCTGTAGCGCTGTTTGTATTAAGATATAATCCCGCAGTACCAGTACTTAAATAAAAACCTGATGTGTGAGATATAGATCCTGAATCTATAGTTAATGTTCCAGTTCCAATAGTAGATGAGCCAGTGCTAGTAAGTACTCCTCCACTAATTGTAGCTCCAGTAATTGTAGATCCTGCAGTAAGTTGTCCTTTTAATGATACATTTCCATTTGATGTTGTTAAGGTAAATTTTCCGCTTTCTGAGCCATTTTCAAAATGAGTTATTGAAGATGGCGTTAACGCTATATGATTTCCAGAAGCAGGTCCTAAATAAATTGCTGGGCTACTACCGCTATTAATTTTAAGAGTTCCTGTATCATTTTGTAAAAAGGAATCCCCTAATTGCCATCCACCAATGTATCCAGATGATGCTGTTACTAGACCGCTTTTTGAAACACGAAATGGTGCACTTAAATAATCTGCATGTCCTAGCCAAATTCCAGGAGTTGCTAGACTATCTGGGTCTGCTTTAAATACTGCGTTTCCAGATCCTATTGACAGACTACCAGTAAATGTTCCAGATCCGTTAATTGCCAATGTTCCTGTATTACCGCCAATAAATTCAAGAAGTTTTGTTGTGCCATTTGTTCCATAAATAACTAATGGTGTAGTAGATCCACCTATTTCAACTCTTGCTCCCCCGCTTGCGCCAGCTTTAATGTAAGCATCTGCATCCAGGAATCCTGTTTTAATTTCACTTGCTGGCAATTTTTCTACTGTAATACTTGTTGGAGAAGATGCAATAGAGTTAGTAGTTTCTGTTTTATCTGAATTTACCGTTCTAATTTTTATAAAATAAGGAGTATCGTAATCTAATTTTTCTTGAGTATTTTTATTAATTATAGTTCCAACACCTATAGAAACTTGATTTGATCCATTTGAAAAGTTTAAAGTGTGTACCCAGTTATCTGCATGTGGCACAAATGATTCAGTTTTTCCTATGTAAACTTTAGCTCCCGCAAAAGATCCAGCAGCAAAATCTGCTGTGGTTGCTCTTTTTCCATCCCAAGTAACAATTATTGAAGCAAGACCTGCTTCTATTGTTGGAGCAGATGGGTCTTGAGGAGCTAACACTGTTGTTCCAATTCCTGGAACAACTACTGATCTTGCACTACTTACTGCGGACTTTTTTCCGTAAGATGTAACTGAATAAAGGGTTACAAAATATTCTCCCGAAGCTGCCGCAATTGTTTGCGTTCCAGCTGACTTAAAACTTGAAGTTGCTTTAGTTCCATCAAAAGTTCCACCGTCTACGTAAACATCTACCCTATCTATATTAGAAATAGTTTTACCAGAAGCGTCTGTGCCGTTCCAAGTTACTTTAATTAATCCAGGTTCTCCTGTAACACTACCAGTTGGAAGAGATGGTTCACCTGGAACCGATTCTCCTGGAGTTGTTATTATTTTTGTAGAAGACCATACGGAGAATGCTCCGCCTTCTCTTTTCCATCTAAATTGTAAAGGATATGTATTGTTTACGTCAAGGTCAGTAATTGTTACAATAAAGTAATTCTTATCTCCAGGATCTACCTTGGAGCTATCCTTTAATAAATCTTGATAGGCTGACATTTAGAATGTTACTTCCAGTCTATACTCTACGTCAATCTGCCTTCCAGCTGTTTTTGTTAAATATGGTGAGTTTAATATGGACCTACTTACCAAACCATATATCGGATCAAATGTATCTTCATCATTAATTCTAACTGCATCTAGGCCCACTAAAGTTGATTGTCCAGAAACTGGGGTGATTACGATTCCGATTTTTGTAATTTCTGATTTATTTGGAGAACCCACTACGTTACCAAATAAGCTAGAAAGCAAAACTTCTTGTGATATCTTTTTTCCAGTTCCAGAAATTGACGGCAAATCAACAAAATAATAATTGCCAGTAGATGTGTAAAATTTAACTGTAATCTTACTTAGGTTATTATCTCCCTTATAGTAAGCGCAAGTAATAGAATCGTTGTTGCTATATCCCTCTAAATCAAAAGAAGTGTTTGTTGTGTATTCTTTTGAGCTAGTGCCGTTGGAAGGCATAACCAAAACATTAGTTCCAACTCTTGCACCAGTTTCTGATGTTTCTGGGTTGTAACCATCTGAGTCTGTCCAGTCTAGGTAATTGTCAAAATCCGCAATAAACTTGCTATCAAAACTATTTGCAGAAGATCTTGTTGATGGGTAAATTCCTATTTCTGAAATTACTCCAGCTAAATCTTGAGGAAGTGTTGCTTTGTAAACTATATTATATACAGGCAATCCGTTTTCCATTTGAATATCTGTGCTGCCTAAGTTTACTGGCGTTCTGTATATCTCAAACCCTAATCTTGTGTCCACCTCGGAAGAAACGTTTCCTCCAGAAACATATGCTGAATTTGTTGAATCTAAAATTGTAAAGGTAGTAGTTGAAGGAACAGAGCTTATTGTTGCATTTAAAAAGTTATACGCTGTTGGAGACACATTAGATATGCTAACCTTGTTTCCTTCAAATAACCCATGCTCATAAGTAGTTGTAAAGGTGACAACGGATCCTGTAGAAGCAATTCCTGATATTGTTTTTGAATCAATCTAAAATTGTAAAGGTAGTAGTTGAAGGAACAGAGCTTATTGTTGCATTTAAAAAGTTATATGCTGTTGGAGACACATTAGATATGCTAACCTTGTTTCCTTCAAATAACCCATGCTCATAAGTAGTTGTAAAGGTGACAACGGATCCTGTAGAAGCAATTCCTGATATTGTTTTTGAATCATGAATTCCTACCGCTAAGTCCTTTGTGGCAGACGGCACATTTCCAGCCATAAGTTTAGAAAAATACCTTTTTCCAAATTTGGTAATTATATTAGAAGATCTTGCGATCTCTTTATTGTTTTCATAAAATACATAAGTTCCTTTTATCATTACTCTCCTTTAGATTGGTGTAGAATAACTTGAATAATATTTTTTATTATTAGTTCCAGTTACTACAGCCCTTACCGATAGCCATCTTGCTGAAGAAGAAGCTGGGGTATCTCCTCCAGATGAGCTAACTTTATATTGTCTATTCTTTCCGCTATCTCCTATGCCGTAAGATGAAGAGGAAGGGTATGCTTTTGATCCTGAACTTACAGTTGTGCCGCCATTTTTTAAAGTTGTTATAATCCATTCGTAAGATATTGAATCATATGAACCAAGACCACTTGAATCATTCCATCCCCAAGATAATCCTGTAGAGCCAGTTCTATCAAATATTACAGACGGAACAGATGGTGTTGGTGTAATAAAATTACTTGAGTTTGAAGGGTTTGCTTCAGAAGACGAAACTGCTGCTGCATACGATGCGGTTGCTGCGTTATATATTCTTGCGTCAACACCAACTGTAGTTGATGCATATTGACTTGTATTTTTAATTTTAATTAATGCATTATATTTAGTAGTCTTAGCTGCAGCATCATAATATTCTTCAAAGGTTATTGACTCTATATCTGATAAATCTACAGTGTCTGTCGATCCCTCTGGGTCTTTTTCTTCGTTATCTCCAGGTGGATTGTCCCCACCAGATCCGTCTCCAGGATAAGGACGAGATACTTGCTTAGAATAAATATATCCAGAATCATTTTTAAGAATAGCTTCGTCTGGCCTTAGCCACAACAGGTCTGGGTCTGTAGTTTTAAGCACAACCTTTGACGTCTTGGCTATATTCTTAGACGGTATTCTTTTTATAGTTTTTTTATTTACTATATCTTGTGATCCTATTGTCATTTTAATATTATACCATTTAGATAATTACAGAGTTCTGCAAGTAATCGAGGTAGAAATCCCTTCTAGAAAAGATTGGCTTACGTTAGTAATAATCATTTTTTGAGTTTCCTGAAGATTTTGATATGCATATTTAACTGAAACTATGTCTCCCACAGAAAGCATTGGGTTTCCAAAGGTCTCTATTTCTATAATCTTTCCTTTGTTTACTGCCTTTGTTTTAATAAATTCAGCAAGATTTTTTACATCATATTCTGACTGAAGCCACCTAGATTCAAATATTACGGGCTCCTTGTTTGCATACTCACTGCTGGTATCTGTAGAGTACTCCATAGTTCCAGAAGGATATAAATCATTTCCTATTACGTATAAGGAGGCTAGTGCACCATCGCTTAAGGGCACAGTTGAGGAAGTATTGTTTAGCACATAAGCTTCTGCTTCAAAATTAGAAATCTTTTTACCAATCAGGCTAACTGCTTGGTTGCTACCAGTAGACCATTTAATTGGGAATGCTGGTCTAGAGTTTAATTTAGTCTTTACATAATAGATCTCTCTCACAACTGTTCCAAAATCATCTACCGTCTGGTTTTTAAGAACTGGATCGGAGTTTCCAGTATTATAAATTAAATCTCCAAAACTCATGTCAAGTAAATCATCTGAATATTGGCCAGCATATAAGTTTCTATTGTTATAGGAAGTTTCGTACTGGCTTACATCTATGTCTGTGCCGTATACGTAGTCTACTGCTATCTCGCCAGACCCGCATGCCAATGCTACGGTTTTAGTTGTTGAAAGGATTGAATTAACTGTGGTTCCAGAGGAAGAGCTTACGTCTACTGCCGTAATAATAAATCCGTTAATGTATGCATTAATATAAACCTTGCTACCAGAAACTTTTACTCTAACGTCGACATTGTATTGAGTTCCACCAAATACTCCCTCAAAAGTTGTAGTAGATGTTTTTTGTGAATCAGCTAAGGTTTTTATTGAAGACCCGTCTGCCTTTATAATTCTAACTGATTTAGTCTCTTTTGAAACAGCAGACTTCGTGGTTTCTAAAATAACATAATACCCAGTTTTTCCTGTATGGTTTACAAAAAATCCCAAACCTGCGGAAACACCTTTTGTGTTAATATCTGTGTCTAAGAATATACTTGTACCAAAAGCATAATATTTTTCTGATAATAAAGGCGAGGGCAAGCCGTATGTTGGAAGAGATGAGTTTGTTGTTGATGTAGACAAAGACATTCCTTCAAAATTTCTATAAGCAATGTTGTATTGATTTTTTGATGTATTTGGATTCGACATCTTGAAATAAGATTTACTTGGATATATTTTTGTTGCAGAAACTGGATTTGAAGAAATAGTTGCTGCATTCGTAATGCTAGATAATGTAAACTTTCCACTTCTCATTACTTTACCTGAAGAAGATCCAGACTTTGGGGTTACTTCAAAAAGGTATCTTCCCAAACTTAAATTAGATATTGTAAATGGAGGATTACCAGTTGCCGCAGGCATATTTACTACCTCTTCAAAAATTTCGCTAAAAACACTTCCTCCATCTGATTTCAAAGCTTTTATAACGTACGAAGTTGGCACTGTTGTGGGAACTACAAAATCAATAGACACACTACTAGATGTAAGTTGTGTAACCCTTAAGTCATAAAATAGATCCCAGTTTGTAGTAGTTCCAGTTGATGTAGACTTTTGGGACGGATCAAATGTAACGTTTCTTAATTCCCAATTTCCTAGATTACTGTTTGCGGCATCATGTTTAGCTGCCACGGTTCCCAGGGCCCCTCTTTTTTTAATTCTGTATCTTCCGCTTGGTTTAAAGTATGCGCTAGAAGAAGGATTATTTACATCTGAGTAACCAGCTTTACACAAAGATCTGTATTTATTTATATCTGCTGCAGACTCTACGTTTACTTTTCCAGTGCTTCCATCTAGAAATACGCAATCATATTCCATTGCATCATACTCAATAATTTCTGAATCTATAAGAACATATCCAGAAAAATTATAAAAAGATTGTTGCTCTGCATATACGTCTGTTGTTTGAGAATCAATAGTCAGGTAAGTATTTTCCAAAGCGCTGATATCTTGAGATAATCCTCCTGCGCTTAATAATGTAGTGGGAGCGTTCCAAAGAGATCCAGAAGTACCAATATAATCTGAAGTCATCTGTGTTTCCCATAAAACTTTTACGTAGTTTGCTCCAACAATATCTTTTTTATTAAAGCTAATAATGTTTGGAAGAGTGGTGTCATCTGCTTCATTATAAAATGTCCAGGATATAGCTCTTGCTGTGTCATAGATATAATCTCTGCTGTAAAACTGCAGTATATTATTTTCATCAAAGAATGCATTCATTTGAATATCTCTGCACAACTCTTGAATTGCTTCCCAAACTGTTTTTGAATCATCTGTCCACCAATAATTTACTTGAGGAATTGATTTTTCACTTGTTGCATTCAAATTAAACCTGTAGCTAGCAAAACCTATTGAGTCTAGAAGTCTTCTTATAATTGCAGTTACGGGATAAAATTCACACACAATGTCTGGGCATACGGTTTCCATTAAATACTTAGAGCCATCTAAAGAAAATATTGCTGCACTTCCATACTCATCTATATTAAAATCGTTAATATAATAGAACCCTTGGGATACTTTATCGTAAGAACCAGCAACGGTTGTTGCGTTGCTATGGTACACATTAAAGAATGGGCGCAACTCAGCATTTTTTACTAGATACAGCAATGAGCTATCAAACTCAACGGAATCTCTAACATAAGAAACTATTTGAGATGTTACCTGATTATATTTAGCAATATTTGCCGACATGCTGTTTGCGGTAACAAATCCTACTGGGAGTACGTCTGTGGAAGAAGATGAGGATTCTTTGCTTATATCAAAATCAACTAAGTCTGAGGATATGTCCTTTACCCATCTTGCTGACAATTCAATTACCCCAATCATTCCTCCAAGATTTGAATTTGTTGCAGTAAGTTTAATTGATTTAATTGAGACTGGAGTTGAGTAAGTTATTGGCTCTACCAAAGCTGTGTTTACCCAAGAAGTTCCATTATAGTTTAATACGATATTTCCGTCTGCTGGTGTAGAGAATGGGCCAACTGATTGAGTTGTATTGTCAGACTTAGTAATTAACAAGGAGTAGTTGGTTGGGAGGAAATGATTTTTTTCAAATCTAATTACAATTTTATTTGATAAAGCATTTTTATTTCCTTCAATAACCGTGTCTTGCTTATACTTTACAGTTAAATCAATGTTAGTATTTTTTGCTCCCAGCCAATATTTATATTCAGTTTTTTCTCCAGGAATATATATTCTTGGCTGAGTTGAGGGATATTGAACTGTTCTATACTTTGAAAAACTATTCGCTGGCGTATCTACGGATGAAAAAACATAATATTTTATACCTGACTCCAGTGGTCTAAATGGCTTTATTATAGAGTCTACGGGAAACAATTTTTTATAAGGGTTTGGTTTTCCTGAAGGCCAATCAGAAATTTGAGAAGTATATGAAGAATCTGCCGTTGCTGAAGAAACAGTTATTCCATCAATCATGGAATTCATGTTGTACTCTATAACCAAACCAGCATCTGAAGTTACTGATTTTTGCTGTTTAAATAAATTAAGCAAATTGGTTTTATTTGAATCTATCATTATACCTGTTCCATTGTAAGAGATACGTTCCAGAATTCTTGAGCAGTATCTGTTGAATTTTCTTTTACGTTTCTTTTTACTATTTCAAAAGAACATGCGGTAAATATCATTTCCATTGTTTTTGTGGTTCCGCCATACACTATGGATACATCAAAAGTAGATCTTCCAGACAAAGACCCAGAGGCCTTTGCTGCGGTGCCGTCATAGAAAGACTTTATGTCTACCGCTCCATAACCTCCGTCTACAGTCATTGTTGAATGAGAAGGAAGCATGGACCAGGAAACACTTATGCTTTCTTTTTCTGAAACAAAGAACTTACGCATTGTTCCATTTGCCATTCTTTGAGTTTTTTCAATTCTTATCTTGCTTAAAAATACGGGTTGTCTATTATGCTCAGATAAATTTATTGTTGAGTTAAGTTTTAATAAAGAGCCAACTGGCAATACCATTGCTGTCATTATACTGACCTCCCTCCTGCTAATACCTTAATTCCTTTTTGCCTTGCCATTTCTTCAATTTGTGCAAAAAATTCTTTAGGATTATTTGGTGCTTGTGCAAAATGAACTGGCATTGATTGAATAATAACTGAAGAGGAGGAGGAAGATTTAGATGCATACACAGATCCTCCAGATTTATATTTAGGAACTGAATTAACTACTGGTCCACCCATTGACATTCTATTAAACTTTGGCATTGAAAGATTTTTACTTCCTACAAGACCTCCTTTAGAAAATGTTTTAACCAATGTTATGTTTCCATCTTCAAGAACCCTGAACTGATAATTTTTTAAAGTACTATCTTTTTAAAGTACTATCAGATATATTTCCAGATTGCAGAGTAAATTGAGTTCCACTCTTATATCCCTGTTGATCTGCATATTTTTTAATTTTCTGTCTATCGCTATTCATTCCCATACCACTGAAAGGGGAATTCCATCCAGCTGGGTTTAATCCAGCTACTTTACCGCCAGATATAGGTGCACCAAATGTTCCCTTGGTGTTAACAATTTCTTGTGCGGTAATATAAACTTTATCTGCTTGAAGAGCCTTGCTAAGTTCTGTTGGCATATAAGACTTTGCAAGTTCTTCTGGGGTCTTATCTCTATATGAAAGTCTTCCTCTAGTTGTCTTATATTCAACAATAGTATCTTGTTTAGCGCCCTCATGACCTACCGCTTCTCCAGATTTTACAACAGCAGCAGATTCACCTCTTATATCTTTTTGCTTTAAAGCAATTGCCATTTGTAAGTTAGTCACTGCGGCATTGAATGTGTCTATTGCTTCTTTTTGTTTATTAACCTTTGCAGTTAAAGACGAAATTGATTCTGCAGCAATAGATGCTTTGTTTGCTAAGTTTTCTTCCTTTTCAGATAAACTGCTTCTTATCTTTTCTAACTTTGCAATATCAGCAGCTTCTTTATCATCAATTGCCTGTACTGCTTGTGATGTTTGCTGTTGTTTATTTGCTGACTTAATATCTAATTGTGCTTGCGCTGCCTTTGACATATCTCCAGAAGCTAAGGCATCCTGATATTCTAATTGTTTTTTCTTTATTTGAGTTAAAAAGTCTTCATCTTTTTGTTGTTGAGAAAGAGCTTTACGTCTAGCATCGGCTTCTTCTTTAATCTTTTTAATTCTGTCATCAATTGCTTTGATGGCTTTCTTTGAATCAATCTGTTGCTGTACAGACTGACCTTTTGCAGCATTCTGAGCATTTTCTAATTGTTTTTGGTAGAGTTCTAAATCCTTATATTGTGATTTTAAAGCACCTTTTTTATTAACAATTTCAACATTTATTGCAACTTGATTAAACATTGTATACAGTGCTTTAGCTTGCTGAGCACTTACTTTTAGATCCCCAGTAAATCCTTGTGCGGCTAATCTCATTTTCATAAACAAACTTAATACAGTATCTTGTGTAGTAGCAAAATCTCTTATAAGTGGATTTTGTTTTGCCAGTTCATCTATTAATCCTGAAGTAAGTCGTTTTTGACCACTAACACTTGAAGTAATGCCATTAAGCATTTCTTGTTCAGCTTCATATCTACTTATAACTTCAGTCTTTCCAGTTTTATCAGCCTTAGATTTCTTTTCGCTTTGAGTTACAATATCTCCTATGCTTCCTTCAACTGCCTGCAAAGCTGTATTTAAAGCAAGAGCTTGTGTCTTTGCACTTTCAAATGACGCTGCTTTATTAAATGATTCCATTGCTTGTACTGCTGCTGTTTGAGCATCAATTATTTTATTAAAGTTAGCGTTTCCAACTGTAGCCACCGCTGCTTGTGCAGCCTTATTAGATAGTGTAAAGGCTATGTAAATCTTTTTAGCTGCCTCGTCTGCAGACATTCCCGCAGCAACAAATTGTGTTTTTAATCTTTCCGCCATGGCCGCTAAGTCTCCGTCTTTGGCGTTGTCAATCATTTTAACATAATCTGACATTGTAGATTTAACTTCTTTTCTTAAATTCTTATATTGCTCAATAGTCATCTGGATAGGCTGTCCAGCACTCTTCATGCTTTCATACATAAGCTTGTTTTTTTCTGTAACCATCTTTACATTGTTTATTGAATCTTTTATTTTAGCATTGTAGTCAACAAACTTTAGACCAGCTTTTGCTGCTGCTTCTGATGTTAGTCCATAACTTAATGCATTTAGTCTAAGTGATTCGTTGTGATCCTTCCACTTCTTAAATCCAAAGTATACTGCC
>Ga0209768_10002480_pt1 | contig 11470 bp, 14 predicted proteins | sample LauGreSBDMM110SD_3_FD_187564 | JGI IMG/M metagenome (GOLD analysis project Ga0209768, IMG submission 187564) | Freshwater lake microbial communities from Lake Michigan, USA - Sp13.BD.MM110.SD (SPAdes) (version 2) | ecosystem: Environmental > Aquatic > Freshwater > Lake | place: Lake Michigan... | reverse complement strand
TTTTATTCTTTTATTTAGGTATAAATAATTTTAATAATATTATTTTAATTTATATATATAATAGAAATATTATGATAGGTGGGTCTACAGAATCAGAATTACTTGGCGGAACTGCTAAAATGGGTCCAGCATCATTTTTTAACTATGTTTTTAACTTTGATAGTGACAATAAAGCAATACTATTAAATATGTTTCAATATATTATTATTGCATTAATCCCCATAGTATTAATATTAAAATTTGTAAAAGAATATATTCCTGAAGATGATGAAAAGAAAGATAATTTAGAAATATTATTAGAAATATTATTACAATTGGGTGTGTTATTTGTTGCTATTTATTTTATTGATAAAATAACAAGATATTTTCCAACATATAGTAAAGTTCCTTATTCAAAATTTAATGAAGTAAGTTTTATAATACCCACACTACTCTTAATGTTTACTATGCAAACAAAGCTAGGTGCTAAAATTAATATTTTATATAATCGTGTTCTGCAATTTTGGAATGGTTCAAAGGCTTCACAAAATAATGGTAATGGTAATGGTAATGGTAATGGTAATAGCAATAATGGACAAAATATTAGAATTAGACAACCTATAGTGGTTAATAATTCACACCAAATGAGCCGATCAGATACATTGGATAATACAATGATACCACAACAAATGAATCAAATGCCAAACAACAATGTTTCTATGATTGATTCGTTACCAAATATGATAAATACAAATGGTCAAAATAATTATCAAGCACAAGCAATGCAAAATGCATTTATGGAGTCAATGGAACCTATGGCTGCCAATGGTGCTCTAGGTGGTATTTTTGGTTCATCATTTTAAATAATTTTTTTATGCTAATTAATAAAAAAATTATTTTATTATAAACTATTATTAAATTTTATCATTTTCCAAGTTTATTCTTAATTTATTAATTATAAAGATTTAAGTGACTAAAGTGTATCTCTTGTTTGTGCTACGAGTTTGGTAGGTAAAGATTTTGCTCGTTCTGTAGCTTTACCCAACAAACGTGTGACTTGTCCTAGTGGGTCGGCTTTACCTAAAACATTTGCAACTTGTTCTTTAGTCTTGTCTACTAAAGCTTTATCCTGTGTTGTGGGGTCGGTTGGTACTAATGGTGGCTGTTTTTCCTTACTCGTATCATCACTAACAGGCATATCAAACGAACCACTATTCATTGATGCAACCCCTTTTTCAATAAGTTGGTTTACAAAGTCATCTACATCCATATTTGGGGTTTTTTTCAATATTTTTTCTACTTGTGTTTTTACTATACCAATAACATATGGTATTTTATCTGATATTCCTGGTATTATTTTTGATATAGTAGTAGTAATAGCTTCTATTTTTGTTTTAACACTATCTTGTGATAGTGTTCCTGAACAAATAAGCAAAAATAAATCAGTAATTATTTTTACTACAATATTTGCTTTAGAAATATACGGAGAAAGATATATTCCAACGTATAGATGTCCTCCAATGAAAAGTAATATTAATAACCATATACAAATGCACAAAATTATATTTAAAAATAAATAGAATATATTTTCGGGTTTTCCGGGTGGAGACTCAGTCATATCTAAACACTCATTTGTTTCTTGATTCCATTTTGAAATTGCCACTATGTTATTAGAAATACCATATTCTAGAGCTGAAAATATTATTTTTAATATATAATATGCAAATGTTATTAGAAAGATTCGTCTGAATAACAATCTTGGCCATTTTACGTTTGCACTAAGCGCGCTTGCAATTTGAAGAATACACCAGAATATGAAAGAAACAAAAAGAAGACAATACATAATGACATCAACAATATATGCCCACCACGAAGCCCTAATCATTTGGCTATAGTTACATTGTAATGCAAAATAAGTTCTTACCATTGAAGTAGATATGATAAACATGAAACTTATGATAAATACAAGAAGTACCAAAAAAATAGTTTCTAGTATTATAACAGGAACAACAGAAATACTTATAATTTTATTAAAATACAAAAAAAGTTTATCAATAAGTTGTTCTGATTTTGATGGGTTAGCACTATCTGGTGTTTGTTCAATTTTGTCTAGAATAGGATTTCCATAGCCCACAACCAAAAAAGATAAAACCATAGTTGTTGTTAAGTAAAAAATACTATAAATATTTCGCGAAATTGGTATTCCAAAACCTTTTTGTGGGTTTATAATATAAATAACAATTAATACAAAATAAATTAATATTACAATAAAATCAACTATGGCAAATATAATAGGTAAAAACAGTGCATACTTAGTTAACCACGTGGTTACTTTTTCTGCGTTTTTTAATCCTTTTTCTGCCTTATCAGTTAGTGGTTGTATTTGCGTTTCTAATTTTGTTATTGGTCCGGATGTTTTATCTGATTTTTGTGTAACTACATTTGTTGATCCTTCCATTTCAACCAATATTAAACTAACTAACTATTAAAAATAATTAGTTTCAATTTATATTTTCTAATTGCTTTAAATTTTCTTTAAGATTATTACATGCACAAATTTTCTTAATTATTTTATCATCAATAGTTTTTAAATTAACAGAGCACGTTTTCAATAAATAAGCAAAATAGTCTTGTTTAGCATCATTTTCTTTAAAATCCGGATTTTGTACAATCCAGTCTTGAATTAATTTAAAATGTGCTTTATTTAAATTATGTAAAGCACCTTTAATCTTGGTTTTAGTGCTGTCTTTTTCCCACAAATCATTATCTTTAATATATAATGTTTCCCGCTTTGTATCGGTACAATGTAATGGTCTTTCAAATAAAGACATTTTATTAATACTTTGGATTATAGCATTACTTAATCCTATTTCTAATCCTTTATTTTTCGTTAAATCTAAATCTTCTAATGTTAGTTTTATTTGCTTAATAAAGTCATTCATATTTATAGCATTCTTACATTGCTCATTTAAAAACACGTTAATATTGAAGTTTTGCTTAATGTGTGCTGTATTATTTGTAACATTACATATTTTGGGTACTATTTCCACAAGCTGTCGTTGTTGTTCGCCCAATTGTTTTTGCTGCTCTAAAAGTTGTTGTTGTTGCATCAGTAATAGATTCTTGATATCATTATTTTCACTAATTAATCTCATAATCATTGTTTGGTCTATGTTACTATTGACAATATTAGAATTTACAATATTAGAATTTACAATAGTATTATTGCATTCTTCCTTTGTTTCTATAATAGTACACTTTTTTTTATGATTATATAAACTTTGATTATGTTTATACACTTTACCACATTCACAAGCAAATATTTTAGTAGTGCGCTCTTGCGTATTATTTATAAGTATTTCACTCGTTTTATGTTTTAACGTCTTTAAATGTCTATTAAAGTCACATTTTTTACACGTATTAAACTGACAAATAATGCATTCAAAAAAATTAGAGTTTTTTGCGCTTTTTTCATAAGTCATTTATAAGTATATTATACTTATAAAAAAAACTCTAAATCATTTATTACTATACAATTTTGCGCTTTTATAAGTATTCAAAATAAATGGTTTCGTATATTTTAATATTTGATTTGTTACCAAACCATATGTGGTAACAAATTTCTTGTATTTGAAAATGTGCGCCAAAAAGCGTAAAATTTATAAGTATTTTTATAAGTATTGAATACTTATAAAAAAAGCGCCTTTTTGTGTGAAAAAAGTTATGGTAAGGTAATTTTGCACCCTTAAAAATCTTTTTGAGAGCATAATGCTGTAAAACTGATTTTGCACAATCTTTTTTCTATATTATACTATTAAAAGTAAAATTGGACATTTTTAAATGTCCAAAATCAAAAAAATTAGGTCTTTATAAAAAAATATATTTGTCAGCATAAAAGTTTCGGTCTTTTTTATATATTTATTTAAGACCATTTATGGTATTAAAGTTTTAAATCATGAATTCACCGATTTATTAAAAAAGTTGCAAATTTCTTTATTTTACAAAAAGTTGTAAACTATGCATAATATGCGAAAAACAAGTTTTTGCTATTAATGTATATTAATAAATATTAATGTATATTAATAGATAGCAATGACTAAACTAAGTGAGAGAATTTTCTTATATTCTTTAAATGCAAGTTTTATATTATATATAATAGTATTGCTAGGTGTGGGTGGTTATGCTCCGCAATATTTAGAAGCTTTAAAGTCTTTTTTGCGAATTTATATAGGATTGTTACTGGTTATTAATTATAATCCATATACTTATACAGAGCGCAAGTTTGGAGAGTTTGATAGACAATTAGTATTTTCATCTGGTATATTCTTGTTATTAACAAGTACCATAATAAGTTCCATTGAAAGTTATATTCAATATAATGCAAAAAATCTCATTAGCAATAGTATTAGTCAAATTCAATCAATATTATAAATTTTTTATGTTATTATATAAAACATGAATCTTTCGAAACAAGATTATAAGCATTTGCTTGATTATTATGCCATACAAACCAAAAGCAATCCATCATTAAGTTATTTAAAAAAAGCAGCTGAAAAAATAATAGCCAAAAAATTATGTAGTTGCGTTAAAAAAGTCCCAAATAAAAACCAACCCGAAAGCAGAGCAATTGGTATATGTAATTATAGTATAATACAGCGAAAAAACTTAAAAATTAATGGATTCACTTGTAAAAAAAAGATGGCACTTAAAACAAGTAGCGCAAATAAACATAAACTAATGAAACAGGGTAGCCAGTTAACGTTAAAAAACAATACAAAAAAACAAATAAAACACTAAGCAAAGTTAGTCTAACTTTATATATTATAATATAATATAATATGGTGGTTTTCAAAAGTCGTAAAGTAAAAAAACAACAAAAAAAGAAAACCATACACACAAAATACAAACATCATCGTCGCATGTTAAAACAACCTAAACACAAATCATATAATGCAATTCAACCATATTATAATGTAAATAATAGATTAGCTGGAGCCCCTGACAACGTACATTTAGAAGGAGCGAAAGATGAGTTAAATACTATTGCTCTTGAAATCTTTATTGGTGATATAAATGATTCATTTATGAATGAATTTTTAACTAACCTTTTTTTTGCATATGAGAATATAGAAACTTATGAAGACAAACTAAAGTTTATAGGTATATTTAACACCTTGTTTATAAATAATTATATAAACAATCCGGAAGGGTATAAACACTGGTTTAAATACATAATAACAAGAATTGAGGCCGACGAAAATGACTATGCAAACAACTACGATACAACGCCCAGGAATAGTGTTATACAGTTACTATTATTAGACGAAATTGCAAAAAGTAAGACTATGATAGATGAAACACAATGAACTTTATTATTTAAAAAATTAAAGTAAATTAGCCTATTCGTAATACATATTTTGGAAAGTCTTCATTTAATACATGGGTCATAAAACATATATAACAATAAGGACTAATTACTTCATAATTAAGTTTTTTATGTATAATGGTTTTTTTATTGATGGCGCATTGATGACTATGCCTATAAAGTGTATTGTGGCGCATATATACATTATAAAAAAGATCTTTTGTATCTCTATAACAATTTGCATTTACACATTTAGTTATTGGACTATAATTGTGTAATTTATTTAATAGCATTAATTTGACCAACAATTTAGTAGTAACCAATGTGTTAAATTGTTTTGACAAGCTTTTAAAACTGTTAAAATCATTTTTATGAATGCAATAAAAGATATGTATTAATGTATCATCTGGTAAACTATCCATTAACCTAAATAAATAATAATAATTTGCTTTTAAATGCTTTTTGTTTGTCTTTAATACATTAATTGTTAATCTTATTATTATTTAAAACATTACTTAATATACTAATTATTATGTTGACTCAGTCCACTATTTATCATCCAGATAGTAATAGCACGGAAAAAACCGAGGAAACTTATGAAGGTAAACCTTTTTTTAGAAAGCATTATGGTGCGCCCCACCCACTATTAGACTATTCAAAACAAGCAGAGCTAACAATAGTTAAAATATTAATGCAGAATCATCATCGCAATATTGTTACTTATTATCATATTGATACTAACCATATTGATATAGAACAAGTAGATAGCGAAAAATCAAATTCATTGTTTTTTGATAACCCAGCTATTACACATGAAGACTTAAATGAAATAATAGAAACAATGACTAAGGTAAAAGATTTTTTACAAGCACTCGGAATTATGTATGTAGACTGGAAATTTGATAATATAGGAAAGGCTCTTGATGGAAGTTATAAATTATTTGATTTTGATGCCTCTGGACTGGTTGATTTATTAAGTATGGAGTGGAAACTTAAACCAAATCCAATATATTGGAGCTATAATGAGGCAATAAAGCATGGATGCAAAACACCAAAAGAAATTGATGATTGGTCGTTTAACTATAATATTATAGAAGAAGGAGAAAAACTGTTAGAAATAAAATGAATAAAAAGTATGCGTAATATTATATAATATTTTTTATGATAATAAGATAACAAATATTATATGTATTCATTGATAGCATTATTAGCAGGTGTAGCAGCAAAACTGTATGATGATTTAGAGGATAATATTTTTTTACAAAAGTTTCGTAATAATACATTAATGGAATTTTTAAAAGGCATTCATTATATTTTATTTATGTCATTAAGTATAGAAGAACCACTATTTTTTTTAATAAGTTATTTATGTAATATACTACATAGTTTTGGAAATAAAGAAAGTTATAGTAAACCTTATGAACATTCACTATTATATTCTTTTGTGCTGTTATTTTTTTATAATAGATTATAAAAAAATAACAGCTTTATGTTTGTTTGATAAATTACTAATTATATCAAGTATTTTAATGTCTGCTCTTGAACCATTAATAGGTCCTGCTGTTAAAGATGAGTATTCATTTAATAAGATGATTTGTAGAGTTATTCTGATGGTTTTTCAAATAATACTATTTTGTTTTATTAGATCAAACGGTCTAAAATATGTTGCAATTGATCTTATAGGATATTTATTTATTTCAGTTTTAGTTCAATGTTATTCATTATATTCATTAAGAATGGAAAAAGAAGAAGTAAAAGAAGAAGTAAAAGAAGAAGTAAAAGAAGAAGTAAAAGAAAAAGAAGACGAAAAAGAAGACGTAAAAGAAGTAAAAGAAGAAGTAAAAGAAGAAGAAGAAGAAGTAAAAGAAGACGAAAAAAAAACACAATAAACACACAAACACATTAAGCAAAGACTATGGAAACTTACCAATGAGAGCATCCACATGCCATTTGGTCAATGGCTCCTTATTCCGTGTTTCAAAATGTATCCATGTTGATGGCGTTGGTTCGGCGTTGAATGACACATTCACTTGCTTGTCGCCGTCTTCGCAATAATCCCCATAGTGTCGTGACATGTTTGGATTTGACCCACCCAATACAAACTTCACAAAGCACTCGGCACAATAATGATGCTTGACCGGATACTCTTTTCCATTGACAAACATGGTCGTGCGTTGCATGGGTTTTTGAATGCGATGATTGTAGCGCCCGAAACCATAATTCCACACATACTCACACACTGCTTCAGTATCGTAGTAGCAGTTTGCGTTCACACAGTCACCCATCACATATTGGTTCTCAAAACGCTTGTCAACATAGCGTTCAGTAAACGCTCCGTACTTTGTAGCCACCATCTGTCCCGCAATGTAAAATTGGCTCACCGATTTGCTAAACAAGACACACGTCTCCTTGAAGCTTACGAGATAGTCTTTGTCTCCAAGGCGGTCAACAATGAGTGATATGAGCTCGCTTGGCAAGTCGCAAATGTTTAGAGCACAAACTTCACACATCATCCTTGCTTATTGCTTTTCGCTTATTGCTTTCGCTTTTTTGTCCAGACTATAAATAAATAGAAAAAAAAGTATTCAATTTTTATAATGTATAACAACATGTATAAAAATTCTCTCACATTATTAATTATTTTTTGAACATTTTTTGATGATCTTGTCATTTTTTGATAATTTTTTATGATATTTCTTGAATTTATTTTGAGTTTTATTTTTTTTCCCCATTCCAAAACATGCTGACAAACGTTTTGCTGTTTTTTTTAATGTATGAATAATAGATTTATTAGGAAGTTTCTCTTCTGTAAAAATTTCATCTTCAAGTCTTTCCGATGCTATAAATACTAATACAACTCTAGTATAACTCGAGTGCTCTATTAAAGTAGAAATATTGAGTTTATTATCTACTATAAATTGTTCGCCGTTTGGTAAAGTCCAATTTTTATCTGAGCCCCATGAATTTTTTACAATAAAAAAATTCCCTTCAATAGCAGTTATTAAAATAGCATGGGTATATATTCTAAGTAATACATATAACCCATGTTCAAGGATACGTGTGATTGTTTCAAACCATATTGATTTTATAGATATTGTTGGTATTGTTGTATACCCTTTACGAGTTTTATTATTTTTCTTATCTTCATCCCATATTGTTGGTTCGCTCCAACCGAAATCTCGGAATCCAAGTTTGTCGTTTATTTGAATAAAATTATTAAGATTAGTAGACATAAACATATTTACTTTTAAAGTTTTCTTTTTTAATGATATTCTAAGGAGTTCAAATACTGATACTAATTTTGTAATAAGTCTTGAAAACATAACTTTATTTTCTTTGACTTGCTGAAACGTGGGTACCATTAATCCACCACCAACAACAACATATCTGCCTAATGTTGATTGTTCAGCAGCCAATGATGGTGATATTGGAGACACAGGCGATGGTGGAGGCGTAACACCCCTAGGATCTTTCCATGTTTCCGTTCCAGTCAGTGTATTTAACCAATAAGGTCTCTTCTTTGTTCGACTCATACGCGCTTGCCATCCGTGCGGTAAGTCTCTGGACGCAGCCTCCAATTCCATATCTGTTACTAAGAGAGCGTTTGGTATGGGTTCTGTATGAGGACGCGTCCATGACCATTTTTTAGTAACAGGATGGAAGTAATACACCCGACCGTCACCTGCATTCATAACCATCCATCCCCCATCTAATTTTTCTGGTGATGCATTCATTGGAGGCGGTGGCGATTTAAAATCATTATATCTTAATATAACTTTAATTTTTTCATCTGTTATATGCCTACGTATTAATTTAAAAAAATAAAATATTGGAGCACTTTCTAATCTTCTTTCGGTTGAAACTTTTAAACCATCACACCCGTATTTATTTTTTATACTATTAAAAATAAAATGAAATAACATAGCAGATAAATTCTCAGACTCCCAATTTATAACTTTATTCAATGATTTATGCATACTAAATGGTTTCCCTTTTCGTTCATGAATATCTTGCGCATGAGCAATACAATGAAAAATAGTGTGCTCACTACTGCAATTAATGGTATCATAATATTCCTCTAAAATCTCACCTTCATCAAACCAAATTGAATCATAAAATTCATCAGACACCTCTTCCTGTTCTCCTACAACGTGAGTTTTTATTAACCTTGATATTAATCTTGCAGTTGAATGTGCCCAACATGTTCCCTCATTTCCTTGGTCTGTTGAATAAGGTGAAATTTTTCTCACAGAACTCATATTATTATATTAAGTTTTTATATTATTTTTAGAAATAAAAACAATATAAAAAAACAAAAACACATCAAATTTTAACCTCTTTGTTCATTCAACACACAACACAGTAGCATCACTCATATGCCAACATATATTCCTGAAGCTCGGTTAGCACATGATCCTCCTTTGTAACACAATTGAACCATGTAGAAGGCCAAGGTTCATTATGAAAATAGACCTCTACCTCTTGAACTCCGTCACAATAATTCCCATAGTGTTGCGAAGCATTCTTGTTTTTTCCAACCAAAACATGTTTCTTGAAGCACTCGCAACAATAATGAGACCTAATCCAGTGTGGTTTTCCATTTATCCGCGCAGTTGTAATGTTCAACGCTGTCTGCCGATCAGTATGCTCATACGCCAACGAGTGATCCTCCCATATATAGAGCACTGCTGCTTCCGTCTCCTTCACACACTCAGGATTAATACAGTATTCTCGCTTAGTCGGAACAAATTTCTCAAAAAACTCCAACAACCTCTCTCTAGCTACCGAAAATGAAACGTGGTCGCTAGAATTAACGCTTGACATATTGCTCTTGTTGTTTGCTCTTTGCTTTTTTGTCCAGACTATAAACAAATATAAAAAATATGTAATCAATTTTTTATAAACATCTCTTAGATAAATATATACTTACATCTTGCATAACTCATATTTACTTCATCTATATAGTCATAATTGTGCTTAACATTTCTCAAATCTCTTACTAAAACGAATTTTTTTAAGCATTCACCGCAATAATGTGTATTAAGACAATACTTTTTTTCATTAATTAAAAGTATTGTTTTATTTAAGGCAAATTGCTTAATATGAACATAACTATCATAACCATGGCGATAATGTGCTTTAAATACTTCCTTAGTATCTTCACAACAATTAATATTAACACAAAATGTTCTTGGTGAAAATTGACTAAGTCTACTTGACAACAAAAGTTTGGCAATTGACAACTTTGAAACGCTATTATAGTTACTTAAACATGTTCTCTTAAAGAGAGCAAGATAATAATAATGTTTTACATGACTTATAATAATTGAAATAACATCATCATTTAACTCGCAAAGAGTGATAGTCATTATATAATAGGCGTTTCGTATAAATAGTTTGTATAAGATTATAAATAATTGGTAAAAAAGCAATCAATTTTTTTAATGTGTTTTATATTGCTCTACTTTAAAATACTACATTTACTTGTTCACAGTTGTGATAGTTTTCTATTGCGTTCGAGTTACAACCAACTAAAACAAATTTTTTAAAACACTCACAACAATAATGAGAATTTATATTATAATATTTTGCGTTAACTATGATAGTTGTAGCATTTAATGCATATTGTCTGTAATGTAAGTAACGTGTATAATAATAATTATGAATAAATGTAAAAACATCATAAGTGTCTTCATAACACTCCGGGTTTATGCACAACTCACGAAAACTAAACAAACCCAGTTTCTCGGACAACATTAATTTAGAAATAGCAAAAACACTAATTGCTTTATACATTGACATACATGTTCTTTTAAGTGCACTAAGAAATTGATAGTCTTTCATAAGGTAATCAAATATAAGCCTATTAACATCATTAGGCAATTCATAAATGTCTAAATAAGCAGTCATTATGCAATTGTATAGTATTAATAGTAATACTATTGAATACATAGAAAAATAATAAGTGCTAACTAATCAATTTTTTTACACATCTATTAACTTTGTTTATGTAAATAATCTACTGCTTTAAGGATTATTTCTTCTTCACTATTTAATTTTTGAAATATTATATTTTCATTTAAATATAATGTAATATAATTATAATTATAACCTTTTAAAACTAAT
>Ga0209768_10002478_pt1 | contig 11472 bp, 16 predicted proteins | sample LauGreSBDMM110SD_3_FD_187564 | JGI IMG/M metagenome (GOLD analysis project Ga0209768, IMG submission 187564) | Freshwater lake microbial communities from Lake Michigan, USA - Sp13.BD.MM110.SD (SPAdes) (version 2) | ecosystem: Environmental > Aquatic > Freshwater > Lake | place: Lake Michigan... | reverse complement strand
AATGTAATTCGCCAATTTCCTGTATCAGGGAAGATTCAATTAAACAGTTGATTGCACATCAAAGTTTTATGGCTTGTAGACCGCATATAACAAGCATAGTTTGATGAAACTGTTTTCTGTTAATCAGGGGCTTTCTGGACAATTGGGCACATTGCGGACTCGGTATTTGAACGACAAGAAACTATTCTTGTTGGGCACCTCCAAATCTTCGTATTCTGATAGGGGTGTATATGTCGCCCAAGGCAAGATACCTATTGACTCGTACCAGGCCTGTGCCTAACCGATGTCATTTACGACAACACAGATGTGATGGAGCTTACGAAAAGATCAGTCACGACTCACGCCTTTACCGGAACAACATAATTCAGCACACGGCGACCACCATCCACATAGACCGTTTCTCCGGTGATATAGGATGCATCGTCGCTGGCCAGAAAGGCCACGACCGCGGCGATCTCAGAGGCTTGCCCATAACGGCCTAGCGGCGTGCGCGAGAGGATGGCGTGATTACCCGCGCTATTCATAAAAGCGCCTGCCACCATGTCAGTCATGATGGTGCCAGGTCCGACACCTACAACGCGAATACCATGGGGCGCAAATGCTACTGCCGCTGTAGAAGTGACCTGGTTCATTCCGCCTTTGCTAATGGCGTAAGGGGCGACATTGGGATTTGCCAACCCTGAATTGATCGAGGACATATTGATGATCACACCGCCACCACCCTGCTTAATCATTTGGCGTCCAGCCGCCTGAGTGCCATAGAACGCGCCCTTGAGGTTAACGTCAAGGACTCGACTGAGCATTTCTTCAGTAACATCCAAGAAGTCGACTACGGGCGCGATACCCGCGTTGTTGACCATGATGTCGAGACTCCCAAAGTGTTCAACAGCTTTTTCAACCAGTTGTTCCAAATGCCTTTTATTGACCACATCAACAAGCTGAGCTATTACTCTATCTTTCCCCCCAAGCTCTGCTGCGGTTCGCGTTAGCTGGGCCTCATCAACGTCACAGATCAAAATTTTTGCGCCCTCTTCAATTAAGCGCTCAGCGGTTGCACGGCCGATGCCTCGGGCTGCGCCCGTGACGATGGCAACTTTGTCCTTTAGTCTCATTGCTGTCCCTTTCAATAAATGATTGTTTCTTGCATGGGTGTTTGTCCGACTTCAAATGGTTGGTGACAGATAGGGTAATTTCTTAAGAAAAGATTGCAAAACATCAAAAAGAACAATTAACCAAGCATAGCGTTTAACTTTTTCGCCTGCAACATGACAGCCCAGAGTGCAAAATCTACGAGAGTGCTGAAAAATTGTAAATTGTTGATCAATTGTTTTCCTATACTCGACTAATGATCCAAGGTTTAGTTCAGATTTTCATATTTCAAGCACTAGGCGAGTTGCTTTCTAAATTTGCTCTGCCTTTCATTCCCGGCCCCGTAATTGGTTTGGTCTTATTGCTGGCATTTCTAAGCCTACGAGGGCATGTGCCAGCATCAATTGATTTGGTGGGTAGCAGCGTATTGCAACACTTGGGCTTGCTTTTTATTCCGGCTTCAGTTGGTGTGGTGCTTTACTTGCCTATCCTGCAAGCTAATGCGTGGGCTATCGCTGCTGCATTGGTAGTCAGCGTGATAGCCACCATTGCTGTGACCGCTGGACTACTCAAAGCCTTGGCGAAAAAAGACTGAGATGAGAGACAACCTTCCACCAATCTCAGAGATATGGGTTTACCTATCAGGTAGTCCCTTGCTTGCATTGGTTTTAACCCTTAGCGCGTATTTGTTGGGTCTTATGCTGTATGAGCGTAGCGACCGCAACCCTTTAGCTAACCCCGTCTTGATAGCCGTAATCCTAGTGACGCTCAGCATCAATGTACTTGACATGCCCTACGCAAAATATTTTGAAGGGGCACAGTTTGTACACTTTTTACTAGGGACAGCTACTGTGTCCTTGGCTATCCCTATTTACAAAGGATTTGCATCGCTTAAAGGTCGAATGGGCATTTTGATGCTTGCACTCTTAGCAGGTGGGGTTACGTCTATTTTTACTGCAATTGGCATGGCGCGATGGCTAGGAGTAGATGAATCTCTGGTGCAAGGTTTAGTGGCTAAGTCTGTAACTGCTCCCATTGCGATGGGTATTGCTGAACGCGTGCAAGCGTCGCCAACTTTGACAGCTATTTTTGCGGTGAGCACAGGCATATTAGGTGCTGTATTGGGACGCTATGTTTTAGACGCATTGCGAATTACTGCATGGTGGCAACGAGGTTTCGCTTTGGGCGTAGCCGCCCACGGTATCGGTACTTCGAGAGCTTTTAGTGTTAACCCAGAAGCTGGTGCCTATGCAAGTCTTGGAATGGGTCTTCACGGCATTTTAGGTGCAGTGTTGATTCCGTATGCAGTAGCTTGGTGGTTCTAGATCTGGTCGAGCCAGACCATCACACCGATTGGAAACGATAGTAAACAAATGAAGCTTCACTTACCCGAACGTATCATCTGCATGACCGAGGAGACCACCGAGTGGTTGTACTTGCTGGGTCAGTCAGCGCGCATCGTAGGCATTTCAGGTTACACGGTGCGGCCCAAAGTAGCTCGCGCTGAAAAGCCACGTATCAGTGCCTTTACCAGTGCCAAGATCGACAAAATTTTGGCACTAGAACCTGATTGCGTATTTGGCTTTTCTGATTTACAGGCGGATATTGCAGCCACATTGATACGTCATGGCGTACAGGTAACTATTTTTAATCAACGCAGCGTAGAAGAAATATTCACCATGCTGTACCAAGTAGCTGCCATGGTGGGAGAAGCTGAGCAGGGTTTGCAGCGCATACAAGAGATGCAACTTCATCTGCAAATTATCCAAACTGCAGCCAAATCTTTGCCGCGTCGTCCACGTGTTTATTTTGAAGAATGGGATGAGCCACCGATCAGCGCGATACGTTGGGTCTCAGAATTGACAGCGATAGCTGGAGGCGACGACTGCTTTCCTGAGTTAGCTCTGCAGTCACTGGGCAAAAACCGCATCATTGCCGACCCAATGGAGATTGTGAGTAGGCAGCCTGACATCATCATTGGTTCTTGGTGTGGAAAAAAATTCAATTCTCAACGAGTTTCTGCGCGTCCAGGCTGGCAAGATGTACCTGCTGTGAAAAACGGACAACTATTTGAAATCAAGTCTGCTGACATATTGCAGCCTGGACCAGCTGCTTTGACCGATGGTGTCGATCAATTGCATCGCATCATCCTGCAATGGGCCTCTAAACACGGATAGGATGGTAAGTGGCAATCAAAAATGACACACTGCAGTTGACAACTTTACAGCGCTTTAGTTCTTTGCCGAATTAAACAATACAACTAACTTCACAACAGCTACACCTAACATGCCAATACCTTGTAAGAAAAAATCGGTCCTCTTTGTCAATTATTTTTCTCGTACAAAGCTCGTTCGTTGGGCATTAATTTTATGGTTAGCTGCTGCCAGCGTCTCCGCCTCGGCTCAAAACACAATATACCTGTTAGGAGAGGTACACGACAACCCAAATGTTCATGCAGAGCGTTTTAATTTGATCGAAAGCTTGCTTGCCAAGAAATTTAGGCCCGTGATTGCTATGGAGCAGTTTGATCGCGAAAACCAAGCAATACTCAGCCAAGCGATGAGTTCCTGCAAAAACGCAGATTGTGTCATTCGAAAAGCCGGTGGAAGAGGATGGGAATGGAACTTTTACAAACCTGTCATTGAAACAGCACTTAAGCTTGGGCTTCCAATCATCGCGGCCAATCTGTCTTCAACCGACGCAATGAAAATTGTTCGTAATGGATTGGGTGCAGCTTTAAGTAACGAAGTGTTACGCGACTTCAATTTGGATAGGCCTTTGGATAACGACCTTTTCCAAAAGCAAAAAAAAGCTATAGACAATGGTCACTGCAACATCCTTCCGAGTTCTGCTTTCAAGGGCATGGTAGACGCACAAGTAGCGCGTGATGTTTGGATGGCTAAGACGATTCGCGAAAACTCTAGCAATGGCTTAATCCTATTGGCTGGAAACGGTCATGTCCAAAAGGATATCGGCGTCTATCGCTGGCTCAGCGACACTGAACGCTCCCGCTCAGAGGTTATTGGCTTCATTGAGGGCGTTAGTGAGACCGAGAAAGAGGCCGAAGGGCGGCTGTACGATCGAACTATTCGCGTCAAGCCGTTTGAGCGGGAGGATCCCTGTAAAGCGTTCACAAGCAAAAACAAAATACAGACCTGATGTAGATAACTCTTACCTATGCATTTTCATAGCCAATCTAAACATGGAATACTTTTCTCTACATCGTAGATTTCTCATGGGACTTTGATCTCATTCTCGGGTTGCCGACACCAGCGTAAACACTCAAAAGCCACTGATCTTTTGAGTGATAAATTTTCAGTGAATAATCAAAATAACCATTTCTAAATTTGGAGATTTATCTCGTTTATTAACTTGGACACTTTTACAACTTTTATAGTGTCGTACAAGTTAGTAAATAATTTAAAAAAATTACCAAACTTTTTATGAAAGTACTTTGAGTCTTTTTTCAACATAGCTACAAATTAAATTTATAGGCAGCTTTTCATCATGGAACGCATATTGGTTATGGGTGCAAGCAAAGGCATTGGCCTGGAAGCTGTCGAAAAAGCAATTAACTCTAGGCACATTGTTCGAGCTTTTGCTAGATCTGCACAGGACATTCGCTTAGACCACCCAGAACTAGAAAAGTTTCGTGGCAATGCTTTAGACCACAACGATGTGTACGCAGCTTTAAAGAATGTTGACGTTGTCGTTCAGACATTGGGGGTAGGCTTCAAAGAATTGTTTGCTCCCGTTAGCTTATTTTCAGAAGCAACTAAGCTGTTGTTGCCCGCAATGAAGCATTGCGGCGTAAAGCGCCTAATTTGCGTTACAGGATTTGGAGCAGGTGACAGCAGTCAGAGCATAAGCTCGTTTCAACGCTTCCCCTTTGATGCCGTATTTGGTCGCGCCTATGCAGACAAGACGTTACAAGAGCAGCTAATCAAGTCCAGTGATCTAGACTGGACCATAATTCGTCCAGGTGTCTTGACTGGTAACATTTGTGCCGGAAGATATCAAGCGTTTGACCAACCAAAAGATTGGCGCAATGGCATTATTGCTCGATCAGACGTTGCAGATTTTTGCATAAAACAAATCACAAACCCTGCCAGCTTTCGCATGGCCTATGTATTGGTGAAATAGCTTGTCATGGCATTGAATTACACAGTCATCATTTGAAAAATTAACAATCAAATTGATGCATAACTTTGACTACTGTGCGTTTCATGCCATTCAATCAGTCCATTTGCCGTAGCACAGGAAATCCCTGACTTCTGACATAGCTGCGTCCTCAGCTTGCAGAGCTTGATTTGCGATGTTGAGAAAGCGCTGCTCGTCAACTTCTATTGAAGCCATTGACCAATCACTGAAGTCGCGTGCCTCGATAGCATTGAATCTTTAAAGAAGAAAATCGGAATGACGCGGATTATTTTCAATTACTTTAAAGAGCGAATTGACATTAGCTGCCGTGCCTTCAAGCACTTGAAGGAACCAGCCTGAGTGGGAAATGAGAACGCCTGTGATACCGCGAGCTGGGTTGTTGCGCAGACACGTAGCCATTAAGTTGTTGTATTCAAGGCCCTCAATTAGCGAACGGCTGCGGTATACCAATTGAATGAGTTGCAGATCAAGAGCTTGTATTGAATCGGTAAAAGATGAAGTCATTTTTCAAGCCTTTAGTGTGAGATCAATTATTCAAGATTTAAATATAGACTTTGAAACTATATCTGCATGTTTAAGAGCCCATTCTTTGGCAACTGATTCATTGCCCTCAAAAACGGCCTTCAGAAAACCCGTAGCAAGCTCAGCAGTAGCCAATTTGACTTTGGGGTTGAGAGCAATTCCACCTGTGCCCATTCGATCGGTAAAAACACTGTGCGACCCTCCCTCAAAAACAGCCAACCACTTCAGCGCGCTGCCAGTTGCCTCGAACACGTCCAATCGATCTTGAACACTGCTGAAGTAGCCTGGCAACCTGATGTTGTCCTCCGTTGCTGTGATATGCAGGCTGGGAACTGACACAGAGGCAAGAGACCTTGATGTATCTTCCCTGCTGTAGTAATGTGGCGCAGAAATGGCAACCGTAGCTCGTATTCTTTTGTCGCTCAGGGATCTAAATTGGCCATCTTGACGTACCTGCGCACCTGCAGCGATTAATGCTGTGTTAGCTCCGTAACTGTGGCCCGCTGCTGCAACACGGCTTTTATCAACGTACTTGGCCAAATCGCTGCTTAGCAACATATCAAGTGCAAAGCTCAAGTCTTGAACTCTTGCAACGGCTTCATTTGTTTGCAGCGCAATAGCAAGTCGCTCAATCAAGCCTAAAACATTTCCACCCCAGATGCTTTTATCACTGCTTACGTGCTGAAGGTGCAGACTTGCGATGCCATTGCTTGCAAAATACCGTGCTAGATAGCTGTATCCATAACGGGAACCTCCCAATCCATGGCTGAAAACTACCAACGGAGATGCCGTAATTTGAGACGTGTTTTGCAGGGGTAAATAAAACCGTATTGGAACTACCCGGTTTCTTGAAGAATCCAGCCATTCAAGATCAACAAAGCTTATGTCTAAATTCGAAACTTTTTGATAATTTGCCAAAGCATGCCGATGCATACCCACTATTGCCATCGACAACATGGTAACCGCACCCAACATTAAACGTCTTCGCAACGTATTGCTTTTCATTTGACACCAGTCAGAAAAAGAGGTTTTTTGACACCTGGTTGCTTTGATAATAAATTGATTTTTCGGATTTCAAGCTAGTATGTGATCTAACGACCCATTACTTTAAGGTCTTTTATCAAGGATAGCGAGATTAGGTGGGTTGCTTGCGTCTCGTATATGGCTTGATCCGTCAGACGTTTGATAACAAACTTGGATTTCGAGCCTTCCAGTGAACCGTGTTTATTCCAGCAACTGCAGGCCCCGTTCACGACTATAAAAAAAGTCATAGATATGTAGTAATTTAAATATTTGATTTGAAGAAATTCATGGATTTGAGTCAAAAATGAGACCAAGAAACCGATGAATTGGTCATGTAGTTCGATTGATGCCAAATCAAGCAAATCCTTGATTCAAGGGAATTTGTCAATTGAATTTAGTCGAAACTTCAATAGACTTCTGGAAATGTCTGATTTTTAGCCGAGGTCATCATGTGCAGATGGGTTGCTTATGCGGGTCCAGAGATTTACCTTGAAGACTTGATCTTTCATCAAGAGCATTCCATTGTGCGCCAGAGCCTTGCTGCAACTCAATCAGCGTGGGTCACAAATGGTGATGGGTTTGGCGTTGCTTGGTACAACAACCGCACTACCCCAGGACTCTTCAAAGACATCTTGCCAGCTTGGAACGACAGCAACCTGCGCTCCCTTGCAGCCCATATTCGAACAAGACTATTTTTTGCCCATGTTCGCGCCACTACGGGCACTGCGGTCAACAGAAGCAACTGCCACCCGTTTACTTGGCAAAACTGGACTTTCATGCACAACGGCAAGATCGGCAACTGGCATGACTGCCGTAAAGATGTTGAAGATCTCATAGATCATGTGCACTACCCACACAGAGAAGGCACCACAGACAGTGAAGCATTGTTTTTAGTTGCACTGAGCAAGGGTTTGATATACGACCCAATCACAGCAATGCAAGCAACCCTGCGCGATGTCACCAAAATAATGGAGGGCCATCAAGCAGACGAACCCATGCGTATTTCCTGTGCTTTGACGAACGGCCGAGATATCTGGGCCTTTAGGTACTCAAGCGACGACCAATCACCCAGTATGTACTTTGGCTCTCCCCATACACGTGCCAACGAAAACAGTTCGCACCCTATTACCACCATTGCTTCAGAGCCCTCAGATTCAGATGCCGCTCACTGGTTCAAAGTAGAAGAACGCAATGGCGTGCATTGGACAGAGCGTGGATTAGAGCATTTCAAAATCACTGTCTAGCCCAAGCGAACTCTCAACAGTCAAAGAAATCAGAAGGGAAAGGAGCAAAAAACGCAGAACAGTTAAACTTATCCACAACCGACTAGGCCAAATTATTTAAAAACCGGTGGCTCAATATTGGTTGCAAATAGTGGCTCACTTTGCGTTGCTATTCAACATCGAATGCTTATTGCGGAGTCGAACTGATAAAGCTTATCAGACAGCACTTTTCACATAATCGCGCACTGCCAGCTGAACCTGGACCCTTGCCATCTCAGCGATACCTAAATTTGGCAAGACATTGGCAACCAGATGCTCTATGGCTTGGTTAAGAATAACTTGCCACCCAATAGTAGGTATGCGAGCTGTGCTGAAGTCTTTCAAGTACTCATCGATTTCATTAGCCGCTTTGGTCAGCTCAATCTTTTCCAAGTACAAATGCATTAACTTGGTAAAACAAATTGCCAGTAAAAGTCTTGCCCTTGTTGCAATAATGACAAGCTTGGATCGAAAAGAAAATCTTGAGCATTTCCAGCTTGGTTCGGTAAATATAGTTGAGTTGTCAGAACTCGACCCCCTTTGCGTTGAACTTTCACATGCAAGTGTGGCGTTCTGCCGGGGTATGAGCCCGGAATGAGTGTTTCTAAGAAAAATTCCCCCCTCTTATTGGAGAACTGGTGCCCCCGCAAACTAAAGCCACTTGTGTCGTAACGACCTTTTTCATCGCATTGCCAAAAGTCCAACATAGCTCCTGGTATGGGTCTACACGCTTTGTCAACGACTAGGCCAGTCAAGCGCATACGAGGGGCTTTCATTTTTGTTTCTACAAGATTTACCCGTTCAGGTGACAGAGGTCTAAAGAAGGGCCCCTCCAATTGAGAGGGAGTTTGTTTTTCACAGATAGGTAAGGTCAATTGCTGAGCTAATGATTTTCGGCTAGTCAAGATCGCTGGGGTTATTAAGCCGAAAGAAATTACAAAGCGGGTACAACGCTGCAAAACATTACGGCGAGAAATTGTTATTTCTTGCATCATCTTCTCCGTTAGTTAAACGATTTTTTGATTGAAGTAATTTTGGTGGAAATCACCACTACGCCAATATAACTAAAAGTCCAAAAAACGTGTAACCAGCTTGCAGAACTGGACACTTAATGAGAAATACGCAAAATACACAATTACACAGTTCATTTCACACGAATGTTTTGCTGGCTTGCAACCCGCATGAAACAATATGGTTTGAAGAAACTGTTTTACAGGGCGTGCAACAATAACCAAAATGAAATCTAGTCAAAAACGTAAAGCCTACGCTCGGGCCGACTTAAAAGCTAATGACCGTGGTATCGATATGCTCGAACCCGAGGCAAACCGTCTGGCATTTACTGACCCCGAATTTTTGCTGCGCCGCGAAACTCGGGGTATCCGCTTTCAGCTGGAAATGCTTAAGCCCGATCTGGCGCAAATCGAGGCAGGTATCAAGCACACATTGGTAGTCTTTGGCAGCGCACGCTTCGTCGACAGGCCCACAGCTCAAGCGCAGCTGCATGCGGCCAATACCAGCACTCAACCGCAAGCCATCGCAAAAGCTCACACAATGCTGCGCAATGCTGAATATTATGAAAATGCCCGTATCTTTGCGAAGCTTGCGGCGCACGCTTGTGCGAGCCTGCCCAATGACGAAAAGTTCTTCATCTGCACTGGAGGGGGACCCGGTATCATGGAGGCGGCCAACCGGGGAGCGCAGGAGGCTGGAGCGCTCTCGGTGGCTCTTAACATCGCGCTACCCCACGAGCAGCATCCCAACCCCTATGTCACGCCCGATTTGAGCTTCAAGTTCCATTACTTTGCGTTGCGAAAAATGCATTTCATGATGCGCGCGAAAGCTCTGGTGGCTTTTCCCGGCGGCTTTGGCACACTCGACGAGCTGTTTGAAGTGATGACGCTGGTCCAAACCCGCAAAGTCCACCCAGTGCCAATCTTACTTTTTGGCTCCGATTTCTGGAAGCGCCTTGTCAATATGGATGTGTTGGTGCAAGAGGGTACGATTTCAGAGGAAGACCTGCAGCTGTTTCATTACGTGGACACTCCCGAGGCAGCTTGGCAGATAATTTGTAATTTTTACCAGCTTAATGTGCCGCAGGTTTGAACTTGCTGATCCGTCTCGCTGAGGTATGAAATACGCTCAGCACGTTTCCGGGAAAATTGTTGGTGGTCTGATGGGAATGCTAAGCGCACCAACTAAAGGCTGCCCTATTGCCACATTCAATTACGATACTGAAAATAAATTAAATGGAAAATTAGTAGGCTGGTCATTTACCGAAACTCTCTCAGATCTTCATACAGGTATTCGGGAAATGGCAAAGAAAAATGAACGGTTTCGTTCTTTACGAAATTGAATTTTAATTCTGAAGGCCAGGGCCATATTAAAGAACCCCTTCAGCAGCAATGCTCATGGTTAACTTAGATCATCGCCAGCATTAGCACAGCCATCAATACCATGCCGACGTCTTCAACAATCGTAACTGTACTCATAGGCAGTTTGAAAACAGTGCCCAGGCAAGCGCATTGAATTTGAGTTTTGTTTGCCACCGCTTTGATCACACCTAAAGCTGAAAAACTCATCAACGCAAGAGTGATCCAGTTGGTTAGCAAGGGATTAAAGTTTGAAAGGTAAGCCAGTCCTAAAAACAATTCAAAAAAAGGATAAATCAGACCCCAATTTCGCCATCTGCTTGCCAGCAGGTCATAGCCAGAATAAGCGTCAGCAAACGCATTGAGGTCTAGTAACTTGAAAAATGAAAAAACTAAAAAGAAACCTGCCATGAAATAGCGCATGGTTTCCATGGCATCCAGGCCAACCATACCAACCAATCCAACTTGTAACAACACACTGGCGACCAAGATGTAAGCCGCAATCAGCAACAAAGGTTTGTAGGTCTGCAGCCAGCCGACTTGACTTGAAACGGGTAATGGCAATTCACCTATGAGCGAACCGGACACCAGGCCGTAGGAGCCCGCCGCCTCCACAATTTTTTTAATGGTGCTTTCATCAGCGATTGGATCTGTCAGAGTCACTTGCATGGGTGACAGACTGACTTCAACGCTACCCGCCAGCGGTTCAAGTGCTTGGCTTACTTTTTTGACGCAGGCCCCACAGTGCAGTCCCGTAAGGCCATAGGTCACATTTAAATGTTGTTTCATGGTGTTCTAGTTGGTTATTTTTCAATATCTTTGAAAAAATAACTTCGAAAGAGCATCTTTTTTATGAAAAATTGTTTCCGAAAATTTTGGAAAGTTGAGTCCTTTTTATTTTAAATCTTTCAATAATTGTTTCATTTCAGCAATTTCTTTTTTCTGCATGGTGATAATTTCTTGGGCAAGTTGACGGATCTTTGGATTCTTACCGTGTTGTAAAACAACTTCTGCCATTTCCACAGCTCCCTGATGGTGTGGAATCA
>Ga0209768_10002477_pt1 | contig 11473 bp, 18 predicted proteins | sample LauGreSBDMM110SD_3_FD_187564 | JGI IMG/M metagenome (GOLD analysis project Ga0209768, IMG submission 187564) | Freshwater lake microbial communities from Lake Michigan, USA - Sp13.BD.MM110.SD (SPAdes) (version 2) | ecosystem: Environmental > Aquatic > Freshwater > Lake | place: Lake Michigan... | reverse complement strand
TCTAAAGTATCTCTTAGTTCATAGAGTTCGTTTTCTAAACTTCTAAGAGGACTAAATTCTAATTCTTGTATTATAACTTGTTCTCTTGCTTTTAATATTTTAATTTGTTCGTCCATTACTATCTCTTTCTACCCAACGTCCATCAGGTTGTTGACAAGCAGTACCAAATACTACTTTTCTGTTTACACCACCAATACCAATTAATGGCCATTGACTTGTTATATCTACTGTTGCTTCGTAATCTTTACATTTAAATGGGCCTTCCATATATGTACTATATGTTTTAATATTACCTGAATTTTGTGTTTTTTCATTGTACCAGTTTGTATAAGATGAAGATGTACCACGATTTAAATGATCTACAAATACTGCGTTGTGTACATCATAATCTGAATTATACATAAGATCAGCGCCTACAAAAGCACCTGTAACTGCACAAGCGGCCACTATAACTGGATTATCTGTAACTTGTAAACAAGCGCCTGTCGTAGTCGTGGCACCTAAAAAGGCACCAGTATGACTACGATTATTAGCACATTGATTAACAACTAACAATATAAAAAGTAAACTAAATATTCGCAAGCTTTTCATTATCTAATTCAGATTCTTCTTCAAACATTTTTTCAGCATAAGTTTTATCAAATACTGACATATAAAAGTAATCTCTAGGATTATCACTTTCATATGCAAGTAATAGTTCGTGGAAATTAATGTCTAATAAATCATAGACTTTAGGATTAAGTGTTTTGTTTCTAATGTGGTCTTTAAAGAATTGAATACGATTAACGTATATGTCAACTTCTTTATCTTCTAATTTTTTTTTCGTTGAAAGGTTAACGTCTTTTTGTTTTGCGTCTTTAAACTCTCTAAAAAGAGTATCTTTGTCATATGTTATCATAATGTATATTTTAGTTTGTTATTTGTACTATATAAGGTAATACTTTTTTGTGTCAATTGCAAGCCCTAAGTCAAAGAAATAAGTATTTAAAAACAATGACTTCAAGTTACTGATTTATATAGCTATTTAAAATACGACTCAATAACGTCATTTACCACGTGTTCATATTTCCATCCAGCCCATATTCCTACAATCAGTCCTAAAAAAAACCAAATCATTTTTTACCTTTCTTCTTAGATTTTTTTTCTTTAATTTTTTTCATTGATGATTTGCCATTCTCATCTTTGAATATATCATAACCATCTTTACCATCAAAGTAATGGCCGTCATAAGTTTTCTTTTTAGTCATTATATTACTCTTTGTCCATAAGTTAAAAGCAAAACTAATATAAGAGCAAATACTGCTGCCCCTATTAGGTCGTATGTCTTGTTACTCATATTATACTTTCCTTCCCATTGTTGTTATATCAGAAGCATCTACAACCTGATATGCACCTTTGTTGTAGGCAATACCAATTGTTTTACCAGCCGGCAACTTTGTAGCGTAAGTTCTTTTGTACGTATCACCAACCATTCTATCACTTGTAGGTATAGAATTACTTACTTTATAATCAGGCATATCAAAACCTTTATGGTTGTTGATTACTCTACCTTTATTATTTAATTTTAAACCTAACGATATTAACCATTTACGGTATTGAGTTAATACCAGTTCTAATTTTTGTTTATTTGTCAGCATTTTTTTCTTTTGTATTCACGTGTGATTGTTTTTTATAATTAAAAGATTTTGTATCTAAACCTTTTACTGTAAGTTCTATAGAATTTGTGTTTGAATTTGCTTCGTGTAGTATGGCACCTTTTTTAAATTTCACAGTTCTAGTACACATTTTATTTACCGTATTTACTTTCAGTTTCTAATTGTAATTGTATATCAATATCTGATTCTGCTTTATCTACATCTTCTTGTAGTTTATCTCTAAATCTAACGGCCGTATTTCTAGCCGCTTCTAAATCTTCGTTATCAATTTCTCTTATAATTTGATTAAGTATTTCTATTTGTATGAGTTCAATGTTTGTCATTATATTGTTCCTTCTGTAGCATATTTGTCAAGTTCAACTTCATCTTGGTCAAGTGTATCAACCACAACTTTACCTAACATTTCTTCAGTTTGATTATCATAACCAGTATCATAGTAATCTAATTCTAACTGGCCTGAATCTTCTCTTATAAGTTCTCTAAAACTATCTGTGTTAAAACCACCGTATTCTAAAGAAATATCTCTTGCTTGGTTAGCATCTTTAGCTTTTACTAAGTAAGATATTTGTACAGTGTAGTCTTGCACTACTCTATAAACGTTTTTACCAACGTCATCTTTGTTTAAATATATCATAATATAGTCCTTTTCAATTAGTTATACATATAATATAACACCTTTTGTATAATAAATCAAGCGTTCCAATAAAGATTCTTGTGTGTAAAATCAATAACTTAGCCGTATTATTCGTTCACGTTTTGTTCTAATGAAGGTAAAGTGCGAATTATTTCCAGTTATCTTTGACCCATTGTTGTTCTGATTCGTGTGGATTAGGGTTACCGTGAAAGACGGCCACATTAGCATTCATATCTTGTTCAAATGTCCATTGGTTTTTAGGAAAACGTGGTTGTGTTCTACTAAACCATTTATATGAAAAAGTCCATTCATCAGGAAAAGGTTTTACTATAGGATTGTTTTTTATCAAATCTGTTATTACGTTTTGGTCTCCTTGTACTTTTCTCCAAGTTATCCTATCTGTAAAATATTTGTCCCATATTAAAGATGAAGCATTGATATTATTCCATTTCATTATACTTGAATTATAAATGTTTGTAGGTTGTCCGAAATCATTAGTAATACCAAAAGTTGTATCATCACCGTGTGTAGCAAAACAATCTATATTTTTTAATATAACAACATCTAAATCAAAATATAAATTTACGCCTTCTAAACCTGTTTCAGGATGAAATAGTTGTAATTTATTCCACCAACCTTCCATATCGTGTCGTGGAAATGATTTAAAATGTATTTTACCATAAACCAAATCAAATAGATTAACATGGTCTGTGAAACAATAAAACTCAAAAGGTATTGTAAGGTGTCTTTTAACCATATTATATAATTTTTGTACATACTCTGGTTTATATTTGTCACCATAATATACACAACAAACATTTATCATATGTCTTGTTCCTTTAATGTTTTGTATGCTATACCATTAGATATTTCTTCTAAAGTAAATTGATTTTCAGCCACATATTTTAACCACTCATTCATTGTCTTGCGACCTGGTCTTAATGGTTTCTCTACAAACTTTAAATCGTGTGAAGCTATAGGCGATACTATGTTATCTGTATGACATATAACTGGCACCATATTCATTACTGCATCTATAGCTGACAAACTCATATTAGTTATTAGACAATGACAATCTTTAAGTTCATCTTTAATATCTGTTCCCCACCATTGATTATCAGGCCTTGGTTTATTTCTTACTCGTATTTCTCTTTGTGTAAATTGTTTTAATGTATTTGTTACTTCTTTGATCCATTCTTCTTGGCTTATACCATTGATATGATACGTTACTGTAGGTGAAGATGGACATAATAAAATATGTTTAGTATCGCCTGTATTCCAACCTTTAAAATTTACATCTATACCTTTATTTTCTAATTCATTTAATCTATGGCCTGTACCTACTTTACCTCTAATTGTATGTAGTTTGCCTTTTACTATTCTAAAATAAGTTTTATTCTTATCTAATATCATAGGTTCAGGATATCTTTTAATAGGCATGCCAAAATAACCAGTATCTATATACCACCATTCTTCTCCTTTATCGGATACTTCTTTAATCTTCTTAACATTATTACCAGCTAATCCCCAAAAGAAGTGTACGTGTTTGTCTGTGTCAGGCCAACCTTTAGTAATGGCAGGCCATATCTGGTGTGATAAACATTTATCCCAATTTATAAAATGTGTTGTTATCATTTTATGTAATTATCACCTTGTAATCTTTGTACTGTATTTAAAGCCAAGCCGGAGTTCATTTCTTCTATAGTAAATTGATTTGCTAATAGGTTAATTATCCAATTTTCTATCTCATCATTGGTGGGAAAATAAGTTTGCGAAATATTTAAATGCGTATTGGAAACAGGAGCTGATGATGAAGATTCATCACAATACACAGGTACACCATTTAGTATAGCTTCTATAGCCATTGTTGATTGATATGTTACAACACAATAAACATCCTCTAAGTCTTGCATTAAAGGTATTCTGCTTTCTTTAAATCTAAAACATATTTCTTTGTCAGTTTGAGATTTAATAATTTTAACAACATTATCTAACCATGTTTGTACACCATTTTCAAATTTATAAAATCTTCCTATAGCAAAAGAAGGAGGACAAATTAAAATTCTTTTACCAGATTTTCTTGTTACTTTTCTAGGTAACATTAAGTTTTTATTTTTTTCTATTCTTGCGTAATCAACATCTATAAGACTTTTGTTTGTTAAAAAATTTAGATTTTCAGTATTTAAACAAACTCTATAACTTCTTTCATTTGTTATTTTATTATTAATGTGTTTATCTGCTCTAAAAAAATATGCATGATCGATATAATAATAATTTATTTTATTTTCTTTTGCTCTCCATAATAATTGTTCAGTGCCTCTTAATATTCCTAAAACAGCAATAGGAATTTTTTGTTCTATCCACTTATGCCAAACAAAATCTGGCCAAAAACTCATTTCATAAGGTTGCATGTTTTTAGCGTTATTATAATAATGATGTTCTGTACTATTTAAAAAATTTTCAACAACAGTATTTGTAGCCGGTCTTGTACCGAAACCATAAATCATTTTTGAATCTGTATTTTTACTGTGTTTGTATAAATGTTATACCATTCACTTGAATAATCACAAGTATTATAGTCATTAAAATATGGGCCACCGTCCGTATAATGTACATTTTTAACATCTTCTTTATAAGGGTATTCGCCGACTAACCAATTCCATTCTAATGGTAATGAACCTATTAGTTCTTCATTTTCTAACCACTTAAACTGGTGTAATTCTAAACCACTGGCCTTATTTACATAGTCTGGTGTTAATGTTGTACACTTTTTACAATTCATTAACATAAAACTAGACCAATTCTTTTTGATGTATTTTGTTTGTACTTGACCTAGAAATTTTGTTTCATCTTTAGGTGTATAATCGTGTTTACAAACTTGTACAGCATATTTGTCATCTCTTAGTCGCCATAGTTCTGCAATATCGGCCATCATTAACATATCACAATCCATAAACAAAGCCCACCCTTGATAGTTCATAAGGTGTGGTATAATAAATCTACTAAAAGAAAATTCTGTTGATGAAAGATTGTTTCTTTCTCTTACAAAGTCATCTTTAATATTTGGTAAATAGATTGGTGTAATGGCTACAGGTTTTGTACTTCGTCTTAATATACTTTCCGTTAATACATGGTGTGCTATTTTTTCATTACTATCATATCCTACAAAAATGTTTATCATATTCTAGCCTCAGGACTTTTTCCTAATTGTTTTCTTTTGCCTTTAGTATGGTCATATATTGTTCCTAAGATTGATCTAGCTTGTACGTGACCTACTTGTTTATCTCCTATATCTATATTCATTGTACCTCTTTCTTTTTCAAATTTTTTTCTTACAAGGTCCCATATATAACTATCGTGTTGTTCTTTTTCATTATATATTAAATCTTCATTATACATTTTTTTCATTTCATTAAAATAGTCTTTTGTATCTTTATGTCTTAAATTCCATAATAAAAATCCACATTCAGAATAATTAGGTCTACCTAAATGTGTCATCATTTTATCTTTATCATATAAATATTTTTCTAAAAAATCTAAAGTTAAAGGTTTATAAAATACGCTATCAGCGTCTAACCATATCAATACATCATACATTTTAAAATCAGAAGCCATGCATACTGAATATACTTTATAACAAAATCTAACACCATCATCAGTAAAGTTTTTAATTTTTCTATTTTTGTTTCTATCTACAAATTTTCTACAATCATTACTTAAATCATGTACAACTACACCTGCTTCATAAGGATTGAAAGCAAAATACTCCTCAGTATATACATGTAGATCAAATGGCCAATTATATGTTTGAAAAAATCTATATGCATATTCATCATATAATTTTTTATTAAAACTGGTTATTACTAAAACTTTCATTTTACCTCGTAAATATTGTTTCTTTGTTCTTTGAACCTCTATATATGTAGTTATATTTTTTTAAATATTCTATCATATTGTTTCTATAATCTATTTCTTTTTGATTTCTAGTTGGCAATTCTAAACATAATACAGGACTATATTTGTCAATAGTTTGTATAGCTCCTTCTACAACCTCTTTTTCATGGTTTTGACAATCTACTTTAATAAAACCTATATCTTTTAAATTATAATCATCTATTTTGTCTACTTTTACTGGTATTGTTTTCAAACTAACCGCTTCTATTTTTCTATCGGTTGTGCCTTCCATTACACCAAAATCATTTAAACTTGCATTACCACATTCATCAGGTGACACATATAAATTTAATATTTTATTACTTACATTTGATACAGCAATTTCGTATAAAGTATAATTGTTATATTGATTTAAATTTTTTTTATAACATTCATTATTATCAGGATGAGGTTCAAAAGCATATACGTGTTTAAATTTTTCAGTTAATTGTTTAGACCAAAAACCTATATTACTTCCTACATCAAGAGCATTTGAATTAAAATCTTTAACCCAAGATAATGCATATTTTCTTTGTTCATATTGATATTCATACTTGTTATCGTTCATTCTTAACATTTTTTCAAAATGAGTGTCCCAAACAGGTAACCACCAACCTTTAGTTAATTTTAAATTTTCTGTTGTCATATTGGCCAGTTCTCCTTTGATATAAATGTTTTTGCTAAAATCCAATCTTTAGATGATTTAGTTTTTACGTAATACCCCTCTATTAAATCGTAACCGTTTAATTTAGCATACAAAACTCTTTTATTGCCTGTATGTACAGCCATGCCATCTATATGTATGCCGTTATCGTCTTTAGGCCAATTTTTATCTTTTTGCCAATAGTGTTTCAAATCTGTTATAATAACTGGCCATAGCATACCGTGTGCTTCAATACTTTTAGTAAATTTTTCCATTCTTTTATTTAACCATTTTAAACTAGGTATTATCATTATATCATTAACCTTAAATTCAATCAAAGGACAATCAATATCTTTTATATAGTTCTTAGCTTTTAATATTTTCATTTAAGTGCCACACATTCTACTTTCAAAATAACCTTTTTTAGCTATATAATAAGCATCTACTATATCTGTAATTGGATTGTTAAGTGTAGGTATATCAAAGGCTTTCATAAGATTTGTATTAGTATCTTTCGTAAACTGTTCATACATCATCTTTTTATCTGCGTTACCTTTACCTGTAGCAAACTTTTTAATTACACTTGGTACTAATATTCTATAATCGTATTGACTTAATCTATACTTTAATATGCCACCGTTTTCTGCAATTTGAAATATGGCTTGACCTTTACTACCATAAGAATAACCTTCAATGAAAATTTTAGGTTCTGTTAGTTTGTTTATGATTGATAATGCCCAAGTAGATAGATTAGCAAATCTTTCTATAGGATTTTTATATTCAATGTGTTCAGTACCTAATATATTCTTCATCATATTACCGATATGTTTTTTCTTACTTGTTAAGTAAAAGAATTTACAATCTTCAAATTTAAGACTAACATCACTCACACAAATGGCCGGTGAGTTTAAACTAAAATCAATCCCAACTATCGTTGTCTGTTTCACTTGCTTCCTCATCTATCTCGTGACTACAAAATGGACACGTAATTGGATTCATTTCGTGTACCTCATTGTTCCACGCTATTACATATTTAGTTTGACAGGAAGGACAAGTTTTTGTTTGTTTAGTAATCATTATAGTTTAAACTTTTTAAATTGGTCTTTTTTAACGTCTTGTTGAATACCACCAATAACATAACTTTCTATTTCTGTTTCTTGCGGAGCATTTTGTTGACCTTTACTATTCAACCAATGGTCTACCCAAGGTAATGGATTTATCTTAGTATCATAAACAGGATTTAAACCAATGGCCTTCATACGTCTATTGGCCATATACTCTACAAATTGGTGTAGTAGTTTTTCTGATAGTCCTATCATTGAACCTTGTGAAAACAAATAAGTTGCCCATTGTTTTTCTGAAGCTACAGCATCATCATACATTTTGTAAACTTCTTTTTCTGTATCTTTAATAATCTTTAACATCATCTTATCGTTCTCTACGTCTTTATAGTTATTAATTATTCTTTGTGATACGGCTAGATGTTGACTCTCATCTCTTGCAATAAAAGATATAATCTTTGCTGAACCTTCTAATAGTTTTAATTCACCAAAAGCAAAACTACAAGCAAACGATACGTAGAATCTTAAACCTTCTAATATGTTTACTGTGATTAATGCTTTCCATAATCTAGTTTTCAATTCGTACATATCAACTTTATCCGGTGTTAATTGATACTTGTAACCCATTTCAATAAGGTCATCATAAGATTTTGTTACAGACTCGGCTCGTTCTTCTATCTTCTTATCTTCTATAATTGTGTCAAAGATTTCACCAGGATTTGCATACAAATTTTTAATGATGTATGTATATGATCTGCTGTGTATTGTTTCCATAAAGTCCCACGTTACAATACAGCCTTCTAATTCAGGTAAAGAACAAAAGGGTAAAAATGCCAAACAAGGTCCACGGCCTTGCACACTGTCTAACATTGTTTGGTATTTCAAATTAGATGTAAATATATTTTTTTGTTCTGGTCTTAATTCTTGGTAATCATTACGGTCTTTTTGTAATGATACTTCTTCTGGTCTCCAAAAGAAACCTAATTGTTGTTGTGTTAACTTATCAAAAATAGGATACTTAAACGTATCATACCTTTGTACGGCCAAATCATCACCAAAAAACATTTGTGCTTTGGTAAAGTCTAAACCTTTTGCTTTATTAAAAACTGACCTACTCATAGTTATATTTTACACGATTCGCAATCGTCATCTTCCTTTGTTATTGTTTCTGGCACGTTGTCTTTAAAACCTACTGGATGTGCCGGTTCATCCTCATCTCTTTTACCATCATATGTATTTTGGTAATAGGACGTTTTCCAACCATACTTATAGGTTGTTAATAGATCATTTATCATTTCTGATAATGGCGTCTGGCCACTATCGTAATTTTCTGGATTATATGACCAGTTACCACTTATTGCTTGGTCAAAATACTTTTGCATTACTGCAACTACATTTATATATCCTTCATTTGATTTCATATCCCAAAGTAAAGTATAAAAATTCTTTAATTGGTTATAATTAGGCACTATTTGTTTTAATGGCCCTTTCTTAGATTTCTTTATAGACAAGTAATCTCGTGGTGGTTCTATACCATTTGTTTCATTAGATACAACACTTGAAGATTCTGATGGCATTTGAGCCGAGAGTGTGCTATGTCGGAGGCCGGTCTCAACAATATCCTTCCTCAATTTCTCCCAATTAAATGATAGTTTTCTAGTAACTATTTCGTCTACCTCTTTTTTATAGGTATCAATTGGTAAGATACCATCAGAATATTTTGTACGATTAAAGTACTCACACTTACCTTTTTCTTTTGCTAATTGATTGCTGGCTTTCAATAGATAGTATTGAAATGCTTCCGTTAATTCATCTACTAATTTCCAAGCTGCCTTCTCGTGGTACATTACTTTTTCTCTTGCAAGATAATGTGCTAGACCAATATAACCTATGCCTAAACTTCTTCTGGCCTTAGTTGATACTTCTGCTGCTTTAACTGGATATTCTTGGTGATCTATAATTTCATCTAACGATCTTACTGATAGATCACATAATGATTCTAATTCATCAAAATCTTTTAATATACCTAAATTGATTGCTGATAATATACATAATGCAATCTCTCCATCACCATCTATATGTTGTAATGGTTTAGTAGGTAATGTAATCTCTTGGCAAAGGTTTGACATTGTAATTATATCTTTAAATGATGAGTGTGTATTACAATGATCTATATTCATAATATAGATACGGCCTGTTTCTGCACGTTCTTTTAAAACACTTTGTATTAATTCTTGTGCTGATATTTTTTTCTTTTTAATAGATGTTTTCTTTTCATATTCTTCATACAGTTTATCAAATTTAGGAGTACCCCAAGCTTCATATAAATCTGGTACTTCGTGTGGTGAAAATAAAGTTATTTGTTCATCATTAATAAATCTTTGATAAAATAATTTTGATAGTTGAATTGAGTAATCTAATTTTCTTACTCTATTATCTTCTGAACCTTTATTGTTTTTTAAAACTAATATATCAGATATTTCTTGGTGCCATATAGGAAAATGAACTGTTGCACTACCACCTCTTACACCGTTTTGTGTACAACATTTAACAGTTGCCTCAAACTTTTTAAGAAATGGTATTACACCAGTGTGCTGAACTTCACCACCTCGTATACGTGAATTAATTCCTCGTATGCGGCCTGCGTTAATTCCGATACCGGCACGTTGTGCAATATATCTTCCGATAGCCATATCACCAGTAAATATACTTGGTAGAGTATCATCAATATCAACAAGAACACAACTAGCATACTGCTTAACAGGAGTCCTAACACCAGCCATAACAGGAGTTGGAATATTAATTTTAAACCTCGAAATAGCATCATAATACTTTTTAACATAAGTCATCCTTTTTTCTTTTGGGTATTTTGCAAATATCGTTGCTGATATAAGCATATACATAAACTGAGGAGTTTCAAAAATCTCACCTGAACTTCTATCTTGTACCAGGTATTTGTCTATTACTTGTCTTAACCCAGCGTATGTAAAATTGTAATCTCTTGTGTGGTCTATCCACATATTCATACGATCAAATTCTGACTTGTCGTAAAATTTTAAAATATCTGCATCATAAACTTTTATCTCAACACCTTTTTTTGTGTGGTCATATAAATGTGGATGGTCCCAAAGTTTTCTAAAAATACTTTTTCTTAAACTGAATAATAATAATCTTGCGGCAACGTATTGATAGTTAGGTGTTTCTAATGAAATTAAATCTGAAGCTGACTTAATAAGTATCTGTTGTATCTGATCTGTAGATATGCCATCAAAGAATTGTAAACCACTTTTCATTTCAACTTGTGATGCTGACACGCCTGATATATCTTCACAAGCAAACTCAACCATTTGGTGTATCTTTTCAATATTAAGAGTTTCTTTTTCTCTGGAGTTTCTTTTCTGTACTAAAATTTGTTCAGTCGTCATATACTACATTTCTTCCAGGTGTTTAGTTTACTTAATGCGGATAACTTATTGTGTGTATTGTTACTTATAATAGTTTGAACCTCTGGAATTGTCTTACCAGATATAATTAAATCGTTAATATC
>Ga0209768_10002476_pt1 | contig 11474 bp, 10 predicted proteins | sample LauGreSBDMM110SD_3_FD_187564 | JGI IMG/M metagenome (GOLD analysis project Ga0209768, IMG submission 187564) | Freshwater lake microbial communities from Lake Michigan, USA - Sp13.BD.MM110.SD (SPAdes) (version 2) | ecosystem: Environmental > Aquatic > Freshwater > Lake | place: Lake Michigan... | reverse complement strand
TTGCCGCTATTTCATCGCTGCGTGTTGTTTGTATATTGGGAAGTGGCAAGTGGTTATCTGAAGTATGGCTGACTCGCGCATCAAGATTTTCTTGAGAAATTTTGGTTGAATACGTCATGAAAATTAGTATTGATTAATATTTGATAAAGTCTATCAAAGTTATTTACCTTTTAACTACTTCTTCTCAGGCATGCACTTCGCACTAGACCGTATTCGTGCCCAATGGGGTGGCAACTCCCCTTTGTGGGTATTTGCTTACGCATCTTTAATATGGCGTCCCGAATTTGATATTGAAGAGCAAAGCCTAGCAAGAGTTACCGGCTGGCACCGTACCCTACAAATGTGGAGTCGCGTGAATCGTGGCACTACAACGCACCCAGGCTTGGTTTTTACATTAATGCGTGGAGGCTCTTGTTGGGGCTTAGTACAAAAGGTCCCTGCCCAAACTGCTGAAATGGTTCTGGAGAGGCTTTGGTCGCGCGAAATGGTCACTGGAGTTTATGAACCAAGGTGGTTAAATTGCCAAACCAAATCTGGTTATGTGAAGGCCTTGGCCTTTACCCTACCTAAATCTAGTTCTCAATACACTGGCCGTTTGTCTAAAACGCAATACCAACATATATTCAGAGACCCTGTTGGCGGACGCTTTGGTACTACTTTGGAATACGCCCAAAAAACCTACGAATGTCTGCTAGGCTTAGGTATTCACGATCAGGCTTTAGCTGATTTGTTGGACCAATTCGCACCTTGAAAGCCATACTTTTTTACAAAAGGGTCTATATGAAATGTTGGATTATTTTGAGTTGCTTAGCACTCTCCATAAATACGCATTACCTCAGCGCACAAACCTCTGAAAAAGATACCCAATCACTTTCATTTAGCAATAGTCAAATATTGCAGCGTGCGCAAACCGCATCCGTACAAATTACAAGTCGCGCCATCGATAACGCGGCCTCTGCTCGAACTCTTGGAAAAGAACGGCAAGGTTCTGGCGTAGTGATTCGATCAGATGGCTTGATTCTGACGATTGGTTATTTAATTTTAGAAACCGAACAAATAGAAATTCGAACCCATCAGCAAAAAACTTACCCTGCCCAAGTTGTGGCATACGACCAAGCGACTGGATTTGGATTAATCAAATCATTGATACCTCTTCAAGGTATAGAACCCGTTAAAGTTGGTAAAGCCCGTGATCAAAAAATCGACGAAATGCTTTTGGTTGTGTCTGCGGGTGAATCTGCTTTCTCAGGCCCCACCAAGCTAAAAGATATTCGTGCATTCACAGGGTATTGGGAATATCACCTGGATAGCGCAATTTATACAAGCCCACCCGTAGTCAATCACTCTGGTGCGGGGCTATTTAATTTGCAAGGTGAGTTAATAGGAATCGGAAGCCTATTTATGCAAGACGTTATGCCTGCAAACCATCCGGCTAGTTTGGCCGGCAATATGTTTGTTCCAGTTGAATTGCTAGAGCCTATTTTTAAAGAGATGTTGCAAAACGGGGTGGGTCCAAATAGTCGTAGACCTTGGTTGGGTATCAATGCAGTGGAAAGACAGGGGCGTATTCAAATTGTTCGCGTTACCCCAGAAAGTCCGGCATATGTAGCGGGCATTAGGCCTGGGCACTGGTTGCTTGGCTTAAATGAAAAACCTGTAGAAAGCTTGTCTGCTTTTTACAAACAACTATGGGCATTACCCATTAATTCGGGTTCTGTGAAAGTTACTGTTTTTGATGGAAGAGACATCAATCAAATTCCAGTAGATATAGTAGATCGCTCGAAAACTATAAAAAAACCAGCAGGGGTGTAGGCGACTTTGATAGTTTTTGGCATGTCGAGATGAAAAAATCCTCATAGTTGTCACAGTTCTGGCAGTTAGAAGAGAGTAGGGTTTGGGGATTGGTCAACCCTTTATAGATAAATGTGCTGCCGATGCGATCTTCACCATGGTTGGATGAAGAACACCTAATTTAGGATTTTGGCCATGCGGTGTATGTGGTGGAACATTGAAATACATGTCATTAAATGGCAATTCAATGACTGCGCGAAGATTGAATTTAGTGTTGTAACTAAGTCCTGCACTTGAATATGCTGCGGGGTTATCTTCTTTAGTAATTCTGAATTCGCCAGAGTAGAGGCGATTTAATTTTTGACTCGTTCCATACGCAACTTGTACAAAGATAAGCCCGTTCTCATCTGACTTGGTCATTAAAATTAAGGCAGGTCTTGGTTTGGGTTTAGGCTGAATACTGTTTGGAAAGTAGCACCAAACAATTTCTCCTGCACTGGGTTCAGGCCACCATTTCATTTGGTGCCTTAGGCTTCAAAGAGGCTGGAGCGGACAGTGCCACCTTTTGCTTTTAGCGCAGATTTTTTAATTTGGCTCAGTTGCGATTTTGAGAGCGGTCCATCATCGGGTTCGTATTGGGGTAAAAACTTAATTGCTAGCGCGTGTAAAGCAAGGTGAATCACTTGTGTTTCATCTACGCCAAGCGTGTTGGCGAGACGCTTGGCTGTGATTCGTGTGATGCCTGTTGAACTATCTTGAGGACGGTATCGAAAGGCAATTTGACTCGGAGCAGTTCTCATAAAAATGACCTTTTTTAAAGATATCTTTATGATATCTTTTGATATTGTGTTTGTCAAGACCCACATTCAGGTTTATGTGGCGTATTTTTCTTTAGAAATTATTTCCAGTCATAGATCAGCTATGACAACCTTGACTGTTTTAAGCATGATGGGTTTGACCAATATCTTGTAACTGTCGAGATCGAAGCCATGGGGTTCGAGTTTTGAGGGTTTGCTTGCTTCCCCTAACTTAGAGCACTGCGTACCTAGGTAGCACCAATTGTTCACGCGGTGTCGTTGAATCCAACCATCTACCTCTTCAATCAGATCGATAGGCCCGCTAAATGGCCACAGCTCTACTTGTGAATCTACAAGTGCAGAGAAAAGACGTTGGTCATGCGTTTGACGGTCTTCTTTTCCTACGCATGCGCCTAAACAGGTGTTGATCTGCACACCAAAACAACCCCTCTTAGATGTCTTTTCAAGCCCCAGCACCGACATGCACAGCATATGCTGTTGCGCTAAGGTTTTGAGTTTTGCACGAGCTGCATGGTGAGATGAAAACAATCCATAAAGCTCAGGCGTTGAGCCAAGGTTGACAGACTTGCTGTCGACGATTTCGAGTTCTGTGCCTTGGCTAGTTTGATTTAAGCGAATAGAGCACAGCGTACGAATTCGTCTGAGCCTCTGATTAAACAGTGGGCTTAGCTCTTTGATCATGCGTGACTCAAGTAACAGGGCACCTATCTCGCCAGCTGTTTCTATGAAATCAATGCGACGAGTCTGGGCAATCATTTTGGTCTCATCAGGTGCCCGTAAGTGACTCATGACCCGTGCACGAATATCTACGCTCTTACCAATGTAGAGCGGCAGCTTGCCTTCACCTTTGAATATATAAACACCCGAAGTACGTGGCAACGCATTCAGGCAGTCTGTATCGATCTTGTGGGCTATCGAGTTTTCAGTTGTATCGCTACTCAAGCACCACAATCCCTTTAGGTGTTTTAAGCGTCGCCTTGATGTTGGCGGGTCCTTCTGAAATAGATATACCGTTTAGACCAATAGATGCATACGCAGTTTGCAGTTTTTCTGCGCTTGGATGGGTAATGTCTATGCTTTGCAATGTGACGCCAGAACGCGGTAGTGTGTTGCGTGGGTGAAGGCGTAAAGGCTCCGTTGCATCTGGTTTACCCCATTGGATGAGCGTAGGTAGCGCACCGTCAAATAGACGTTGCCCATCAGCGCGAACGGAAATTTGCCAATGCAATAGCCCTTTGCTAGTTTGCCGTTCTGCATGGATCGCTGGACCGCGATCTATGCCCTCCATGCGTAAAGCCATACGCGCAGCTTTGATGTCTGGTGTACTCGCAACAAAATGTATCAAGCGAGGCTCTTTGGAAATACTTTTTTGCAGTTCAGGATTATCTAAATCGAACCAACGGTGTGGGTGAAGGGTCGTAGTCTTTTTAGGGCGAACAGCCTCTGGATTGATGGCAATAATTTCAAAATACGCCATAGAAAATTTAGGTGTGGCTATTTTGAATAATCGGTTGTGTGTGCCGAATAACGCATGTTCCCCACCCAAGGCTGGAGTTATTCCAAACAGCGCTTCACACCATTGCACACCTTGCTCTAGGCTAGTGGCGGCGACAACAAGGTGGTCGATTTGGGTTGTCATGAAGATGAAGATTGAAGCGCTGTGCTCACACAAAATCTGTTAACAACTGACCTGCAAGTGGCGCTCGTTTCAGTAACCCATTGTGATCGGCTACTTGTTGTCCGTTGACCCACACAGCTTTGACACCTATGGCGTCGGTGTGCAGTCTTGCAGCACCTCCGGGCAAATCGAATACGCGATGTTTGTTACCTCGGTTGACTGTTTGAGGGTCAAAGAGTAAGAGGTCTGCAAAATATCCCTTGCGTATCTGGCCTCTGTTTTTTAAGCCAAGTATTTGCGCGGGTAAAGAGGTCAATCGGCGAACAGCTTCTGGCATAGACATCTTGCCTAATTCTCTAGACCAGTAACCCATGAGGTGCAAACCAAAACCTGCATCATTGAAAAATGTTAAGTGCGCACCTGCGTCGCTCAAAGACACTAGGCTATGTGGGTGGTTCAACATGGTGCCCACTGCATCGATATCGCTATTGAGTAAGAGTGCAGTAAAGACGGTTTTTAAATCTTCTGATACTGCTAGATCAAGCGCAAAGTCGAGCGGGTCTTTTTGATGTTCTTTTGCCAATTCTGCAATAGTGCGTTGCTCGAAGTTGGCGTGTTGGGGTTGACAAGTTTCAACAACATGTACCTTGTCCCATTCGTTATTGAACAATCGAAACGTTGCAGTAGTGGCTAACTCACCGCGCACTTGGTTTCTGAAGTTGGAGTCAGAAAGTTTTTGGATCAAGGCATCGTGTGTCAGACCGAGCGCTGGCTTCCAACTTTGCAGTCCTTCAACGGGGTAGGGCGACTCAAAGGTAAAGTCCATTGTCAGTGGACAGCAAGAGACTTGACCCACCACCTTTCTTCCCCTTGTATTTGCTTGTGCAATTGCATCCAAGTCTTTAAAAACAGCAGTCGGATTTGTGCTGTTATGCAGCAGGGCAGCGATCATCACTGGTCGACCAGATTGGGCGGACATGTCTTCTAAAAAAGACACCGGCATTTGCCCGCCCTTGGTCACCATGTAAATGCCTTTTCCTTTTTCGCCCATGGCTTTGATCAAGGACATCATCTCTTCGTCACTTGCTAAGCGTGACGGCATAGGAAAACCACCTTCGCCGTTATGCGCAGGGCTGGTGCTGCTGGCAAAACCGATTGCACCATGGGCCATCGCATCGCGAACAATATCTGCCATACGTTCTACTTCATCGGCGGTAGCAGCCCGTTTATTCGCTTGTTCACCTAAAACCCAAGTGCGAACAGATGAGTGACCAATATATGCCGCAACGTTTACAGCGCTTCCTTTGCGCTGAAGAAGTTGTAAATACTCAGGAAAGGTTTCAAAGTCCCAATCAATACCTTGGCGCAAAACATCTAACGACATACCCTCTACTTGCGTGAGGTTGCGCATGGTTATTTCGCGATCGGCTGGTTTGCAGGGTGCAATAGTGAAACCACAGTTTCCAATAATGGCGGTGGTAACGCCAAGAGCGGGTGATGGATTGACATAAGGGTCCCAAGTGATTTGGGCGTCGTAATGCGTATGGCTATCAATGATGCCTGGCATGAGCGCCAGTCCCTGTGCATCAATGGTGTGCTTTGCATGATGTTTGAGGCCAAGTCCAATGTCTTGGATATAGCCTTGATGAACGGCTACATCCTGTACTTGTGGTGCATCTCCGTTGCCATCAAAAACCAGTGCATTTTGAATGAGTAGATCAATGGAATTCATATTGGTATGTAGCTTCTAGATTTTGAATTAAACGCATGCAACGCCATCTAACTCTACTGCAGTGTCTCTTAGTACATTTGCCACGTTGCTGTAGAGTTTGCTCCAACTCGCTAGTTCACCGCCAGGTTGGGAAATGACCGAGCCTAATCGTTGCGCATATTGAATGACTTGGTGCCCAATGGTTACCCGTTGATTAGAAAATATTGGTAGAGCTTTCAAAACATCATTCGTATTTGATTGCAGGCACTTGACTAGGCAAAGCGCATCGCCTGCCGCTTTGGTGACACCTTGACCAATATGTGGCCTAGATATAAATGCAGCATCACCAATTAAGGCCACTCTTGATCGTGCCATATTGTTAGTGACACTATCGTAGATAGGTTGCATAAAAATTTCTGGTGCGAGTTGAATAATCTGGGCCCAAGCAGGGTGCAATGTATCGACTGCTTGTTGCTTTAAATTCTGCAATACCTGTGGGTGAATTAACTTCGGCGCAATACCATCAGAATGTTGAATGCCTTGTTCGTCTGTTAAAAGAATTTTTAATGAATCTGTATCTGTTTTTCGATACCACACAATATTGATGTGCACATCATTATTGTTATCAGATGGCATCACTGGATAGCCCAAAATTTGATCGCCCGGTAATTGAGAAACCATCATGCCATCGTGCAATAAGTCTTGATAAGCTTTATCTAGACGTGCCAAGGGAGCCATGGCGCGCCACGCTACATATCCAGCGTATTGAGGGGTAGGGGCATTGAATAAATGATGTCGCGACCAAGACCTGTAGCCATCCGCTGCCACCACTAAGTCTGCCTCTATAGATTCTTCTCCAGCAAGGTGAACGATTGCTTTATTTTTTGCATCACCTGCCTCAATACTTGTCACCATTTTGCCCATTCGGTAAAGATCCGAAGGCAGAGCTTCCAGCAAAAAACTCAATAAACGTGACCAAGAAGCCATTACCTGTTGAGTGTCTATTTGCGCAAGAATATTGCCACTTGCATCAAATGCTTTTCGCGTATTGATTGGTGTTCCTAATGCATCACCAAATCTTGCACCAGCAAGTTCCATAACCTTCATAAGACCTGCATGTGTTGCGATTCCAGTGCCGCGGCTTGTCAATGGCGTGGTGGATTTTTCCAGAACCTGAACTTGCCAACCAGAACGATGCAAAAGATTTGCGGCAAAAAGCCCACCCATGGAGCCGCCAATGATTAATGCTCTAGGTTTGCTCATGCTATGAAAGACTAAAGGGGGTTAATGCTTTTGGCCATTGCATCGCAGGCAAGGGCCATCGGCTTTCGATGGCTTGTGCGCGTGACGAAAGTTCTGATCTATCCATTTTTTGTGAAGTTCTTAATGCGATGACGATCGAGTTGCCCGGTTTAGTAGGTTTGAACATCCAAACCGCGCCATCAGCAAACACTCGGGCTATTTTTTGAGCACTTTCCTTTGCGTTGGAATGGCGTCCAAAGATGTTGACTGTCATACAACCGCTTTCAGTAAGAAGCTTTTTGCAATTGGAATAAAACGATTCGGAGTCTAATACAGGACATTCAGCATCTTGGTTGTATAGGTCAACTTGCAGTACATCTATCTTTGCTTGCCATTCATCGCGTGTAACAGCCTCAGCAGCATCGCCAAGTAAGACTTGTAAATTGTTATTGTTATCAGGCAAATTGAACCAAAGTTTGCAAGTTTCTATCACCATTGGATTCAACTCAACGGCGGTAGTCTGCATGCCTAATGTCAAATTACAAAATTTAGTGAGTGACGCAGCACCTAAGCCAAGTTGTACAGCATGTAAATGTTTGATTTTTTCTAAATCTGCAAATAACAACCAACCCATCATCCGTTGTTGGTATTCCAGATGGATTTCAAGCGGCTTACTGATCTTCATCGAGCCTTGAACAGCGGGCGAGCCTAAATAGAGAAACCGCATGTTGCCATAGTCAAAATGGGTCACGGTAGGTAATTCGCCATCACCAGGTTCGTGATTCGTATCTAGGCCATTGCTTTGACCTGAAAATGTGCGGGCCTGTTTCTTTGCTAAGTAAGCGCCAATGAGAACCGCGGCGATGCAACCAAGAAGCCCTAAAAATATGTCCATGTACTCAGTTAAACGCCATTTTCATTGGTTCATCCTAGCAATCCAAAGCGAAGCGCCTTGAGGGCCATATTTCTCTTGGTGCGGCATGTTTCTGGAAACTCTAAAAGTGTCACCTTGGTTTAGGTGGGTAGCTTTTCCATCCATGGTGAGCCAAAACTCTCCTTTGACGATGAATCCAAACGCTTCAAAAGGATGTTCGTGAACTGGGGTCTCGTGGTTTGCTCCCCACTCTCGGGTTAAAACTTCGTCGAAACCCTCAGCCATGGTCACAGCTTTAAATTGTTCAAAGGTTTTCATAAGGCCTCCTTTGCTCGATTGGATAGACAAATACAGGCATTGTCAAATTAGGAATTAACCAATTCGTATGAAAAAATAGTTCAAAGTCACGCATTGTTGATAGGCATAAGGGATTACTCTATTCTTGAAGATCAGTTGTAGGGCTATTCTTTAACGTGGGCAATTAAAAACGACTACTAAGGAATGAAGGATGATCCCCACCAACGTCAGTGACCCCAATTATTTCCATAAAGTTGTCGATTGCCAGTGGGCTTGCCCAGCCCATACGCCAGTTCCAGAGTACATCCGATTAATCGGCCAAGGTCGCTACAGCGACGCCTACATGGTGAACTGGGTATCCAATGTTTTTCCCGGCATATTAGGTCGAACCTGCGATAGGCCCTGTGAGCCCGCATGCCGTCGTGTCAGGGTTGAAGAGAACAATGGTGAAAAGCCTGAGCCCGTCGCTATTTGTAGGCTAAAGCGCGTAGCTGCTGATCACAAAGACGATATTCGCCATCGACTTCCCAGCATTGCTGCTTCTAATGGTAAAAAGATTGCGTGTATCGGTGCGGGCCCTGCCTCTTTGACGGTTGCTCGCGATTTGGCGCCGTTGGGATATGACATCACCGTGTTTGATGCCGAGGACAAGGCTGGCGGTTTTATTCGTTCTCAAATTCCAAGATTTCGACTGCCTGAAGAAGTGATCGACGAAGAAACCGGATACATATTAGATTTAGGCGTGAAGTTTGTCCCTAATCACCGTGTTGCATCGATGAAAGATTTGCTAAAGCAAGACTTCGACGCAATATTCGTAGGAACCGGTGCTCCAAGGGGTAGAGACCTTGAAATACCAGGTAGAAAAGAGGGCGCTGCGAATATCCATATTGGAATTGATTGGCTCTCGTCTGTTTCGTTTGGACACATTACAGAGATTGGAAAGCGCGTCATTGTGCTGGGTGGTGGAAACACAGCCATGGATTGCTGTCGCTCGTCTCTGCGTTTAGGCAGTTCAGATGTCAAGGTGATAGTGCGTAGCGGTTTTGATGAGATGAAAGCTTCGCCTTGGGAAAAAGAAGACGCGATTCACGAAGGTATTCCGATACTCAATTTTCATGTGCCAAAGTCTTTTGAAATTAAAGACGGCAAATTAGTGGGAATGAAGTTTGAGAAAGTGCACGCGATATTTGATGAAAAAGGCAAGCGCTCTTTGGTGCCAACGGGCGAGCCTGAGGTGCTGGTCGCATGCGACGATGTATTGCTTGCAGTGGGACAAGAAAATGCATTTCCTTGGATAGAGAGAGACTGTGGCATTGAGTTTGACCAATGGGGTTTGCCAGTCTTGGGCAAGCAATCTATGCAGACCACAATGCCCCGTGTCTTTTTTGGTGGCGATGCAGCTTTTGGACCTAAAAACATCATTACAGCAGTAGCCCACGGCCACGAGGCGGCTGTCTCCATAGATATCTTTATCAATGATTTAGACGTCAATGCGCGACCTGCACCTACTACCAATTTGATGTCGCAAAAAATGGGTATCCATGAATGGAGTTACCACAACGATGTCTCTGAAGACCATCGCTTCAAGGTGCCTTGGGCCAATGCGGAAAAGGCATTGGCAAGTATTCGTGTCGAGGTGGAGTTGGGGTTTGATGCGGCTACGGCCTTCAAAGAAGCGCATCGTTGTTTGAATTGCGATGTACAAACGGTCTTCACGCATGAAACATGTATCGAATGTGATGCCTGTGTCGATATTTGCCCAATGGATTGCCTCACCATTACCAACAACGGTGAAGAGTTAGATTTGCGGCAACGCTTACGAGCGCCTACCTCGCATGAAGACCAAGATTTGTATGTCTCGGAAACACTCAAGTCCTCGCGTGTCATGGTCAAGGATGAAGACGTATGTTTGCACTGTGGACTTTGCGCTGAACGCTGCCCAACAGGTGCTTGGGATATGCAGAAATTCTTATTGACCACAGCAAAAGCAAGCCCCAAGAGTTATGACAAGGCCGAAACCTCCTCTGCTATGGATATCGCATGAAACAGATTGAAGCCATTAACGATTTTGTCATCAAGTTTGCCAATGTGAATGGATCAGGTTCTGCCTCCGCCAATGAGTTGTTTGCAAAGGCTATTTTGCGCATGGGTGTGCCAGTCAGTCCGCGTAATATTTTTCCAAGCAATATCCAAGGCCTACCTACTTGGTATGAAGTGCGGGTGACAGAGCAGGGGTATCTAGGACGTCGTGGCGGCATTGACATGATGGTGGCCATGAATCCGCAAACTTGGGATGCAGATGTCGCCGAACTCGAGCCTGGCGGTTATTTGTTTTACGACAATACGCGACCGATACCGCAGAGTAAATTCAGAGACGATCTACATATCATTGGTGTGCCTCTCACCGAGATTAGCAACACCAATTATTCTGATCCGCGTCAACGTCAACTCTTTAAAAATATTATCTACATTGGTGCGCTATCAGTGTTGTTGGAGATAGAGACCGCAGTTTTTAAAAAGCTATTTGAAGAACAGTACAAAGGCAAAGAACTGCTGCTTGAATCTAATATGAAAGCGCTGAATTTAGGACGTGATTACGTTTTAAAGAATATGACGTATCCGCTCGGAATTCGCGTCAAGCGTTGCGACAATGTGGGTGACAAAATATTTACGGATGGTAATAGCGCTGCTGCTTTGGGTTGTGTGTACGGCGGTGCAACTGTTGCGGCTTGGTATCCCATCACGCCATCCTCATCGGTGCCTGAGGCATTTCAAAAATATTGCGATAAATACCGAAATGACCCCTCAACGGGACAACATCGCTTTGCCATTATTCAAGCAGAAGACGAGTTGGCGTCTATCGGAATCGTGGTGGGGGCGGGTTGGAATGGTGCGAGAGCGTTCACAGCAACGTCAGGGCCTGGTATTTCTTTGATGACCGAGTTTATTGGGTTGGCTTATTTTGCCGAAATTCCTGTCACTATCATTAATGTGCAACGTGGCGGGCCTTCAACCGGCATGCCTACTAGAACGCAGCAGTCAGATATTTTGTGCTGTGCTTATGCCTCCCATGGTGACACCAAGCACGTGTTGCTGTTGCCAGAAGATCCATATGAATGTTTC